>Ga0137359_10004085_pt1 | contig 11920 bp, 9 predicted proteins | sample Mad1_40_16metaG_FD_108281 | JGI IMG/M metagenome (GOLD analysis project Ga0137359, IMG submission 108281) | Vadose zone soil microbial communities from Angelo Coast Range Reserve, California, USA - Mad1_40_16 metaG | ecosystem: Environmental > Terrestrial > Soil > Vadose zone | place: USA... | reverse complement strand
TGTGGGAACAGGTGAAGGACGGTCTGCAAAAAATCGAAGAGAAGGTCGGAAAAAAGTTTGGTGACCCGCAAAATCCTTTGCTTGTCTCGGTCCGCTCCGGCGCGGCCTTCTCAATGCCTGGCATGATGGATACTGTCCTTAATCTCGGCCTTAACGAACAAACTGTTCAAGGCTTGGCCGCGCAAACCGGCGACCTGCGTTTTGCGCTTGATGCTTACCGTCGCTTCGCTTCATTGTTTGGCGAAATCGTTATGGGAGTGGCCCATGAAAAGTTTGAACGCGTGATGGATCGTTACAAGGCGCAGACCACCGGCGGTCGCGACACTGACTTGAAACCCAAGCATCTGCGCGACATCATCGCCGCTGAAAAACAGATCATTCTCGCCGAGCAGCATGCCATTCCCGAAGATCCGTACGAACAATTGCGCGTCGCGATTGCGGCAGTTTTCAATTCCTGGATGGGTCGCCGCGCGATCGATTATCGCCGCATAAATCGCATTCCTGATTCACTTGGCACCGCGGTAAACGTGCAAGCAATGGTTTTTGGAAACATGGGCGAGGACAGTGGTACCGGTGTCGCATTTACACGCAATCCCTCAACCGGCAAAAAGGAACTCTACGGCGAGTATTTGTTGAATGCGCAGGGCGAAGACGTGGTTGCCGGCATTCGCACACCCAATCCTATTAGCCAACTGAAAAAAGAGCTGCCGAAGGTTTATGACGAATTTGCCGCAATCACGGGGCTGCTGGAAAAGCATTATCGCGACATGCAGGACTGTGAATTCACCATTGAGCGCGGCAAGCTTTGGATGCTGCAAACGCGCACCGGGAAACGTAGCGGCGCGGCGGCAGTGCGTGTAGCCGTGGAAATGGTCGGCGAAAAATTGATCGATCGTGCAACCGCAGTTCAGCGTGTTACACCCGAACAGCTCGATCAGCTTTTGCATCCGACGGTTGATCCAAAAACTAAGGCCACTGTCTTGGCTACCGGACTGCCGGCGAGTCCCGGCGCGGCGCAGGGCCAGGTTGTTTTCAGTCCCGATGAAGCCGAAGAGTTATCGCGCGAAAACGCCAAAGTGATTCTGGTGCGGCAGGAAACCAGCCCCGACGATTTTCATGGCATGGTTGCCGCGCAGGCAATTGTCACCGCACGCGGCGGCATGACCAGCCACGCTGCTGTGGTCGCGCGCGGCATGGGCAAGCCCTGTGTTAGCGGCGCCAATTCCCTCGACATTGATTACAGCCAACAACAGTTTTCTGTTAATGGCACAGTGGTAACTAAAGGCGAATGGATAACTGTTGATGGCTCTACTGGCCGTGTGTTTTTGGGCCAGGTGCCGACCATGCAGCCAACGCTTGGACCGGAGTTTCACGAATTGATGGGTTGGGCTGATAAGTTTCGCCGCCTGCGCGTGCGCGCCAACGCCGACACGCCGCGCGATGCGAAAGTGGCGCGCCAGTTTGGCGCCGAAGGCATTGGGCTATGTCGCACCGAGCACATGTTCTTTGGCGACCAGCGACTGGCAGCGATGCGCGAAATGATTTTGTCGGAAGGCGTCGGCGCGCGCGAAAAGGCGCTGGAAAAATTATTGCCGCTGCAGCGTGGCGACTTTGTCGGCATCTTCCGCGAGATGGTGGGATTGCCGGTAACCATTCGCCTGCTCGATCCGCCGCTGCATGAGTTTCTTCCCAATGCCGAGGAACTGCTTAGCGGGCTCAGCGAATTAAAGATGGCCGTGCGTTTGGCGACTACGCTGGGCGACATGGACAACCTGCTCGACGAGATCGACGAGAAGCGCCGGCTGCTGAAGCAAGTCAACCGCATTCGCGAAGCTAACCCGATGCTGGGATTTCGCGGCTGCCGTTTGGGCCTGGTGTTTCCCGAAGTAACTCGCATGCAGTGTCGCGCGATTTTCGAGGCCGCCTGTCTGGTGCAGGGCGAGAAGAAGAAAACTGAGTTGGAAATTATGGTACCGTTGGTCTCGCTCAGCGAAGAGCTGCATCAGCAGCGCGAAGTGATCGACGAAGTAGCGCGCCAGGTTATGGGTGAATATGGAATGACTGTTGAATACCTCGTCGGCACAATGATCGAACTGCCGCGCGCCGCGTTAGTGGCCCAGGACATTGCGGCCCACGCCGACTTCTTTTCATTTGGAACAAACGATTTAACACAAACAACTTTTGGTTTAAGTCGGGATGATTCGGCCCGCTTCCTGCCGAATTATGTAGAGCGCAAGATTTTGCCCGAGGATCCGTTTCAAGTGCTGGATCGCGAAGGCGTGGGCCAACTGGTTCGTCTGGGAACTGAGCGCGGGCGCAGCGTGAAGCCGGATCTCAAGGTGGGAATTTGCGGCGAGCATGGCGGCGATCCGAGTTCAATCGCTTTCTGCAACGAGATTGGTCTCAACTATGTAAGCTGCTCGCCTTTCCGCGTTCCGGTTGCGCGCCTTGCCGCAGCGCAGGCGTCGCTGGCGGCAAAGGCGAATGTGTAGGACAGGCATTCCTGCCTGTCCAAAGTATGAAATTTCAAATTTGAAATCTGAGAAGGGACAGACAGGAATGTCTGTCCTACCAAGAAGGAGTCATCATGAAGAAGTATGTTTTCCTTTTCGCATTGCTAGTCGTCACTGCCGTCGCGGTTAAGCCTTTCAGTATGCCGGCTGATGTGCCGGCAGCAGGCACCACGGCACCGACTTTCAAACTCGCAACCAACGAAGGCAACCAGGCCAGCCTTTCTGATTTCAAAGGCAAGTGGGTGGTCCTCTATTTCTATCCGAAAGACTTCACTAGTGGCTGCACGCTTGAAGCCCATAACTTCCAACGCGACCTCGCCAAGTACAAGGCGATGCACGCCGTGATTCTTGGCGTAAGCGTGGACACTGCCGAATCACACAAGAGCTTCTGCGCCAAGGAAGGTCTGAACTTCAAACTTCTTTCAGACGCGGATGCGAAGGTTTCTGAGCAGTATGGATCCGTGATGGAATACAACGGCCTAAAGCTTTCCGCGCGCAACACCTTTATCATCAATCCGAAGGGAAAGATCGCAAAGGTGTTCGTCAAGGTAAGTCCCGCCGGCCACAGTGATGAGGTGTTGGCGGCACTAGCCGCGCTGCAGAAGTCGTAGCATAACTAACCAGCTCCGCAGGCTAAGACCTTTTCGGTAATCGAATCCCGGGAGATTAAATCGGAATGGCCCTCTACTACCATGTTCAAACCTGATTCGGAAGCAGCGTTTGCCAAGCGTAGTATTCACCTCCATGCAAGAAGCCTTACAATCATCGTGTGTTGAAAACGCTGGTCCAGAAGCAGTTCCTTGGCTACATAGTGGCCGTCGTTGTTATTGGAACGGCGACTGCCGCGCTCAAAGTTTTCGGCGGCCACGTCAACCCCACGACAGTTGCCCTATCCCTGTTGCTAATCGTTCTGTTTGTCGCCACTGCCTGGGGATCCAAACCCGCGGTGCTGGCATCGCTGGTGGGCGTGGCCTGCTTTAACTTCTTCTTTCTCCCGCCCTTCGGCACGTTCACCATTGCCGAACCCGAAAATTGGATTGCCTTTTTCGCTTTTCTGATCACTGCGATCACGGTCGGACAATTGTCGGCCCGCGCGCGCCAACGAGCCGAAGAGGCCGAAGCAGCGCGTCAGGAAATCGAACGGCTTTACTACGAATTGCAGGACACTTTTGAACGCTCGAGTCAGGCAAAGGCATTGAAACAAAGCGAACAACTCAAATCCGCTTTGCTGGATGCCGTGACCCATGATCTGCGTACGCCGTTGACTTCGATTAAAGCCTCGGTCACTACTCTGCTTGACGATCAACTTGCAACGCAGGATGGCGCGCAGGCAACGCCGCTTGGTGAAGAAGGACGACAAGAGATGCTTGAGGTAATCAATGAAGAGGCTGACCGGCTCGATCGCTTCATCGAAGGTTTGATGGAACTCGCGCGCATCGAGGCTGGAGAAATGCAATTGCGACGCCAATGGAGTTCGCTGGGGGAAATCATTATGTCCGCCATGAAGCGTGCTGAGCCGCGCACGCGCGGACATCAAATCGAAATGTGGCTCGATGACGAGCTGCCGCCAGTTAACGTCGACGAGCGCGCGCTGGTGGAGGTTATCTATGTCCTGGTAGACAACGCGGCGAAGTATTCTGCTCCCAATGCAACCATCAAGGTGGAAGCAAGTGCGAGTAAGGATCATACGGCGCGCGTGACTGTCGAAGATCAGGGACCGGGTATACCGCCCGAGTTGCGCGAGCGTGTCTTTGACAAGTTTTTCCGGGCCACCAGCGACAGCGATCGCGAGAAACCAGCAGGAACCGGGTTGGGTTTGGCCATCGCGCAAGGCATAGTCGAAGCGCACGGAGGACGCATCTGGATCGAGAACGGAAGTAACGGAAGTGGCGCAAGGTTCATAGTCGAGCTACCGGCGGAGTAGAACAGACATTCTTGTCTGTCCAACGATCATGTCTGAAAAGCAACGAATACTACTCGTAGACGACGAGCGGCAGATCACGCGCGTGTTGAGCCGCGGACTTGCGGCCAAAGGTTACGAAATCCACGTTGCCGCAGATGGCGAAGGCGCTTTGCAAACATTCAGTGATTGGCATCCGGATCTGGTTATCACCGATCTATCGATGCCAAACATGAATGGATTGGAACTGTGCCGCAGGCTGCGTGCATTCTCGGAAGTTCCCATCATTGTCTTGTCTGTGAAGGGCGAAGAACGGTCCAAGGTTGATGCGCTTGATGCCGGTGCCGATGACTATGTGACAAAGCCTTTCGGAATTGACGAGCTGCTGGCGCGGATACGCGCCACACTGCGCCGCGCGCCGGGCACACAAGACAGCGCGAAGAATGTTTTAGAGGAAGGCGACTTTCGCATTCAGTTTGCTGAGCGCAAGCTGACAATCCGGGACAAGGAAGTGCATCTGACGCCCAAAGAATATGACTTGCTGGTCTATCTGCTGCGTCAGCCAGGCAAAGTTCTAACCCACCGCGCATTGCTCGGCGCAGTTTGGGGCGGCGACTACACCGAACAAAACGAATACCTGCGCGTCTTTATTGGTCAGTTAAGAAAAAAGATCGAACCGGATCCTGCCAACCCGAAATACATTCTCACCGAACCGTGGATTGGGTATCGCTTTGATCCGGGAATAGCAGACAGCAAATAGTAAACGGTGAACAGTGAACAGTAAACAGTAAACAGTAAACAGTAAACAGTAAACAGCCGAGGATAACTTCTTATAGTTGCCGTTTACCTTTTATTGTTGTTATTTGCTGTTCGCTGTTCGCTGTTCACTGTTTACTGTTTACTGTTTACTGTTTACTGTTTACTGTTTGCTTTTCCATCCTTACAAACTTTTTATAAACCCCTTACTCCAACCTTATGAGAGCGGTCGTAAGTTCTTTGTATGAACAAACAAAGAACGAAAAACCCAGTGCTGTCATGGGAGGCGGTTGGCGCAGCTTGCTGCTTTGCCGGCGGAATAGGCGCCGCACTACTTGGGAGCATATTGACCGCAGCTACCTGGGTAATTGGCGCACCGCTGCATCCCTGGCTGCGCGGGATCGGCACTGCGCTGTTGATAGCCACGATTCCACTGCTGATTCTCGCTGGCTACTGCCTCGACTGGGCCGAGCGCGACCAAAATAAGTCGGCTACCCAAAACTCGCGCCACGACGGACCGGTAAGCCTTCCGAATTGAGCATGCCTGGCGAAATGGCAACAAGTATCGTCAACGGCAGAACGAAGGTGATTGTCGCGACCTCCGTCATGTTGTCGTTCATCTCGTTTTGGCGCGCGGCGGCAATCGTTCTTAACGACCTCGGATCGTCGGCCTATTACGTCGGCGGTATAGCAGAGCAAGCGGTTGGGCGTTCGGCGCCATGGTTTATCCTCGGTGTAATGCTCTTTTCTTACGCCGTGCGCGCTGTGTACGTTGAGTCGTGCGCGATGTTCACACGCGGTGGCGTCTATCGCGTCGTCAAAGAGGCAATGGGCGGAACACTGGCGAAGCTCTCAGTCTCAGCATTGATGTTTGACTACATCTTGACTGGCCCAATCTCGGGCGTGTCCGCGGGACAATACATTGTCGGCCTTACTGCGCAAACCGTTACTTACTTTGGCCATACCTGGTCACCACCAAAGAGCTTGATCAACTTAATCGCCGCAGGGATCGCTTTGCTTATTACCGTTTACTTCTGGTGGCGCAATACAAGAGGCATTCACGAATCATCGGACGACGCATTGAAGATCATGTACGTCACCACCGTGATGGTGGTGCTGCTGATCCTCTGGAGCGGCATAACTATCCTCACGAAACCGTCAACGCAAAGGTTGCCGCCCGCCCCTGTTCCCCATAATCTGGCATTCAACCGTGACGCGGTCGGTTGGCTGCCGAATATTGCTCCCGGCGCTTTGCGGGAATTGCCTGTAGACTCGCCACGCGCCGATTCTCCAAACCCGGATCAGGTTGCGCCCGAATCACGCTACGGTCTTATTCCGAATGCGGGTGCATTACTCGGATTGATCGGCATCCTGATCGCCTTCGGCCATTCGTTTCTCGCCATGTCAGGCGAAGAATCTCTCGCCCAGGTCAACCGCGAACTCGAATATCCCAAGCACAGAAATTTGATGAAGGCGGGGATGGTTATCTTCGTTTATTCGATGCTATTCACCTCGCTCGTTTCTTTCTTCGCGTACGCGATCATTCCAGACAATGTGAGGCCGCATTACTTCGACAACATGATCAGCGGCATCTCGATGAATTTGGTTGGCCCAATGCCGTTGAAACTAATTTTCCAGGCCTTCATCGTAGTCGTTGGCTTTCTAATGCTGGCCGGCGCGGTCAATACCGCCATCATCGGTTCAAACGGCGTGCTCAATCGCGTTTCCGAAGATGGTGTGCTCACGGACTGGTTCCGCGCGCCACACAAGAAGTTCGGCACGACATTCCGCATGATCAACATGATCGTAATCCTGCAACTGCTGACGATCATCGGCTCACGCGGCAACGTTTATGTGCTGGGTGAAGCATATGCCTTCGGTGTTATCTGGTCTTTCGCTTTCAAAGCGTTGGCAGTACTCGTCCTTCGCTTTAGAGATAAGTCGCCTCGGGAATGGAAAGTTCCCTTAAACATCAGACTGGACGGCAACGAGATTCCGCTTGGATTGGGGATCATCGCGGCGCTGCTTTTTTCTGTCGCCGGAATCAACCTGATTACAAAAGAGGTTGCGACCGTTAGCGGCGTAGCTTTCACGCTCGTCTTCTTTACTCTCTTCTTAGTTTCGGAGCGCATTAACGAACGCAAGCGCGGCCACGCCGCCCACGTCGAGATGGATCAGTTTCGTCTGCAAATGCAGGATGTGGTAACAAACGAGACCGTTCAGGTGCGTCCCGGCTGCACGCTTTGTCTGGTGCGCGACTACAACACGCTCGACCACGTGAAGAAAGCCTTGCAGCTGACGCACACAGGAAAACGCGATTTGGTAGTAATGACGGTGCAGGTTATGAAGGGGCCGGATACCGGCTACGAAGACCTTCGCGAGCAGAACCTTTTTACCAATTACGAGCAACTGCTTTTCAGTCGCGTGATCGCCCTTGCAGAAAAAGCCGGCAAGCACGTCGATCTGCTGGTCGTTCCATCTTCAAACGTATTTGAAGCAATCGCCCACACCGCCGCACAGTTGGGTTCGTCCGAGATTATTGCGGGGCGTTCGTCAGTCATGTCGCCTGAAGAACAAGCGAAGCGCTTAGGAGAAGCGTGGGAAGCCCTGCCGAGCAAGCCGCATCATGAGGTCTGCTTTCGCGTGGTCGAGCCGGGCGGCGAGACCCGCAATTTCTATCTGGGGGCACACGCGCCTGCTCTGGCTGAAGACGATATCAATGCAATCCATAAACTCTGGCTGGATGTTACGCGCGAAGCAGATGGCGAGCATGCGGGCCACAAAGAAATTGTAACTGTAGCCCTCGATCGGCTGGCAGAAGACCTGAAGGGAAACGAACGAAAGAGTGTGTTGAGACACTTGCGAAGACTAACGCAGCAACGAACTAGCGCCGCTCGCGCTGAAGATGGAGAACAAACAGAGCGACGTGCTTCTTAGCAAACTTCTGAGCAGCGCTCAGATTTGATATGCAGCACTAGAAAGAGAATGTTATGGCTATTAATAAAGATCGGCTGCGAACAGCTAGTCCAGCTCCCCCGAATTCACATGTAGAAGTAGTGACTGAAAACGGCTTCAGCGTTGCGCGCGTTTGTGAGTTGGGTCTGTCGAGCAGTGATTCGGCGAACGAGTGTAACTTTATTGTCGCCAGATCAAGCGGAGGTGTGCGAAGTGTCAGAGTAGTGTTTACCGAAAAAGTGGTCACGCTTGTGGCGGAGCACCGACAAGCATCTGTTCCATTATCGCGCAGTAGTTCTTTCTGGCTACACTCGGCGGAGTACCATCTCACGGCCTATTTGTGGGAAAACGATTGCTGTCCGCCTGATGGTCTATTGCAAGTCGATTCGTTATCCACCGAAGAATTGCAAATGGCTGCCCGATGGGATTAGTCCCCGTTGCTTATTCCTGGTCTTGCGCGTGTTCAAGATCTGTGTGCGAAAGAACGACTGAAGCTGCTCGATTGGGCAGCGTTGGAATGCCAGCGAAAGAATGCGGTGGCTGTGACGGAGACCAATACTCCAACTGTGTTGCCGTAATTCGCTCCGGCCGATAAAACTTCAACCCGGAGTCTCATTCAGTTTCCAATATTTGTAACAGATAAAAGCGGCATAATTCAGATATGCGAGATAAGGCAGAAAAATCCAACCGGCAAGCGGCTCAAATTGGAGCAGGCAAACAAATAAAGCAATGGCAAGCAGTGGATATGGAATGAATGCAAAGAAACTAAGAAACAAATTGTGAGCGCGGAAGAACACATAGTTCCAGACCGCATTTATACCCATCATCGCCAAAAGGAGCGTCAAAGATACGGCTTTCAAAAAGCTGTCGCCGCTATGTCTAAGGACTCGATAGCTGATAAAGAAAGAGATGAGGTAATAGAACACTCCGATAATAATCCACGCCCAAAACGGCGGGGCATAAGAAGGGGCGCGTAGATTGGCGATGAAGGCTTTCACGCCTTTTCCCGCAAACAATCCTTCTAATATCGCGGATATGACGCAAATTAAGAGTGCAATCAGAAATGCAGAAAGTACTGACATAATTGTTCAACAGCCGAACGTCAGAGTTGGCCTGACAACCTCAACTGAAAGAGCCTCGCACTTTCTTGCTCAAGAGATAAATTAGTATTGCCAGGGCAATCGGTACTCCCACGATAGCTCGTGGTTCCGTTCCCATTATTGTATTGGCCACCTCGCCGGCAAGATTGATTGCAATCAATGCCACCGCAATCTTATGTCCCCATCGTGCGCGACGCCAAAGCCCAACGGCTGCCAAGGCGCAGGACATCGAGACCGCCATCAGCAACACAGCCGCCCACGGTCCTAACTCTGAAAGGTGTTTGTGTGCGCGAGGATTAATGCGCCACATTGGTTCAGTGAAGCTGTTCGGGAAAAGCAGCGATGTACTCGCCGTAAAGCTGATTAGCGCGCCTGCCAAAAAGAAAATGCTAAGCGTGCTAATGCCAAGCGGACGTTTTAGAGATTCCGACAACATTTTGGGCAACAACGCGAGGGCCTGCTTCTCAATCCTTAATCTTTCCCGCTTTCAATTTCTGCGTGCGGAAGAACGACTGAATCTGCTCGATTAGGCAGTGTTGGGATCAGCCAGCGAAAGAGTGCTGTGGCGGCGGCAGCGCCCAGCAGTTGAGCGAGAATGAAACCGGGAGTATCAGCGGGACGAACGCCGGCGAAGGTATCACTAGCGGAGCGCGCCAGCGTCACAGCGGGGTTCGCGAATGAAGTTGACGCGGTGAACCAATAAGCAGCCATGATGTATGCAGCTACAGCAAAGGCGATCGCACTTGAGCGCAGACGCGAACAACCCCAAATCACAGCCAGCAAACCAAAGGTCGCTATGAATTCACTGAAGAGTTGTCGCCAGCCTCTGCGAGCATGATGTGAAGCGAAAAAGATCGGCAAGCCAAACATCACATTTGCCGCCGCAACACCGGCAAACGCTCCAATGATCTGGGCGCCAACGTAAGCGGGCACATAACGCCAACTGATTCCGCCTTGCCAGGCATCAGCGAGCGTAACTGCGGGATTGAAATGCGCTCCGGAGATTTGCCTGAACGTTAAGATCAACGCAACGAGTGCGGCGCCGGTCGCGAGAGTGTTAGCAAGCAGCGCAATAGCCGAGTTCCCACCTGCCAATCGCTCCGCCATAATTCCGGAGCCGACCACAGCCGCGAGTAAGAACGCAGTGCCCAACGCTTCGGCCACCACGCGTCGCAAGAGATCAATCGGTTGTTTGTTAGTTGGCATCGTAACAGGCCGCCTAACCTGCGTTTAGCCTTCGGCGACCCACGCGCGCAACCGACCGCGGATGTCATCGCGCGCGACACGAAACGCTTGTAGTTGCGCTTCGTCATCGCCCCACACTGACACCGGATCCGGAATGCTCCAATGAATGCGCTTTGTCTTGGCGGGAAAGACCGGGCAGACTTCGTTGGCATGATCGCAAACCGTGATTACGTAATCGATATCCTGATCCACAAACTCTTCAACCGACTTTGATCGTTGCCCCGAAATATCAATGCCCACTTCGCGCATTTCGTCGATTGCCAACTGTCGCACGTAGCTCGGATAAATACCGGCGCTGAAAACTTCAAAACGATCGCCGGCGTCGTGGCGCAGCAAGCCTTCCGCCATTTGGCTGCGCGCGGCATTGCCAGTACAAACGATTAGGACGCGTTTCTTGTTCATATTGTTCAAACCCGCGTAGCGGGTAATAGCATAAAGCCTGGGGTGGAGCGAAGCGGAACCCCATGGGTGACGAAGTCACGAACAATCAAGCGCGCGAAGCGTGCGATAGCGCAAAAAAGTTTCGTGACTTTGATGACTGACTGTCGCCCGCTTCGCGGGCTGGATCGTTACTTTCGACCAGACCTAGGGTTCCGCTGCGCTCCACCCCAGGCTTTATGCTTCCGCCCGAAGCGGGCTCGATGCTCTCTGCAAACTGTCCAGTCTTGTTGCCTCTGTGTTATTTTGTCGCTTCCCAGCCTGGCAAGAATTAACTAAAGCCATAAACATAGCAGTTTGCAGTTCTCTAAAAGCTGTCTCAATCTTAAACCAGTAACGTGTCTGGTGACACGCTGCAAAAGGATCACTGATGACGACCATTCGAATTCGCACGACAACACGACGACTAATCGCGCTCGCTTTCTTCATCATGCTTGCGGCTCAGTTTGCGCCGGCGCAGGAGAAGAGCCCGAACAAGCTCGATGAAACGTTTCTCAAGAACCTTCAGTTTCGTTCCATTGGACCGGCAATCATGGGCGGGCGCATCGACGACATCGCCGTAGTTGAAAGCAATCCAAGTGTCTATTACGTGGGCGCGGCGACGGGCGGCGTCTGGAAAACTATTAATAACGGCACGACCTTCGAGCCGATTTTCGATGCGCAACCAAACACTTCCGTTGGCGACATCGCGATTGCTCCGTCTGACCCAAACATCATTTGGGTGGGCACGGGTGAACCAAACAACCGGCAAAGCTCCTCCTGGGGCGACGGCATCTACCGATCATTGGATGGTGGCAAGACCTGGGCGAACATGGGCCTGCGCGACACCAGGCATATCGGCCGCGTGGTCATCGATTCACGCGATCCCAACATTGTCTATGTTGCCGCGCTGGGCCATCTGTGGGGGCCAAACAAAGAGCGCGGCGTTTTCAAAACTACCGACGGCGGCAAAACCTGGTCGAATGTTTTGTTCATCAACGAAGACACGGGCGTTATCGATCTGGTAATGGATC
>Ga0137359_10004084_pt1 | contig 11921 bp, 10 predicted proteins | sample Mad1_40_16metaG_FD_108281 | JGI IMG/M metagenome (GOLD analysis project Ga0137359, IMG submission 108281) | Vadose zone soil microbial communities from Angelo Coast Range Reserve, California, USA - Mad1_40_16 metaG | ecosystem: Environmental > Terrestrial > Soil > Vadose zone | place: USA... | reverse complement strand
CGGGTTTGCGAAGGCGTGCAGCACGCCCATCAGAAGGCCATCATCCATCGCGACCTGAAGCCGTCCAACATCCTGGTGACGGAAATCGACGGCAAACCTGAGCCCCGCATTATCGATTTTGGCATTGCCAAGGCCGCGGCGCAGCCCGGCACGGATCAAACCTTGTTGACCCGTGGGGGAGCACCGATGGGCACGCCCGGTTACATGAGCCCGGAGCAGGCCGATCCGGCTATTGGCGATGTGGACACGCGCACCGACGTGTATTCGCTGGGGGTGGTGCTGTATGAACTTCTGGTCGGCGCCCATCCCTTCGATTCCGGGAAGTGGCAGAGGCAACCGTTCGACGAAGTCCTGCGACAATTACGCGAAGAAGATCCGCTCAACCCGAGCACCAGGCTCAGCCGGGAAAAAGAAACCTCCAACGTGACGGCGGAGATGCGCGGCACCGAGCCCGACCAGCTGGTGACCATCCTCCGCGGCGATCTGGACTGGATCACTATGAAGGCCCTGGAGAAGGACCGCGCGCGTCGCTACGGTACGCCTTCAGAGCTGGCGGCTGATATCGGCAGATACTTGCGCCACGAGCCAGTCTTGGCCCGGCCCGCGACCACGGGTTACCGTCTGCGGAAATATGTCCGCCGCCATCGCGTCGGAGTGGCCGCGGCTGCCGGTGTGGCGCTCCTGCTGGTCGCGTTTGCGGTGATGCAAGCGGCGCAGTTGCGCCGTATTACGAGGGAACGAGACCGGGCCAATCGCATCACCGATTTCATGACTCGCATGTTCAAAGTCTCGCAACCCAGCGAGGCTCGCGGCAATACCATTACCGTCCGCGAAATTCTGGATAAAGCGTCCACCGACATCGATAGCGGGTTGGCGAAGGATCCCGAGCTTCAATCCAACATGATGGACGTGATGGGAAATGTCTATACCAGTCTCGGGCTGTACCAGCGAGGAGACTCACTGTTGTCGCGGGCGGTTGACACCCGAAGGCGTGTCCTAGGGGCACGGAACCCCGACACGTTAAGGTCGATGGGAAGCCTGGCTTGGGCTCTTCAAAGGGAAGGCCGCTACCCCGAATCAGAAAAATTGGGACGCGAGGCGCTCGACCTGCAGCGGCGCGTGCTCGGGCCCGAGCACCCCGATACTCTGAGATCAGCCAGCGACCTGAGTTGGACGCTATACCAGCTGGGCAAGTACGCCGAGTCGGAAAAACTGCTGTGGGAAACGCTCGACTTGCAGAAGCGGGTGTTGGGGCCGGAGCACGTGGACACTTTGCAGTCGATGAGTGATCTGGGTTGGACCCTTGGCGAAGAAGGCCGCTATGCGGAAGCGGAGAAAATGGAGCAGGAAACGCTCGACATTCGCCGCCGTGTCTTTGGCCCCGAACACCCGGACACTCAGACGTCGATGAATAACCTGGCGGGCATATTTGAATGGGAAGGCCGCTATGCCGACGCCGATAAAATGTTCCGCGAGTTGATCGACCTCGATCGCCGAGTTCGCGGTCCTGAACACCCCGACACCCTCCTCACCATGAACAACCTGGCCAATGTTTTAGGTTACGAAGGGCGCTACGCCGAGGCGGCCACGTTGCAGCAACAAACCCTTGAAACCGAGCGCCGGGTTTTGGGACCAGAACAAAGGGACACGTTGATAACGCAGATCGGCCTCGCCAACAGTCTCGGCGGTCTGGGCAAGTACGACGAGGCCGAAAAACTTCTGCTTCAAACCCGCGACATTCAGCGTCGTGTCCTCGGGCCCGAAAGCCCCCGCACCGCGGACACAACATACAACCTGGCGTGCCTTGCGTCGCGTCGCGGACGGCCCGATGAGGCGTTCGCGTACTTGCACGAGGCCTTCGCACACGGACTATCGCCCGCCCAAGCCCTCGGCATTGCTACCGACCCCGACCTGAAAGGGATTCGTACCGATTCGCGCTTCGAGGGGATCGTTGCCGACGCCAAGCTGCACGCCACGGCCGCGCAAAAGTAAACGAGCTGGCTTCTGCAAAGTCAGGCCTGGCCAAATCAGGCGACGGGCGCTCATCTTCATAGTTCCCAAATAGATACCTCTGTGGCACGACTCCGCCTTCAATGCCTGTTCGCGTCGGTTTGCCTGCCGTATAATAAAGGGTTCTGACTGCACTACTACTGCAAGCGGACAAACCCGCTTTAAGTACAAGCCAGCACAAGGAAAGGTCGGGAATGGCCACCACGGATGTATCTCTCCACGCTGAGAGTCGCCCACCGGAACAAAAGCCTGTCGTAAACGACATGAGTATTCAAGTTGCGACGGTGAACGGGTCGGGCTCGCAGAGTTCCAACACGGTCCTGTTGCGCAGCATTTTTCAAATGGGAGTTCCAGTCTCGGGCAAGAACCTGTTTCCTTCGAACATTGCCGGCCTGCCCACCTGGTACACAATTCGAGCCAACAAAGAAGGCTACATTGCACGCAAAAAGGAAATTGATTTCGTAGTCGCCATGAATTCCGAAACCGCCCATGAGGACGTGATGTCCGTGGCCGCAGGTGCAGTCGTCGTCTACGACGAGCCGTTGAACCTGAGCAGCTTGCGTCCCGATCTCGTCTTTTACGCCGTCCCTTACGACAAGCTGGTTGCCCCCGTCTGTCCCGAGGCCAAGCTGCGCAAGCTGGTCAAGAACATGATCTACGTGGGCGTGGTGGCCCAGTTGCTTCAAATCGACATTGCGGAGGTCGAGAAGGCGATCCGCAAGCAGTTTTCTAAGAAGGTGAAGGCGGCCAACCTGAACCTGGCGGCGGTGAAAGCCGGATACGACTACGCCGCGGCCAACCTTACCAAGCGCGATCCCTATTTCATCCAGCGCATGGACAAAACCGCCGGCAAAATCATTATCGATGGAAACTCAGCTGCGGCTCTGGGCTGCATGTTCGCCGGCGCGACCATGGTCGCCTGGTATCCGATCACCCCGTCGTCGTCGTTGCCCGAGAGCATGATTGAGTACATGAAGCGCTTCCGCATCGGTGCCGACGGCAAAGCCACATTTGCGATCGTACAGGCGGAAGACGAACTGGCGGCCATCGGAATGGTGTTGGGCGCAGGTTGGGCAGGAGCGCGTGCCATGACAGCGACCGCCGGCCCAGGCATTTCGCTCATGGCCGAATTTGCCGGCCTTGCCTACTACGCCGAAGTCCCGGGCGTGATCTGGGACATCCAGCGCGTCGGTCCTTCCACGGGTTTGCCCACGCGAACGTCGCAAGGAGACATTCTCTCCACCGCGTTTCTCTCTCATGGAGACACCAAGCACATCCTCCTGCTCCCATGTTCCGCGGAGGAGTGTTTCACCATGGCAGGCGACGCTTTTGACCTGGCCGAGCAATTCCAGACCTTGGTCTTCGTCATGTCCGACCTTGATCTAGGAATGAACAACTGGATGGCCGACCCCTTCAAGTATCCGGAAAAGCCCATCAGCCGCGGCAAAGTTTTGAGCAAAGCAGATCTCGATCGCCTCGGCGGCTTTGCCCGCTACCAGGACGTTGACGGAGACGGTGTAGGCTATCGCACCCTGCCCGGCACCGATCATCCTGCCGCCGCCTATTTTGCCCGAGGCAGCGGACACAACGAGAAAGCTCAATACAGCGAGCGTCCCGACGACTTCGAGCGCAACATGGAGCGGCTCAACCGCAAGTTCGAGACTTCCCGCTCCTTCGTCCCGCGGCCGGAAGTTGATACCGGCAAGTCAAAGATCGGCATCATCGGATACGGCACTTCCCATTGGGGTTTGATCGAAGCTCGCGACCAGTTGCGCCAGGAGTACAACATCGAGACGGATTATCTCCGTCTGCGCGCCTATCCATTCACTCGCGAGGTCCACGACTTCGTGAAGCAACACGAGGTGGTGTACGTGGTCGAACAGAACCGCGACGCCCAGATGCTCACTCTGCTCAAGATGGATCTCGAAGCAGCGCTCCACACCCGTCTGCGCAGCATCGCCCACATTCACGGCCTGCCGCTTGACGCGCGCTCGGTCACCGACGAACTCATGACCATGGAGGGCAAGTAAATGGCGACCTCAACCCCCGACAAGCGGGCTCCAGCACCGAAAACCAACCGCATTGGCTTGTCCGTACTCGACTATCGCGGCGGCAAGACGACTCTGTGCGCCGGTTGCGGCCACAACGCAATTTCCGAGCGCATCATTGATGCCATGTACGAAATGGGAGTCTCGCCCGAGCGCGTGATCAAACCGAGCGGCATTGGCTGTTCGTCCAAGAGCCCGGCCTACTTCATGGGCCGTTCGCACAGTTTCAATGCCGTACACGGGCGCATGCCCTCGGTTGCCACCGGCGCGGTTCTCGCCAACCGCCATCTGATCGCCCTCGGCGTAAGCGGCGACGGCGACACCGCTTCCATCGGCGTGGGCCAGTTCATTCACCTCATGCGGCGCAATCTGCCCATCATCTACATCATCGAAGACAACGGCGTTTACGGACTGACCAAAGGCCAATTCTCCGCCACCGCCGACATGGGTTCCACGCTGAAAACCGGCGTGATCAACGACCTCCCTCCCATCGACACCTGCGCCATGGCCATTACACTGGGCGCTACGTTCGTAGGCAGGTCTTTTTCCGGCGACAAGAAGCAGCTCCACGCCATGATGAAAGCGGCCATCGCCCACAAAGGCACGGTCATGCTCGACGTGGTCTCACCCTGTGTGACCTTCAACGATCACGAGGGTTCCACCAAGTCTTACAAGTACATGAAGGACCACGAAGAGCCGCTGCAGGAAGTCAGCTTTGTCCCCGCGTTCGAAGACATTGCCATCGACTACGACCCCGGAACCACCATCGATGTGACCATGCATGACGGCTCTCACCTACGCCTGCGTAAACTCGAAGAAGAATACGACCCCACCAACCGCATCAAGGCCATCACACGTCTGAATGAAGCTCACGAAAAGGGCGAAGTGCTGACCGGCGTGTTCTACGTCAATTCCCAAACGCCGACTTTCGTTGATCTGCTGAACATGACTGAGGAGCCTCTGGCTACACTTCCGGAATCCGCAGTGCGGCCGGGCAGGGAAGTGCTGGAACAGGTGATGGAAGAGCTGCGCTAGGTACAGTCTGGAACGGGACCGGCCCGCCCAATCTTGTCGGCTTCTTATGCGCATGCCGAGCTTGCGAAGCATCTTGCGTTGACCGCACATGGCAGCTGGGGCGGCGAGTGGATAGTACGCGCCGGGTCCTTCGAGGCTGAGGTCTCTCAGGATGACGCCAGGAGTAAAGGGGACCGGCAGCGTCGTCGCTGTCGGCGCTCTCGATCAAGTCAGAGTTTTCGCCGCCGTTCCTGAATCGCTGTCTTCCTTCGGAACCATAAGCCACGTCACTGCCGCACTGGCCAGGGACAGGCCCGCGCAAATCAACATAGCGATCCGGAATCCGAATACAAATGCTTCCTCAATCGACTTCTTGATCGCAGCCTGGAGATTGGGGTCGAGACCGATGGGCAGCTGCAAGCCGGCGAGTTTGTTCTCGTTGGCTCGCAGTTGCCGCAGAACCGCAGGCGGCAGCGAGAGGTCAGCCAGGCTTCTCTCCAGCCGGAAACTAAAGGCCTTCACCAGTAAGATCCCAAGGACCGCGATAGCCAGGACACCCGCTACGCGCGCCACCGCATTGTTGATACCAGACGCCGTGCCCACCCGGTCCTGGCTCACTGAATTCATAACCACGGTGGTAAGAGGCGCCACGCTGACTGCCATCCCGAACCCCAGGACAACAACCGCCGGGAAGAACCCGCTCCAATAGCCGCCTCCCACAGAGGGAACGGAAAATAGTACGAACCCGAAAGCGGCAATGAGAGGGCCGATGACGAGCGGGCTTCTGGAGCCGTAACGAGCCACGAGTCCCCCGGACCAGCGGGAGAGGAAAAACATAAGCAGAATAAATGGAAGTATGGCAGCGCCGGTCGCTGTTGTTGAGTACCCCTGGACTTGCACCAGATTCAACGGGAACAAGAAAAAGAAGATTCCGACCGCGGCATACAGAAGCAGGGTAACGAGGTTGGCTCCGCTGAAGCTTCGGGATTCGAACAGTCGTAACGGGAGCATCGGCGCCGTGACTTGGGCCTCGACTAACGCGAACGTGACAAGACAGCCGAAGCCCACGATCAAACTTCCGAAAACTAACGGATTCCTCCAACCCAGGTTGACCGACTCGATAAAACCGTTGACCAGGCCACCCAATCCGAGGGTGGCGAGAATCGCCCCTGACCAGTCAACGCGCCCTGCAACGGCGCTCCGGCTCTCCGGAATCCGCCAGATAGAAATGGTTATCACTGCCGCGGCGAGCGGAAGATTGATGAAGAACACCCATCGCCAGGAGGCATGTTCAATCAGCCAGCCGCCAAGCAACGGGCCAACCGCGGTCGTGATCGCCGTGAAGCCCGACCATGTTCCGATCGCCTGGCCGCGACTCTTCTCGTCGAAAGATGTGCTAATGATGGCAAGACTGCCGGGCACGAGCAGCGCCGCCCCCACGCCCTCGATACTTCTCGCAAGGATCAATTGGTGAATGTTTGAGGCAACGCCGCAACCGGCCGATGCCACCGCGAAAATCGCAACTCCCGACAGGAACATCAGACGTCGGCCAAACAGATCGCCGAGAGACCCGCCGACAAGAATCAGCGCGCCCAGGAAGAGTCCGTAAGACTCGACCACCCATTGCACGTCCACCATGGTCGCGTGAAAGCTGGTCTGGAGCACAGGCAGAGCGACATTGACGACCGTGCTATCGATGAACGCCATGCTGGAGCCGAGAATGGTCGCCGCAAGTATCCAGGTTCTCGCTCCCGCTCCACAGGGGACTTCGACGCCTGCTGATCTCATTACTTCTTCGTCACAGGGCGTTCTCATGGGGGCTATAGATGCCTTTCAAGACAAGTGTAGCTCTCAAGATCGGCGAGAGCCTCGGGCAGCCGGCGAGCCAATCGCATGAGGGTGATTTGGCCAAGCCAGTTGACCTTGCAGCGCACGCCTGGCATCGCCGTGGCGTCGGCGGGCACAAGTTCGCTAAGATCACCAGCATTCTGTTGCCAACCATTTGCCCCGAAATAGCGTCAGAGATTGCTGCAAATGACTGAGACCAGGACCAGGACGGTAAGCAAGACTCTGCTGATCGTGATATCACTGGTCGTGATCGCCATCGTGGCCGTCATCGTGACGGGAATTCACCTCTCCAATCCGTATCTGCACAGCAAGGTTGTGGAGATGCTTGCCGAGAAATTTCACGCTGACGTGGAGCTTAAAGCGTTTCACGTCTACCTGTTTCCGGGCGCGCGGATCGAAGGTTCAGGACTGGTGCTCCGTCACGAAGGCCGCACCGATGTCCCGCCGCTGATTTCAATTGGCGAATTCTCCGCTCAGGCGGGCATCACGGGCCTGCTCGGGAAGCCATGGAAAATCGAGCAAGTCAAGCTCAAGGATCTGGTCATACAGGTCCCGCCCAAGGGCGAAAGAAGGAAGCAGGACTGGTCGAAAATGCGGGACGCCCCTATCTTGATCGGAGAAATTGTGTCGGATGAGGCGGAGCTTCGGTTGCTGCCCAAGTCCGCGGACAAAGATCCTCACGTGTTCGCCATTCACCACCTCGTAATGCACTCGGTCGGACTCGACCGGCCCGCGAAATTCAATGCGCAGCTCACTAACGCCGTCCCTCCGGGCGAAATTGACACCAAGGGGAGTTTCGGCCCCTGGAGCCCGGATGATCCCGGCCAGACGCCGCTGTCCGCCGAGTACACATTCGACAAGGCTGACCTGGGAGTCTTCAAAGGCATCAGCGGCATCCTGTCTTCGACCGGCAAGTTTGGCGGCGTGCTGGAGAAAATTGAAGTCGAAGGCAAGACCTCGACTCCCGACTTTACGGTCGCTGTTGGTGGGCACCCTCTCGATCTGGAGACGGTCTTTAGTGCCACGGTGGATGGCACCAACGGGGACACGCTGCTGCATCCGGTGACGGCCCATCTGTTGAACACCGTGATCGTCGCCCAGGGCGGCGTGGTGAGATCTCCCGACAAGCAGGGCAAAGAGATTACGCTCGACGTGACCGTCGACAAAGGCAGACTCGAGGATCTGTTGCGCCTGGCCGTGAAAGCCAATCCGCCTCCCCTGACCGGCGCTATAAACTTTCGCACCAAATTTGATTTGCCGCATGGCAAGGGCGATCTCGCCGATCGCTTGAATCTGGACGGAAAATTTGACGTCCAGCAGGCCCAATTCACCAGCCCGGAAGTGACCGCTAAAATCGAGACGCTCAGCCGAAAGGGTCAGGGTCAGCCGGAAAACAAGGATGCAGGCAGCAGCGTGTCCCAGCTCAAAGGCAATTTCGTGCTCGACAACGGCGTGATTACGTTCCGCGGCCTGACCTTCACTGTCACCGGAGCTCAGGTCGCCCTCAACGGCCGGTACGGTCTGGAAAAAGAAAACCTCGACTTCTACGGGAAGCTGCTGATGAAGGCCAAAATTTCGCAGACGACGACCGGGGCGAAATCCTTCGTCTTGAAGGCGGTGGATCCGTTCTTCCGGAAGAACGGCCAGACCGAAGTGCCGATCAAGATTACCGGCCCGCGCGATCACCCATCCTTCGGCCTTGATCTCCACCACAAGGACAAAGACAAGGACAAGGGAGAGTAAGGGGTGGCACTAGGAACGGAATCTCAGGCCACGTCCTTTTTCTCCCTATCGGCGGGCTCCCCTGAGTGTTCAGGGACGCCACCGGGTTCTGGAAAATCGGTGTCGGAGGATTTAAGCAGCGCATTCTGGTCGCGATGCCCCAGCTGTCCTTGCATAGAGGTATTGCCAGGCGGTTCCTGCCGTCTGTCCTGCTCTACGGCGCCCTTGCCGCGGTCCTGGTCATCGGCCAGAGCCCGATCCAGGTCTTTCTTGAAGTCAGTCATGAATGTCCCCGATTCAGGCCAGGAAACGCATCAGGCCAATACACAGCCTATCGTGAAACTTTTACCAGTGGGAAGGGTTAATCCTGTAGATTGGGACAAAGATTCAACGAGGTCAGGATGAAGCGTCTCATACTCACTCTTTCGGGGATTTTGCTGGTGACTTTGGCTGGTTGGGGAGAACAGCTCACTCCGGGTGAGCAGGCGCATGCCAGCGTTAACGCACACCGGCAGGAAGCCAAAGACAATGCGCGCCGTCGTCACCACCGCCGCAGTCGCCGCCATCATCGCCGTCATCAGGCGGCATAGCCGGTTGTCACAGCCACGCTTTACTGGGGCCTCCGCGCCTCAGTTCCTGTCGTGGCCACTCCCAGCTTGCGTAGACGGTCCCGGGCCTGCATGGCTTCATTGGACTTGGGATAGCGTTGTATCACGTGGCGCAGTGCGGCGATTCCAGCTTCCTGTTGCCCCAGCTCAACTAACGCCATACCTTTCTTCAGTTCTGCAGCGGCCGCCTTGGTGCCGTCCGGGTAGCTCTGCAGGACCTGATCGTAGCTCTTGACCGCCGCCGCGTAATTCCCCTGCTTGAATTGGATGTCAGCCAGGTAGAAGTTCGAGTTCCCCGCCAGGTCGGTGTTGGGATAGAACTTCACGTAATCCCCAAACTCCTGCGCCGCCAGATCGCTCTTTCCCGCCTGGTAGTCGCGCAGCGCATTGTTGTAAAGAACGTCGGGCGGAGGAGCGGCCGCTGCCTGCTGCTGTTGCTGAGTCTGCTGGACGGCAATGCTCTGCTGTGCCGCCTGCATGTCCTCCAGTTGCTTGCTCACCTTGCCCAGGCGCGCCTTGAGCTCGTCCAGAGTGTCGTTCAAGGACTGGATTTGGCCCGAGAGCTGGTCAGCGTGGGCGCCGCTGTCGGTCTGTTGCTTTTGGAGAGTGGTCTGAAGGTCGGTGACCGAGGTAGCAACCTTGTTGGCCCGGTCGGTGCTCTGTTCAATGAGGTGCTGAAGTACACCCATGCGCTCGTCGAAGGACTGCTGCATGTGAGCAATTCGGTCCTGCAGGTCCTGCACCTGAGTCTGCAGTTGCACCATGTCCTTGTTCACGCCCCACACCGGCGTCACGCCGGTGCAGAGCAGGGCCAAGATGGCAAGCAAAATGGGAAATCGCTGGATTTTCATTGTCCAATACCTACGATGGAAGAGTATGAATCGCGTCCCGGCCAGAGGACGAAGTAATGATGTAGCGCCGGCGTCCGCCGGCCGTCGCGAGGGCGTCCCGCCCTCGCACTCAGGCGCAAGCAAATACGCCTGCCAGCCGCCGCGACACCGGCGCCAATCAACCTTACTTCCCGTAGACGAAGTGACCACGCCGGTTCTGCTGCCAGCACTGCTCGTTCGACTCGGTGCAGAACGGCTTTTCCTTGCCGTAGCTGATGGTCTTGACGTGATCGGCAGGAACGCCGCCTTGTACCAGAGCGTTACGGACGGAATTCGCACGGCTATCGCCCAGGGCTAGATTGTATTCCGTCGATCCCCGTTCGTCGCAGTGACCCTCTACCGTGAAGCTGATGTTGGGATGCTGCTTCAGAAACTCGACATCGCCCTGCATGGACGACTGCTGGTCCGCATTGATATCGCTCTTGTCGTAGTAGAAGTAGATGTCCTTCACCGTTTGTGAGAACAGTTCTTCCTCAGTGGCCGACGGCTGAGGTGGCGGTGGGGGTGGCGCGTTCACGGTGACACGCGCCGTGGCCGTCTGCGTCCCGCCCGCTCCCTTTGCGGTCAGAGTATAGGTGGTGGAATCAGCCGGGGTCACGCTCTGCGACCCGCTGGCTTGCACGGCGCCTACGCCGTCGATGCTGACATCAGTCGCATTGCTGGTCTGCCAGGTCAATGTCGTGGACCCGCCTTTATCGACCGTACTCGGGTTGGCCGAGAGCGAAGCTGTAGGCGCGGCTGGCGGTGGGGGTGGAGGCGGTGGGGGTGGCGCTACTTTCTTCTTGCACGCGCCCAGGGTCATGATCGCCATCAGGGCGAACACCAACATCATCCATCTAACGTTTCGTTGCTTCACTCTGCTCCTCCGTACTCTGGGTGCGCATTGATTGATGTACTTGATTACGATCGCTGCGCCCGGCTCAAGTCCGGAGAGGGGAAATCGTGCTCCGCCTCGTCCGGGAATTCACTGCAAAACAGCGAATATGATTCCTGGGTCAAATTTCTAAAAATCACTTCCAACTCCAGTTGGGCTGACTGTTAGCGCCCGCAAAGGTCAGCTGCTTCTGATTGGTACCATCGGCCAGCATGGTCCATATCTGCAAGCTGCCGGCACGGCTGGATTGGAAAATGATGTGCCTTCCGTCCGGCGACCAATACGGGAAGTCGTTGCGCCCGCCATCATGGGTCAACTGCACCCACTGTTTGCTGGCAATGTCCATTATGTAGATGTCCTGCGCTCCCGGCGCTCCCGGGCCGTATTTGCGCATCCAGGAAACCACCAGAAACTGCCCGTTCGGCGACCACGCCGGAGAGACCGCATAGCCCTGGTCTGTGAGCCGCTGCACGTTGGTGCCGTCGGCCTCCATGGTGTAAACCTGCGGCAGTCCCGTCCTTCCACTTACCCAGGCAATTTGCCCGCCCGTCCTGCGATTCCATGCCGGTGATACGTCAGGGCCTTTGAACTACTTGATCCGCTTGATATTTCCTCCCGCAGAATCCACCGCGTAGATCTCCGGGTCTCCGCTGCGTGAGGACGAGAAAGCGATTTTCGTTCCGTCCGGAGACCACGCCGGAGAAAGATTGGTGCCGCCGAAGCGGGGAAATGAAACCAGGCGATCCAGGTCAAGCGAATACATCAGAATTTCCCACCCCGCCTTCGTCATCGAACTGAAAGCGAGACGCGAACCATCGGGCGAGACCCGGGGCGACAATGAAATCGAACCCAGATGGGTCACGACATGCTGGTTGGCGCCGTCGTAATCCATGGCCCAGATTTCCTT
>Ga0137359_10004079_pt1 | contig 11929 bp, 7 predicted proteins | sample Mad1_40_16metaG_FD_108281 | JGI IMG/M metagenome (GOLD analysis project Ga0137359, IMG submission 108281) | Vadose zone soil microbial communities from Angelo Coast Range Reserve, California, USA - Mad1_40_16 metaG | ecosystem: Environmental > Terrestrial > Soil > Vadose zone | place: USA... | reverse complement strand
TGGCTCTCGTGCTCGATACGGGGGATGGAGTTGAGCAAGGCCTCGGTGTAGGGGTGCTTCATGTTGCGGAAGAGGACGGTCGTGTCGGCGGTCTCGGCGACGCGACCGCCGTACATCACGGCGATTCGGTCGGCCCGGCCGGCCACGACGCCGAGATCGTGGGTGATGAGGATCATCGCCATGTGCAACTCGCGCTGGAGACCCTTCAACAGATCGAGGATCTGCTTTTGCACCGTGACGTCCAAGGCGGTGGTTGGCTCGTCGGCAATGAGCAATTTGGGGCCGGCAGCCAACGCCATGGCAATCATCGCGCGCTGGCGCAAGCCTCCGGAGAGCTGGTGGGGAAACTGTTCGGCGCGCGCCTCCGGCTCCGGCACAGACGCGTGGCGCAGGGCTTCGAGGACGCGATGGCGCGTTTGGTCCTTTGTGATGGCGGGCTCGTGCGCGCGAATCGCTTCTTCCACTTGCGCGCCGATGCGCATCACCGGGTTCAGCGAGGTCATCGGCTCCTGGAAAATCATCGCGATTTCGCGCCCGCGGATTGCGCGCCACGCTTTTTCGTTGATTTGCGCCAGGTCGCGCGGATTGGTCCCGCCAGGCTCCAGCACAGCGGTTCCGGCGACTCGCGCGCCCGGCGGCAAAAGTCCAATCAGCGCGAGGGCCAGCATGGTCTTGCCGCTGCCCGATTCGCCGACCAGGCCGAGCGACTCCGCCGGCGCGAGTTGGAAGGACACATCGTTCACCGGCCGGATCCATCCGGCGGCGGTAGGCAAGTCCACGGTCAGGTTGCGCACGTCGAGCAGGCTCATGTGAATTATTTTAGATTAGAGCGGCGGCGCAGGATTGGCGAGCGAAAACGGGCGGAAGTTTCCGATGTGAAGGTGCAGAATACCGGCGCTCACAAGATTCCAATTTGCAAATGTAAATTCCAGCGAAGCTGGGATTTCAGGCGTTGCCTACGATAGTAAGCTAGTGGTTCGATGGCAAGCACTCCAACCACTACTCCAAGAGTCGACTGGAAGCTGATCTGGGCGCAGCGCGGGTTCCGCTATTTCTTCCTGGCCATGTTTGTGTCGCTGTTCGGCAGCGGCATGAACTTCGTGGGTGTGAGCTGGTACATCCTCGCGGCCACGCATTCCACCGTCAAAGTCAGCTTGCAGGTGATCGTGGTGACGCTGCCGGGTTTGCTGGTTCCCTTCCTTGGTGGCGTGCTCATTGACCGGCTGGACCGGCGTTACCTCGGAATGATGCTCGATCTGGCGCGCGGCATGGCGGTGTTGGCGACGGCATTTATCGCGTGGCGAGGACATCTAGAGCTGTGGCATCTGTACGCGATGACGCTGATCACAGGCATGGGCTCGGCGATGTACTGGGCGACGGTGAATGCATTGGTGCAAGAAGTGATTCCGAAGAGCCAGTTTACCGGTGCAAATGCGGCGGTGCTGGTGGGCGTGCAGAGCGGAATGCTGGTAGCCGGCTCGTTTGTAGGATTTCTGTATGACAGCATCGGAATCGGCGGCATTTTGGCGATCGATGGGGCGACGTACTTTGTGTCTGCGTTTTGCCTGTACCAGGTGCGGCGCGGGTACGTGTCTCCGCGCGAGCATCTTCGCTATCCGCGCGAGTATTCGGAGAATACGGAGGCCACGGCGGAGGCGCTGGAAAGCGGCGAGAATCCGGAAGTAGCGGAGGCGGGGCTTTCACTCGCGATGTACGCGGATTTGAAGGAAGGGTTCGCTTACCTGAAGCAGCAGCCGCTGGTGCGGGCGCTGGGCGTCACGCATGCGACGGTGATGGCCGGAGTGGTCAGCGCTAACGTGGTGCTGGTTGCGCTTGCGAACGACATTTTGCACGCGGGAGCGCGCGGGCTGGGCTTTCTGGAAGCGGGATGGGCTACGGGCGCGATTCTGGGAGGATTCATCACCAGCCAGCTCCCGGGACGGCTTCGAATGGGATTGTATGTTGCCGCGGTTGCGGTGCTATCGGTAGGGCACATGGCCACTCCGCTCGTAGCATTCCTGGCGGGGGCGGTGTTGCTGCAATTTATTTTTGGATTTTGCCGCGCGCTGGGCGGGATCGTTGCGCAGTCTTCGCTGATGAGTATTGTGCCGCGGCATTTTATGGGGCGGACGCAATCGGCGATGGCAATTCTCGGCACGATCATTCAGTTGATCATGAGTTTCGCGCTCGGACTCGTTGCCGAGCGTGCCGGAATCATTGCGGGGTACGCGTTGCTGGCGATGCTGTATGCCGGCGCGACATTATTTGCGATGCGGGCGCGGCAGCTGCAGTCGGTTTCTTAGAACTTTGCCAGATGTCGCGACGCGAGCGGATTAAGAGTCTGCGTGAGAACCCAAAAAGCGAAGCCCTCAGCGGCTAAAGTCTTGTTGATTTTGCTTCAGTTGCGGCACGGCTAAAAACCGTGCCCTGACGAAAAACTAGGGTTGCCACACAGACTCTTAGGGCTTCGCGTTTGGGGAAAAGAAGCCGATGGGAAGATCGCGCGCGGTGCGCAGGCCGGCGGGGGCGTCCAGAATTACCGGGATGGAGTTCACGACCACCGACGCGGTGGCGATGTCGCCGTGGGAACCGCCGGGAATCACGAGGCTAATGTTCGGATGGCCTTTTAGCTCGATCGTGTCGGCGGGATCTTTTGCGCCGACGTACATTTGGAGTTCGAGATAAACCAATTCTTTGCCGGAGGCCAAGCCGCGAGCGATCTGATGGACACCGGCGGCCTGCCCGGGTTCCACGGTGAGAAATTCGGTTTGCACGCGTTCGCGAGCGATCATGGGCTCGATGGTTTCGGTGATCTGGTCGACCGGAAGATTCAAACTGTCCGCGACCATAGCGACGGATTCTGGCAGACCGACGTGCTTGATGACGCCAGCGGCAACTTGGGCGCGGAATTCATCAACGCTCATGCCGGCGCCGATTTTCTTTTGCAGCGGCAAGCGGCGTTTCGAGGCATCGACGATGCGCAGCGCCTTGGCATGCTCGATACGCTGCGAAACCGCGGCAAGGGTGACAACTAATTTGTCCATAACAAAGCCGGGATTTACGCCGGTTCCCACCAGCGCGACGCCCCAGTCTTTGGCCTCGGCATCAAGCTTCGCCGCAAGATCCGGGTGCGTGCGGTAAGGATAGGAAAGCTCCTCGCAGGTGGAGACCACGCAGGATTCGGCCTGGAGACAGGCAAGCAGTTGGTCCATCACCTTGGGAAGAGAGGACGAAGTGGAGTGAATGACGACATCGGCGGCTTGTTCCAGAACGTCGGCGGCGTCCGCGGAGATTTTTACGCCCCACGGCGCGTCTTTGGCGCCGACCACCTCACCCAAATCGCGTCCGACTTTTGCGGGGTCCGTATCAATTGCACCGCAGATTTCGATGGCCTGCTTTTCACGCATCAAGCGCGCAATAGAGGCACCGATGGGGCCCACACCATATTGGATGGCGCGAATCTTCTTCTTCACAGGTTTCTCCGTTTTCCACTCGCAGCAGGCAAGACAGCGCGCCTTTTGGCAGCAAAAGAAACCCTAACGATAAAGGAATTTCCGAACATAGGCAACGGCAAAGCCGCCTCAAACGTCTCATAAATAGTCAGGTCGGCGTGAGCAAAAAACACCAGGAAATGCCGGATGGCACGTGTGTGGACAAGGGGCATAAACTTATTTCGATGACGCAAAGTCTTGTGGTGACTGGGATTTCTCCTCAGACTGATCTGGCACGCCGTCCAGCGATACAAACTACCATTAAAGGCCAGCGATTTTCCTTAAAGCCGTGCTCTCGCATACGCGGGCGCGAGCGCTGGCACGTGAGCGGCTTACGAGGGAATACGCGACTGGCGGCTGCTATCGAGGTGACACTCAAGAGCGAATCGGGTGTCGAAGAAGTCGCCGCGAATCCGCTCACCGGCCGTGTTCTGGTCCGCTATTCGCCTGGCCAAATCGAAACTCCGGTCGAGATGATGATCCGCCAGGCGCTTGCGCTCGACCCCATGATTGAGCAAGAGCTTTCTCGTCCCGTGGCATCCAAGCCTTTCTTTCTAACGAAGCGAGCCCTTGCGGCCGAGCTGGGCTGTTCCTTATTGAAGCTCGTGGTTCTGGGAGGAGTTTCGTGCCCGGTCGGAGGAATTTGGTGCGTGGCCGGAGTAATCGTCACTCTCGGACTCGCTGCGCAGAGATCCGCTTAGCCGCGGCGTTGCGGCCGTACCATTCGTGCCATTCAGGGATGCGCCGGGCTGTAATGAATCAGCCGTGCCGAGTTGAAGATAACCAACATCGTGCTGAGGTTATGCAATACGGCGGCGATGATCGGGTTGATGCTTCCGGCGGCGGCCAGGACCAAACCGACAGAGTTAACCCCCAGCGCCATCCCATAGTTCTGGCGGATCGCGCGCATCGTATGCCGGCTAATCTGGACAACATCCGCCACATGGCGTAGGTCATCCGAAGCAAGTGCGACGTCGGCAGTCTCAATTGCTACGTCGGATCCCGAGGCTCCCATCGCAATCCCGACATCGGCAATCGCGAGCGCCGCAGCGTCGTTAATGCCATCGCCCACCATGGCGACGCGCTGTCCAGAAACGCGGAGCGCCTGAACGGCTTCGAATTTATCCTGCGGTAGAAGGCGCGCTCGCCATTTCTTCATCCCCACGGAAGATGTAACGTGAAGGGCTGCTTCCTCACGATCGCCGGTGAGCATGATGAAATTGCTCACGCCGGCTTCTCTTAAGCGGTCCAGCGCGCAGACCGCTTCCGGACGAACGCGCACTGAAATCCCGACTGCTCCAATCAACCGATGTTGATGCGCGACGTAAACGACGCTTTCGCCGTCGCGGATTCTTGACTTGACGCGGTGTTCGTCTTCGGGCGTCAAGGGTACCTTGAACTCTTCCAGCAGCCGGCGATCCCCGACCAGAACTTCGTGCTCACCCCAGACGCGCCGAACGCCACGCCCTGCCAGCAACTCGAACTCGCTCTCTTCGTCGAGATCGGAGATGGGGCGCCCGGTCCGATTCATGATCGCAATCGCGAGGGGATGCTGCGAGCCGGCTTCGGCGCGAGCAGCGAGATCCAGGATGCGTTCATCGGTATAACCGGAGGCGCAGGGAATCACTTGGGTGACGCTGGGCTGGCTATCTGTGAGTGTTCCAGTCTTGTCGAACGCGATGGTGTCCAGGTCCGCCATGGCCTCGAGGTGCGTGCCGCCTTTGACCAGGATCCCGCGACGTGCGCTGTTGCCGATGGAAGCGCTGATCGCGGTTGGAGTAGCCAGTCCCGCGGCGCAGGGACAGGCAACGAGAAGCATCGTAAGGGCCCGGCGCGGATCGCGAGTTACGATGAGGACGAGGGCGGCTGAGACGAAGGACGCGGGCACAACCGTTCTGGCGAATTGATCGCCGACCTTCTGAATCTCGGGCCGCAAGGCTTGCGCCTGTTCGACACGCTCGATCATCTTGCCAACCAGCGTGTCTGTCCCCGTCCCGGTCACTTGGACGCGGATTGTTCCCGCTAGCAGTATGGTGCCGGCATAAACCCTGTCCCCGTCCAGGCGAACAACCGGCATGCTCTCACCGGTGATGGGTGCTTCGTTGACGGTAGCGGCGCCGGATTCGATCACACCGTCAACGGGGATTCGACGTCCGGCACGCACGAGGACGCTGGCGCCGGGTTGGACGTCTTTGATCGGCACGAGCACTTCCCTGCCGTCGCTTATGATCCAGATCTCCTCGTCTTCCGTGGAAAGCAAGGAGCGGATTGCCGCCCGCGTGCGCTGCAGAGTCAGCGTCTCCAGATACTCGCCGAGATTTAAGAGCCAAAGAACGGTGAGCGCCGTGACATTTTCGCGCAGGGCCATGCTGGAAAGGGTTGCCGCTCCGATGAGCGTTCCGGTTGTGATGCGGCTTCGGCCAACAATCGAGATGTAGAAAGCGCGCAGGAAGTCGTAACCCGTGATCACGATTCCCGATACAGATAAAACTTGCATCGGGGTCGCCAATGGTCCGGCGGAAATTGCGCCCCAGATCAAGCGGCTGAATAGGATCAGCGAGAGTTTGAAAAAGCCGAGAGTTAATTTGCGGACCAGACTGCGAACCTTGCCGTCCGGCTTGCCACGGAGTTTCTCATATGAGGAGATGCTGAGCGGCCCTTGCGCCAGCGCACTTCGGACCAGGGATTTAATTTCGATGGATCGCGATCCGTGCCACTGGATCAGGATTCGCCCGGTCCGAAAGTTTGCGCGGACGCACAACAAGCGCGGCTCCCTGCGAAGCATGCTCTCCAAGCGGGCGGCCACGCGTGGCTTGTTTTGTATGGCCGGAACATACCAGCGCTGCCGCCCGGGAACGTTCGAGAGCAGGCGCATTTCGGGAGATGGGCGCGCGGCCCTTCGCATTAGGCTGCGTGCTCCGTGGTTGGCTGGTCCAGCTCCGCGCGAGCTTCCTCTACGAGCTTTTGCGCCTCGGAAACAGCGGCAGTTCGGTAAGAGTCTATTTTGCGCTTGGCAACGAGCCCGCCCTTCACCAGGCTTCGAAGCACGGGCCGAACTTTGCCTTTCACTTCGTCTTTGACCTTGCCCTTGCTTTGCGTCGCGGAAATTACTCCGAGTGCCGCGCCAATTACAACGAATGGCATGATGTGATGCATAAGTCCTTACACCTCCTCTTTGCTTTCCCCCTTCTCTTGATCGAGTTCGGCTTCCGCTTCGGCCACGATGTCCTCAAACTCTTCTTTCATATTGGAGCCCACTTGCCGCGCATAGCGTCCGGCCAGAATTCCGCTCTTGACCGCGCTGCGCATCACGGGACGGAGAAACGGCGCCGCGAGAGCGAGTACGAGTCCGGAAGCGGCTCCCATCAGGTATGCGCTCGTGCGTCCCGACCGGTTGGGGCGGTCTGAGTTCGAGAGTTGCTGCTGTTTCAGTTGCACTCCAATGCGGTCCGCGATCTGCGCTACTTGCTCTTCGCTCAAATTCTTTGATTTATTTCCCATCGTGATGTCCTTCCACTTCGTGGTTAGTAAAACGAGGGTATTGAGGCGGGTATTGGGGCGGGCCAAACCTGCTGAGCCTGGCGAACCTCATCGTGCCAGTCGGCTGAAATGGATTTCATCATACTCCCTTTTTTGCGCCCGCCGAAAAATGTTAAGGACGCTGCCGATGTATGCACGTGACGTCTTTTGCCGCGACACACGATGTTCGTAAGTGCCGGGGGTGGCACGTAAACGAGGTTGGACAACCTGATCGCGCACAAAACGTTTTGGACCGAACCCGAGCGCTCCCATCGCAGGCAACGCAAAAGCTCTTGCTGACATCCGATGGAACGTTCAGGGGAGTGGGCAAGAATTATGAAGTGGCTGATGGCATTTGTATTTCTGTTGTTTATCCCGACGACTGAAGGTGTGGCTCAAGAAATAAACATGCCGATGTTGGCTACCCCTCCTTTGCTCAGTGCCGCCTTGCCGGTGCCTCAGCCGCAACCACAAACTATTCCCGACGACGAGGCAAAAGACACTTGGGGGCTGGGGCTTGGCTATGCCCTTGTGGGATTTCGATCAGCACCATTCAACGCAACGATGAGCGGACTGAATACGACGGTCGATTACTACCTGCGCGACCATTTCGCCGTGGAAGGGAGCTTTACGTCGGCGTTCGGCTCGCAGAGTTCCAGCAGCGCTGGAGCGAAATACTTCTTCTATGGCGCGGGAGTGAAGCTGAGCACAGGCCAGCGCAAGCTGCGGCCGTTCGTACACGCGCTGGTGGGCGGAGTCCACATGTATCCGCAGACGGCGCAGAGCAACAATGGATTTGCGGTGCAAGCCGGGGCCGGCGCGGAGAGGTGGCTACGACCGAACATCTGGCTGCGGGTGGAAGGCGACTATGTGCGTTCGCAACTGTATGGGTCGGGACAAAATAATTTTCAAGCGGTCGCGGCGGTGAATTACCGGTTTTAAGATTGAGTTGGTTTGGCGCGTCCGTATAACGCGCGTGGGGCGGACAGCCAGAAATGGCTGTCCCACTTAAGTCCGCGCGGTACTAGTGAAGTACCATTGATGCCCCTAACGGGGCGCTGATATTCTGTAGTGACCACTCCCGCCCTCCAGTTCCTAAATGTGTCAGTGAAGAGGCCACGAATCCGATGGATGCCGAAAAACTCCGCATTGCCCGCGACAAGCTCACACGTGTGTTCCGCTATCTGGAAGCACTGAACCAGCACCGCAATCCCGCGAAACGGCAGATTCACGAACAACCGTGGAGTTTCTGGCTGCGCGATCTGCCCGAGCATCCTTCGATTCAACGAGGCGCCGCGAAAGCTAGTGCTTCGAAGGCAAAGAATGGGAACGGCCAGGGCACGGAAGAGAGTGGCGGCGCGAGCTATGTGCTGAAAGTGCAGCGCCCGCGGTTGACGCGCGCGCCCGAACCGCCGGAGGAAATTGCCGCGTGGCTGGTAGATGGGTGGGACGACCCGGCAAATGGCTCCAGTGTCGAGGAAACTCTGGAGGAATCCGGGAACGGCGCAGAGCCGAGGACGGTGAAGTTCGCCGACGATCCAGCGAGGACCGCGAGCCTGGAGCGCTGGAAGGTTCTGCGCGACGAGTGGGTGAAAACTGAAAAGCCTGCTCGCGCGGCGATGAAGATCTTCGAAACATTTTACGCGCTCTATGGACGGATCGATCGCGAGGCGGAACGCGTGGAGCTTGTCCTCGGAGACGGCATCTTGAGCTGGCGTCGCGCGGATGGAGGCATCTATCATCCGATTCTGCTGCAGCGCTTGCAATTGCAGTTCGACGCGTCCGTACCGGAATTCACGCTTTCGGAAGCGGACCATCCCGTTGAACTCTACTCGGCTTTGTTTCAAACGATGAACGATGTGGACGGACGCGCGATCGGCCGATGCCGCGAGGAATTGGAGGAAGGAGGCTTCCATCCGCTGATTAATGGTTCCACCTCCGGCTTTCTGAAACGGCTGGTTGTGCAATTGTCGCCGCGCGGAGAGTTCGTCGAAGAACGGGCGCCGCATGCAGAGGTGGACGATCCTTGCATTGGACGCGACCCAATCCTGTTCCTGCGTGCGCGCACGTTGGGATTTGCGGCAGCAATCGAGGGCATCCTCGCGGACCTGCGCACGCGCGAAGATCTGCCGTGGTCACTCTTGAATATTGTGGGAGAAGAATCGCCGATTGCCGGCGCGGGAGATGCGAATCCAGGGGCGAGCGGTTCCGCTCAAGCGGACAGTGAAGTGCTGCTGAGCAAACCCGCGAATCCGGAGCAGATTCGCATTGCGCAGCAACTCGAGGAACATGGCGGCGTTTTGGTGCAAGGCCCTCCTGGCACGGGAAAAACTCACACGATCGGCAATCTTGTCGGGCATTTACTGGCGCAAGGCAAGAGCGTTCTGGTCACCAGCCACACGACAAAGGCGCTGCGCATGGTGCGCCATCACATTGTTCCCGAGCTGCGGCCGCTGTGTGTCAGCGTGCTCGAAAGCGACCTGGACAGCCGCAAGCAGCTGGAGAGCGCCGTGGGATCGATCGCGGAAAGATTATCGCGGGCCGACGGGGGCTCGCTTGAAATGCAGGCGAAGAGACTGGAGGCGGAGCGCCTCGAGCTGCTGCAGAAGCTGGATGAAATTCGAAACCAACTGACGGAGGCTCGCGCCGACGAGTATAGAGAAATTGCTATTGCGGGGAAGGCTTGGGCGCCGGCGGATGCCGCTCGGCAAGTTGTGCAGGAAAAGGACGCGCGCGGGTGGATCCCCGGTCCGGTAGCCGCGGTGGCGCCACTGCCGCTTTCTCCGGGTGAGCTGGCCGATCTGTATCGCACGGGCGTTTCGATTTCGCGCGAAGACGAGAATGAACTTTCGGGTCATCTGCCGGAGCTTCACGATTTGCCGAGAGCGGAAGAGTTTGAAGCTGGCATCGACGAGCGGAATCGGCTGGGGATGGAGGAGCTCGATGTGCGCTCCGATTTGTGGGAGGCCGGCGCTGCGCAGAGTTCGCCTGCGGAGATAGAGGGACTGGCTGCGGCTCTGGCGCAGGCGGTAGAGCCGCTTTCCGGCAAAGACAAGTGGAAACTGGCCGCGGTTTACGCCGGCAAGTACGGCGACGCGCACCGGCAGCCCTGGGACCAACTCGTCAGCTTCGTGCGGCTGGTGCATCGCGAGGCCGCGAATGCGCAAGAATCGGTCGTCAAGTACGGGCCGGAGGCTTCCGGCAATTCTGGGATTAAAGAACAGGAACGCATCGCGGGTGAAATCCTGGCGCATCTTGAGGGTGGCGGCAAGCTAGGCTCATTCACATTGTTCACGCACAAATCCTGGGGCGAATTCCTGGAACAGACGAAAGTGAACAATGCGAGGCCACGCCTTCCCGAGCACTTTCACGCGCTGCGCCAATTTTTCCGGATGAAGGGCCTTCGCGAAGAGCTGGGCGCGCGGTGGGATCGCCAAATGGCGATTCTTGGCACTCCTCATTCGAAAGAAATGGGCGAGGAAATCGAAAAAACGCTGATGCAGTATTGCGACGCGATCGAGGACTGCCTCGGCTGGCAGGAACATACGTGGCTTCCGTTGCAGCAGCGGCTGGAGGACGTCGGCTTCCGGTGGGATAAATTTCTCGCGGAACAACCCGCGGTGGTTGGCTCGGATGGCGAGTTGGCGCGCATACGCATCGCGGTGACGGACGGTCTGCTGCCGATCCTGGATTCGCGCTTCAAGAAGCTGAAATTGCTGCAGCTGGAGGAAGAATTCCGCGAGCTGAAAAGCCGGCTGAAGCTTGCTGCCCGCGTGGCGAAAGCGTCGAAAGTGATCGGGCAGCTCTTGGCAGCGGTGACTGATGAAAATTGCAATCGCTATCGCGAGGCGTATGAGCGCTTGCTGGAATTAAAGAGCAAGCAGGCGGACCTTGATCTGCGGGGCGCGTTGCTTGCAAAGCTCGAAACGGCCGCTCCCGGCTGGGCCGGAGCGATTCGCAATCGTACGGGCGTGCATGGACGGGGCGAACCGCCGCGGGACGCCGCTTCTGCTTGGACGTGGCGCCAGTTAAACGACGAGCTTGATCGCCGCGCTGGCGTCTCGCTCGAAGCGCTGCAAGCCAAGAGCGAGAAACTGCACGATCAGCTGCGGCGTGCGACCGTCGAGCTCATCGACAAACGCGCTTGGGCCTCGCAAGCGCGCCGCACCTCGTCTCGACAGCGCCAAGCGCTTGTGGGCTGGCTCGACACCATTCGTCGCATCGGCAAGGGGCACGGAATTCGTGTTTCGCTTTTGCGCGCCGAAGCGGCTAGAAAGATGAGCGAATGCCGCGGGGCGGTTCCCGTTTGGGTCATGCCGCTTTCGCGCGTGGTGGAAAACTTTGATCCGCGCACTGCGCGCTTCGACGTTGTCATCATCGATGAAGCCAGCCAAAGTGACGTGATGGCGCTGGTGGCTCTGTATCTGGGCAAGACCGTGCTTGTCGTCGGCGACCACGAGCAGGTCAGCCCATCGGCGGTCGGGCAAGATTTGAGCGTGATCCAGAACCTCATTTTCCAGTACCTGCGCGGAATTCCGAACTCTGATCTCTACGACGGGCAAATTTCCATCTACGATCTGGCGCGCCAGTCGTTCGGCGGCACAACTTGCCTTGTCGAACATTTCCGGTGCGTGCCGGAGATCATCCAATTCAGCAACGCGGTTTCTTACGACGGCCGGATTAAGCCGTTGCGCGACGCGAGCCGCGTCCATCTGCGGCCGCACACCATCGCGCATCGCGTTTCGGGGTCCGGCCGCGACGGTAAGATCAATCGCCAGGAGGCGCTGACCGTCGCCTCGCTCCTGGCGGCAGCGATGGAGCAGCCTGAATACAAGAAGAATGACGCGGGCCAACCGCTGAGCTTTGGTGTGGTTTCACTGGTTGGCGACGAGCAAGCCATCGAAATCGACAATTTGGTC
>Ga0137359_10004076_pt1 | contig 11935 bp, 13 predicted proteins | sample Mad1_40_16metaG_FD_108281 | JGI IMG/M metagenome (GOLD analysis project Ga0137359, IMG submission 108281) | Vadose zone soil microbial communities from Angelo Coast Range Reserve, California, USA - Mad1_40_16 metaG | ecosystem: Environmental > Terrestrial > Soil > Vadose zone | place: USA... | reverse complement strand
CCGTAATCGGTCGGGAAATAGAAAACGCCAACGCGCATGTCGATTCCTCTCCGCATCGGATGGGCGTGGGCTAGGATGACATAGTTGCGAAAATTCGACCATGGAGGAGAGCCATGCCGCTCGCGACGGTCCGCGGTGTCGATATCAACTACGAAATACTCGGAGAGAGGGGCCCATGGGTGGCCCTTCAGCCCGGTGGACGACGGGGCCTCGAGGGGGTGAAACCGCTCGGCGAGAAGATTGCCGAGGCCGGCTGCCGCGTGCTCGTCTACGACCGGCGCAATTGCGGCGCCTCGGGCGTCTCGTTCGACGGCGGAAATTCGGAAAACGAGATCTGGGCTGAGGATCTCCGCGCCCTGCTGTCACAGCTCGATGCGCTGCCCGCGTATATCGGCGGCAGCTCGTCGGGGTGCCGGCTGGCGCTCTTGCTCGCGCTCCGCCACCCCGCCGATGTGCACGGCCTCCTGCTGTGGCGCGTCACCGGCGGCGCCTATGCGGCCCAGCGCCTGGTCGAGAACTACTACACTCAGTTCATCGACGCGGCGCAGGAGGGCGGCATGGAGGCGATCTGCCGCACCGAGCATTTTGGAGAGCTGATCGGGAGCAACCCGGCCAACCAAGCGCGGCTGATGGCGTTGGATCCGCGACGCTTTATCAGCATCATGGAGCATTGGCGGCGCGCCTTCAACGAGGGCGCGCATCATCCGGTGATCGGGTTGAGCCCGGCGGAGCTGCGCTCGATGACGATGCCGGCCTGCATCATCCCCGGCAACGACCGAGTGCACCCCCGTCAGCCCGCCCAGATCGCGCACCGGCTGATGCCCAACAGTGAATACCATGAAGTGTTGACCGAGGACCGTCCCGACCTCGACGTCGCCCTCGAGGACTGGGAGGCCAAGGCAGGGCTGCTGGCGGCCATCTTCATCGACTTCCTGCGGCGGACAGAGCGCCGCGCCTGAGGAGCGGCTCCCACCCCCTTCTTGCGCACACGCGCATAACTCGTCATTCCTGCGGAAGTGGGGATCCGGGGCGGCTGGCACATGGCACGCCGGCCCTGGACCCCCCGCGCCCGATAAGCGAGAGGGTCGCGTTTAGAAAGCCGGGAGGACTATCGGCGCCGGAACGAGGTGCTCTTCGACACCTTGAACGCCTGGGATGTTCTCGGCGGCCACACGCATCGCCTGCCTCTCTTCTGGGCGACGATCGTCGGAAACCCAGAGATGCACGATGCGATCCCTGACGATGATGTCCGCCGCCCAAGTGTGAACCCACTCCTGGCCCTTCAGCTCGGCGAGCAGCTTTTCGCGCATCGTCCGATCGTCGACCGCCGTGTCTGTCGTCAGCTGGCTTCCCGCTGCCGCCAGCGCCCGCACGAGGTTTGCCCGGCTGACGATCCCGACGAGCTTGCCGTCTTTGACGACCGGCACGCGCTTGATCCTTTTTGTCTCGAGCAGTGTCGCAATCTCGGCGAGCTCGGTCGTGTCGCTGACCGAGATGACCTCGGGTGTCATGACGTCCTTGGCAGTCCGGCCATGCGACTTGACGTAGTCGCGGGCAAGCTCCTCGTCGGATCCGATGGTATCGAGCCACCACGAGCGCCGGCGCCCGGTCCGAGCAGGCCGGCGCTCGGTCCCGGTTTCGACACGATGCAACAGATCCCCTTCACTTAGGATGCCGATGAGCCGATTGTCGCCATCGACGACCGGCACGCCGCTGATGCCCCGTTCGGAGAGGATTCTCGCGACCTCTTGCACCGATGTATCGGGCCCGACGGTAATCACGTTGGTTGTCATCACATCCATGGCACGCATCTGATCATTCCTCCCTTTTATGTGAGGAACAATCTATCACACCGTGCGCTGCGTCGACACTGATCGATCGTCCCCGACGTCTGCTCGGCAACTCTGACCGCCTACTGGTGCATGGCGAGCGGCTTTGTCACCTATCATTCGATCAACGCGCTCTTTGCGACGCATCTCCAAAAGGACCTGGGCTTGAGCCCGGGATTGGTCGCGACGCCGATCGCGCTCGTCAATATCGCCGTCTTCGTTGCCGTCGGGTGGTGGGGTTGGGTGTCGGATCGCTTCGTCTGCGCATTGCTCCTCAGCCCGGAGACCAAAGGAAAGGTGCTGGTGCCGGATCTGCAGATTGCGTGAGCGGCTTGGACGCTCGGGTTATGTCCCGCGCCCCAGAAAAATTCACACTTCAGCCAATTACAGCGATCCCCTGAATCTCGACGAGCATTTCGGGGCGCGCGAGACCGGCGACCGTGATCAGCGCGCTCGCCGGGAAATCATCGCCGAAGATCTCCTTGCGCAACTGCGTAAAGCGATCCCCGTATCGAGCGTCGGTGATAAACACGGTCATCGTCACCATATCTGCCAGTGTGCCGCCGGCCTCCTCGATGGTGCGGCCGAGCCGGGAAAATACCTCGCGGACCTGGCCGTCGAAATCGCCGGCGAGCGATTTGCCTGAGGCCTCCGCGGCGCCGACCTGCCCTGCCAGCCAAATGGTCTTGCCGCCTTCTGTGATGACCGCCTGCGAATACGCCCGGGCCTGCGCGGTCTCCCGTTTCAGGTAACGCCTGGCCGCCCTTTTGCCGGTAGTACCTTCGGACATTCCCACCTCCGCACAAGATCCGCCACTGCCGGGCAACGCTCGGCGAGCAGTCGGCGGAGATTGATAGACTGTAGTGGCCGAGTCCAGCGTCCGAGCAATGGATCGGACTTGTCGCCCTGACCGACGCCTCTTGCGCGTCTCGGCCCGCCTCCCCAATTCGACGGCAACATTCGTCGACCTGCAGCTCATCGACCAGCGGCCGGACCAATGATCCAAATTCGGTGGACCGTTGTGGGGGCGTGAGCGGTGGAATGGCTGAGCGATCCGCAGATCTGGGCCGGTCTTTTGACCTTGACCGCGCTCGAGATCGCGTTCTCGGCATCGACAATCTGGTGTTCATCACGATTCTCGCCGGCAGGTTGCCCGCGCAACGGCAGAACCGGGCACGGCAGGTCGGTCTGGCGCTGGCGCTGGTCACCCGCTTGGCGTTGCTCGGCTCGATTGCTTGGATTGTCGGACTTACCCAGCCGATCTTTGAACTCCTTGGCCATGCCGTCTCCTGGCGCGACGTGATCTTGATCGGCGGCGGTTTCTTCCTGCTCTACAAGGGCACGCGCGAGATTCACCGCCGGCTGGAGGGGGATATTCCGCAGGAGGATGCCGCCCGCGACGGGACGAGTTTCGGCACCGTCACCGTGCAGATTGTGCTGCTCGATATCGTGTTCTCGCTGGACAGCGTCATTACCGCCGTCGGCATGGCCAACGAGTTCTGGGTGATGGCGGTGGCGGTCGTCATCGCGGTCTTGATAATGCTGGCCGCTTCGGGGCCGCTCTCCGATTTTGTAAACCGGCACCCCACGGTGAAGATGCTGGCATTGAGCTTTCTGCTGCTGATCGGCATGACGTTGGTCGCCGACGGTGCGGGCCTCCACGTGCCGAAGGGGTACATTTACGCCGCCATCGGCTTCTCTGTTGGAGTCGAGGCCCTGAACCAGCTCGCCGCGCGTCGTCGCCGTCGACATGCCGCATTCGAGACCAGTTCCCAAGACGATCGGAGAAAGATCGGATGTGCATAGGCGGCTCGCGGCACTGGTTCGGATTAAAATAAGACAGACAGACGACAGGCTGGTCCATGATCGAAAGTATCAGTGCCGTGACCCTTGCCACCCACGACATGCGGCGCGCGGTCCGATTCTACCGCATGCTGGGGTTTCAGCCCGTCTATGGCGGTGAGGATGCGGCCTTCACGAGCCTTCGCGCAGGTCCCAATTTTTTGAACTTGATTGCGCAGCCCGCCGAGCGGTGCTGGTCATGGTGGGGACGGGTGATCTTTTACGAGTCGGACGTCGACGCACTCTATGCGCGTGTAATCGCTGCCGGTTGTCGGCCCGACGCGGCGCCCCGTGATGCCGAATGGGGCGAGCGGTTCTTTCACCTGACCGATCCGGACGGTCACGAACTCAGTTTTGCTTGGCCCTTACGCACAGACGCAGCCCACCCGGTCGGCTGAGCTGATCCGAGCTGTTGCGCTACTCCATTTAACCAGAATTGACGCCGTATCGTCATCCATTTGTCCTCGTCAGGCCCATTTGCTGCGTGGGTTTGCGGATATGTCTGATCCGTTCGAGGTTAGAGTCGTGGCTGTGCTCAACGGCTGTCGTAAGAGCGATGCGCCTCTTGCGGAGCGAGACAATGAAACCCGACTGTCGCCGCGGTGCGCGGCGTTGTGCGTCGTCGCGCTGTCGCTGCTCGGCTGGGCCGTCATCTTGGTTCTGCTCTGGGCGCTGATCCGATAGATCAAGACCTATATGCGATCACCGGCCTTCGCCAGGAACCCGGTCGGCATCGAGTTCGATCCGAGCGCGCTCCCGTTCCGGCGCCAGCATCAAGGAACTCGTGCTCGTCGAGTGATGATGACGGCGCCGGAGGAGCCGCTTCTTTAGGCTCGCGCCGCGAAGACGTTATCCCGCCGCTTGGCGGCGGCAGCAGCTTTGCTGAAATCGGCCTCGGTGAAACCGTAAAGGCGAGCGCCGCCGGACAGGATCTTGCCGCCGATCTCCGGGGTGATGCTCCTGTTGTTCAGCACTCGCGAGGAGACCTCGGGGAAGCTCGAGTCGAAGTGCGGGAAATCGCTAGACACGCAGATGTTGTCGGCCCCGCCGAGCAGCTCGACGGTGGCCCCGACTTCGCGCTCGCCGCTTTCGATTGCCGAGAAGCAATTGCGCTGCCAGTACTCGAAAGGCGAGAGCTTCAGATAGGGCGCATCGGCATCGTGGTGCTGCCGAAGATCCCACTCGATCCGCCCTAGGAGCCCAGGGACCCACCAGCTTTGCGCCTCCAGGAAGGCGACGCGGAGGCGGGGGTAGAACTCGAGGATGCCGCCGAGCATCAACGCGATCAGCGCGAGTTGCATCTCGGTCGAATGGCTGGCCACGTGGCGCATGAAGCGGTTCTCGCTGAAGCGCGGCTCGATCGTCGAATAGTACGACCCGGTGCCCTCATGGAAACACAACGGGATATCCAGGTCCTGCAATAGGCTGTACAGGGGATCCCAGTAGGTCGAATGCCAATAGCGGCCGTTCACGTAATTGGGCCGCACAAAGGCGCCGACGGCGCCATAGTCGCTCACGCAGCGGCTGAGCCCCTGACAGGCGAGATTGACGTCGTGCACCGGCAGCATCGCCGCCATCTTCAACTGGTCAGGGCTGTACTGGATGAAATCGTACAGCCAGTCATTGTAGGCGCGGCAGATCGCGGCGGAGAACTGCGGATCCATGTCGTCCCGCGCCAGAAACGACAGACCCGCGGTCGGGAACAGTACGGCAATGTCGATGCCTTCCATCTCCATGCCCATGACCTGGGCCTCGGCGTCGTAGCCGCGCTCGACAGCAAACATGACGTTCTTGTTGGCGCGGCCGGAGACCAGCGGGCCCCGCGTCCGGTTGTATTGCGAGATGTTGCCGTCGTTGCTGGTCGGCGTGCCATCGAAGAACCACAACGGTCGCCGCCGCATCCCTGTGGCGCCGCCGTCGGTCGGGCGCATCGCCGATGTAATGCGGGACTTGAATGCCGGGTCGAGGTATTTGTCGAACAGGTCGGTCGGCTCCATGATATGCATGTCGCAGTCGACGAACCGATATCCCTCTTTCATTATATGCTCCTTCACCTTGTTAGCGTCCCCTCGGGCGCGATTTGCCGCACCACGCTGCATCGGGGTCGATCGAATTGTAGCGTCATCGGGAGGGGATTTGCACGCGCTACGCCGCGGGCCGCGGATGGCCTCGTCTGCGTCTGGCAGGCACCCGAAACGGCTGGAAAAGCCAGAAAAGAAAATGGCCGGAACCAAAAGGCTCCGGCCAAGTTTGAACAGGGAGGCTTCACGTCTGGGAGACGTGAGGCTTTATGTTCGCCGACGAACGCCCGCGCGCATTTCCCCTTGAATCCCGAGATATCTATCCCACTTAGCGTTTGCGACCGTTCGAGGCCGTTCACCGCAGTTCTCGATACGATAAGTCCCGTGTAAGTCCCTAAGGCTGGGCCCAGCGGAGCGCGACGATGCGACCAAGGCGGAACGCTAAGCGGCTGAGCGACCGTTACCTGCAAACCGTAAGGGCGCCGCCGACCGGCCGGCTTGAGATCCTTGACACCGAGGCGCCGGGGCTCGTGCTCCGCGTCAATCCTGCCGGACTTAGAAGTTGGACTATTCGGTATCGTCCGAAAGGCCATCCGCAGCGTCGCGCATCCTTCGGCAGCTATCCTATGATCTCGCTTGCCGAGGCGCGCCAGCGCGCCCGAGAAATTGCCGCCGCGGCAGGGCGCGGGGTCGACCTGCCAGCACAGGAAGCTCTCAAGGTCAAGGAGCGGCGGCGGCAAGTTGGCCGGCCGGCGACTGTCGCAGAGGTGCTCGACCGCTACATTGCCGAATACTGCGAGCCCAACCAGCGCCGGTGGCAATTGACCAAGCGCATGTTCGAGAGCCATGTCAAGCCAGCAATAGGCGATCGGCAGCTCAACGAATTGCGTCGGAGCGATCTTGTCGAGATGCTCGACGTTCTTCAAAACGAGAAGGGCTTTCGTGCGCAGGTCAATCGGATTCGATCGCAAGTCGTCGCCGCACTCAACTGGGCGATCGAGCGAGAGTGGATTGAGACCAACCCAGCCGCGGCGATCCGCAAGCGCAGAATCGAGGCAGCCCGCGAGCGGGTGCTCAGCCATGATGAGCTCCGTGCGATTTGGAACGCAGCGGATCGACTGAGCGACCCAAGCCGTGCCTTCGTAAAGGTCTTGATCCTAACCGGCCAGCGTCGGGACGAGATCCGGTGTATGCGCCGAAGCGAGATCGACCTGAAGGAGAGTATTTGGATTCTTCCGAAGGAGCGGAACAAGGGGAAACGTGATCATGCTTTGCCATTGTCCCCAACCGTTTCAGATATCATCAAGGATTTGCCGAAGCTCGGCCAATCCGTATTCACGGTGAGCGGTGAGCGACCGTATGCCGGGACCAAGAGGTTAAAGGAGATCCTTGATCGCGAGTCGGGGGTTGCCGGTTGGGTGTTGCACGATATTCGCCGCACGGTTCGCAGCGGGCTCGCCGAACTGCATGTGCCCGAGGAAGTCGCCGAACGCGTGCTGAACCATGCCAAGAAAGGGCTGGCCAAGGTTTACGATCGGCACGCCTACACTGAGGAGATGCGGACAGCGATGGAGGGATGGGCCGAGCATGTCGCCTTCATCGTCGGCGATGCGCGCGACGTCTCGAATATCATCCTGTTCGACGACAAGCAGGCCGTAGCCTGATCACCCCAGCTCCACGTTTAGTACCAAGTCTAACTTCTGCCAGGGGCGGGCTCAGCGAGTTCGAAAAACAGCTGACCGAGGCGTAGAGGGCTCCGCGCGGGTTCCACCGACTTTCAGCCCTGTAGATGTCCTTGCGGCGCCCCTCGATCAGCCGATCAGCCAACCCGAGCGGTCGAGCCCCTCCTCGGGGCCGAGCGCCCAAAAGGACGCGGCGATCAACGCATACGACCGATCGCCCCCTTGCCATGCAAAGGAAGCGGGTCCCTCGGCCCATCCATGCGCGCTCCAGGCCCCTATTGCCGACCCCCCGGGGCCCCCTGCTAATAGGCGAGGCGGTCGGGCTGGGATCATGGGGAATTCTGGCTCGGCTTCTCGCTGCGAATGGTGAGCAGACAGATATGATCCGCGCGCAGCTGTGGTGCTGTTCTCTCCTCCAGATCACGCTGTAAGCGGCTCACGCCCGCCTCGTAGGCCGCATCGGATATGGCGAGCAATTGTGAGCAGATATGGCGCCGCCGCACGATATCGATCCATGTCGACAAGTTCTGCTCGGAGCGCCGGTGCTCGTACACCACGGTCACCGCCGTAAACCCGGATCCTTCCATGACCGCCGTGATGGCGTCCGGCGGCCAAAAATCCTTCAGATCAGTGACCTCAGCTTGCGGGAAATATTCATAATAGAGCCAATCCGATGATTCTTGCGGACACAAGTTGCGGAGAAGAAAACAGCCGCCGGGACGGAGGACCCGAAAGGCTTCACGCAGCATGTCGGCCTTGGCCTGAAAATGATGAAAGGCAAATTGGCAGCTAATGAAATCAAAACTCAGCGCCGGGAAAGGAAGCGCCGCGGCATCGGCCTGCAACCAGTTGATGTCGCGTGCCTTGGGCCAAGCCTGCCGCAGCATACCCAGTGACCGGTCAATTCCGACCATCTTGGCATGAGGCGCGGCTCTGCGGTTCGCGACGAGCTGATTTCCGGTGCCGCAACTAATGTCGAGGAGAGACAACGCGTCTGATGATGCACGCTGCTCAATAAATGCCAAGAGCTCCGGATCAGCCATTCTCGCTCGACCGGGCCCCAAGTCGTACAGAGGCGCAATAGCGTCGTAGTCTGCGCGCGGTGACCGGTTCGCCAAATGGCCTCTCCTAGATCACAATCCGCTCGACCTCGTCGAGACTCACTTCGTCGCGTCTGCGGTCACAGGACATTATCAAACATCGACCGACGGCCGCTTTTCCACCACTTTTTCGTTGTGGTAGCGCGAAGGTCAGGGATGGGGCAACGGCTGCCGAATATCAGCCTCTCGCCCAACGGCAGTTCTGCGCCGATTCCGGCCGTTCGCGGGACTTGCTAACCGAAGGGCGGTGGCGGCTTCTTCGCTGAAGCTGGGATCGTCATGCACGACTATGACGTTAGCAGGCATGTAGAACTGCCTTCGTCCATTGCAGCAGTGGTCCTATGCTTACTGCTAAGAATGGTTGAAGTCGAGCATGCCGAAGCGATCCAGGGGTAAAAAAAACAACCCGTCGATGCCGTCGTGAAGCGACATTTGTCGCCGACGTCGAGGCTGGAGCGGTCGAGGAAGGCAGGGGTGATACCGGCAAGGACAAGGTTGTCCAGGCACTCGGCAGGAGAGGCGGATTCGCGCGTCGAGATAGGTTGACCCCGAGCGTCCGGCTGAGATTGCACGGAACGCGGCGGCGGTGCGCTGGGGCCGTTCCCTATAGTTGAGGACCTATAGTCCCGGTAACGGAGCGCTTGCCAACAGCACACTAACAGTCGCACCACAGCAAAGGTTGTAGGCTTCATCCACTGAAATTGTGGAAAACGCTGTGGATTAACCATCGCTGAGCCACCGAACTCTCCGAGAGTTCCTAAAGCTTTTGTAAATCCGTCGTAATTGCTCAAAAATTAGGCAGTGTAAGCTACTGATCCTTCATGTGTTTTACCCGGAAAAGGTTAACATTTTGTAAGTATATGACCCACAACGCTGTTTCAGACCGTTACAATTCCCAACACCATATTGTGCATAATTTGACCCTTGGTCCGAGTTCAAAGGCCAGGACCGGTCAGAGCGGATGAGCCGAGCTATCTCTCCCCGAGCCGTAACACCGCCACAGCCTAGGTTTTGAAGGGGTTTTTGGGTTTGAGCCGTCGCAACACGATCCGCCACGGCAGGCGCGCAACGAACACTACAAAGGTAGGAGCAGCGCCGGGTTGGGGGACATCTCCGACGCCGCTCCCTTTTGGCTTGGTCCGGCACGACCACGCCAGGTTGGATTGTATACACCGGGAAGCGATCCCGACGCCGCTGTCCACGTGGGGTTTGGAGCGCTGGGGGAACGCCAAACCCGATTTTGATCCTACGCGGCGGTCGTCAATGCGATGTCCGGTGAGCAGCAAGGCGGCGGCACTCGGGGTCCAGCCGAAGGACTGGGTCGCAGAAACGTTGGGCTCTTGGTCCGCGATGGGGTCCCCGCGCGCGTCTTGGGAGCCATCTCTGCGGTGCGGGTCCAGCCAAGGCGCTCGCAAGCCGCAGCTTCCATGTGATCACCGGCGAGCGCTGCGGCGATCACGACGTCGCGACATATGTCCCTGTCGCGAAGGAGCCGGTCTGTGTCGGGAAGGGGAATTGTGGGGGTGGTCGAATGCGGGCAGTCTCGAAATTCGTTCTCCGCCGTACGGAGGACCGAGGGTTCGAACCCTTTCCCTCCAGCGGCGAGTCTAGTGCGAACCTGACTCGAGGGTGCGCCCATCGTTGAGACGGTTTTGTTCGACCCTTTTAGTGGACGACATTGCCAGATCGCCGCCGGCGCCAACCGCCATCGAGGCCCTGAAACGGATCGCCGAACTCTACGAGATCGAAGCCGAGATCCGCGGCAACAATGCCGACGAGCGCCGCGCGGTGCGACAGCAGAAAACCAAACCGCTCCTCGAAGCGCTAAGGGCCTGGCTCGAGAAGACCCTGGCACAGGTTGCCGGCGGCTCGTCGATCGCCCAGGCCATTCGGATTAATCTGCAACCACGATCTCGCCATCCAGTCCGAGCACTCCTTCTAGGCAGTCCAGAAGATCTCAGCTTCCCTCGGCACGCTGCTGTCGACCACAGGCGGCAGGCCGGTTCAGACCGGACGCTTACCCGATGGCCGGGTTCGGATGATTTGATAAATGTCCGACTCAGAACCGTATACGTTGCATCAGGACGCGCGAGTCGCCTAACAAGGAAGCTGGACCGATTTGGCATGATTGGACATCGTATATCCGGCGATGCCTTCGGCAACCACATACTGGTGCCGTATCTTGACCGCCTCAACGGTACGCGATGGCCCGCGGTTCCTCATCAGCCGCGACGGCATTAACCCTGTCTCTGCTTTTGCGCGATGCCATGCGTTGGCGATTTGTCCCGCTGGCCGCGTCAGGAACGGTCGCGACGGTTGGCCCCGCCGTTACCGGACGTGCGAAACCAACGCTGGACTGTACTCGGCGCCGGTGCGCGGCGATCCACGCCTTAGCGTCGGCTGCACTGGCGAATGTGCTGACTGTGTTCGGGTAGTTCCATGGGGTAATGACCTCGACGGCGAACGCCTCCTTGTCCAAAGGGATCACCCAATAGGTCGCCTCGGCGTGAGGGTCAGTTCTTCGTGACATATGGCTGGACCTTTCTGACGGGAATTGCGGCTAAAGGCAAACACCGGCTCCGCTCGCGAGGTTGCGTCGACCCATCACTTTGAGGAATTTGCCCATTCTGACGGCGTCCGGTGCAGTCCCGCCCCCTCCCGCAAATCCGTACGCGTTGGGGCGGGCGGCGGGCCGTCGATGTTCCAGCCAAGATCATAGTGATTTGGACTTGGTCAATACTATATCGTAATCTTTCGAGCTTTCAGTTCCGCTAGTCGCTATGGCTCCCCGGGGAGCCATTTTGCTGTACGTTCATCACGTCGCCTCAAAATCCATTTTTGGCCCGCGCGCGCGAAACGACCAAGGTCTTCAGGTTCCCTGATGAAAGATTCCTCTTAAAGGTAAGGTCAAGGTATCAAACAGTAGAAGCCGAGCGAATTTGGGCTGAAGCATCCGGTTCACGAGTTAATATACGTGAATTACGCAAAAAACGCAATATGCGTGAATTGCGCTTATCCTGGAGGTCCTTGCCGATGCCTTCGCCGCGTGTTCCATAAAGGACGTTACGAAACATAGACTTATTAAGATCTATCAATGGGTTATGGCGTTATGTGTTACACGATCTTGTACCCTATCAGCGGCCTGTTGAGCTGACGCGATCCCATCATCTTCGCCGGACGTCCCACCGCCTTTTGCTGCGCACTCGCCGGTCGAACGGCGGTAAAGTCTTCCCGTGCGCAGCGCCGCGGAAACTCGGCCGTGTTCACGGCTGCCGGTTCTCGGCGACACGGTCGCAATGAAGCCGAGAGCTCGTCACCTTTCGGCATTCGGGACTATCGGGAGCGGGGGAGAGGCGTGCTATCCTGCCCGTTCTTTAGGGTGAACCCATCAAGCGAAAGAGCACGGACATGGTCGAGGACTGGCTCGCGCTGATCAGCAACATGAATGGAGCCGTAAGCGG
>Ga0137359_10004073_pt1 | contig 11936 bp, 10 predicted proteins | sample Mad1_40_16metaG_FD_108281 | JGI IMG/M metagenome (GOLD analysis project Ga0137359, IMG submission 108281) | Vadose zone soil microbial communities from Angelo Coast Range Reserve, California, USA - Mad1_40_16 metaG | ecosystem: Environmental > Terrestrial > Soil > Vadose zone | place: USA... | reverse complement strand
TAAGTAGATTGGGCAAACGACGATGAAACTCAACAGGGCGAGAACGACGGTCAATCCAATGGCGCCCGGCTCAAGCCAGGGGAGCGAACGGAAACGATGCGCGGCAGAGGAGGCGGCGTTAGCGGAGAAAGGGTTCATTAATTTCAAAGTTCAAGCCGTTCAGGCTGTTCAATCGCTTCGCTCCGTTCAAACCGTTTGAACGATCATGAATTCTTGCGCGGAGGCGCAAAGGAGAGAATCGCAATTCTCAATGTTCGATCCTCGATCCTCTTTCCTCTTCGAGCCCGCTGCTTGAGCGGTGTGAGGTTTTCAGCGCCTGCTACTGTCAAAACACCTCACGCAAAGTATTGAATTCCGCGCTCTCGTCGGGGAAATTCATTTCGTTGCCGTTTGATTTTTGGCTCTTCATGTAGCCGCGCGCGTTGCGCACGGCAAACTTGCGCCAGTAGATAACGTCTTGGTCGAGCGGGGAGAGTCGCTCGGGGCCAAACGTCGAGTAGCGCAAAACTCGGGTGTCTTGGCCGATAAAAATTCGATCGTGGGTGACGCTAAAAATGTTGTAGTAAAGACGCCATGCGAGTTTTCTCATTCCATCAAGGTGTCCCGTTAGGGCGCACATGTTGTAAAGGTGATAGCGGTCAACTGGTATGATGAATTGCGTAAAGTACAGATCTTTATGAACGGTATGGACGTACGACGGCAGCCCATGAACGAAAGATCCCGGCGGGATTCCGGGCAAAAAATTCTCCTTCGGCCTCATCTTGGGGCCTCGAAATCGCCACCACTCATTGTGAGGAAATTTTCCGACACCTGGGTATTCCATCTCAAAAACCAGTCCCTGTCTGGCTTCCGGGCGCTGCGCACCCCGGGTGTGAGCGCACTCAAGTAATTTGCCATCGTGCTCCACGAACTGAAAATGGGGTCGGCCGTCAAGAGCGCGAAACGCCAGCTTGCGGAGCAAAAACTGCGGCGAGAGGCGATGCAGATAGGGAGCATGCAGACCGTCGATGAAGTTGTCGAACAGCAATGACCAGTTATTATTCCAAACCTTGGTGAAATGAATCAAATTGGCGACTCCGGGGATTTTCATCGCCACCGGCAAATCCTCTTCTATTGGCACTGCTTCCATGTCACCGATCCAGACCCAAATGACGTTTAACCGTTCCTCGACCGGGTAGGCCTTGGTTTTTACCTTCGATGGCATGACCGAATGGGGCCCTTCCTGAATGCAAGCCCGCAGCTGGCCCGTCCCGTCATATGTCCAGCCGTGATAAGGACAGGTGATCGTTCCCGAGCCTGGAAAGCGGATATGGCCTCTGGATATGCTGGCGCCGCGGTGCGGGCAGCGATCCGCGATCGCATTGACCTTGCCGCCGTCGCGCCAGAAAGCGATGTCCTCTCCCAGCAATCGCCTTTTAACGGGACGCTTCTTTAGCTGCCTTGACAGCATGACTGGATACCAATAATTCCGAAAACCCTGCTCCGGAATATGCCAGCGCTCCAGGTGTTGCCGCGCCTCCTCCGGCAGCGGAGGCTCGGGCGCATGACCGTGGATTTCTCTTGCAAAGAGTGCCTCGTGGGTATCTCCTTGCGTCAAAAGGGTTAGAAATTCGTTCTTAAACAGCTGCCGCAATTTCATGACTCTGCTCTCCTTTATCCACGGCGATCGCAACGCATTTATCCGCGGCAAGTCTGAGTCGCACGGTTCCATTGCCGTTTATCTCGGCGCCATCCGCGGCCGATCTGACGCGCAGCTCGAAACCAAGCACGTCGATCGCATACTCGACCATGCCGAGGTAATAAGTCCGCTCTTTGACTTGGCCTTCCAAAATATTGTTTTCGTCGGGCGCGCATTCTTTGGCGATTTTAATATTCTCCGGGCGGACCGAAATGACGACCCGGGAGCCGGAAGCCAATCGCGCGGCAAAGCTACAGAGGAGCGGGCCAAGATCCGTCTCCACGACTTCCAGCGCGGCAGCACCCACTTCTTTTCGCAAAATGCCTCGAACCAAATTGGTCGAGCCCATGAAATCAGCAACGAACTGGTTGTCGGGACGCTCGTATACGTCGTCGGGTTTACCGAGCTGAAGAATTCGTCCGCCGTTCATCACTGCGATCCGATCCGAAAGCAAAATACCTTCCATCTGATCGTGGGTGACATATAGGGTCGTGATGCCCAATTCCCGTTGCAGCCGCTTTAGCTCCGAACGCATCCTCTCACGCAATTTCGTGTCGAGATTGCTGAGCGGCTCGTCTAAGAGCAATAGGTCCGGCTCCTTTACTAGCGCCCGCGCCAGCGCGACGCGCTGTTGTTGCCCGCCGCTAAGCTGAGTCGCCGGTCGTTCTTCAAAGCCGCTCAGGCCAACGAGGTTCAATGCCCTGGCAACTTTGTCGCGCGTCGATTTGACATTCCGCTGTCCCGCTGCTTTCAGAGGAAAGGCCACGTTGTTGAACACGGCGAGATGGGGCCAGATCGCGTAGGATTGAAACACCATGCCGATGTTTCGCTGATTCGGAACGACGAAAACTCGATCCCTAGCGTCGAAGACAGCTCGGCCGCGCAGATGGATCTTGCCGCTTTGCGGCCGCTCCAGCCCGGCAACGCATCGGAGCGTCGTTGTCTTGCCGCAGCCGGAGGGACCGAGAAGCGTAAAAAACTCGCCTTGCTCGATGGTAAAGCTGACATCATCGACGGCGGGAACTGCAGCAGCGCCGCGCACCTTGAACTGTTTGATCAGGTTTTGAACATCGAGCATGCAATTCCATCCGCGAACGTCGAATCAACTCTTTTCAGGGGATCAGTTCCCTTAAAATTTTTTGCGCCGGCGCGAGGAATTTTGCCATGACCTCTTCCTTATGAGCACTGAGGTATTTGATTCCAGGTTTGGGTGCGTCTTCCGGACTGACGGGGGCCACATCGGTGCGCGCGCTTGGCTCGCCTCTTGCTCCAGAAATAATTTTTTGACCCTCCCGCGAAAGCAGCCAATTAATGAAGACTTTTGTCGCGTTGGGATGGGGAGGATTCTTAAAAATGGCTGGACATGAGCCATTGGTTCCCGCACGCGCTAGCTCGGGAAGAAACAGGTCCGCGATATTCAACTTGATGCCGGCCTCTTTGAAACGGATCTGCGAGTCCGGGCTGACACTCGTTAACGAGATCGGTCGCGCTTTTCGCACGACCTGTTCGGCTACCTCGACATTGCCCTTGACGAGCAGTACGTCCTGGTCGACGAAGAGCTTTCTCAAACCATCGCGGCCGTACCTCTGGTAAACGGCCGCTGCCAAGGATTCTCCCGAGCCGCCGACACGAGGATCCACCGAAACTAGTTTTCCTTTCAGAGCGGGATTCAGCAAATCGTCAAACGAACTTATCTTTAGGTCAGGAAGGGCGTCGCGATTGATCGATCCGGTAGAAATCGTGAAAAACATCCCAAAAATGTGCTTCTGTTCAACGTCTAAGAAGCGATCTTTGATTCCGCCAATCCACGCCGAATCATTCAAAACTTCGGGCAGGACGAAGTAATCCCAAAGGGACTCCAATCCTCCTCTGGTCTTCAAATCGAATATCTCCGCTCCGGGTCCGAACGTGTAAACGTCCCAAAGGAACATTTTGGCGGCCTGTTCCTTAGCGACCCGCATGGGAAACTCCGGCAAGGTTGCCGCCGTGAGCTCCAGTGACATGCCGGGGAACGCTTCCTCAAAGCCTTTTTTAAAAGCGAGAGCGAAGTCCCGCCGCGGCGGGCAGGCGCACTTAACGACGCCCTCGCGCTTGCCTGCTTCCACAACGGCCTTCCAATCGGAAGCCGGCTTGGTTTGCGCTACGGCGGATGATCCTAGCGCGGCAAGCATCAGCAAAATACGTAACGCGAAAATGATTGGCTTCTTCATGCCTTACTCCGTTACAGCACCCCATGCGGCGATCCGATCGCCGCCAATCCGTGGCCGAATGCACGAGCGATCGCCTCGGCCAGTTGCAAGTCTCACGATATAAGACGCTGTACCAGCATGGTATTTGCAGCGGCCTTTCGTTGTCAAGGATTTCGCCCGGCATTGTTTCGCTCGACTTGTTGGAGCGGTTTTTTTTAGTCGCCTCCGATGAGCTCGGACATTACCCGCTGCAAAAACCTTTGTTCTTGACACTCGGAAATTTGTTTGCGTAACTAGTGAGCGTCTATCTTGTGATACGAGACGAGCGATCAGGCTCATTTGGAGCCGTTCGACGCAGCTCGCAAGCCGCAATCGCCGGAAGCGCAACCAATGTGTCATGACCGGAGGAATGATGCGCATGGAAAAAGAGCCCGAAGGGAAATACCTCGAAGCGAAAAACCTCAAGCTCCACTATCATGAATTCGGCAGTGGCTACCCAGTCATATGTATCCACGGCGCGGGTCCCGGCGCGTCGGGATGGAGTAACTTCAAAGGCAACGTCGACGCGTTTGCGAAGCAGTACCGCACGATCCTGTTCGATATGCCGCAGTTCGGCAAATCGGATAAGCCCGTGATTAAAGATCAGCGGCTGACCTTCCTCGCTGATGTGCTCGATGCGTTCATGGTGGCGATAGGTATTGAAAAAGCGCATTTTATCGGCAATTCCATGGGCGGCCAGGCGGCGCTCAAACTCGCCGTCGATCATCCGAATCGAGTCGACAAAGTGGTTGTCATCGGCAGCGGCGTGATCAAGGCGGGAAGCATATTCCAGCCGATGCCATTGGAAGGGATCAGAAACATCGCCAACTATTATAAGGATGGCGGGCCGTCAGTCGCCAAGATGCGCCAACTCTTGGAGAGTTTGGTCAGCAACAAAGCTCTCATTACCGACGATCTAGTCCAAGAGCGCTTCGAAGCGAGCAACGATCCGGAGTTGATCGCGCTCGCTAAGCATGGCGCGCCAGGAACCGAGGATCTCTATTTCGATTTACTCAAAGTGAAAGCCAAGACGCTGGTCGTGTGGGGGCAGGATGATCGCGCCGGCGCGCTCGATGTCGGGCTGTTCATGCTGCGCCGCCTTGCCGATGCGCGCATGCATATTTTTCCGCGCTGCGGTCATTGGGCGCACGTGGAGCACCGCGACGAGTTCAATCGTGAGGTGCTGAATTTTTTTCAGCACACGTGAACTTCGAATCGATACAAGAGATGGCTACCAACAATTCGATCGGTACCGCTTCCGTATCGCTCGCATTAGGCAAAGAGCGGGAACAGTGGGTTACACGAGCGTGGGATGCGATCGATGAAAGCAAGCTCGCTGAGCTCAACCGGATGATGGCGAGCATCGCCAGTCCGACCGGTGAGGAGAAGCAGGTCGCGCTTGCGTTAGTCGACAGTATGAATGCCACCGGCGTCGCTGCCCACTATCAACCGATGGGTGACGATCAAGGCAATGCGGTCGGTCGGATTGCGGGAACGGGGAATGGCGCCGACCTCTTGCTTTATGCTCCGCTAGATACTGCCTTTTCGACCAATGAGGAAGAAGAATGTCCATGGATCGGCGACCGATTGCCGGAGGAAATGACGACCAACGCTTATATTCGAGATGGCGAAGTCGTCGGTATGGGCGCGGAAAATCCCAAAGGCTACGCCGCTTGCACGATCGCGGCGGCGCAGGCGATCAAAGCGGTGGGCGTGCCGCTGCAAGGTTCACTATTAGTCGGATTGGGATCGGGAGGCATGCCGACGAACCGGCGGCCGTCGTTTCCCAAATTCAACGCCGGGCAAGGCGCGGGGTGCGCTTTCATGTTAGAGCAGGGTGTGCGCGGCGATTTTGCGATCATCGCCAAACCCGGCTGGTCGGTGGCGTGGGAAGAAGTCGGACTCTGCTGGTTTAAAGTCATCGTGCGTGGAAATTTGAACTACACCGGTGTTCGCCATGTCGTCAAAGGGAAAAACCCCATCGTCCACGCCGCCAAGGTCATCGCCTTGCTGGAAGAATGGTTTCCGGAGTACACAAAGAAAAACACTTCCGGGCTGGTGGCGCCGCAGGGTTCGATCAATGCGATTCAAGCGGGTTGGACTCATAAACCGGCATTCGTTCCGGCGGCTTGTCATTTTTATGTCGATCTGAGAATTAGTCCGCGTGTAAGTCCCGTGGACGCGAAGCGCCAATTTGGCGAAGCGATCGAGCGAATCGTCAAGACCAACCCCGATTTGTCTATCGAGTGGGAAATGATTCTCAGCATCCCGGGTAGCCTCACTGATCCGGACAACTGGATCGTGCAATCGTGCATGCGTGCGTGGGAGTTCGTAGAAGCAAAAAAACATACGCCGCGCACGGGAACCAGCGGCGCCACCGACGCCAATATCCTGCGCGCCGCGGGGATTCCGACCGCACGTCTCGGCATGCCGCGTCTTGCGGCGCCGGGCGGTGAGCAGCGCAGCGTGTTCTCCATGGAGAAAAGCAACATTGCCGGCATGAAACAACTGACAAAATGTTTGGTCTACACGGCCGTCGATACCTGTACTCGGAATCGTCAAGAAGTTCTCCAATCGGCTGCGGTGAAACGGTCATGAGAAATTATTTTCTTGAGATTGGCAACGGCGGAAGGACGCGGCATGGAATCTAGTGTCGCCCACACTATCGATCAGGAGCGCCAGCTCAAGTCGCGAACGAGTCCGTGGCCGCGTTACGATGAGGCCGCGTTGGGGTTTCGCGACTATTGGTATCCGGCGATGATGTCTCACAAACTGCGCCGTCGTTCCGTTGGGCTGCAAATCCTCGGCGAAAGGCTGCTCTTCATCCGCCACCAAGGAAAATGTTTTGCGCTTGAGAATCGATGTGCGCACCGGGGCATGCCGCTTGACATCGGCCGGTGCGAATTTCCCGGCACCAACACGATCACCTGCCGATATCATGGCTGGACCTACGATGTCGCCAATGGAATGTGCGTCGCGGCGTTGACCGATGGTCCGGATTCGCCGATCGTCGGCAAAGCGAAAGTAAAAACCTATCCGATCGAAGAGCGCAAAGGATTGATCTGGGTTTATATCGGCGACGGTGAACCGCCGCCGCTTGAAGAGGATTTGCCCGAGGAGTTTTTGCGTTCGGACGCCGTATTCGGCGTTCGAGTCACCATGCGAGCCGGCAATTGGCGGTTGGCGGCGGAGAATGGACTTGATCCTTCGCACGCGGCCTATCTTCACCGCAACTCATGGCTCACGCTGTTGCGAAAATTTCCCGCCGCCAAGACCAACGTGTCGCCTCAAATTGCCGACCAATGGGTCGGCTACACGCAAAGTGCGCCGATCATGGAAGCCGACTATCCCGGCCTCGGCAAATGGCCGAACGGCGAATGGTGGAAGTGGCCGCGCAAAGGGTCACCGACAAAAACTCAATTGCGGCTACCCGGCTATCTGCGCGTCAACCCCTTTCCTGCTCCGGGCATCGTCCATTTCGAATGGTATGTGCCGGTGGATGAACGGCATCATCGCTATTTTCAATTCTCGGTCAAATGGACTAAGGGGCTCAAGGCGTTTCGTTTCCAACTCGCCTACTGGTTGTGGTGGCGGTGGCTGGCGCATGTGCAGTTCAATGGTCAGGATGCTCGGATGGTGAAGTTGATGGATCCCTTCTATGCCGAAGAAGACGGCTGGAGGCGGGAGAAACTCTATCGACCCGATGTCGGGCTGACCACGTGGAGGAAACATTGTCACGACCACGCGCGGGCCGTACAAAAGATCGCCGGCGTTCCGTATGAGCCGCGCACGGAGACGCTCTAACCTGTTTTCGACCGGATGATCGTCATGCGCATGGGATGGAATATCGGCGGCAGTAATCGAGGCGGAAAGCGATGCTAGGACTCGGCTTGGCGGTGTCGCATGCGCCGTCCATGTTTCGCAGTCTGGAACATTGGCCGCTGATTCACCGGGTGCTCACCGACGGCGTGCCACAACCGCGGGAAATCGAAAAAGAAACCCCGGCGGTTCTGCAAAGTTATATCGATCGAATCAATCTCGGTTTCGAGGCGCTTAAGAAGCAGCTCGAAGCATTCAAGCCCGATGTTCTTTTGGTCGTCGGCGATGATCAAGGCGAGGTTTTTACCGAAGCGAATATGCCGACCTATGCGCTGTTCACCTGCGCCGAGGTTCACGGCTCCATCAATATCGGGCTCATCGGCGAGCCGGAGGAAGAGAACCATGTTACGTTGCGCTGCGCTGCCGATTTAGCGCTTCATCTACTCGGCGCGCTCAAGCGCGAAGGATTCGACGTTTCGGAGAGTAAGGAGCTCAAGCCGCTCGGCCGGCCTAAGAGAGGGCTTGGCCACGCATTCACGCGTCCCGTCGTCAAAGTCACGCCGCAATTAAATGTTCCGGTCATTCCACTACACGTGAATTGCTATTTCGCGCCGATGCCGCCGGCTCGCCAGTGTTACGAACTCGGTCTGACGATCGCTCAGGCGCTTAAAGATCGACCCGAAAGGGTCGCGATCATGGCGTCCGGCGGACTTTCTCACGATCCGCGCGGACCGCGCGCCGGTTGGATCGATACATCTTTGGATCGCTGGGTGCTCGAACAGTTGCGCTCCGGAAACGCCGAAAGATTGTGTCATCTGTTCGAGTTCGATTCCGACACATTGCGCAGCGGCACCGGCGAGATCAGAAGTTGGATTGTCGTCGCCGGTGCATGCGGCGGGACGCGCGCCGCCATTGTCGATTATATCCCGGCGCATCACGCTGTGACGGGACTCGGATTCGCGTATTTCAATTTATCGACGTAGAAGAATCGATGGCTAACTCGGACGAGGACAATTGTGAGTAAGCAACAGAAAGTGAAAACGCCGCTACGCAACGTCGCCGGCACCGGCAAAGCCGGAGTGCGCTATCGGCAAGAGGCGCTAGAGTCTTTCTATGACGGCTTCAAGGCAGCGGGAATCGACTTCGCGGTTTTCCTCCCCGACAGCATGCTCGACGGCGTCGAGCAGTTGATTATCGAGCGCGGAGATATCGAAGCCTATCAGTGCTCGCGCGAGGACGAAGGCATCGCAATGGCCATGGGCGCTTTTTTGGTCGGCAAACGGCCGGTGGCGTTGATGGAGGGTTCGGGAATCGGCATGTCGGCGTTGATTCTTGCCCGTGGGATTGTCCAGAAGACCCCGACGATGTTGATCATCGGCCACAACAGCACCCTCGGTGAGCGCTACGATTATCACGGCGCGACGCGACTCGTTGCGGAGCCGGTGCTGCGCGCTCTCGATATTCCCTATCATGTTCTTTTCGATCCGGGCGATATCCGCAAGGTCATCGTCGAGGCGCAGGCGACTATCGAAGGGCAACGGTTACCGTTCGGTATTTTAGTACCGAGCCACGTTATTCGCGAGATCGGAGAGAGCCGGTGAACCGAACCGATGTTCTCCGCCACATCGCGAAACTGCGCAACGGCGCTCCGATGATCATCAGTCCCGGCTTGGCGAACTACCCGATCGCCGAGGCGAAAGATGAGCCGCTGACGATCTATAATATGGATATGCCTTACACGACGCCGATGGCTCTTGGGATGGCCCTCGGTTGGCCCGAGCGCAAAGTCATATCGATCGAAGGCGACGGATCGTTGCTCGCCGGACCGGGTGTATTGTCGACCGTTGCCCGCTATCGACCGAAAAATCTTTTGATGTTTGTCTTCGATAATGGCGCGTACCTGACGACGGGTTCGGGCAAAGCTCCGACAACGACCGCCTTCGGCACCGATATCGAACAATTGGGACGCGCAGCCGGTTTGCAGAACACGCGCACCGTGCATGATCTTGACGCGGCAAAGGATGTCATCAGCGCTGCGTTCACCCAGATCGGACCTTGGTTGATCGTTGCCAAAGTGGACAAACAAGATCGTCCCGCCGAACGCGGGCCGCATACGCTGCCGATGTACGTTTACGAGGCCGGTTTGATCTTTCACCGAGCGGCATTGCAAGAAAAGTCAGCGAAGAAATAGCGCCAATAGGTCCGGCATAAAAAGGGAGTCTCCTATGTTTAGGTCGAGCTTTCATAGAATGATCTTAGCAGCTTTGCTGATATTGATTGGAGCCGCGCATGGGCAATGCCAGGAATGGAAAACGAAGTGGGACAAAGTTCTGGCTGACGCCAAGAAAGAGGGGAAAGTTTCCGTGGCAGGGCCTCCGGGCACGGCCTATCGCGACGTCATGAGAGGTTTCGAGAAAAAGTATCCCGAGATCGCGCTCGAATTTCAAAGTTTTACCCCGTCGAACTTTACCGCGCGGTTTTCCAAAGAGCGTCAGGCGGGACAGTATCTTTGGGATATCTACGTAACCGGCCCCACCGGTTTTGATATCTCGGCGAAAAAAGCGGGAGAGTTGGATCCGATCCGGCCGCTTTTTGTTCTTCCCGAAGTGCTCGACGAAAAAGCGTGGTTCGGCGGATTCGACAAAGCATTTTTAGATTCGGAAAAAAAATATATTTTCGCGTTTCAAGCGCAGATTACGCCGCAAGTTTTGATCAACCGGGAATTTGTTTCAGAGAAAGAGTTGAATAGCATCAAAGGCCTCTTGGATCCCAAATGGAAGGGCAAGATCGCCATCAACGACCCCCGGGTCGACGGCGCCGGCAACGGTCGTATCGCGTTGTGGGCGGGGCAGTTGGGCGAAGAATTTGTCCGCAACTTGCTCAAGCAGGATCTGACGCTGACGCGCGATGACCGTCAGCTCGCCGACTGGCTGGCGCGCGGCAAATTTCCCATCGCCATCGGTGTGAACGACACCGATATCGCCGAACTGCAGAAGTTGGGTGTGGGAGCGAAAGTCGAACCGCTGGGCGGCAAGTTGGCCGAAGCGTGGCGGCTAAGCACGGGCTGGGGCGCCGCGCGTTTGGTGAACAAAGCGCCGCACGTCAATGCCGCTACGGTTTACGTCAACTGGCTCCTGTCCAAGGAAGGACAAGCTGCGTGGGCGAGCACGGTGTCGCGGCCGAGTCGCCGTGTCGATGTTCCGCGCGTCGCCGGCATGTCGCCGGAGGCTGGGGTCGATTACTTCGACATCGATCGCGAGGAGCGAGTTCCACTACGAGACAAAGCGCAAGAAATCTCAAAGTCCGTGCTGCGCTAATAGACGCGCCGTGGCCACTGAGATCTTTCAAAAATGCTGGGAGCGCCGGGCGAGCTGCCGCGTAAAAAGAAATTTTGCAGTAGAATGAGGCGGGTTGTAACGCGTGCTTAAAGGCGCCACGCCGTTCGAGTAGAGCTTGTCCGCTCTAAACCGTCGCTGATTCGAATCTATATTTTTAGCAACTTCGTGGCAGTCATCAGTTAAATCCTGAATTTTCCTTTCGATCCGTGTCCGCCGTTCAATCACACTCATTCAGCCTGCAAGGTTTTGTCTATTGGCTGGTATTGGGAATCGTTCTATTCGCCGTCCTCTATCCGGCCGGCGTGATTATTTTCAGCAGCTTTGAAACGCCGGGTGAAAAACTCGTTTCCGGGTTCGGCCTGCAAGCTTGGAAAATTGCGTTTGCCGATCCGGCGATCCTATCGGCGATCTGGAACACGCTGACGATCACCCTAGCGCGCCAAGCGATCGCGTTGCCCATCGCGATACTGCTCGCATGGGTGATCGCGCGAACCGACGTTCCCGGCGCAACGACGCTCGAATTTCTGTTCTGGTTGGGTTATTTTCTCCCACCCCTGCCGGTCACGATGGGCTGGATTCTTCTCTTGGACCCCGATTATGGCGTGCTCAACCGGTGGCTTACGCAGTTGCCGTTCGTGACCAAGGCGCCGTTTAACATTTATTCGTTTTGGGGCATTGTCTGGGCGCATCTGACCACGTCGACGATCGCCGTGGAGGTGATGCTCTTAACTCCCGCGTTTCGCAACATGGATGCGACGCTCGAAGAGGCGTCTCTGGTGTCGGGCGCGGGAGTTGTTCGAACCATCGGAAAAATCGTTGTGCCGCTAATGACGCCGATCGTCGGCGTGGTGCTTTTGCTCGGCATCGTTCATT
>Ga0137359_10004066_pt1 | contig 11941 bp, 9 predicted proteins | sample Mad1_40_16metaG_FD_108281 | JGI IMG/M metagenome (GOLD analysis project Ga0137359, IMG submission 108281) | Vadose zone soil microbial communities from Angelo Coast Range Reserve, California, USA - Mad1_40_16 metaG | ecosystem: Environmental > Terrestrial > Soil > Vadose zone | place: USA... | reverse complement strand
CCGCTGCCAGTCGATTCGCCAACGTCCGCCTGCCATCGGAACCCAGAACAGCTTTTTCAGTGGTGTAGACCGCGCATAGTGGTAGAGCACGGCGGCTCTCTCGTAGAACCCGCGAGTGTGCCACGAGTCAACAAAGCCGAACTTCTTGAAGTCGAGATGATGGCAGAACTCGTGGCAGAGGGTGCTCAGAAACGTGCCGAACGACGTGACTTCCTTGCGCACTGCCGTTCGCATCCATACGCGGATGACTGAGGTTTCCGGATCGTAGTCACCGAAAAGCTCGAATGTTCCACGTTCGCGGGTGCGTAGAGGTCTCGCGGATAATACGCGGATGCCGCACGTCGGGACTTCATAGAAATTTGAGGCGGTCGCCAGAAAGTCGGAGCAGGTGTTCCGAACGTCCGACCCTTTCCCACCTTTCATCGCTGACTCAATGGACTTTGTGATCGAAGGCAAACGCCCATTTTTTGGCAGGTCGAGCGTCTTCATCTGGTCACTTTCGAGGAATTGTGCCCGGTTTGCCTTGCGCGGTGGAGCGTCGGTCAGCATGGCACGCTTAGGTGGTTGGAAATTCAGAAAATAATCTGGTCTGCGGGTTTCACCGTAATTACGTGATCCCCAGCGCCAAAATCATCAAGCACAAAGTTGTGATGCGCGATGATGTTCGCTGCGGTCAGCACTCCGTTGTCTCGCGTAAGGTGGGCATCGCCTGCGAGCATAACGTCATAACCCAAACTAGTCGCACGTCGGCAAGTGGTGTCCACACAATATTCCGTCATGCCTCCCCCAATGATTAGGCGCGTGATCCCTCTCTTTTCTAGTTCCTGCTGAAGGGTGGTTTCGAAGAAGGAATCCGATTCCCGCTTCCTCACGACGGACTCGGTGTCCAGCGGTTTTATTGACGGATGAATCTCCCAGCCTTTGGTATCCGTTTCCAGCGGATGACCCCTTGGCCCGTCATGCTGAATGTGAATCACGGGTGTCCCGGAAGCGCGGGCTCTGGATAGGAGAGTCTCGATTCTAGATATGACTCCAGCCCGAATTTCGGCGGGTATCAGTTTCACCAGACCGACTTGAACATCAATGATGAGCAGGGCGTTGTGAGACCGCTTAGCTTTTCCGGCGACAGTTTCCATGCCGCCATTCTAAGCCTGCGTAAGTTTTCCCCGGCGCTAACTTAACTCATATACCAGCCGCCATTCACCGAAAGTGTCTGTCCGGTCATGTAGGCATTCATCGCCAGCATCACAGCCACCGATGCGACATCGTCCACTGAACCAAAATGTCCCATCGGAATGAGATTCGGGTTCGCGTTGGGGTTGCTGGTAACCATATCGGTCTCAATCAGCGCGGGAGCAATAGCGTTCACGGTGATTCCGTCTCGAATGAGCGATGAAGCGCAGGAGTGCGTCAGCCCTATGATCCCCGCCTTGGACGCGGTGTAGTGCGCTCCCACTGTCCCGCCTGTCTGTGCGGCAACCGAGGACAAATTGATGATGCTCCCCATTTTCTTTGCCGCATCCCGCCGACGACCGCCTGCGTCACCAAGAAGACCGACTTTAGATTTACGGTGAGAACCTCGTCCCATTCCGTCTCGGTGATGTCCTCCAATTTGCGAGGATGGGCGATTGCAGGCGAACGGATACAGGTCTATGGCCGCACATCCTCGACCGTTTGAGTGCCAACTGCTTAGGCAGTCACCTTCTTCTTCTGCTCGATCCGTGTACATCCGAACCGGAAAATTGTTGAAACGAGTAGCGGACTCGAACCACTATCCGGAAGAGAACACATCGGCCTTAGATTGAAAGCTTGAAGACGAATCGTGCGAGATAACGTTTAAGACCGAAACCGCCGGTCGCGTTCGAAGGAGGCAAACTAGAAAGATCTGTTACGAAATCAGAACAGGATCCAATTTTTGCTTGCAATAACGCTGAAAGTAGTATAGTGCGTTCCGCGCACTCTGTACTCGTCGATCACATGGGCTAATTGAATGGCAGAGCTCCGCTAGCAGAGGTGGCGGTCATGCGTTGGGCCATAAAACGCGTTGGTGTGCTCTTCGCGATTGTCTGTCTTCAAGCCATTAACGCGGGCTCCGAGTCTGATATCAAGAATCGCGAGAGGAGTTGTTTAGCTCTTAGCGAGTGGTTCCCCCAAACTCCGCCACCGGCGAACACGCGACCTGATCCCAACTCAGAGTGCGAGTTTTACAGATGGGCCTGGCAAACATTCTTGTTTGTTACTCAGCCTGATCGTGAATCAAGCCCCCTCCCACGCTTCATCAACTTTCAGACTCCTTCAGCGCTGTTTGCGCCCAAGGCGGATGATAGTTCGACAATCACAAGCTTTATTCCGCACAATGTTGACGCCATCCTTCAGGCCGGGTCGTTGGGGATCGTGATCGACCAAAACGGCAGAGGACTGTACTACGCAACTCATTTGAGTCTCGAGTTTGTCGGGTTTGTCCGTCAGAATGCGCTGACGGAGCTGACCAAACTTCAGGTTGCTCCGGCCGACCTGCGCTTTCCTAAAGGAAGTTTGCAGTTGAAATCGTCCTGGAAGGTTGTTGGGCCCGGAGATGACGCAAGCCGTTTCTTCACAATCAGGACTGTTACTCCGGTATTCAATTCCACTAGCCACGGAGAGATCGTGGTGGATCCGACCAATGTCCACGAGGAAACGCTTGCCCTCGTTGGCTTGCACGTTGTCGGAGTGGTTGAGGGGCATCCCGAATTTATTTGGGCCACGTTTGAACACAACGACAACGCTCCCGATCTTCCGGTTGGTCTGAGTGCGCAGACTTCTCAGGCAGTGGACACAACCAGAAGCTGGAGCCTGTACGCCAGAGGCACGAGAGCCGTGGACTGCAACAAGAAGCCCGAGAACTCCACCTTTGTGGAACTATTTGGTCCACGCAAGCAAACCTCACCAGCGCCGGTATCCGTGTTTCGAGAATTTGCTTTTGGCGGTGATAACGAGCCGGACGTCATAAGAAGCCTGAATGACAGTGTGCACCGCCAGCTTCCTTCTGAGTTGGCGGTTTGGAAGAACTACAGCTTCATGGGCGCGATGTGGCTAAACGATCCTGAACGCGACTTTAGAGAGAACGAAGACTTTAACGGGGAGGCTGCCCTTCATCCGGATAAGAAGGTTCTGGGCGGGGATGTGAAGCTCTCGAACGCGACGATGGAAACGTTCACTCAGTCCATTCAGAACTGTTTCAGCTGCCACAACACCATGGCGAAGAGCGTGGGTAAGGGATTCTACGTTTCGGGAAAGCGGTTGAACATGAGCCATGCGCTCACCAGCGCTTACAGATATTTGTTGCCGGCACGAGAAAAGGTCATGGTGACTCGCAACTTCGCATCCCCGCCGGCATTGCAGCAAGTTGGGGCTCGCAGCCGCGAATAAAACGCGAATACGTGAGAGGAAGACCGCACAATTGAGAGGAGACGACCAATGAACGACTACCGCATACTTCACCGAAGTGCATTGCTTCTTGTTGTGGTCGCGCTGTTTGGTTTACCGGGATGTGTCAAATTGCGGCCGCCCACGGTTGGCCACGGTACGCCGGCTCCGATTCTTCCGCCGCCGATGGGCAAGCGCTCCCCCGCAAAGGTCGACCCAGCTCAGCTCCCGCCGGGAGCGCGTGGACAGTTTCCTGCCTACGACGGCGACTCTTTCCTTGTCAGTTTGCCCGTCAGCCAGGTCAATACTTTGACTGCAGATGAAGTCCGCGATCAGATTGTCGTTCCGACCTTGAGGGCTGTCGGATTTGAGCGCGGAATCAAAGGCCTGGCCATGCCTCCAACCAATGGTCTCGATCAACCGAAGGGTGATTTCAAGGGTTTGGCGCAAGCTGTGGCCTACGAATATGCGAACCATCGCCAACTCTTTCGCCGCGAGACCCAGGAGATGCTGGATGTTTTTCTTGGCAAGACACCACCCACACCTGACATCGACAAAGCGATCGAACAGGGCGAGGGAATGAACTTTGCACAGTTTGTGGCTGGTATCGAACGTCTTGAGATTCAATATCCATTTCAACAAGTAGAAGGAAACGTACCGATTGAGCACACACTCTTGATTGCCTCCCGCTGGCAGCAACAGGGGATCACCTCGATCTGGGGCTCGCTATTCAACAATTACACGGTTGCGAACAGCCGGCGGCTCAGTCCTGCCGATGCGACTCGGTTAGTCGGTCGCGGTTTGAGAGAAATCAAAGGAATTCGAGCGGTTTCAGTGTGTCAGCCACGGCCGCAGATTGTAGCGGAGAGGGCTACCACTCAAACGTCCCGGGCTGTGATTACACCTGGTTGCGAGATTGTCGACGGGCCCTATCTGGTCTTATTTCCCTATGCCACGGACTCGAGTGGCAAAGTGTTGCTTCGTTATTCGTACCGCATGCTTGTCAACGCAACTTGGTTCAACCAAACTGGGCCCTTCCTGCTTTGGCTCGACGCCGACACTGGCAAGCTCATTAAGGTCGATCCGCTGATTCACGATGCCGTGGGTGCCTCAGGTGCGGTTTACAACCGCGATCCTGGCATTGCGACGACAACCAACTTTTTTCAAGTCAATCCTTCGTCAGGTGGACAGTACACCCTGCAACTGACTGGCGTTCTTAACCGAGTCGATTACCAAGGGAACGGGTTTGATAGTAACGATGTAAGCATATCCGATAGCACAAACGGCAGCTCCGGCACGTCTGCTAATTTCAACCAATCACCCATCAATGACGCAAGCCAAGCGCTGTGCGCATCGGGTACAAATAAGGCCTTTCAACAAGTAAATTTTTACGGTGCGCTTTCTCGCTATTACCAGGTAGTGTTAAGCCAGGGCATCTACACACCATTTCCGACATCACCTTGGAATCCCAAGGTGGAGTCCGCAAGTGCCGGTTGCAACGCGTGGTCGAGCATGGATTATGGTGCGTGTCAGGGTTACTTCGATGCCTCATGCCCTAACTACGTAGGTCCCAGCCTCGCCTTCATGAATTTTGCCCACGACAACACGGTTGTGGGTCACGAATTCGCTCACAACATTACGCCGCGGCTTACCAATGCACGTCCTGCCGACTGGTGCGGTACTCCACCATGTGCAATCCCAATTGGTTGGGGCAACTTCCATGACCTTGCTGATTTCTGGGCGGATCACTTCGAGCAGACCAATTGCACTGCCGGTTGGGTTTCGAAGAATATCGGTGGGTCCGTTGATCATAGCCTGAATTGTGCCAGCAGCGACGAAGGTGGCTTCCTTCCACGCGATCATGTTGTATCCATACCGTTCAATCCTGCTGCGCCCAATGATCATTTTCCCGAGCACCGGAGTATCGCTACTGGCGACTACGCCGAGGGACAGATTGCAGCCGCAGCTCTCTGGCAGGTCAACCTGGGAATGCGCAGTAAGTGTCGCCCGTCGGGGTGGCCGCAATTTGGAGTTCGCTTCCAGAGAGCTCTCAAGAACACAGGCTTCCTGGGTTTTACGCCTGGATATCCTGGATCGGACACGGATAGTTTTCGACTGCTGTACGACCTAGAAGCCAAAATGGTTGACCAATGGGCCACATCCGGTTCGCCAGGTGGACCGCCGGCCTTTGCACATAATGGTCCTCATACCACGAATAAGGTAACTGCGGGTTTCGCAGCAACTGGATTGTTCCTCATTCCCTACCAGTGCTTGGACGGCAACAATGCTACGACAGACCCGACATCATGTCCCAGCGGAGAAAATGGCGGTGACTCCGTCGCGGATATCGACGATAACGATACGTCGAATGACATCACCGTGAACAATAATGTGACCATGTATACACACGACTTCTTGAAGCTCGGGGGCAACATCGCCATTTTCCGGGTGTGGACTGGACCGCGGTACAAACTGGACGGCGCATCGGGCGCAAGCACGTTGAACAATCCGGCGCCCTGCAATACCCAATTCAGTGTCGAGGTTTCAACCGATCCTGCGTTTCCTGCAGCATCCACGATCGTAAGTCCGTTTATCACTGTCAACACGGATCCCACGAACACTGCCACTCCCCAGTGCTTCGGAACATGGACGCCGAGCAACACCGACTGGGCTACATTGCAGGCCGGTGGCGCCGGAACGCGCATCTACTATCGTGCGCGCACGCGCGACGCCTCAAATGGCAATGAGCGCCTTTCGACTCAGCCCGGTGCTGGCCTGTGGACCGTGCCGCCACCGTACGCAGTTTTCACCACAGATGGCAACTCTGATTACTGACAGCGATCGACGAACGGAGTATCTGTCCGGCTGTTTTCGGACGCAATTGACAGTCATATTGGTTTTAGCCGCGGTCTTCGCACATGCGGAGACCGCGATGCCTGGCGGTTCCCCTGTTCCAGAAAACACGGTTGCTGCCTTCGCGGCTGTCCGCCACCCTGACACCATCGAGACCCGAGTCCCGTATCGTGTCGAAATTCGGCAGCTGTCGGGGCCGGATGCTGTAGGTGGGTACGCTGAATATACGGTCTGGAGCGCAGACGGCAAGAAAAACGGGTCTGGGAAGGTCAGACTTACTGCCTCGGACTCAACTTCGAAACTTTGGACTGCAACGCTTCCGCCGCAACCAATCGACTCGGTCATCAAGTACCACTACGTCCTATTCACAGCGGCGAAGAGAAAATTCCGCCATCCTTCCGATCCGTCCACCAACTACCGGTTTCAGGTCATTCCGTTTCACTTGTCCTCACTCCGGTTTCAAAAGGCAGAACTGGAAGCTGGGAACGAGGCGGAAATTGCTTTGAGTCTGGATACTAGGGACACGGTAACCGGCGACCTTGTGCTCCGAGTTCTTCCTCAAGCGACACGGGAAGCACAGGATGTTCATATTAGGTTGCAAACCGAAACTGACCCAGGAGCGACAAATGCCTCTCGTGAAATTCTTCACGCGAAACTGCCTGCTTTGGTAGCCGGCCAAGCAGCCGATTTCTATTTCCAGCTCCGAAACAGTAATGGCGATTTGGAGACTCTGCCTTCGGGTGCACCTGCCCAGGTTTTTTCTGTGAAGCGCTCATTTAGTGAGGTGCGCTGTATTCCCGTCAAAGAGCGGTTCGTGTTAGACGTAGCCAGTGCAGGCGAACAGAGCTGGGTTGCTCTGAAGGGTGGCGGCACGTGGGCTGTCGATGCTCAAGCAACTCCGAAACATTGGGGTACGTGCGAGGGCAACTTATCTAACGTCTCAAGATTTACTGCATCCGACGGTCAATCCACTTTTTCCTATATTGGGAGTGATCATGGCGTAATTGGAATCAACGAGAATAGCGATGTCCCAATAATCGTCCTCCGCCCAGAGCCCTCGGCCTGGGGCCATTCCCACCTGCTATTCAAGGCTCTTGGAAAGTCGTTGCGTGCTGGCCCCGGCGCGATGTCGCCCCTCGATGGAACCGTCCTCTTCCAATATGAGCAGGAGCGAGCTCTCGAAGAACGGTATCCACAAGCTGCATTCCTTCAGATCGATTCAGGCAGGTTGATCGAGGACTCATTTCGCACCAGCAACGGATCGAAACTCATTGGCATCTCCTCAGCATCTTTTGACGGCGTCGCCGGTTGCTGGTTGCTTGGGGCCTTTGTCACCGACAATGAAGGGGAGATAGCGCCTGCCGTGGTTCGACGCTGTGGGGAATCGGAGTTACTAATTCGCCTGCGCACATTCGAGGAAGCGCATATTAGCGCCACACCCCAGCGAATCATTAGTGTTGCACCAGATCCTGAAACCGGCAGTCCGGTTGTTGCGGTCGAGTTCCAAACCTCGACCGGTCGCAAGCCCGCCTATGGCGTTTTTCGTGTGCACCAAGGTTCAGGACAATTGGTCGCGATCGCATCGGCGATGAAGCAGTTCGATACTGAGATCACTTGCATGGCTACCGACTGGAACCGGGATCGCATTTTGGTAGGCACATTCGGAGATGGTGCGTGGGAAGTAAAAAATGGAACTGCCAGGAAATTAGATTTGCCGCACGACATTCCGACTCAGATCACTAGAATCAGCGTGAATGACTTTACGGGCAGAGGCATCATAGGGACCTCAGATGGAGCTTATGAACTTGCAGCTCAGGGTCAAATTAGCTCAATTCTGCCCCGTGCCACCGACTCCTTACCGGCCGATTCAATGCCAATGGATGCAGGACACGCCCAGGAAGTGCTGTTTTCCTCTTATTCATACGGATTGAAAATAGCTCGGTCAGGGCTACCGAACGATTGGCATGTAGGGGAGTCTTGGCTAGACCGGATAAATTTGCTGGAAGGCCATGTTGGCGATGCGCAGCTTACAAAAAATGGCGGGATTGCTGCGGTGTTGTACGGCCGTGGACTGCTACTCGCAGACAATACGGGAAGCCGAGTATTGGGCAAAGGTGACTCCCTCTATGGTACGAACCCATTCCGGGTCTTGGCTCTCCCCTCGGGAGACATTTGGCTAGCATACGAGCCGTTTCCTTTTGGACCACGCTCAACAGGCGCCATCCAGGTGTTGAAGGGTGATGAGATTACGGGAACATTCGAGATGCCAGATCGCGGAACCGCAACTATCTCGCGCTGGATCCAAGTGAGCGAACGAAAATCCATCTTCGCCGCCACCCGATCAGGCGTGATCGAGATTCAAAACAACGGATCCCTGTCAACAATTTCACCAAACGCAGCTGCATCGATTGCGCGAAGTCCAGACGGAGTGATTGGAGCGGTTGGCACCACGGTTGAGCGTTGGGATGGTCAGAAGTTTGTTCCCGTGTTTTACCAGGTCAAACATCCGCGTTGGGCTCGTGAAACATACTCTCCCGGCTCTCCTATCGACATTGCAATCGACAGCAATAATTTCTGGTATGTCCTCTATGGTCGTGGAGTTCTCGCTATCCTCGATTCGAAGCTTCGGTTCCGAGACGTCTTGGATAACGAAGATGGTATTCCGCAAACATCGCAGCGGCTGTTGGCAATTGCTGGAACTGGGCAAGTCTTTGTCGGGAGCACCACGGAAGGTGTGGTCAGCGTCCGTTCTCCCAAGTGAGGCACTGCCCGTTTCAAAGATCGCAAGACAAAGTGGCACGACAAAATCGTGCCACGTTTTCTCAATAATTGATTCTCTCTCTAATTGCCTGTCCCAGGGGCTTCAAATCGGGTAACGAGGAGCATTCGCGTGCCGCTATCCAGATGCACACTCTTTCCCGATGAGGTGACCACTGAACCTTGTGTCTCACTGCTCAACCCGGAGTTCAGGCTAAGCCCGTTTAGATTGAAGACTCCGCGGCTATTGAAAGCAAGTTGCCCGGACGCCTAGGCTTCCGAACCGTTTAGCGGTGTTACTCTTCTCGCCATCGCCATTTGTCCCTCCCGCCATTCATGCTGTAATCTTCGGGCCGACGTTGTCGATGAGAATTGGGTGAAGTAGCCCGGTCCCCCCGGCCAGTAGCTGAGCTAGGGGGGCGGTGCGACCGAGATTTTAGGGCTACGGATTCTCGTGGTAGCATGAGCACGAAATCGAAGGAGAGTGGCCGTCTGCTCAAGTGACGGTCTGCCTAGCGAATCCAGGTCCTAGCCGTGTATCAAGTTGGTCCAGCCCGCAGTGAGTCCGTTCTTCACCGGATTCCTCACCGCAAATGGCGGGCGAGGCTGATCCTTCTTATCGCGTATCGGCGCGAGCGATCACGGAAGCTGGAAGGCTCACAATCGTAAGCAACAGCAATCCAATTCCCCAATATCCGGGCTGCAGATCTGCATCGCTGTTGTAGCGCGCCCTCGGTTTTCACCGCCAAATAAAGCGCTCCATGCAGCGCGAGCGCCATCAGAGCTACCACGCCGCCGATGACGGTGTACCAATCCAGAATGCCGGGATCAGGCCCAACGCGCCAGTCGGCCCACTCTTCACTCGTGCCCGAATGGGACGATAGTCCAAAGATAGTGACCGTGCACGTCACCAGGATCTTGCCGCTGACAATGCTCTCGCCTTTCTTCATCCTGGTGATGTTGCTCATCGTCTCGATCTTGTATTCGCGGGTCCAGCCTTGCGGAGTGAATAGAGCATTCAGTCTGTCTGCGTAGGCGCGCGGGTTAGCGTAGGGGACGATCTGGCCACGTCTCTTGTCTTTTGCTGTGTTCGTGACCCGCCATTGGATCTGATCTGGAGAAAATGGCACTTCCAGTTCAGCGAGAACCGATTTAATGTCGAGACTGGAACCGGGCGCTTGCGCCTTCTCGTTTGCCATGGCGCCTCCTGAGAGTTTCGAAGAGCTTCAAACATGTGAGAGTAGTTGTGCCTAACGAGACCGCCCGGGTCGGGAGAGGAGGAAACTGGAACAATTCCTCACGGAAGCAAGTGCGGGGAGATGGCGGTCAGAAATTCACTAGAGCTGATGATCTTGGTATTTTTCCAGAACTTGGGGAAATGACGTTGGTTGCCAGTGATCAGATAATCTGCGCGGGCCGCGTCGGCACATTCCAGAATAATGTTGTCTGCGGGATCTGAGGTCACTTGATGCAGTCGCGATGGCGTGATAAGTCGCGTACGGTTCGTGACCAATTGCAGTAATTGTTGCCGATGTCTTCTTTGAATCTTTATCTCCGCCCGCGCCAGAACTACCGAGTATTCCGACAGAATCTCGGAGGAAACATACCAGTGAGATGGTCTTGTCATGGCCACCAAGACGACTGTCCGCTGCAATCCTTCAGGTTTCAGTGCTGCTGAGACGACTACGTTGGTGTCGATCACAAGCCGCAGCGGGATCATCGACGCTTGGACTTGCGAGCTGCCTTGATGACCTGATCGATCTGTCTGGCGGTTAGCTTGCTAGTCCCCCTCTGCTTGGACTCCACGCCGATCACCCGAAGGACCTCAGGTTCGGGCAGAGCCAGCCGCACATAGTCCCTGATGCTTAGCAAGACCGCACGTGGGCTGCCACGCTTTTCGATGACAAGCGATCTCCCCTCATCCTCAACTCGACGAAGGAGCTTGCCAAAATTAGTGCGAGCATCTAAAGCCGTAACCACGATGCTATTACTCATGAACTCTCCATTTAAACTAATCCAACTGTACAGTTCGAGCTGACCAGTGTCAACGGCTTACATTGCACTCCGAAGAACAACAAGGTATTCCCCGGCTTCAGTTGCACGACGGTCGTTTGGATTTCTCGGTATTCAGGCATCCACTCAGAACGGAACCTCTTCCTCTAAAATTGTGTCTCGCTGGCCTCCGCATTCGTCCGGCCGCGTACTGCTATTGCCATTACCTCGAGAATCAAGGAACTCGATCCTGTCGACGTAAACAAGATCCCTGTAATTCATTCCGCCCGTTTTCTTGTCCTCCCAGGACTCAGTGCGCTTGCGCCCCTCCAAATAAACGCGGCTGCCTTTGTGGAGGAATTCGCCCACGATTTCAGCTCGCCGCCCAAACGCCTTAATGGCAAACCACTCTGTGCGTTCCTGGAGTTCGCCATTTTTGTCTTTCCAGCGATCGGTACTGGCGATGGAAAATTGCGCAACCACTGAGCCTTGAGGACCGTATTTCAGGTCGGGATCACGGCCGACATAGCCGATTATCAGGATCTTTTGCATAGGGTACTCCTTAATTAAATGAAGACGACAGAACGCCGTTGCGGCGCGTGATATATGGCTTCTTCGCCGCGCTATATTTGTTAGCGAGATTTCTTTGTGGTGGGCATTCTTGGTTTCGATGAGCTGCTTCCAGGCCGTGATTAATGTGTTTGGCCTGTCATCTGAAATTGAAACGTACCTTTGTTATGCGTTTAAGATACAGTCAACCAGAGGTTTAGACGAAAGGTGTGCGTATGAGTAGAGCCCGCACGGTGATTGTGCTAGTCATGCTGATTGTGCTAGCCGTCACTCTGATAGGTGCGTTTCTGACTCGCGGGGTGATGGCAGATCTTCCGTTCCTGCAAGCCAGGAAGGGGAGCTGGACGGGAGCCTATGTGCCTCT
>Ga0137359_10004059_pt1 | contig 11954 bp, 11 predicted proteins | sample Mad1_40_16metaG_FD_108281 | JGI IMG/M metagenome (GOLD analysis project Ga0137359, IMG submission 108281) | Vadose zone soil microbial communities from Angelo Coast Range Reserve, California, USA - Mad1_40_16 metaG | ecosystem: Environmental > Terrestrial > Soil > Vadose zone | place: USA... | reverse complement strand
TTGCCATTGGCTGGACGGGAACCTACCGCATCGACGGCAAGGCCTTCGTCTACTCTGAAACAGAGTCTGGGCGTGTCCGCGCTATCCTCGGCTACCCAATACGGCGCATCATCGAGCAGACAGATTCTTAAATCTTCAAATATTTTTGGCTAGACTTAGAGGAGTAGTTAGATGACTCAGAAAGGGCTCACAATGGAAGACGTGTCGAAGGATATAGTGCAGTGGGCTGCGCAGTTGCGTGACGCTTTGAAACTTCGCAATTCCGTTCAGCATCGTTTGAACAAGTACGCAGACGGTCTTGTGGACATCGCGAGACTGTTGCGTGAAGAACCGGAACAGGTCCACTTTGACGGCGGCAGACTTGGTTACTCATTGAGCGCCGATTCTCAACTTGGGGATTTGAAGCCGTTGCTGGATGATATCCGCCGCGTCAACTCTCAAATCGGTGAACTGGTGAAGCTGCTGAAAGGTGCAGATGCCGAGTACATCGCCAGCGCACTAGTAGGGCGTCTAGGCTAACCCCGGTGAGCGAGGAAGCGTACAAATTTATTGAGCGTCCGGTGGCGAAGTCCAGCACCAGCGTCATGAAGGCTAGCGTCTGCCAGCGCTGCGGGCATCCTCTTGATGGCAAGCCGCTGACACGCGTCTGCGATTGCAAGTGCCACAGAAACGGCCCGAGAGTGCGATAAAACGAGTGCGAAATTATCGCCAAACCTCAAGGTTGAATCCGGCATCTAACAGCAATATGGAGCGCTGTAGCCAAAAAGCCGAGTACGAGCGCCTGACGGACGGGACTTGCATTCAGAGCAAGCGGGCAAAGTTGTACGTATGCGGATATGTGCATTTCATGGGAGAAGTTTTCCTTTGCCACGCACATGCTCATCAAGGTAGCCACAAGAACCTTAACGAGAATGTTGAGTTGGCCGGATGGTTCCAGCGCATGATGGGCCGATAAAGCTTGACTTTCGAACACTTTTCATGTAGTCTTTTTTGATACTAGTTGTTGGTCTAACCCGCTTGTACGTAGAAGATAAGCAGGGATTCAGAATCTAGATCAACGCCCACTGGCTTCTGCCGCGACACCGCGCAACCCCACCTCATTATCCAGAGTGAAGGGAACGCCGGACACAGACCGCTTAACAGCGAGTCTCTAAACCGGATGTTCCTAATGCCTCGTCCAACCGATCTGAGCAAGACCAGCGGTACCTCGCCGTCTCAACAAGGCTATTACTCGCTGTTAATTCCGCGTCTATCTGCGCCCTTCCGCGACCTCCCATGGCAGCACAGTGGCTTCCCTCGTTTCGTGCGCCAGACACTAGATGGACACGAAGCCGCACAAGAACTGGAAACATGGAACTGGACGGTTCTCCCTGATGCGTGGTACCACGACCCCGATGACCGCCAAGTAACCCTGCTTGAGATTGTCGAAACGAATGACGTCAGCGAATCCAAGGCCCGCAGACTTGCAAACTTATTCTGGTTACTTGATATCGCAGGATATTACACGAGCGTTGTGCTCTTTTACCCGCAGACATCATCAACACTCGTCGTAAACGATCTTCCCTCGTTGGATGCAGTTGCAGAAGAACTGAAAGGTCGTCGCACACCGTACAGAGATGCATTTGAATCGCTGAAGCAGGCGGTGGCGGCATGAAGACCCCCACGACTATCACGCCGCGCATCAAGGATGTTCTGCCCACCAGTGAAGCCGCCAAGTACGTCGGCGTCTCTAAGAAGACCCTTCTGAAGTATTGCCACAAGCACCACGTCACCTTTATGCGCTACCCGGACGGTTCCTTTCGATTCCGCAGAACGGCCCTCGACCAATTCATGGCCCGTTGCACGATACAGGGAGAGAAGGCCGCTTAATTTTCGAGCACGACCGGAGCGGCCTCGGAGAAGCGCCGCACAATCCGGCATAGCCGGGAGGGCACAATGGCAACAATAGCAACAATAGCAACGAGAACGGACGATAAGGTCAACGTCTACGTCGATGGGAAGTCGTATCTCAAAGTCGAGTTCAAAAACCGTGCGGCGGCTATTCGCTTCGTGGCAGGCGTTGAAGCAGGCGATGCCGAGATTTTGGCGGCAGTTGAGATGATGCATAATGAACTAGCACTTGCGCCGGACTCGATCAGTGAAATTAGACTTTGACGCGTCCGTGCTGCTAAATATGACGATGGGGGCCAGCCTCGGCCCCCGCCTTCTTCAATCCCCAGCGACGAACATCTGATCGACCAGTTGCCGCTTCTTCGTCAAATCCGATCTATCCGCCGCGAGATATAACGCTGTCGTCTCAATCTTAGAGTGGCCCAAGAAGTCCATCGCTGCGGGAAGGCCCAGCTTCTTCGCCACGCGGGAGCCTGCCGTCTTCCGGAACATGTGGCCCGCCCGCTTACCCTTCAAATTTAGACCCGCCTTCTTCGCTACAGCGTGCAAACGGTAGATCAAGTGCGAGTCCGGATTGCCCTCCCCATTCGGGAAGACCAGATCGCTGTCCGCTGGCTTTCGAATGCCATCCCGGTATTGTTGTGGCCTGCTCATTCGGTCCTTCAATCGTTTTGAAACTTCGCTAGGCAGCGTGATCTCTCGCTCTTCGTAGTCCTTTGGCTTCCACCCGAAGTGCGGCTTCGCTTGCACCATAACCGTAGAATTGCGGAAGTGGAAGTCGCTGTACTGCAAGTATTGAACTTCTTCATCACGAAAGCCGCTCCACAATAGAAACAACAAATAGTCCTTCTGGTCTGCATCCGCGTGTTTCATCAGCGCGTCGATCTCGTCTTGGTCATACTTCTTCGGTTTCTTCTTCACAGGTTTAGGAACGTCGGAGCGATACAGGAGGCCGGGGTCGGATACGCTCTGGCCGTTGCCCTTCTTGTTTAACTGGACGCCGTGCCGCGATAGAAAAGTCCGGAGATAGCCCAGCTTGTTTTTATAGGTCCGATTCTCCGAACCTTGAACACGTACTTGCAAGTTGTCGCGCATCCAGCTAACGAAAGAGAGGATGTCCTTCCGATCAATCTGGTCGATGAACTCTTTCCGGCAGGACGATTGAAAGTCACGAAGGGTGTTCTCATACATCGCGATTGTGTACTTCCCTCGGTCCAGCGTTCGCAGTTCATTCGCGAATTCAACGGCGGCATCGGAGAGACGAATTCGCCCCGGCGCTTCATTCGCCACCACGGTCGGCGTGACGTTCACAGCCTCCACCCGGCTCATGCCGTCAGCAAGACGGGCTTGCTCCTGCCGCAACCGGGTTACCGCCATCGTGAAGCTGTCACCAGCGTCCGCGTCAATGAACTTCCCTGCTACGCGAATCTGGTAGGTGGTAACGTGGCCGATCTTCGGCTTCGGCTCTATCGGTCTCCCATTGCGGTCGTACGCAACAGCCACACGGGAGTATTGGCCGTCCTCTGCGATTCTGGCGTAGAGCTTAGCGCGGCGAACCATGGTTAATCATCCCGCAGACAGTGTGCCAGAGGAAAGTGTGCCAGTCAAGCTAAAAAGTGTGCCATATTGCTGTAAGTCTTCTGTTTTCAATCGTCGTATTCAAATCATCTCTCCCGCACCAAGTTTCTTTGCGGTCAGCACGGTAAACGAAAGCTGCCGCGCCTGTGCCGACGCGACGAAATATCGTCTGGAATCGGTTAGCGGTTTTTTCGGTCGCTTTCGGCTTAACGATGGTGTTGTTCTGTCCATTCAAGCGACCTCTTGTCGTGGTATTTTATCGAGCGGGTCAAGCCGAGAAACCCGAGACGACGCTCGATTGCGTGAGCGGAGCCGGCGGTTCGGAGATCGCCCAGGTCTGCGGTTCCTGCTGTCGTAATTCACTATCGAAGTCTGGCCTACTTCCCTTTCTCGGCTATAATTCCCGCGTTTACGTTCAATTAGCCTAGGAGCCAGCATGGAGCGCAGCGTTGAATCACTGCTGAAACTTTATCGGCCAGAAAATCCACTGGAGAAGGCGTCTACAATTCCGTCGCCGTGGTATTTCGATGCGCGGATTGCACGGCTGGAGAATGAACAGGTGTTTGCGCACAACTGGCAGGTAGCTGGAAGAGCCGACCAAGTCCGCGAAAAAGGCCAGTTCTTTACGGCGGAACTTGGCGACGAACCAATCGTAGTGATGCGGGGAGAAGATGGCATGTTACGCGCGTTCTACAACGTATGCCGGCATCACGCCGCTGCCGTGGTAACGGAATTACAAGGTTGCGCGAAACAATTTCGTTGTCCGTACCACGGATGGACGTACGGAAATGATGGTGCGCTGAAGGGGATGGTGGAGTTCGAAGGGGTGTGCGATTTCGAGCGCGCGAAGAATGGATTGGTACCGGTGGCGGTGGACAGCTGGGAAAATTTTGTTTTTGTGAATCTCGATGGAGCGGCGGGATCGCTGAAGGATTTCCTGGCGAAGGTACCTGAACTGGTAGCACCGTTGCGGCTGACAGAGAAATTGAAATTCTTCGATCGCCGCGTTTACACGCTGAACTGCAACTGGAAAGTGTACGTGGACAATTATCTGGATGGCGGCTACCACGTGCCGCACGCGCACAAAGGCTTGAGCAGCGTGATTGCGTACACCAGCTATACGATTGAGAATTTTGCTCGCGCGTGTTTGCAATCGAGCCCGCTCAGCACGGATGCAAAATCTGAAAAAGGCGTTGCGGCCACACGGCAGGGACGGGCGTTTTATTTGTGGCTCTATCCAAATTTCATGATCAATGCTTACGAAGGCGTAATGGACACGAATCTTGTTTTGCCGCTGGCGGTGGACAAGTGCGCCGTGGTGTTCGACTACTATTTCGGCGACGTCAGCAAGAAAGCGCTGAAGCGCAATCAAGCGAGCATCAAGGTCAGTGAAAGAGTTCAGGACGAAGACGTGGCGATTTGTGATGCCGTGCAAAAAGGACTCGCTTCACGTGCTTATTGGGCCGGGCGGCTGTCGGTGCGGCGTGAGGCGGGTGAACATCTCTTTCATCGATTATTGCATGCTGATTTAACTCGCGGAATGCGGGGCGCTGAGCGCGCGGTTGCAGCGCACGACTAGATGCTATTCCACACCCGTTGCAAATTCCAAAGCTGAGATTCTTCGGCGATCCCTGCCTGCGGCGGGCAGGCTCATCGGATCGCCTGAGAATGACAATGCATTTCGGGTTTGAACCAAGGCGACATTACCCCTTATTTAGAAATCGCGGCTAGCGAGCTGGGCGGTGTGCTGCGGAGTTCAGAGATGCTGCAAGTCCGGAATGCAAACGCTGACGGAGAGACTCGATTCCGGGAAGGCAATCGTCGCAAGGGGTGCGCAGAAAATAGTATTCGTTGATGGGGCGGTTGTCCTGGAGCGCAGGCGTACCGGGAGCGCGGCTGATGATTGCATCGAGGGTCAATTCGTGGGAGATCGGAATGCGAAGCAAGCTCTCTGGCGTCCGTTGGGGACTCCACTCGACCAGATCGGCGATTGCTTTTGCGGGCATCCTGGAGACCAATTCCGTGGGAGTGCGGATTGGGATTGGGGTCATGCTGGCCAGGAATTGCAATCCCGGATCGCCGGGATAGCCGAAGGTGCGGACGTAAGGAAAGGATTCTTTGAGCGCACGCGCGACGGCCGACTGCGTTTCAGAATCGCCTTCGGGCAACCATTGCTGAAAAATTCCGCCGGACCGAAGATGCTGCTTCACGAGAACGTAGAACTCTTTCGAGTATAGAAGACTGGAGCCGGCGGCCGGAACAGGCGGCGGCGGATCAACAATGATGGAATCGAAAGTCTGTGAAGTGCGCTCCAGAAACCTTCTGCCATCATCGACAATTACGTGAGCGTCAAGAGTTGCGAGCACCTGGGCGGCGTCCTGATGATAGTAATAAAAAAGTTTGGGGACGCTGGGGATCAGGTCCACCACAGTAGCGGGAATTCCCCAAGTGGTAGCGGAGCGAAAAGTGGTTCCCATCCCGAAACAGATCACCAGAGTGCTTTGCGGAGGCTGATCATGCGAGGCCAGAGTCAGGTGCGCCATTAATTTGGTGATGGCGCGCAAACCGGTCATGGGAACGCCATTGACCAAGAGCTGTTTTTGAGCGCCGGAGCCAGTGGCGATCACAGTGGCCGCGCTGTCGCGGAGGACGACTCGGTTCGAAAAGAGTGTTTCGAAGTCCTTGGCGACAAAAAAGACGCCGAAGGCTGCGGCCACGATGGCGAATGCTCCGGCGCGGACGGCCAGGCGCAATTTTGCGCCGCTAACTGGGAAAACGGCCATCGCGAAAAACGGCAAAACAAAGGTTAACATCGAGATGCGCTCACCAAACCAAGGAAGTAAGAGGAATCCGGCAACCAAAGGCCCGAGAATACACCCGAGCACGTTGACGGCGTAGGCGCGGCCAGCCCGCCCGGGATTTCCGCGTGACCAGCGGTCGACCAGCATTGGCGTGAGAAAACCGATGACTCCGGAGAATGGCATCACTCCGGCGAAAACGCGGGTGGAAGAATGCAGTGCCAGCCGGACGTCGGAGAGAATGAGCGGAAGCAGGCCAAGCAGCGAAAGCGAAACCCAAATCAGCGGACTTTCCATGGAGTGACTTCGACTCCATAGTCGATAAAGCCGGGAACCGATGAAGGTGGCAAAAAGATATGAAGCCAGGATTAAAGCGAAGGAGTAGACCATGGGCCCGATGCTGGGAGTAAACAAACGAATCCAGACGACTTCCATACCCATGGTGATGAGCCCGGTAAGAAAGAGCAAAACCAAAATTCCGCTTTGCGTTTCTTCCTTTTCGACCGCGGCTTGATCGGAAGGTGCGCTGCCCGCGGAAGTTGCGTGGGCGGGTCTCGCTGAGAGAATTCCCGCAAAAAGGGCCACCGCGATATTTAATCCCATGGCAACGCGCAAAGCGCCGCGAAATCCAGAGGCTTCAATGAACAGAAGTGGAAGAAGCGCACCGGCGACGGCTCCCACTAGATTTGCCACATAGAGAAAACTGAACGAGCGCGGCGATTCGGATCGGAAATCCCTGCGGATGGCAAACATGGCCAGCGGGATGGTAGCTCCCATACAGGCGCACCAGGGGATCAGAGTCAATGCCAGCCAGGCTCCAGCTACCAAATAGAAGGCGCCAGACGAAATTCCATTTTGACCGGAAAGCCATTCGATGATCCGGTGTCCCAAAAGAAGTTGCAGAGGGACCAGCAGAGCCGATATGCCGATAAGAAGTTCGCAAAGAGCGTACAGGCGGAGCGGCGGAAAGGCTGGCCTGGTTTCGAAACGCTTGATCAGTGCGCCGGCCGCCCATGAACCAACGCCAAGTCCCGCCATGAACATGGAAAGAACGACGGAAACCAGAGCGGTGGTGACGCCGAACTGGGCCATGGCCAGACGCAGCCAGACCAGTTCGTACAGAATACCGCAAAATCCAGAGACCAGAAAAAACAGAAAAAACCAGAACACGCAAACCGCCTTTTGCGAATCAAGGAAAAACGATGCTTTGCAAGTAGTAAGGAGGATTTTACTAAAGCGGGCTGAGGCGCGATTCGGTTTCTGGAGGCGATGGTGGCAAAGACTTACTATCGGTTGGCGCTACAGCTCGCGAACAGAGCGCCGGAGAATCGAAGCTGGAGCGCACGTAAGCGATAAGTAACGCCATGTCTAGACGTCATTTGGCAAGTTGCCTATCAAAGAAATTAAGTTGATTTCAACAGCGCGGCGTGGCTGGCATGCAAGCGTCACGCAATGGATTTCGAAGTTTGATGTCGAAGGTTGATTGACCGACTGTGGAGCGTAACTTATACTTAAGATTCGCTTGCACGGACTCGGAGTTCGATTTGCAGGGTAACTTCTCGCCTGGTTTACCTGATTTGCCCTGAACGGAATCAAACGTCCCAAAGATGTCAGAGAGAAAGGCACGGCATGCCGTGCCCGTAGGAAAATTAGAAAAGAGGAAAGTGGCATGGCTGAAGCGAGTTGCCGGCGTGAGTTGGACCTGGAAATCCCCGCAGAAGAGGTGACTAAGGCGACGGAGCGGGTGGCAAAAGAGCTGGCTCGGGTGGCTCGAGTGCCGGGATTTCGTCCGGGGAAGGCGCCCGTTTCGCTGATCAAGCGGCGGTTTGCCGATGATATCAAAGGCGAAGTGTTGCAGTCGCTGGTGCCGGAGCGCGTGGAAAAGGCTGTTGCGGAGCAGAAGCTGAGTCCGGTGTCGCAGCCGCAAGTGGACAAATTGGATTTTAACGAAGGGCAACCGCTGAAGTTTCGCGCGGTGTTTGAAGTATTGCCGGAGTTTGAGCTGGGCACATATAAAGGCCTTGCGATCGAGATGCCACCGATGGATGTTACGGAGGAAGACGTCAACAAGACACTGGAGGAGACGCGGGAGCGCGCGGCAGCTTTTGCTCCGGTGGAGGGACGCGCGGTTGAGAATGGCGACTTTGCGCAACTGAAGCTGGTAGGGACGCCGGAAGACGGCAGCGAGCCGATCCAAGCGGATAGTGTGCTTTGCCACGTGGGTGCGGAAGAGACCATGCAGCCGTTCAACGAGAGCTTGCGTGGAGCAAATATCGGGGATCACAAGGAATTTGACGTGGAATATCCGGCGGATTATCCAGACGAAAAGCTGGCCGGAAAGAAATTTCATTACGCAGCGGACCTAACCGGCATCAAAACTAAGAAGCTGCCGGAGCTCAATGACGAATTTGCCAAGGATGTGAGCGACGCGGCGACGCTGGAAGAGTTAAAGACCAAGATTCGCGAGAACCTGGTGCACCAGCGGGATCACCGGCAAAAGGATTTGCAGCGGGAGCGGGTGATTGCGGAACTGGTGAAGCTGCACGATTTTCCGGTACCGGAATCGCTGGTGGAATCGCAGATGGACGTGCGGCTGGAGCGCATGGTGCGGTCGCTGGCGCAGCAGGGCGTGGATCCGCGAGCGGTAAATTTGGATTGGTCGGCGCTGCGGGGACGTCAGCAAGAGCGTGCCAAGGATGACGTGAAAGCGGAATTGATTATTGACCGCATCGCTTCAACGGAAAAGATCGATGTGACCGACGAAGAGGTCGAACACGAACTGGAACACCTGGCAAGCCATAGTGGCGAATCGATGGAAGCACTTCGCGCTCGTTTGACAAAGCAGGGAGCGCTGGATAGGATGAAAGCTAAGTTGCGGAGCGATAAAACTCTCGATTGGCTCGCACAAAATGCCAATGTTCGAACCGCAGCTGCGGCAGCAAGCAGCTAATAAATTTGAGCGACCGTCCTTAGCAAACCACTTCCCACAATTTTAATGGTGACCGCGAAGCGGTCAACGGATTATCGAGAAAAATGAAAAACCACGAAGAACCCGTATATTACGGCACGACGCTGGTACCGATGGTGGTGGAGCAGACGAGCCGCGGCGAGCGCGCGTATGACATTTATTCGCGCTTGCTGAAGGAACATATTATCTTTATCGGAACGCCGATCGACGACCACGTAGCAAATCTGGCTACTGCGCAAATGCTTTTTTTGCAGGCGGAAGATCCGGAAAGAGATATCCAGCTGTACATCAATTCGCCGGGCGGCTCAATCACGGCGGGATTTGCAATTTATGACACGATGCAATTTGTGAAGCCGGATGTGGTCACGACTTGCGTGGGGCAAGCCGCTTCGATTGCGGCGGTTTTACTGGCGGGTGGCGCCGCGAAGAAACGGTTTGCGCTGCCGAACGCGCGCGTACTGATTCATCAGCCGTGGATGTCTGGCTTGGGCGGGCAGGCGACCGACATTGATCTGCACGCAAAAGAGATTTTGCGGATGCGGACGACGATCAATCAGATTTTGTCGAAACACAGCGGGCAGCCGGTGGAAAAGATCGAGAAGGACGTTGAGCGCGATTACATCATGAATCCCGATCAGGCGAAGGAGTATGGGATGATTGACGAGATTATTTTCAAGCACAAGTGACGCTAGTTATCGAGGAGAGATTCCTCGCTCGGAATAACGGCTTTTTGTGGTTTGATAGGGATTTACGATAAGGCACGTAGACGTTTCCTAAAAGTTAGCAGTGAGTGCGGATAATTTTTTGGCACGGAGGCAGATTCGGCTTAGAATGAAATGGAAGAGCTCCACCGCAAGAATGGCGGAGCGGAGGCCTTCACACCTGTGAAACAAAAGTACAATCCCGACGAGCCGCTGCGCTGTTCCTTCTGTCACAAAACCCAGGAGCAGGTTGAGAAGTTGATCAGCTCGCCTTCGGACTATCCGCGCGCCTACATCTGCAACGAGTGTGTGAGCGTCTGCGAGACCATTCTTGAAGACGAAAAGCGCGAGCAGGCGGCAGCTCCGGCGAAACGGCTTCCCCGTCCCCCCGAGATCAAGCAATTTCTGGACGGGTATGTGATTGGGCAGGACCGCTCAAAGAAAAAATTAGCGGTGGCGGTTTATAACCATTACAAGCGGATTTTTCTGAACAAGCAGCCCGGCGAGGTGGAGCTGAGCAAATCGAACATTCTGCTCATTGGGCCGACCGGAACGGGCAAAACTTTATTGGCGCAGACCCTTTCGCGCATGTTGGAAGTCCCGTTCGCGATCGTGGACGCAACAACGCTGACCGAAGCGGGCTACGTCGGCGAGGACGTTGAAAATATTATCTTGAAGCTACTGCAAGCCGCCGACGGCGATGTGCAGAAAGCGCAGCAAGGCATCATCTATATAGACGAGATCGACAAGATCGCGAAAAAGGACGAGAACCCGTCCATCACGCGGGACGTTTCCGGCGAGGGCGTGCAGCAAGCGCTACTGAAGATTCTGGAAGGCACGGTTGCCAATGTGCCGCCGCAAGGCGGACGCAAGCATCCGCATCAGGAATTTACGCCAGTGGATACCACAAACATCCTGTTCATTTGCGGCGGGGCGTTTGTAGGCCTGGAAAAAATCATCGAGAAGCGGGCGGGAACGCGAGCGCTGGGATTCCATACCGATACCACGCCCGCCACCGCGCAGCGCCGCAACACGGAATTGCTGGAACAAGTGCAGCCCGGCGATTTGATTCGCTATGGATTGATACCGGAATTTGTGGGCCGCTTGCCAGTGGCAGGGGTCATGAACGACCTGGACAAAGGCGCGTTGATGAAGATTTTGACGGAGCCGAAAAACGCGCTGCTGAAGCAGTACCAGCGGCTATTCGAATTCGAAAATGTACGGCTCAGGTTTACGGACGATGCGCTGGACACGGTGGCGGAGTTGGCGCTTCAGCGCAAAGTGGGAGCGCGAGGCTTGCGAATGATTCTGGAAGACCTCATGCTGGAGTTGATGTATCACCTGCCGATGCAGCGGAAAGTGCGCGACTTCGTGGTAACCGCGGAGATGGTACGCGGGCACGAGATTAACTGGAGCTTGCTGGAGAAAGCTGGCTGATCACTACGACTGCGTGATAGCTAAAAAGATTAAGTTAGGATGCGTTTTGCCGGCTCAGGCTGAGCCGCTTCCAAGGGGACTTCAAAGGCGCTAAATGTTTAATCGCGAAAAACAAGAAATGAAGCGCGTACCGATGATGCCAGTGCGGGACATGGTCATCTTCCCGCAGCAGATGACGCCGTTTATTGTAGGACGGGAAGCGAGCGTGCGCGCTCTCGAAGAAGCACTGGCGGGCGACAAAAAGATCTTTCTTTCCACGCAGCATGACGCTTCGGTGGATGATCCGAAGCCGGAAGAGATTTATGCAGTCGGGACGCTTGCGAATATCGTGCAGAGCGTGAAGCTGCCTGACGGAAATATCAAAGTTTTGGTGGAAGGCGTCGAGCGCGCGAGAGCGCTGTCGATTACCGGCGAGGAAGGATTCTTCCGCGCGACGGTACGACTGCTGGGGGCGCGAGTTGAGCCATCGCCGCAAGTCGAGCAACTGGTGCAGAAAGTTACCGGGCTGTATGAGCAGTTCATCAAGCTGTCGCAGAGCCTGAATTACGACACCATGATTGCGGCGGCGCGGGTGGACGATCC
>Ga0137359_10004053_pt1 | contig 11960 bp, 12 predicted proteins | sample Mad1_40_16metaG_FD_108281 | JGI IMG/M metagenome (GOLD analysis project Ga0137359, IMG submission 108281) | Vadose zone soil microbial communities from Angelo Coast Range Reserve, California, USA - Mad1_40_16 metaG | ecosystem: Environmental > Terrestrial > Soil > Vadose zone | place: USA... | reverse complement strand
GCATTAAATGGTCGAAATTTGGGGGTGAGCGGCTATTAGCAGCAGCGAACAGCAACGAGCACTAAAGAGGTCGGAGAAGTCAAAATCCGCACCCTGAAAACCTCAGGATGCACCCCCTAGTCAGAAGGTCCCGCTCGAAGCTGCTGTGCTCGAATCCATGAACCTCGAAGATTGTCGAAACTAGCGAATTTCCGTTGCTCGCCAAACAGGACGATATCTCGCATGAATAGGAGACGCCGATTGAAAAACTTGTATCGCCCCATATCTACACGAATCTTTCCCATCGGACGCCTACTTATACTCTCTATCTCAACCCAGTTGATGGATTTCCACTTGAAGTATCTTTTGTGGCGAATCCCCCCATCATCAGCAAAGCCATACACGATTTGGTGAGCATGTCCAAACCCACCCAACATCAGAACGCCAAAAATAATTAGCAACGGGAAATCCAGCCGTTCAGTGTGGAAGATAGTCGGATGAAGCAACACAGGTGGAATCAACATGATTAAAAACAAAAACACGACTGCTTCCATAATTCTCGTTGCAAGCCATCCAGACCGCGACCCTATCATGAGATCTTTGCTTGCAGAATGGTTGTACATTGTTCGTAACACTCAGCCGCTGCCCTCCAGCGCCTATTGCGAAACAGCTAGGAGCAAGTCAAAGACCCCACACGCAAAATCAGCGTATGGGGCACCCTCTATGACGTTGTCGGCTCTGTCAAGAGACACGAAGAGGTGGCGGGCCTTGCGGCTCGTTTTTCTCTTCACCTGAAAGAATCTTTTCTCTTTCCTGCATTTGCGACCATGCGGATGCGCAACGTCAATGTGCATTGGGTAACCCGGCGGCTTGTGGCGCGGAAGCCATGGTAAAGTGGAACAATCCGCACTAGATTATGAAACGCGATCTAAGAGGACTTCGAGTTCTGATTAGCTTGGGTTTTTCGGTCCTGATTAACTGCGTTGTTCTGGCCTTAGTCGATCCCCGGAGGCCACAACAACCAAAGTGGGAGAAGGTTGTTGACGTTATAGACTGGCCCGCTAGTGCTATTGGAGCTTGGCTCGCGGGTCCTGGCCATGGAATGACACAGGCAGTGTTGCCCCCTATCGTGGCGATTTTATATAACGCGGTTCTTATTTGGCTTGTTCTTAGCGTACCGACTTGGCTGCGTTCTGCAAGGTCCCAGGGAGACGACTCGCTTACATTGTATAAGTAAAAGGCAACAAACTCCTTAACGTAAAAGGCTTGGTCTATGTTTAAGGTCTCTTCGTGCCCTGAGTCTGACTCACTTTTACCGATCTTTATGAAAGGATGGGAGTGCTGCCCAAAACTAAATCTGGTGCCTACGATGCTGCCCATTTCGTGCCAGTTCTGCCCAAAAATCCCTGATGAACGTCTTTCCGCTCCTGCTAAGTCCCTTTAGAATCTAAGGAGCCAGTACCCCCTAACGGTTTTCAAGACCGCCGCACTGCAAACAGCATCAGAAACAAACGCAGATTAAGCGATTACGGATTCATCCCAATTTGAGACTGGATTTCACAGAGGGCGCAGGTAGCAAGACCTCATAGCAATCAAACCTCACGCCCGCACAAATCGCACCCTGCGGAGAACTGTACGGGTGGACATGAACTACATGACCGGTACAGCGCCATTCACACGCGGGCTTATGTGTGACTTCTTCTGGCATCTCGAAAACGAGATGGACTGGCGTGCCCTTGCAAAGGGGCAAATCCGTTGTGAAGGATATGCCTTGTCTAGAAATGTTCAGCGATTCTGCTCTGTGGTCTAGCGCGACAGACTTTGCAATGCGGACGCGAAGGGGAATTTTGAGGTTGAATCGCTCGGCAAGGCGTCGTTCGGTTCCAATCATGGGAACGACATTCTCCCCTGCTAATAAAGGGAGCCTAGCAACGAAATTGATATATCCACAATCCACTTGATGTCCGGTAACGGCGTTAATCAGGCACTGACCTGTGGCGCCGTGAAGATCATCGCAGCGTTAATCGGCTTCTGCCGTTCACCTGTCACTTGTGACAGTACAATTTTCAGAGAACATGGTGTCCGATCTCAGGTGTTGATACGGCGCCGGGGATTCTGCCTCGACCATCTCTTTCTATGTCCCCATGAGGCTTGACGGCGATGGCCACAGGCGCAAAATGTGCCGCAAAGGAGGACTCATGAAAAGAGTTTGGATTTGGGTTGGATTGGTTTCGCTGTTTGCGGAGCCCGCCTCAGCGCAAAAGAAGGAGCAGGAACGGGTCGAAAATGCGGGAACGGTGGTGCAGGAAATTATGAACGCGCCAGATAGCATCCCGCAAAGCGTACTGGACAAGGCAGAGTGCGTAGTAGTCCTGCCGTCGGTAGTGAAATTCGCGATCGGAATCGGCGGCAGCTACGGGCGCGGAGTCATGACGTGCCGCGGAGGAGACAACTTTAAGGGCAAGTGGGGTGCCCCGACCATGATGGCGCTTGAGGGCGGCAGCGCCGGATTGCAACTGGGCGGCCAGGCGACGGACTTCGTCTTGCTGCTGATGAGTCCTAAATCTGCATCAGGCATCCTCACCAGCAAAGTCAAGCTTGGCGGAGATGCATCTGCCGCCGCAGGTCCCGTAGGGCGAGAGGCTTCGGCCGAGACCGACGTGACGATGAAAGCGGAAATTCTAACTTATTCGCGCGCTCGAGGGCTGTTCGCCGGAGTGTCCCTGCAAGGTTCAACGCTCCGTCCAGACAACGACGCGAACAAGAACCTGTACGGCTCGAAGATAGATGCGAAAGACCTTGTGCTCAAAGGCGCCGTGCCCGCACCTTCGTGCGCAACGAAATTGCTCGCAGCGCTGGACAAAGCTTCGCCGACAAACAAATCTACGAGCTAGTTCATCGGGTTACCGGACAAGCTGCCCCCAATACCCCTATGTCCGGTAAGGTTCGCGGGAGTCCCTTCAATCGAGAACTAAAGGAGGATAGCTCATGAAGAAGTATATCGCTGAATTTATCGGGACCTTTTTCCTTGTTCTCACGGTCGGGTGCACAGTGGTCGGCAACGGTGCAGGGGCGTTCGCCCCGTTAGCGATAGGATCGGCGCTCATGGTAATGATTTTTGCTGGCGGGCATATTTCCGGAGGGCACTTCAATCCCGCTGTTACGCTCGGCGTTTGGCTGCGCGGGAAGTGCGAGGCCAAAGACGTAGCGCCGTACATGATTTCTCAGATTATAGGGGCTGTGCTGGCGGCCTTCGCCGTCAAGTTTTTGAAAGGAGGGACTGCTGTTACATCCCTACAGCTGGCGACACTACCGGCACTTCTTGCAGAGTTTCTTTTCACCTTTGCGCTTGTTTACGTTGTGCTGAACACTGCTACGGCGAAGGGTACATCCGGCAATTCCTTTTATGGGCTGGCCATCGGGTTCACGGTGCTGGTGGGGGCGTTTTCCGTTGGCAACATTTCTGGTGGAGCGTTCAACCCAGCAGTGGCGGTGGGCATCTCCTGTATGGGCCTGTCGCCCTGGCCGAATATCTGGATTTACCTTGTAGCGGATTTTGTTGGTGGCACCGTGGCGGCGGGCACTTTCAAGGCAGTAAACCCAACCGACAACTAATTGACCTCGTCAACCACATCGAGGGTCGTTCGTCCGTCAAACTCAAATCTCCAAGATTTCGCGCCGAATCGAATGACGTTCGTACACTGCAGCCCGATTTCAACCCAGACGGGTTTGGACGCTGTAAGTCCTGGTAAGTTCGGGAAACCGGACAAGTCCCGTAGGACTCCACATCTCCGGTAAGCACGGTGGATTCTACAGGTCGATGCAACACCATCTGATAGACGTGCGGTTTAAGGATGGTGTTTATGTGCGAAAAGAAGCGGTCGAGACTCTCTCCCACGCAGAAAACGGATATCTGGCGGCGTTGGAAGCCCGGGCAGTCCTTGCATGAGATTGGGCGTGCCTATGGCAAGCCCCATCCTTCCATCCGCTGTGTATTGTTGTCTCGCGGAGGGATTCCTCCCGCAGCCCGGCGTCGCTCACGACGGGTACTCACATTGGCGGAGCGAGAGGACATTTCGAGGGGGATCGCTTGCGGTTCGTCGCTTCGTGAGATAGCCAGTGGCCTAGATCGAGCGGCCCCGACGGTGAGCCGGGAGGTCACTCGCCACGGTGGCCGTCCTGGCTATCGCGCTCATGAGGCGGATAACCAGGCAGGTGACTTCGTATTTGTGAGAAGTTGTCCCTGGCTGACGACAGATTGACAATGGCAGAACACTCGCATAACAGTGATTGTTGTCATGCCAAATCGCGCCATCGAGATACACGATTCAATCCTCGAAGACGTTTCATTCTCGCAAGGTGAAGCGCGACTCTATTTCTCATTGGTGTATATCCACCAAAGCGAAGGTGTACCGGGCCGTGATGCCGGGAGCGTTTGGGTGCAGAAGGCCATACTTCGCATACGCGGTGCGAAGGTGAAGGGTATGTTTTCGGAGTTTCCAGTGGATTTGAGTGGTGGTCAAATCCAGACTGGACAGAACCTTGTGGACAATGTGGATTCCTTTGCCCGTGCACCACGACGGGTATTTGAGTTGAGCTTAGAGGCAATGTGGCAAGGACAAGACGTTGTGTCTTTCACAGGCAGCAGTGCGGAATTGGAATTTCTCGGTGAGCCGGAATACTTGGAGGAGTTTCGCCCGTAATGCTGGAACCTCGCAAACGGAGCCAGGTTCTGGCCACTTGATTTCATAACAATGTCGGCTACCTCGATCCGAGTAGACTGTGGTTGCATTACGACCAAAGGCTCCTGCCGGAGGCGAAGGAGCATTCCCAATCGGAGGACGCTACCTTAATAAAGATCCGCAGCTACAACGGTCCAGGGAGCTGTTTGGTGATATACGGCGGTGTGTGCAACCGTTGCGCTCTGGAGTGCAACGGTGTTTGAAACCGTTGTGAATGCGTCCCGCTTTCGTCCGCAATGGCCGGCTTCGAGAACGTGTCGCTCACACACCCCCGCCATTGCGGTTGCCTCATTTTTGCGTCGAATAGATCGACGACCAACGAAGCGTACTGCAATCGCCTCGATTAATCACGCATGGGATAGTCTTGCACAGAGGAAAAGGAACGATGCGGACCGTCGGCATCCACGGTCGGGGCTTGGACCCTGATATTTATTCTCTGACACCAAAGCGTTCTCGATATTCTTTCGGAGTCATTTTCATTTGCTGGACGAATGCTCTACGGAGTGCTTGTTCGTCGCGAAAACCGGTAACGCGTGCGATCTCTTTAAGCGATAGATTGCGAGATTCCAGGTGTTGTCGCGCGGCTTCCACGCGAAGTGATCGAACCCATCGGGCCGGCGTAGTGCCGAAGTTCCCCTCAAACTGACGAGCAAAAGTCCGCGGGCTCATGGCGACAAACGCCGCCAGTGTGTTTACATCCAGTTTGTGCGTAAGGTGCGATTCAGCATGAGCCGGAAGGTCGCGCATACGCGCGTCACTCATCGTTGCTTGTTGGGCGAGCAAAATGCTGTATTGCGCCTGACTGCCGGGCCGTCGCAGGAACAGGACGAGCTCACGAGCGACCGATGCGGCCACCTCGTGGCCCAGGTCCTCCTCGACGAGTGCGAGGGCCAGATCAATGCCGGCACTGACTCCTGCCGTGGTGTAGAACTTTCCATCCTTGATAAAGATCGGGTCTCGCTCGACCTGCAAATGCTTGTACCGCTTAATTAGAAAATCAAGATATCGCCAGTGTGTTGTTACCCTTCGCCCGTCCAGTACTCCTGCGGCAGCAAGGATGAATGCACCGGTGCAGACGGAAGCAACGCGCCGGACATGAGACGCCCGCTTGCGCAGCCACTGTAGCAGCTCCGCTGATTGGTGCTCGAGAGAGCTGTCCTTCGCCAAAAGGCAAATCCGTTTGAATAAGCAATGCGGAGAGGCTTGTAACATTGTTACGCGGGCAAAATTCAGGGTCGGTGAGTTTTGGCGAAGGACAGGCTTCGGAAATGGCTTTGCTGGCGGCAGACCTCGCGGCGGTAGCGGTGACATTGCGATTCCCCCCCTGTAAAATCTGACAATTGAACGGGCATCGAATCATCCCTATTGTCCGAGGTGTTCGTAAACTACCTTCGGTACGGGCTCGATTCTGCCGACTGTTCCTAACGGGCATTGTGGACGGGCAATCTGGCCCGTACTTTTTTTAGACCCGCGTCCCCGACCTGTAAAATCTGACAATTGAACCTGCGTCGATCTCAGCTTATTGTCCGAAGTGTTCGAGCATCTAACCCCGGTACGGGCTGAATGTCCCGCCGTCGCCAGGCTGAAGCGACGCTGGACGGGGAATCCGGCCCGTACTTCCTTTTAGAGTTGCCCCCGGATGAACGCCCCCGCCCCTCCCTAATTTTTTTGTGCGACCGGGGCTCAGCCACCGATGCAAAATTGAAATTTCAGCTGCTCCAAATAGGGAATGACTAAGCGGCGCTTATTTCATTTCAACACTAGGTTAAGCCCCGTTTCCAACGCAGGAATTGCGTCTATTGTGACAGGCAACAGCGTCGTTTCGGGCGCCGAGCGCCACGGTCCGTGAAATCGCAAGCACACCGCCGAGGACTGGGAGTTGGTAGACGTGACCTCCATCTAGGTGCTATGTTCGCCACACGGTCTAAACCCCTTCCCAAAAGCAGCGGAGATGCCCGCTTGACTCCGGCAACGGGGAAACGGTTTTGGTCAAGTAAATATTTCGCGGGCAGAGAGTGACGGATGGAAGCCACCCCGCCGAATCTGAAAACTCTTAGTGAGGTTTATCAAAGCGGCGAATCAGACGATTTCTCGCTGGTCTTAGGAGGACCGCTCTTCCAACTCCTTCGGAAAGCGCATCTCGAGGGAGGCGCACTGGAATTATTATACCGGCGCATTATCGCATCAGTCTTGCTCACTTGGTTTCCGCTGTTAATTCTCTCCATACTCAGCGGAGTTGTGGGCGCCGTTGGACGGGTCTCATTCTTCCATGACATCGAAGTCCACGCGCGGTTCCTTGTCGCACTCCCGATTCTCATCGCCGCGGAGCTGCTTGTTAATTCACGGATACGCCTAGCCGTCCGCCGCTTTATTGAGTTGCGGATTGTGCTGCCCGAACAGAGACCTGTGTTTCATAAGGCAATCGACTCTGCCTTGAAGATTCGCAACTCGGTCTTTGTGGAGCTTGCGCTGATCGCTGTCGTGTATACGGTGGGCTTGTTGGTCTGGAACAGCAGGACAGAGCTTGGCCTCGTGACCTGGTACGCACTTCCTGAAAGCAGATGGAACCTTACCTCGGCCGGTTACTGGTATGTCTTCGTGAGTCTGCCGCTATTTCAGTTCATTCTGCTCCGCTGGTACGTGAGGCTTTTGATCTGGTTTCGATTTCTCTGGCAAGTGAATCGGATCGAGCTGAACCTCATACCGACCCATCCGGATCGCTGTGGGGGTTTGAGCTTCCTGGGAAAGAGTTCTTACGCGTTCGCTCCAGTTCTCTTTGCGGAAGGCGCGATTCTCGCAGGTGTTGTCGCCGCTCGCGTCCTCTATCGCGGCGAAACCCTGCAGTCTTTCAGGTTCCAGGTTGGCGGTTTTATCGTCTTCTTCGTGGTTGTCGTTATCGCGCCGCTCTTGATGTTCAGCTTTCAGATGGCCCGTGCAAGAAGGAAGGGACTGGCGGATTATGGTTTGTTGGCTCAGCGATACATCGAAAGCTTCGACCAAAAATGGGTGCGGGAGTCGCTCCCTTCCGCAGAACTGCTCGGTACGGGAGATATACAGTCCCTCGCCGATCTTGGAAATAGCTATCAGGTTATCCGCGAGATGCGCATAGTTCCTTTCGGGCTCCAGGATATTTCCCGTTTAGCGATTGCGACGGCGGCTCCCCTATCACCTCTCTTGCTCACGATTTTTTCATTTGAAGAACTGATGATCCGCATTTTCAAAGTAATTTTCTAGCTTGTGGCATGAACAAAAGATTACTCGCCTGCTTTGCTCTCGCGATCTTTTTTACACCCGGCAAGACATCCGCTCAGTTCAACGATGCGCGCGCTTACGACAATACTCCGGTAGGGGTTAGCCAGCTCGAGCTGAGTTATACGTATGTGCGCAGCAACGCCTCGCTAGACCCTTCGCTCGCTATCACGGGCGCTAATCTGAATTTGAATCAAGGAACCATTGGTTACACGCACTACTTCGGTGTCTTTCATCGCTTGGCTTGGGTTGAGGCAGCTGTACCACTAGCGGGCCTCGACGGTTCGATCGCAGGCACGAACGTCCACGGTTCCATCGCTGGTGCTGGGGACTCCAGCTACCAGATCGCCATGTTGCTGAAGGGAGGGCCCGCGCTTAGCATCTCGCAGTTTGAAAACTACAAGCCGGCTAGCTCTTTGGGTCTGAGCCTCACGATCACCGCGCCGACGGGCTTATACAATGCCAACAAGATTCTCAATTGGGGTTCCGACCGCTGGTCGTTCAAGCCCGAACTTGCCTTCAGTCTTCCATTTGGTCCCGACCAAAAATGGGAGTTCGACAGCTACGGTAACATCGAAGGGCACATCAGCTATTCTTTCAACGACAGAGCCTGGGTGTCTCTGGATACACGCTATTCGTTTTGCGCCACCACGTATGTCGACGGCGTCTCACAAAATAACGCGCAACAGAATTTCATCGTGGGCAGTGAACTAAATATTTCCCTAAGCCCACAAAACTCGCTGACCTTCGTGTTTGCCAAGGCTATCGTTCATCAAAATGGCCCAACGGCTACCGGCTTCAGCGTAAAGTACGACTATACGTGGTCCTGGTCGATACGTGGCGCGAAGAGGAACCGCAACGCGCACTAGGTCCCGGTTTGTCGGGTGGTCTCAATGGGTCGACGCAACACTTTCTTGAAGTTTACTCGCAGGAGTCTAAAAACCTAAAGTTTGTCGCGGGCGTTGATTTAGGCGCAGCGCTACTTTGTTCAGATCCGACTGGGAATAGTCGGTTAGGTCTGTGTTCTTCGGGAAGTATTGTCGTAAGAGCCCGTTTGTGTTTTCGTTCGAGCCGCGTTGCCAGGGACTCTGCGGATCACAGAAGTAGACTTTCACATCCGTGGCCACCGTAAAGTCCTTGTGTTTCGCCATCTCCAGTCCCCGGTCCCACGTCATCGAGCGTCGCAGGGTAGCGGGAAGTTTACGCGGAGGAAAATGCCCGGGTGGGAGTATCTCGTCGGTGCTATTGCGGCTTTTTCTTCTTTCCAAGCATCCCGCCCAGAGCATCGGCTGCCCCCGCTGCACCCTTGGCGGCACCCGTCTTCGCCGACACAACATCTCCCACAGCCCCTTTAGCTACGCTCCCAGCCACGCCCGCCACATCCGGAACGAAGCTCGGGTTCGAGGTCGTGCCAGTAATTGAAAAAGGAATACCACTATCCTTGTTGCCACCCAAGGCCGCCATTTTCGTCACCCCTCCGACCATACCACCATGCAGGTTGGCGATCATTTTGAAGTCAAGCGCACCTGCTGGGCTGATTGTGCCGGCCCCGGTGATGACGGCGAAGGCAGGAACCGTCAGATTGATGGCGTCTGCCCTTGTGCCTTCGGGCGCCACGCGCGCGTTCAAGCTCGCATTTTGGATGGTCGTGTCGGGACCTGATGGAGCCTTTCCAGTAAACGCCGCTAGTGCTCCCAGCTTCGAGCCGAGGTCAAATCCCACCAGCTTGGTGTTCGTGAGTCGCACCGGGCCTGTGATGACCAGCTTGTCGGCTGGCCCGGCGATGCCCAACTCGGCCGAAAGAGTTCCTCCCTGGAGCTTTGATCCCGAGGGAATAGCTATTCCCAGCGCCGGCAGCATCGCTTCCAGTTCATCCACCGACATGTCCGGCGCATTAAGGCGCAGGTTCACTACCTCCGTTTCCCGCAGAGTTTGAAATCCACCCGTGAGATGAGCCACGGCTTTACCAATGGCTACGTCACCTTTGGTGATCGTGCCAGCTTGCCTCTCTAAATTGGCATTCGCGGCGTAATCGATCCTGACCGCTTTCGGGGCCGGCGATCCCTTGGGCGAGAGTTTGAGCTTGTCGCAGGTAACACGGCCCACGGCATTGGCTTGGCTGCCGTTTGAATTCAGCGTCCCCTCAAGGTTCGCCAAGCCTCCAATGCCGCTCGCCGCATCGATGAAACCCGAGGCCGCCAGATCGACGTTGTTCACTTTCAAGGTCACCTCAAGAGGCGTTTTGGACGAGTCCTGTGGATTGATTGGCCCGGCCTTTCCCGAAAGACTTGCATTTCCTCCACCTGGCAAGGTGGCGTTCAGCTTGAGAGGAAACTGGGATGTGTATGAGAAGTTCGTTACTTCCACATTCACCTTGTCATACACCTGGTTTTTCTTTGCGGAGTTTGCTTTGCCAACGATCAACTTCCCATCTTTGATTTCCAGCTTGGCGACTGAAAAGTTCTGGGCCGCCGAAGCCCCCGACTTTTCCGGTTCAGGCGTCTTCTTTTCACCTGCTGTACCGAGGCTGGAAAAATTCCACACACCATTCGGAGCTTTTAGCAACGTGATCTGGGGCTCATTCAGTGCAATTCGGGTTACGTTCAACTGCTTGGAGAAAATAAGCGGCATCAGTGCGACGCCGACCTTGAGCGATTTCGCGGTGATGAAGGGTGACTTGCTGAAGGCAGGGTCGTCGGCAATGCTGATGTCCTCAATACCAACGCTACCTGACAGGATGGAGAGGCTCAGATCTCCTAACTTCACTTGACGTCCCAAAGCGTTTGTCGCCTCGGTCTCAATCTTCGGACGGAAGCTGTTCACGTTGATGAAGATTGGGAGCGCTATCAATAGCACCAGAAAAACCGCAATCACGATTCCCGCAACGCGCAACCAACGTTTCTTCATCAATGCGTGCAGGTGCTGTTGGAGGGCCCGCCCTTTGGAAGCGGAGCTAATAATCTGAAGGATTGGTTGCTTCACGGATGTTTCCGAAGTTCCGGTTGGATCCGTCTTCTTGTGGGTTGGGTCCGACTCAGGAGTGGGTAGAGGTCGCGTGGCCATGGTGCCTCCCGTCAAAACTGTAAAGATGAACTGTTAACCCAAGGACAGGCGGACAGCCATTGGCAAAACTGACAGTCGAGGAATTAACTGAACAGCAAAAGGTCGATTCAGCGTAACTATTGAAAACAGGCGATAGCAGACCCCCGGCGCAAACGCACATCGAGGCGGCGAAACTGAACTCTCTAGTGTCGATCCCAATAGCCTGTCATTTTTGACAGTTCCAGTCTCGCAGCGCAAAGCTAAGAATCCACTGACTCCTCCGTCTCCCGAGTGCACCCAAATAACGGCTGAAAGGGGTAAAGAGGAGTGGTCACGGCGGACATGCCGGCCGGCAACGGTGACTTGCTCTTGCTCGATTCGGGTTGTAGACCTCCGGCAGCGCTCCACGAAAACTGTTTACAAGTCGCGAGACGTGAGATGGATGTACGACGGAGCCCTTATCGCGGTCAACAAGGAAACCCGGCTAACCAGTGACGAAGAGAATTGGAGTTACCACAATGAGTAGCAAAGTTCTCGCGGCAGGTGTCCTCTCACTCGGACTGGGCCTTGGCGCTGCCGTCACTTGCGCCCAGCGACAGCCGGAAACTTTCTTCAAAAATAAGATCGGGCTGTCTGACAGTGATATTCAGAAGACGGATCAAGGTCAAATCGTGACCAAGGTCCTCGAATCCGGTGACAAGAAGTACGGCATCCTGGTGTTCGGTGGGGTCTACATCAACACCTCGATCGAAAAGTTCGCCGCAGCCTATCGTGACGTGAAAGGGCTCCTAGAGAATAAGGTGTACCTCGCCGTACAAGAGTTCAACGAGGTCGGTTCGCCGCCCAAACTTTCCGATTTCGACCGTCTCGCATTCGATCGCAAAGATATCGACGCGATACAGAAGTGCAAGCCCGACGATTGCGATCTCCAAGTCTTCGACGTCACGG
>Ga0137359_10004048_pt1 | contig 11964 bp, 13 predicted proteins | sample Mad1_40_16metaG_FD_108281 | JGI IMG/M metagenome (GOLD analysis project Ga0137359, IMG submission 108281) | Vadose zone soil microbial communities from Angelo Coast Range Reserve, California, USA - Mad1_40_16 metaG | ecosystem: Environmental > Terrestrial > Soil > Vadose zone | place: USA... | reverse complement strand
TGACTATTCCGATTTCTCGCTTTTTCGCATCCACGTGCCCAAAACGACTGCTACCAGTAACGCGATAATCGCGGCTGCTTTCATATACCATCCCCTTAGTTTTTCTTCCACGTTGCCACTACAAGCGCGTCCAGCCCGTCCTGACGGGCTGTGACCCACGGCGCATAGCTCTTCTCCGTAGTCTTGACACTGGTATGCCCCAACAGTTTTGAGACTTCCTCTAGTAGGGATTCCAGCACTCAGCCACTCAACAGCCGCCGTATCACGTAAGCAGTGAGGTGTGAAATGCGTGTCCTTGCCAAACGTGCCACGGAACAAGGCGCGGAGATCGTGCTGCCAATTCTTAACGCCGGATTTCTACAGGCCGCTTCCATTCCAAAAGAGATAACGCGGATTACCATTCAGGACCGCGAGCACCTCGGAAGCGATTCCAGGCGGAAATTATGCGGTTTTTGATGGAGGCGCGGGTCGGAATCGAACCGACGTATAAAGGTTTTGCAGACCTCTCCCTTACCACTTGGGTACCGCGCCCTGCCGGATATTAAAGTAGCGTCCTGCGCGCAAAATGTCCACATGGGCAGGATGCAGCAGAATCTGGAGCGGGAGACGGGATTTGAACCCGCGACTTCGACCTTGGCAAGGTCGCACTCTACCACTGAGTTACTCCCGCTCAGTACTGAAATTATAAACTACGCCGAATTGAATCATCGGGGGATTGAATCATCGGATTATTGAAACCATGCACTTTGGGATCCAGACTCTCCAATGCTCAATCGCTAAATGATTCAATGATTCAATCGCTCAATGATTCAATTTCAGTCTCCCACGCGCCATTGCGGATCTTTTTCTGCCGGAACAATTTCTCCGTCCCGCATGTGAATGATGCGGTCGCCGTAGGCCGCGGCTTCTGGGTTGTGCGTGATCATCAGGACTGTCTGGCCCAGTTCCTGGTTCGAGTGCCGTAGCATCTTCAGCACGATTTCCGAATTCTTGGTGTCGAGGTTGCCGGTTGGTTCGTCCGCTAGCACGATTGCGGGACGATTGATTAGCGCTCGTGCCAGCGCTACGCGCTGCTGCTCACCGCCCGAGAGTTCCGCGGGGCGATGCTGCAGGCGTTTGCTGAGGCCCAGCAGCTCGACGATCTTATTGAAGTGGGCAGGGTCGCGTGTGCCATTCTTGCCGGCTATGTCGATTGCCACATCGATGTTGGAACGCGCATCGAGCGTCGGCAGAAGATTGAATTTTTGAAACACAAATCCGATCTTCGTCTTGCGCAAACGCGTGCGCGCGGCGTCAGAGAGCGAGCTGAAGTCGACGCCATCGATTAAGACCTTGCCCGAATCAGCCTTGGTCAGCCCTCCAATCAAATAGAAGAGGGTCGACTTGCCGCTCCCAGACGGGCCAACGACGCTGACGAACTCGCCCTTTTCGACACTGAAAGAAATCCCGCGCAGCGCCGGCACATCAATCTTGCCGATGTGGTAAGTCTTGTGAAGATCAATCGCTTCGATGATCGGAGGCATGCGAAGTATTGATCTTACAACAGCATTTGTGATGAAGCAGCTCCATGAGCAATGTCTCAGGCAGCTTTGCCAATCGTGAGCGGAACATGAATTTTGGAAGGAGGAACGTTCCTATTCCAGAACGCTGTCCTCCAGCTTCTCGGACTTCCACTTCATCGCGGCGCGCAAAAATGCGACGATGATGGGATGCGGGTTGCCCGCCTTGGATGAGAGTTGTGGCTGAAACAGCGTTGCAATGAAGAACCGGTGTGCGGGGGACTCGATGGCCCGAGCCTCGCCTTGGAGGCCACGGGCGGCGATAACAAATCCGGCGTCGACAATTGCCCATTCGAATTCCGGGTTCACTTCGTAGTTGCAGAAGAATTCCTCGGTTACGACATCTTGCTCGTAGAAGGAGTGGAGGTACGACCCGGGACGAATGCGAATTTCCGGGATTGTCCCTGAGAGCTTCGGGGCACCCGGCGAGCGATCAGGGAGGGCGCACGCGACTGGATAGATCACGATGTTCTTCGATCCCGAATTATTCTCTGCCGAATCGGCGTCCTTTAGGCCCAGCACGTTACGCGCACACTCTACCAGAGTGTATTGAAATCCCCCTCAAGTGCCGACGAAGGGCCAGTCACGCCGTCGCGCAAATTCAATGCCGCGCAGCATTCCGTCGAAACTCTTGTAAGGACTTCCGGGCGCGGCCCAAAGACCATCGAAGGCTTCAAGTTGCGTATCAAGTTCTGGGTCGAGCAGGGAAGGTGTGGGCAGCCACTTTGCCTCAGCGGAAATTTCTAATTCGCCTGCAGCGTGCTGAATGGATTTCTGGACGGCAGGAAGAGTGGGCGAGTCAGGATCGTAGTCTCCGAGAATCCCGATTTTTACGGTCTCCACAAACTCATTGTAACGAACAGATCATGTGCGGACAGCCGCTCCTCGCGTTTAGACAGGATCACTGCCCTTGTGCGAACGACATCTGGACATCTGCCTTCTCTGCTTCTTCGATTTTCAGAAGCTGGCGGGGGAGCAGACGCATGAAGGCTGCCACAAAGGTATCCGGCACCTGCTGAATGCGAATGTTATAGGTGTTGACCGAATCGTTGTAGAACTCGCGACGGTCTGCAATCTGATTTTCCAGCTGCGTAATACGCTGCTCCAGTTGCATAAAGTTGCTGTTGGCCTTCAGTTCAGGATAGTTTTCTGCAACGGCAAAGAAACCGCGTAGCGCCGAGGTCATGCTTTGGTCGGCTTGCGCCTTTTGATCAAAAGTGACGGCTTGAGAATACTGACTGCGCGCTTGAGTAATTGTCGTCAGCGTTTCACGCTCAAAATTGGCATAGCCCTTGGTCACATTGAGCAGCTTGGTGAGCTCATCGTGCCGCTGCTTCAACAGGACATCGATATTTGCCCAGGCCTTGTCGATATCGTTCTTGATCGCAACCAGCCCGTTGTAAATGGTGATCAGGTAAATAAAGAAGCCTGCGATAGCGAAGAGAAACCCAAGCAGAATGACAGTGTTCATGTTTTCCTCGGTCAATGGACAAATTTACAACCGTCCGAAATATGCGAACAGAAAATAGATGCAAACCAGAGTTAGAGCCGGGCCTCCCCAGATCATCAGGCTCGACTTCCATCCCAGTGAGTTCACCACGTCGCGCTGGCTTCTCCACGAAATAAAGAATGCTGGGTCGTGGTTGCCTTTCATCAACACCACCGGAGGATGCAAGTCGAAACCGCCTACGGCTGCGGGAGCATGTCTCTGTTCCACTGCAGGCGCCGTTAGCACAGCACTGGCTGAATGCGTGCTCGCACCCGCAACGGAAGATCCAGTTACGCCCGCCACGGCCCAAGCCGCCGGATCCGATATCCCCGCTTTCATTAGCGCTGCAGCAATTTTTTGTTGTTGTGTCATCGCTGAGGCTGGCATCGCGTTCGCCTCGCTTGAGAGCCTGAAAATGTTTGTTTCACTATTGCCATCGCTCCGTGCGCCAAAGCTCGCATGTTCTGCCCAAGACGGCATGATGCTCGCGTCCATTCCCGGGTTCTGCGACAGCGTTCCCAAAGCAAAGAGAAAGTTTTCCGGCTTGATGCAATACTCTTCGACTTTGATCCGCTTGTTGGGATTGGCCCCATGGCGAAGCAAAAAGCTGGTCACACCATCCGGCATTTCCGGGCCTTCGAACAAAACCGAGCGTTTGTATTGCTCATGGAGATCGCAATGTAAATCCATTTCCGCGCCACGCGGGTCTACTAATACCTTGTCCGTGCTGTCGTCCACGTAGAAAGGGACATGCAGCGTTTCTTCGGCGACTTTGATCCACTCACTGTTCTTCCCGCGCTGCTGCAACTCCCATGCGACACTGCGATAGTAATAACACTCGCTCTGCTTCATGGGTGAAGTGAGGACGTATGGCCCGGTTGCGAGCCCGCTGATTTCGACCAGGCCCATCGACGCGCTGCGAATCTTCGAAGCCGGCGTATTCAGGATCAGCCGTTTGCGCTGCAGAAGGCGAAATCCCTTGTAGAACCAATAGATGCCAGCGGCAGTCCCTAGAGCGGCGAGAACAAACGCGTTTTCGGGCCTGAAAATTAGAAAAATTGCCACGTGCATCATGGAGGCTTGCTCATCGGCCCGGCAGAAGACACTCCGGGTTGGTCGCAGCTTATCCCGTGGCGGCGCGCGGACACAGCGTAAACATGCGAGCCCGCTTACTTGAGTAATTTCAGCTAGTGAAGCTGTCGGTAGCGCGTGACCTTCGTAATCGCGTTATCCCGTTACTGCGTTTGCCAGGCTCCCCAGGTCGCCTAGAATTTTGAGCTGGACTACTCCGCGTACATCTTTCCATGGCCGATACCCCAAAACGTGCAGACCGGCAAGAAATCGCCAGGCGTGTTGAGCGCGGCGAGAAGCTCCTGCAGAAAGGTAAGGCTGCCGAAGCGCTAGAAGAGTTCCTGCAGACACTGGCGCTCGACCCGGGGAACGATACAGTTCGCCAGATGGCGGCAGACCTATGCCTCTCCTTACAGCGGCTTCCGGAAGCCGTTCACTTGTTGGGAGAAATGTTCGAGCGGCAAATGGCTGCCGGAGATGCCATGCGGGCCAGCCTCACTTACAAAAAGCTGGCGCGATTCGCCAATCCAACTTGCGAACAGAAGATTCGCTTTGGGCAGTTGCTGGAAAACTCCAATCGCAAGCTGGCCCTCGAAACCTACGAAAATGCTTTCGACGACCTTTCGCGCCAGGGACGCAAGACTGATGCCTTGCCAGTATTGAAACGAATGGTGGCGCTCGATGCTTCCGAGCGGAACATGGTTCGGCTAGGCGAACTGTCGTCCGAACTTGGCGATGAGAAGCAGGCCGCAGCCTCATTCCTGAAACTGGCGCAGCAGGCGGAATCTGCCGGGGGAAACCCAAATAATTGGTTTGAGCGCGCCTACTCCGAAGATGCAACCGATGAGACCATCGCCCTCGGCTACGCGAAGTGCCTGATGAAGGAGCAGCAGATCGGCGCTGCAATCTTCGTTCTGGATCCACTGGCCAGTTCTGGGAGTGCTTCACCTGAGTTCCGCGATTTGTACGCGCGCGCTTTGTTGAGCGCGAACCGTCTCACCGAGGCGGCGCCATTGGTGTGGCAAATATTTGAACAGAACCCATCGCGGATTGAGCAGGTACGCGATCTCATCGGCGGATTGTTGGATTCGCAACTCGATCGCGAGGCCGTGGCGCTGGCAGAGAAGCTCGAGCAATTCCAGCGGCGGAAGGGTGAGCGTCGCGCCTTTCTCGCAATGATGCAGGACATAGTTGCCGGCCACCGGCCATCCGTAGAAATGCTGGAATTTCTAGCCGATCAGTTCAATACCGCCAACCGTGAGTCCGATTATTGCGAGACGCTGCTCAGGCTTTTTGATCTCTACTGCAAACAAGGCAATTACTCGAAAGCCGGAGATGCCCTGGATCGCGCTGCCGAAATTGATCCTTATGAGTCCGGACATCAAAAGCGCCTTGAATCGCTGAAGGGGAAAATCGAGCAGAGCCGGTATGAAGTCATCGCTTCGCGCTTTACGGGCACGTCTGCCGAGGCCCAGCCAACGCGCCATTCGAACGAGGAGAAGACGCTTGGCTCGGGCACGCTTCAAGATCTGATGCTGCAAGCCGAAATCCTAGTGCAGTACGGGATGCGAAACAAAGCTTTGGAGCGGCTGCAGCGAATTCAACAACTTTTTCCGCACGAGGAAGATCGGAATCCGGAATTGCATCAACTGTATATGACCGCCGGAATGGCGCCGCACTATGCTGCGAGTGCCCCACCTGCGCCTGCCGCCACACAACCGCCTACAGTGGCCAGTTCCCCGCCTGTTGTTCCAGCGGCGATGGGCGAAAATTCTGACATGAGCAGCTTCGCTCGAGTTCCCGACATCACTCGAAAGTTGAACCGGCAGAACACTGCGGAGGCCGTTCTGAATACGGCTGCAACCGAGATCAGTACACAGTGGGGCCTCAGCCGCTGCATCGCGGCGTTGCGAAAGCCTGGACTAGTCACAAGTGCGATAAAGGAATTTATGGGTGCCGGAAATACGCCCTCGACTCCTGAGCTGACGGAGCAAATTGTTTCTGCGCTGCACGAGTTGGCAATCGCCCGCGGCGCTCTGGCTTGCCCAGACATTTCTTCCATGCCTGAACTGCAGGATCTCAGCGCACAGCTGGCATCGCTCGGGGTACGATCTTTGCTCGTACTGCCGCTGACTGACGGCAACGATCACCTCGGTGTCTTGCTGCTCATGGAAGACACGCCGCGGGCGTGGTCGCAGAACGATGTGCTGGTATTCAAGATGATCGGTGAGCAGGTGGCGATTGCGCTTAACAATGCGGGCCTGCGTCGGCTGGTGAAGAATCTTTCCGTCACTGACGAAAATTCGGGCCTGTTGAAACGGGCCTCGTACCTGGATCTTCTCATGGGGGAGGTGCGGCGGGCGACGCAACAGGCAACTCCACTTTGCGTGCTGTTGATGCGCGTCGGTGACCGCGCCGCGCTTGTAAAAGAACAAGGCGAAGCGGCCGCGGACAATCTGATGCAGCGGTTTGGGCAATTGGTCGCGGCGAATGTCCGGCAGAATGATTTGGCCTTCCGCTATGCGGCCAATGCAATCGCAATTGTTCTCGGGGAGACGGCTGAAGCCGAAGCCCTGCGCGTGGTGGAAAAAATGCGCCGCCTGATCACCACCGCTATCGGGGAGAAACAGGTCGCCAGCTCGCTCAACGCTGGTATAGCCGAGGCTGTCGTGCGCGCCCAATTCGATGCAGTAGACATCGTTACAGAAGTGATCAATCGCGCCGAACGCGCGTTGGAGAGGTCTGTCGCTGAGGGATCGGGGAAGAGTGTAGCGTTGCCTCCCGCGCTCACGGCGGCAGCAGTGGCATAGTGGTCGGGCCTAATAGAGGCGACGCATCCGGTAAATGAAGCGCAGCTACTCTCCCATATGAGATTGCTTAACCTGCACATAGGACTGTTGATCAATTTTCATTCCTGGTTCTAAAAGTGGAGTCAGACCAATGGTGAACAACTACAACGAGCCACTTACGGATTAGGGTAGTACGTTCCAGTTTTCTGAAGCTGGGCGCCTAGACAGTTGTGACTAACTCTGCGGTTAAAAGCTTTTGAGCCGTTTAGCTGAACCCAGCCATCTCTTACCCTGTGGTAGTCCCCTTCATTCCACTGCTAGACTAACCAGTCGGAAGTTGACTCTAGGCCGTCTTGATAACTCATGCTCAAACCAGGCGACATTGCAATCGTTAGCGGCGCGCGCACGCCCTTCGGACGCTATTGTGGCAAGCTGAAAGACTTCACCGCGCAGGAACTAGGCGCGGTTGCGGCCAAAGGCGCAATCGACCGCGCGGGAGTTGATCCCAAAGAATTCGAGCACGTTGTATTCGGCAATGCACAGCAAACTTCGGGCGATGCGTTGTATGGCGCGCGGCACGTGGCTTTGCGGGCAGGATTGCCGATTGAAACTCCGGCGCTGACGGTCAATCGTCTGTGCGGCAGCGGCATGCAGGCCATTGTGAATGCCGCGCACATGATCATGACCGATGAGGCTTCGGTAGTTCTCGCGGGCGGAATGGAAGCCATGTCGCAGGCGCCATTCGTGATTCGCGGGCGCGACGGATTCACCCTCGCGCCAGGGGGCAAGCTCGAGGATTCGCTCATGGTCGCGTTGCTTGATAGCTATTGCGGTTCGTATATGGCAAATACGGCCGAGCTTTATGGATCGCAGCACGGGGTCACGCGCGAGATGCAGGATGAATTTGCGCTGCGTTCGCAGAAGTGCGCTGACGATGCCTACAAAGCTGGACGCATCCAGGAAGAGTTGGTGCCGGTGCCGCTGAGAAATTCGAAGGGCGAGCCGACCGGAGAATCGCTGAGTGAAGACGACCACAGGCGTCCGCAAACCACGATGGAAGGATTGGCAAAGCTTCGACCGGCATTTGGGAAGACCGGAACTGTTACGGCAGGGAATGCCAGCGGAATTGTGGACGGCGGAGCAGCGGTCGCCATGATGTCGCTTGAAGAGGCTGGCAAGCGCGGGATCAAGCCGCTTGGGCGCATTGTGAGCTGGGGAATTGCCGGAGTCGATCCGAAAATTATGGGACGCGGACCGGTGCCGGCCTCGAAGATTGCGTTGCAGAAAGCTGGGATGACGCTTGAGCACATTGACCTGATCGAAGTAAACGAAGCCTTCGCGGCACAATATCTGGCGGTAGAAAAAGAACTGGGCCTGGACCGCGAAAAAGTAAACGTAAACGGCGGCGCGATCGCCCTAGGTCATCCGCTGGGCGCGACTGGAACGCGACTGGTGATTACTTTGTTGAACGAACTTCGCCGGCGCAAGAAGAAGTATGGATTGGCGACCGCCTGCATCGGCGGTGGGCAGGGGATTGCGATGGTGGTGGAGAACTTCAACTAAATGACTTCGACGGGGCGATTAAAACGTTCCGGTTTATCTGCCACGGTTGCCGTGATCGCCAGCACGACGGCGGTTCTTGTTCTGGATTCTTATCAAATCCGCCGTCAGACTCTTATCCTTGCCCTTTTGGTTCCCATGGTCAGCCTCGTGATCGATACCATACTGATTTTTGCCGTTTGGGAATTTGTCCACCGGAAGGTATCCCCAAGAGTGGGTTCGGAAGACAGCATGGGCGTCAATAGGTGATCAAAATGGAAATCAAGAAAGTTGGCGTTCTCGGTTGTGGTCTGATGGGCTCCGGCATCGCGCAGGTCGCGGCCACTGCTGGATTCGACACAACGGTGCTCGAAGTTGAGCAAAAGCTTATCGACAAGGGCTTTGCTGGGATTGAGAAGTCGCTGACGAAATTTGCCGAGCGCCCGCCGGAGAAGGGCGGCATCACCGCGCATCAGAAAAAAGAAATTCTTGCACGGCTGAAGGGGACGACTAAAGCTGCCGACCTCGCCGAGTGCGACATCGTCATTGAAGCCATCATTGAAAACGTCCCAACGAAAAAAGAGATGTATGCCGCGCTCGACGGCGTGGTGAAGAAGACCGCCATCTTCGCGTCTAACACTTCATCTATTTCGATCACCGAACTGATGACCTCCACCAAGCGCCCGGAGCGATTCATCGGGCTGCACTTTTTTAATCCTGTGCCGCTGATGAAGCTGGTGGAAGTGGTGCGCACCATTGCTACAGTCGGCGACGTGTATGAAACCGCTTACGAGTTTGCAAAAAAGCTGGGCAAAGTTCCGGTGCGCACCAGCGACAAGACTGGATTCATCGTGAACCGGCTGCTGGTGCCATATCTGCTCGACGCCATCCGCGCTTACGAAGAAGGCGTGGGCTCGATCGAGGACATTGATAACGCGATGAAGCTTGGCTGTGGCTATCCCATGGGGCCGTTCACGCTGCTCGATTTCGTCGGGCTGGATACGACTTACTACATCACGCACGTGATGTACGACGAGTTCAAAGAGCAGCGGTTTGCGTCGCCTCCGCTGCTGAAGCGGCTGGTGATGGCGGGCTGGTACGGGCGGAAGACGGGGAAGGGGTTTTACGATTATTCGGATGCGGGTAATCCGAAGGCGAACAAGCTGTAAAATTCCTGGCCATGGATGTACGCGAATGAACACGGATCTAAGAACCGAGTCAAGCGACCGGAGCAGTACGGTGCCTCCACCTCGCCGAGCCTCCGCAACGAAACGAGTTGGATGGGGATTGATGGGTGGCGTACTAGTTTCTCTGCTCCCATACATCGTTGCGAGAGTCGGCTCGAATGCCCTTTTGCCTTTATTTGTGCTCTTATGGCCTGGCGAGGTCGTCGGAGTGGCGATTGGTGGTTGGAACGCGCGGCCTCTTACAATATTCTTGGTCGTGCTGACGAACGTAATTTTCTATACAGGCGTTATCTATCTAATCCTCACGAAGCTGGACAATCGAAAGCAAGCAAAGCGAAACGCCGAATGAATTTCCAACACATCCTCCTCGAAAAGAAAAACTCCATCGCCTACGTCACCGTGAACCGGCCGAAGGTGCTCAATGCGCTGAATATGGCCACGATGGAAGAGCTGCGCGCGGCGTTTCATGACATTAAGAATGATGCCGGGGTGCGGGTGGTCATCCTGACCGGGGCGGGGGAGAAGGCGTTTATTGCCGGGGCGGACATTGGCGAGCTGGCGCAGCACGACGCGGTTTCGGGCAAGGAGTACACGCACCGCGGACAGAGCGTGCTCAATCTGATCGAGAACCTGGGCAAGCCGGTGATTGCGTGCATCAACGGATTCGCTCTCGGCGGCGGATGCGAGATTGCCATGGCCTGCGCCATGCGCGTGGCTAGCGAAGCGGCCAAGCTCGGCCAGCCGGAGGTGAAGCTGGGGATTATTCCCGGCTACGGTGGCACGCAGCGTCTGCCGCGTCTAGTCGGCAAAGGGATCGCCATGCAGCTTGTGCTCACCGGCGAGATGATCTCAGCTCAGGAAGCGCTCCGCATCGGATTGGTGAACGAAGTGGTTGCTGCGGCGGAGTTGATTCCCCGCGCGGAAGCGATTGCGCAGAAGATCATCGCCAATGCGCCTCTGGCGGTGCAATACACGATGGAAGCGGTGAACAAAGGTATGGAGATGACGCTAGCCGAGGGACTCTATCTTGAAGCCGTGTTGTTCGGCGCGGCGTGCGCGACGGAAGATAAGAAGGAAGGGACGACGGCGTTTTTGGAGAAACGCCAAGCGCAGTTTAAGGGAAAGTGAATTGAGGCCACGGATCGCGCGGATTTCACGGATACTTTATTATTGTCGCCTTGGCAACCGTGGACGAGCGGCCCTTTCAGGGCCGCGTAACCTTACTTATTACGATCTAACGCGGCGCTGAAAGCGCCGCTCTTCCACGGTGGTCCAAGACATTCAGTGAGTATGATCCACTCTTTGTCCATAGCGCGGCGCGTCTACGACGAAAAGGATTTTTACGAGATACGAGACTTCCTTGAGGCGGTGGGCTTGGAACAGCAACCGGCAGAAGGGGACGGAAAATGGTTGTCCTTCGTGGCACCGGCCGGAAAACTTTGGTTGAGTCAGCTCAGCGATGAACATTCTCCCCAATTTCGTGAGCTAGTGAAAGATTGGGACCGGATGCTAGTCCTAGAGACAAGCGATCCTGAGACTGTCTGGTTTATTGCCCATAAACGCGGGTACGAGGTTGCCTGGAATTGGGTCTCGAAAAAGACTGGCGAACACAATTTCGCAATCAAACTGCCTGGTGGTCTCGTGGTGACCATTTGCGACACGCCCAAGCAGTCGGTTGGGGCCAGCGGCGATCTCAGCGGTGTTGGGAAGCGATTTGTAGTCGTTGTCTCCCGATTCAATGCATTCATCACCGAGAGGCTTCTAGAGGGCACGATCGATGGCCTTAAGCGCTCAGGAGTGAACAGGAAGAATATTCACGTCGTCCGCGTGCCAGGCTCGTTCGAAATTCCTTTTGCCGCGCGGACACTTGCTGAGACTGGGAAGTACCACGCCATCATCTGTCTCGGTTGTCTGCTGCGGGGGGACACCGCGCACTACGACGTGATCGTTAACGAAGTCACCCGTGGCATTGGGCAGTCGGCGCAGGAGACTGGCGTGCCGCACGCGTTCGGTGTCCTCACTTGTGACACGCTGGAGCAGGCGATCGATCGCGCCGGCCTGAAGATGGGCAACAAAGGATTCGAGGCGGCGCTGGCGGCGGTGGAGATGGCGAATCTAAAAAAAACCGTCGTTGGTCGTCGGTCGTTGGTCGTTGGCAAAAGCAAGAACAAAGGCCGAAAGATTCAGTCTCGTGCTTCTTCAGGTAAAAGCAAGCAGTGAATCCCATATTTTTCTTCCTGTAAACTGAGTTTGTACATCAGGATTGGCCGACGACCGAGGGCTGAAGGCCGACAGCGCTTTCGCCTTTGCCAACGACCAACGACGTACGA
>Ga0137359_10004047_pt1 | contig 11965 bp, 13 predicted proteins | sample Mad1_40_16metaG_FD_108281 | JGI IMG/M metagenome (GOLD analysis project Ga0137359, IMG submission 108281) | Vadose zone soil microbial communities from Angelo Coast Range Reserve, California, USA - Mad1_40_16 metaG | ecosystem: Environmental > Terrestrial > Soil > Vadose zone | place: USA... | reverse complement strand
AGTACACGTCTATCAGAAAAAAAAATACCAGAAAGGGGAGGAAGGTTGAAGGTGGGGTGAAATAATAAGGTGGGGGTGGGATAGAATATATGCGAATGCATTGACCTCTCTCAGGTCCTTCTTCCTTTCTTTCATGGCCGCTACCATCTCGTATTCCCCACGTCGTTCCTCCCCACCAAAATCCTACAAACTATCTACTTCTACTTCGCCTTTACACCAATCGTTGGGAAACCACAATTTCTTCCCACCGAGACTCCCCGCGGACCCATTCTCTAATAATGCCTTTCGTCAACGAGATCCCATCGTCCTAAATTCTGAACGCCTATTTCACACTGCAACCCTTTCTCAGCCAAGGCGGGATGTCATCCTAATCCTCGGTGGTCTGTAACCTTGTTCCTTCCTAACCAGGCACTCACCCTTTCCTTTGTTATATCCAGTCCCAAGCACAGAAGACCTTGCGCCTCTAATCAACTCAGAACGTCTTGCATTTTCCCTTCTTATAATTGCATCCCATCAACCCCCTTTGGTCCCTCCCAAAGTTCAACCGGTCGTCCGCATCCTTCATCTAACGGAACCACTTGGTTTGGAGGAAGCTGGTGCCATCCGTTTCGTGAGCATTTTAGAATGGGCCGAGCGCGTCGCACGCGTATGGCGTAAAGTCGGCGGTATTGGTGTGAGAGAGCTCGCCGAGAGTGACCATGAAGATTTTGGGGCCCTCACACCACCAAAGCTTCTTGGCTTTGGCCAACACTCCAAAAGTAGTTCTTCATCCCCCGTTTCATCCACTTCACAACTTGACTCCACTACTTCTTCCGTTCCTACCACCTCATCTCTTGGCAAGCGGAACTTTTTTAAGAAGCTCACTCGCCGCTCCGAGCGGGCTTTACCGTCACCTGATCCTTCCCAGCGTCCTTTCGATGCGCTTGTCAACTTCCTTCCATCCAATATTCCTGACAAGTATCTCCTCAAGCAGACCATTTTAGTGACAACAATCAGTCGCCCCTTTCTCCTTGCTGCCACTCCTTCGTCCATTTTTCCATTCACGCGCACTCCGGCTCCCAAACGAGCCTCCGTGTTCAGCCGCATCTCAATATATTCGATGCCCCCCACTCCACCTCTTGGTTCTGGGGACTCTCTTAACAGTCTCGTCACAGGCACCCCTTTTCCTCAGAGCCCACAGCTCAAGCCTCGTCTCGTGCATCTACTCCCACCGCGCCCACGCAACTCGGTTGCTAATCGTGTTTTGCACAGCATCGAATCTTTCCTTCTGTCCTTTTCGTTTCCGCCCGCCTTGGAAATCAGGAGCACTGGTGGACTTGAACCCGCACGTGCATGTCTTCTCGAGTCAGCCGCGTTTGCCGAACCGATCGGTACACCTCCGAGCCTGAACATTAACTGGACGGTCGCAGATATCCTATTGAGTGGCTGTCTTGACGATGAACTAACACCCCGCGCCTGGCTTTCTGGTGCAGCAGACATTGTCATTTCCTCGCCTCCGCCAGCGCAGCATTCGCCCCCTACGTCGCATGTCGATTCCCGGCTCTCACCATCTACGCCACCGTGGCTCGATGCCACCCCCCGCTCGAATTCCGGTAGCAGTGCGCTTCCGACGCCGCCTGATTCGGAAGAAGACATGTCGCCCCGGCATACAGTACCTGCCAAGACTTCGACTTTCACGCGTACATTGCGGTGGAAGCTCTGGAGACGGCGTGTGGTATCGCAGTGAGTGTTTCACTTCTAGAAAGTGCATCTTGTTTTCCATTTTGTCGAGACCTGTCAAGTCAACATCGAAATTTTTTGTTATGCCTAGCTCGCCTACCGAACTCGCACAGACTTGAGCTCTCTCTCGTTTCATCCCTGCTTTCCAGATTTTCTTACTAGTTTCGCTCCCATACTCTCGGTTGTATACCTTTGCTACTATTACTACATTGGGACCATGTCGTACTCTGTTACCTCATTTCTTGGCCAACTCACTTATTTTTCAACTCCGTTCGCTCTATACAATGCATAGTGTCTGGAAGGACGATTAGTTTGATCATTGAATTGCAATCAGGACTTTCCTGTTTACAACCTGTACATTTATTTTATACAATCCAGCATTTTACCATAAACTCCATCGATTTCCAAACTTGGGGGTGATGGAAAGGTAAGTTCACCTATTACGTCGACAACACGGTGGCTAATGGTAAATGTTTTACTCTTCGAGAGTGAGACGCGAAAAGACCTGCAACTGAGAACGGAGTAGGCTGAATCTGTCTTGTCACGATCAGGGTTTAAGCGCTTGCACAGCACGCACCAGATAAATGGTTCCGAACCGAAAAGTACGCCTAGCCCTTCTCAGACGATTGATGAGGCCCAAAAGCGGGAACGGGCCACAACATCGTCTCATCAAAAAATTGCGCCTCGTAATTCCTTGCGCGTCATAGAGGGGGGGAACAAGGCAGGACTTATAAATACCACGAGGTCCAGAACCAACCAAAGTTTTCATGGGGATATCCGCATCTGAACGGCGACGACGGGATCCGGAAGCCGAGCCGAGCGAACATCAGAAAAAGATGTCAAGCGCGAAACAGGCACTGCTTTGCTTCGTGATTGGAGGGATTGGAGGGCTGCCATCACTCCAACGCACTTCACTCACTCAGGAAATAATTAGTAAGAGCCGGCGGCAAGACAATGCAATCACGTGTTGAGCGCTCAGGATGGGTTTGATGCCTCGGCGCTGCCACCAAGCGCCAGAGCAGTTGGATTATTCTAAGCTAAGTTACATGTTGCCTGTGGCGCGGCAGACCTTGCCGCGAGCTGAGATGATGATGTCGCGTGCACGCGGCGCAGCACAGCCAGAGAGTCCGCTGAAACGCGCGCAGAGATGCTCTCGTTATCTCTGAGCCGGCAGGAGTCACTCAGAGACGCCGGGATTGGTGCCCTCAAGTTCGGCGCAGTGAGGAAAGTGGAGAGTGACTTAATAATAACTTCGAACCAAAGGGGATCCCCTGAATGGTGCAACCGAGGGCTTGATACGAGTCAGAAATACCTAGATAGCGGTGACAAATCCGACGGATCGGAGAAATGGACCGTCGCTCGCAATGGGCACGGTAAAGGCCAAGTGTCGAATAGCAACGAGGGCGTAGAGAAGTTCTCCAAGAAAAGAGTTGCTCCTTGTGCATTGCCAGAACTCCAAGAGAAGTGTACATAAACAGAGTGAGGCGAGGGGCCTGTATAGAGGTATTTGAATTGAACAGAATGACAAATGGCGGCCACAGGACAGCGTGCGTGTTAACCTGCAGCCGAACAGTGGAGGAAGAAGGTGTACGGGGTCATCGATTAGAAAAAGACGCCGGCATTTATTTATACGCCTCGCACTCTTTTACGAGGAGGCGTGCCGAGGAACGCGCGGGGAACTGCGGGGAGGGGGAGAGAAGGTGATAATCGAATTTAGTCGGCGTACCAAAAGTACCGTAGTGCTGTTATCGGCCACGTTGCGCACACCAGGAACGATGTAGCAGGGAGAAGACGGCTGGTGATTAAACGAAGAGAGATTGATGAGAACTGAACGCAATGTGGAGGTAAGGCGTTCATAGAAGATTGGATACTATGGTGGCCGCGGCGGCGTCTAGAAACCTCGTGGCGAGTGGTGTATTGAACTGAACTGTGTAAAAGAACCGCGTTTGCTGGACAGCTCCACCAGTGAATGGTCGGCGATGCGACGACGGCGTAAGGCGCTGACAAAAGCGGCTGGTTTCGGCCTGCGCTCTGCGCTGTAGCATTCAGGGGGGTCGGTAATTGGTTGTTGGAAACGGATTCAAGGCTACAACCCCAAAACTTTATACTCCCACTCAACATGGCGGCGATGGGCGGTAATGGACAGGCCGGGTTCAGAATCTATTTCGACTGATTCGACTCTGCGAGTCGAGACCAGACAAAGAAACCCCTCGATCCGAACCTTGTTGTTTGGAGCTCGTCTTGTGTTGTGGGTGCTAGTGGCTTCGCACGGCTTGTCGCGACGTCAGCCATCTTTACTCACGATCCGCTCGATCGGCCTCGGTATAGCTGACAGCAGCACGATGTGATATATAAGCCAAGCGCCGTATATTGGCTTGGCTTCAATGGGCGTTGGAGCTGCAATTCAATTCCAAAAAACTTCCAAGAGACAGCGTGGGTTTGCATTGTGTCAACAACACGTAAGGATATCCTCTCACCTCAGTCACGAGTTGCTTATCTTCAACAACCTCATCTCATGACCTTGGGTGGCGTGACTTGGGCTTGGTGCTGGTGCTGGCGTCCAGCGTTGCCTTCTCTTGTGCAAATGGATCCCGATCTATCTGATTATTCTGACTCCTGGTGTTGTTCTGAACGGTATTAACCACGGCAGATTAGTGTGCCTTTCCTAAACGCCTGCTGGGGGCAGGTAGCTTTTTGCTCCATCACTTTCATTCATTCACAAACTAGCTCGAATCTCCGCTTGGGCGACAGGTACCGAGTTTCTCACTGCGCAGCGTTCCCTCCTGCAATGGATCTGACCCTTCTCACATTGGACTAGCCTCGCGCAAGCGCAACCCTGCATGTGAGAGAGACGCCCGAACCACTTGCCTGTGTTCTCTCCACGGAAGTATCTTGCAAAGACCCGGGTTTGGCCGGATAAACCGGCGGCTGCTCAGGAGGTGGATCGGGATTGCGTGCGGCCGATGGTGGTCCAGGCAGGTTTGATCCCGCTGCTCGGCGAACATTCTAAGTTACTCCACAGTGTGTAATACACGAGATGAGTGAGCCGAGCTTTATGTTCTGTTCTATCTGCGCAAGAGCCCATCGACCTGGTTATGCGATCCTATCCGTAATACAATTTTTAATGGCCTTTGGACCATGTCCCTGGTAAAGCTGAAGAACGATGAGCATTCCCATTGTTGCTCCACCCTCTTACAGTAGCCTGGACATGAGCGTCTTGACTAAGCGCTGATTATTGGGTCTTTGCGGACGCAATAGCAAATTCGGCAGAAGGATACGCTGTCCAAGCTGGTGTTAAGATAGTACAAGAGAGAGAACGCAGCTTACCGAGGATCGCAACGTAACTTCAATGTGTTCTAAATAAGGTGGAGTAGGTCAGGGGCGATTGTACGATGCGCTGAAGGGAAAGGCACCGGAGCTATGGAATCTACGCTGAAAGATGTCGATATCCCCTTCCAGATGCACGAGTGCGGATATAAACGGAAAGATGATTCGAAGCAAGGTAAAGGGGGGAGCCAGACCATGTACACATTACGTGAATTGTGATACCCAGAGGACTCAAGCCGATTTTTTTTTTTCCTTTTTTAAGCGTTTCATATGCACGGGAAGAGGTACACTACCTACAATGGTTGAACAACTGAAGCGAGGGAAGTCCAACACAACACCCCTCAACAGCCGGCTTCCGTGTAGCGCGTTTTGTGTCGAGAACTTCGGGTATCGCGTAACGAGAGCCCTTGTTTGTCTGGCTCCAATCTCACTTGGCACAGGGATGGATAGAAAGCCCCAAGCTCCATAGGTGGTCTGGTCACGGACTTGGTGCCGCATTAACTTAATGTCGGAGTTATGAACACAGGATATCAAGTAGCCGACCCTGCTTCGCGGCATGTTTTTGTGAAACTTCTTTGACCCGCAGTTCTCTGACTGTGCCAAAGGGCTGCTGCTGCTGCCCAAGAACCAACGTGAAGTGGGGTAATAGGGATCCTAGTTGTGGGGAAATAGAAATCCTAGTTGGGGCTGGTGCGGCTGGTGCTGAATCAGGAGGCGAATGAATGGCACCGGCTAGACACGCGCACACCTCGAGAACCTGAATCGAGGAGTGTAGGATCGTGTAAGGATCGAGCGCCGAGTTTCTGACCAAGATAAACAATTTTATATGCTAACCTGGCTGACAGGTTCAATCAATATCCTGTTGCGGTTAACACGGCTTGGCCGCCAGCAGGCTGGCCACATGGTTCGTGATCTCGTTCGGCCTGGAATTCCATATGTCCGTGAGCGTTTAGCAGCCGTCAGGTGCCTCTGTGCTGCTGCGAATGATCGATTGCATCTCAGCTCTGGACGCCAAGTCCAGACCAGACGCTGGGCGGCCGGTAATTCGGCACCCGGCTGCTGAGTGACGGGAGAAATATGACTCCTCACTGGATGGACGGGTGCCCTTTGGCTGTGTGGCATGTATGTCGTGCCACGTGGCCAATTGAATCAACGAATAAGCGCTGAACTAACGCACAGCGTCCTGGAAAGTGAGAGTAGCAGCCGAGAGTTAGGATCAGGGGCTAGGGTGCCGCGAATGGCATAGGAGAGATAGTACATATATCGTGTACGTTTTCGACGTAACGATCAAGGAAGGCGGCTCGAAGATGGAACGAGAAGTCGAGGCTGTGAATGGATGGACCGAATACGAATAAATTTGAAAGAGCCTTTGCCAGACCCAGCGACAGCCTCCGCCTATAGATTTTGGGTACGCGGTATCACTGCCGCCACGATGCTTCCTTTCCGAGATCAGGCTAAGAAGAGAGAGGAGGGGTAAATCACCAATGTTTACTGGTGCTTCCGTCTGTATAAGTCAGGTGCGCTGACTCAGGATGGGATATAAGCCGACCGAACAGGGGTCAGGTTGTATCCGCCGTAGGAAACGTTCGTCAAAATGACCATATTACAGTAACGATCGCATGGAGAGCGGAATAATGCAGCTGCTGGCTCCTGCAAACTCGGAGTGTAAGGAAAAGATTTATTATCAAGAGAAAATAAGTGCAATTATGAGCACGTGGTTGCGATGAAGGTCGTGCATGGCAACCTGATCGGGTGAATGGTCGCAAAAAAAATAAATGTTTTATCGATAAGGATCACCATCGCCGGGGATTAAATTAAAAAGAAATAAAAGCAGGGAAGCGACAGAGAATCGAATCGGATGTTGATGTGTTCCGACGTCGACCGGCAAAAGGGCCACAATTGCAAAATAGGGGCCGGGCCGGAGGAAAAATCCAATGGGTGAGCTGAAAGGAGCGGATGGAAGCGAACTGATCAAGTAAAGCCAAGCCAGATAAAATTCAGTCGCAAATAAAGATAAGTGAAATCGATAATCACAGAGGCGAGTGTTGTTGGGTTGTTGTTGGCAGGGGGACATGAGCATGGCAGACGGTAGTCATCTGTCCTGTCCTGGGAAGAAAATGGCGAGATCCGCGGGCATAACTGTACGAACCGATCGGATTGCCACAGATCGCGTTGCCGTTCTTTTTTAGGGTCAGACGCCGCAGCCAGGCCGTTTAGGTCGGCCTCGAGTTTGGTTGGCGCCGCCGTTGAGCGTCTATGGAATGGGTCAAATTTCAAACTTCTTCTTCAAATGGCCTTTGTTTTTTTTTCGCCGGCTGGGGATCTCTAAAAGGAAGCCTCTCGCACAGGCGGTTATCATCCGGGTGTATGGCGAAACGAGTTGTAGTGATCGCGGAAGCTGGAACTGATGTCAGATCCTGGTTGGTGGTTGCGCGGTTGCACACACACACACAAGGCCACCTGCTGAGCCAAGCCTTTGTCCATCTCAAAACCCTTTGACCCGGCGACTTCCCGGCCCCTCCGTGCCAGTGCCATATGCATATAAATATCCCCTTATCCTCCGAATCGCCATCTAGAATTTGACGACACCCCCGCATCTCTTCCTCCCATCCCAACACAACATCCTCTTGTATCATCCCTCTTTTCTACACACCTGCCAACATCATGCCTGCCGTTGTCAGCAACGCAACGCGTATCTGGGAGCTCAACATTCAGTGGGATCTCTTCTCCCAATGTGGCGTATGGGACGCGAAAGGACGGGGCGTGGATATCTATGAGTGCGTTCGTGCCCGTATGTCCTCCTTTTTGCTGTACAACGTTTCGCATCCACTCACGGTATCCGCCTCACAGACCAATCCACTCCTGGTACTCAGGTCAGTCGTTCGCCAACCCCCTTTCTGCCTTTTTGAGGTAGACTAACTCGTGAATAGCCTCCAAACAGCTCGTATTGGCGCTATGTCGCGCGCCGATAGTTGATTTTGATGTTTCCGCTCGTAGCCAAGCATAGCCTCACCGTCGTCATTCAAAATCAACCCCTGGACTCAACGAGCCTCTTGTAACACCGAAATGCACGTGATTATGCGCCCCCTTGGGGAAATCAATATCCATATCGATGGCGCGGATCATACAATCTCATATGTCGCACTTATCGCCGCGACCTCAGCCAAGAACGACCAACCAATGGTCCCGTCGTTCCCCTCATCGTCGTCCTCTTGTCCTTCCTCTTCACGACCTCTCCCTAACGTCACCGCTTCGAATCATACCTCGTCTCGAACACCCGATTTGGACAAACCCCACCACTCATCACAATCATTCGCCTTTTATTCTCTCAACCCCTTTTTGGTGATGTCCTTGGCCTAACGGCGACGCCGCGCCGCGATGTCCAGTTACGATCGTATCACATATCAGCGCGGTGGCAATTGGTACAATTATGATCATGAAGGAATTATTGGCTGGATCTCCCGCGGGCCGCGACGGGCATTCGTTCCCACATTGTACTTTTTCTCCAACCCCCCTTTCACCGTCATCACGCTGTCGCTCGTCGTGTGTGGGTTTCGTAAAGTTTATTGTCTTTGTTTTCTTTTGTATTTGGCCCTGTTTTGTGTTTACACGCCTGCAAAACCGCACACAGCTTCTCAACATACATGATAACACACAACACTTCCCCTCCAACCTTTCTCCCTTACATCCGACCACCACACATACACTCTCCCTCCTCCCGCATCATCAATAAGATATATGTTTATTCACCGGCACCTTACTGTACGTACATTAGATGCGTAATTCGAGAGGCAGTTATTATGTACACCCAATATAATGTTCCGTGCATCTTTCTCTCCGTCGGAATCCTCCTTGCCAGGTGCTGTACAGCAGTAAATAGAAAAGCAGTGAAGGGCGCAGTCGAAGTTTCCGAAAATGTTAGGATGACAGCCAGCATTTCGAAGAAGGTCGCGTCCTCATACATACGAGTGATAACGGGGTTGCATCGTGGTGGACGTCATTCACTCGATAAGGTAAAGTAATTTCCAGTATATCCGGTTTACCTATTGGCCAGCGGGTGCTGTCATCCAATGCACGATGGGCCTGACGGCTCGCCTTGCCGTTTGGGGCAATGGTGTGAAAGTTCTAGAACCAAGCTAAGTAGGAAAGGACCGAGACCGGCTCACGGGGAGCTAAGAAGCGCGGGGGGGGAAGAGGAGAGGGGTGAGAGGGGGGGTGGAGGAAAGAAAAAGGGGAAGGGCAGACAGAAAGTGGAGTGAATTGTATCAATTGGGGACTTCCCAATAAACGACCCGCCATCACTCTAACTGTATACCCGCGAACACGAAAAAAGGTCGCCGAGCGGTCGCGCAATATCAGAAGAGGCGCAGAGCCGCGGAGGGGGCAGGGGACCTGACCCGCTGACCCCGCCTTCCTTTCGCAATAGCACCTAACCCCATCAGACCGACCAATCGTCCATCCATCCATCCATCCGCCCCCCCCACCATCCGATCGTCCATTCAAAAGCCTCCCAAATTCCCTCTTTGTCCTAGAAGTCAAACGCCCCACTTTTGCACTTCGCGTTCGCGGGCCAGTGCACGTGGCGAAGGTGATGACAACAAACGAGGATGAGATGGAGCCTGCGTGACCTCGGCTTCTTTTTCCACCCCCAGGAGCCTGCGAGCAGAAAATAGAATGAAGAGCGGCGCGATCAAGGCGGGTAGCCCCAAAAAAATGACAGCACCAAGTAGGACGAGCGGGCGAAACGTTGGAGTCATCGAAAGAATCTGCTCGTCGCATGTGCAAGCACTACCCCATTAGAGGTACAACATTCAGGGTCGTGCTTCGCTTGCGATGTGATGCGGAGGAAGATTAGGTCACCAGTCTACGAAGCGGTCACGGGGAACCAACATTGGAGGTGGCGGTTACACAACACTTAGAGGTGTGATAAGCCGGATTGGCTGGTTCAAAAATAGGGACGCAGTTCAGAAGGGATGGTTTGGGGCGCTGGACGTGCGGATTATACAAAGACCATAGCATTCTAAACCCCGGTTCCTGATGACTATCATCACTGAAAACACGTTAGTCGGAAGGATGCACCCGAAAGTGCTCCATGTAGAGACTCGTTTTCATTGTCAAAAGAAGCCTTACAGATTGTGAGCAGGGGAATGTTCGGGTCCGACCGTAACGGAAAACGCCGCACTGCGATATCTGACGACTCGAGGCATCAACCGGCGAAGAAATAGAGCATGTAGAATGGTGATTATCTTGAGGTGCAAGTCAATATTGGATTCCTCTGAGGTGTGCGAGAAGGGTGGTTCGGACCTACCAAAGGAGGATAGAAAAGACGCGAGTGGCTATTCTGGGGCGTTTAGGTTTAGGAGATGGAGAAGTCCTGTTGCCGACCACTTTCCGAGAGCTCTGCATGTGAGCGATTGGTTCGATAACCCTCAGCAAGTACAAGGTAAACGACCAGATATGCAACCGAACAGGTCCGACGCCGTTGGTGAGGGCCGACGTTCCGCAGAAGTAGTGAGAAGACGACAGGGGAACGACAAACACCGGCTGAGTCTGACCAGCGAAGCGAAGACCAGGGTGAGGGGTTGAGAATGAGACCCAAACTTGTGATAATGGCGATAAGGGTGTGCTGTCGACAATAGTTTTCACATCAGCGGGGAATGCGGAAAAGGTGGAAGGAAGAAGTAACTTACATAGTTACTTCCAAGTCATCCGGCACGGCTACAGCAAAAAGCGAACTGACATTGCGTGAGAGAAACATGTGCCAGGTACTGCTTGTCCTGGGCAAAAGGTCCCTATCATTCGATGGAGGCAATTGGGTGCGCGCGCAGGAAACACTGTGCACCCGAAAACGACCATGCCTTCGATGAGGAATTGGGAATTTTGACTGATGTCGAGTTGTGGCAGAGTTAGGGAAGGGGGAACATGATCGACTGCGGCGCTTCTTCTGACCCAAGCCGAGCCACTCAAGCACCTCCAGCAGCGATTAGAGATGATGATCGTTCCCCAGCCAAGGACCTGGAACCAGGGGCATGACTGGATGTCGCAGCCTGACGTCTGCTGTATGGCAGTCGTGATTTCATGGGTTGCGAGACATGACAACTTTTGAGCACGCGATGGGCGGTAGGTTTGGTTGTACTACGAGCCGATTGAGCCGATTGCTGGAACGCCGGAGAAAGGGGCTTTCCTATCGTATCGCATCAGAGAGAGAATTGCCTTGATTGCAAGTGGTCTCGAGTTGAGTCTCGCGACGGGTCACTGCACCGCTCGGCGGTCTCGGACGATCAAACGTTCTACACGTGATCACTGCTGTCTGCAACGAACCGTCACTCGTCGCTCAGGTCCACCGACGGCGGGACCCCATGAATAACCCCAAGAGTATGGTAGGTGGTATGTGTTTCTCGAAGCACTCCTCACTTACCCTACACAACAGGTTCTCGGCTGGGTCAGCCTTATTACCGTGGCCGGTGCGAGCTTTTACTTCGCCAAGCAGAACATCAATGAACGGCGACGGCAACAGGACATCGCCGGCGACAGGCCGAGTGCTAAGTTGGATTGTGAGTACCACGGCTATGACTCATCGGCATATATCATGTACACTTCTTCCTCCTCTGATATGGCGCCCAAAGGGAGGGAACGGATTGCCCGAGATGAGGCACAAGCTGAGCAGGCGTCAAGAAAGGAGCTCCATTCCAGCCGGAACCCCGCCCTGGTTTCTTCCAGCTCTTCCAGCTCAAAGGATGATGCGACCTGATACTTAAACGGTATGCAGTTCGGCGTCTTGGGCCATCGCCCGGGCCTCGATAGCTCGACACTACTCCATCTTCATTAAACTCTCCGCTCCTACGTTCTTCCTGAAAAATGAGAACAACGCGATGATCTCAGCTCAGCGTGACCCATCACCATCACGGGATCGACGTCT
>Ga0137359_10004044_pt1 | contig 11973 bp, 9 predicted proteins | sample Mad1_40_16metaG_FD_108281 | JGI IMG/M metagenome (GOLD analysis project Ga0137359, IMG submission 108281) | Vadose zone soil microbial communities from Angelo Coast Range Reserve, California, USA - Mad1_40_16 metaG | ecosystem: Environmental > Terrestrial > Soil > Vadose zone | place: USA... | reverse complement strand
AGGACGAACTGAATCGGTTCGAAGTGCGAATTGATCAGCAGGAGAAACGTGTCGTCGCGAATCGGTTCGCCCTCGAAATTCACCACGTCGGCGGTATCGCCGCTCAGCAGCATCCCGAGGCAACGCACAAACGGTGAAGACCATTCCTCGTCGCTCATTTCGTTGCCGCCCGGATTGAACCACATCACGTCTTTGATCTCACTGCCACGAATCCGCCGGCCCTGTAAAAATTTTGGGCGCCGAAAGACCGAATGATCTTTGCGCAGATGAATTAATTTTTTGGTGAACTCAAGCAGTTGGTTTTGTTTTTCGTCGCGTTGCCAATTGATCCAGCTGATTTCGTTGTTCTGGCAATAGGCGTTGTTGTTGCCATTTTGGGAGCGGCCAAATTCGTCGCCGCCGAGCAGCATCGGCACGCCTTGCGACAAAAGCAGCGTCGTTAAAAAATTCCGCCGTTGCCGGCGGCGCAACAGGTTGATCTTGGGATCGTCGGTTGGGCCTTCCACGCCGCAGTTCCACGATTGATTATTGTTATCGCCATCGCGATTTTCGTCCCCATTCGCTTCGTTATGTTTCTCGTCGTAACTAACCAGATCGTTCAAGGTGAATCCGTCGTGCGCCGTCACGAAGTTGACGCTCGCATGGGGACGACGGCCGTCGTGTTGGTAAAGATCGGGACTTCCAGTGAGCCGGTACGCGATCTCCCCGATGCGGCCTTCGTCGCCTCGCCAGAAACCGCGCACCGCATCGCGATATTTCCCGTTCCATTCCGACCAGGGCGCGGGAAAATTTCCCACCTGATAACCGCCGTCACCAACGTCCCACGGTTCCGCGATTAACTTCACCTGCGAAAGCACCGGGTCCTGCCGGATGATTTTGAAAAAGGCGTGAAACTTGTTCACGCCGGTGCCATCGCGCGCGAGCGCGGGCGCGAGATCGAAACGGAAACCATCTACATGCATCTCGAGCGCCCAATAGCGCAAGCTATCCATGATGAGCTGCAACGTCCGGGGGTGAAGCGTATCGACGGTGTTGCCCGTGCCGGTGTAGTCCAAATAAAGGCGCGGATTTTCGGAGAGCAATCGGTAAGACGCCACGTTGTCGATGCCGCGGAAACAAAGAGTTGGGCCGACATGATTTCCTTCGGCAGTGTGATTGTAGACAACGTCGAGAATCACCTCGAGACCGGCAGCGTGGAGATTGCGCACCATCGATTTGAACTCGCTGACCTGTTCGCCCATTTGGCCGCTGCTTGAGTATTCGGCGTGCGGCGCAAAAAAACCGATCGTGTTGTAGCCCCAATAATTCGTCAGGCCGCGATCGCCCAATGCCTTGTCGTCGATGTGCGCGTGCACCGGCAGCAATTCGACCGCCGTGATGCCGAGCTCCTTAAAATATTTGATCGCTGCCGCGCTGCCGACTCCGGCATACGTACCGCGCAATTCCTCTGGAACATCCGGCCAAAGTTTCGTGAATCCTTTCACATGCAATTCGTAGATGATCGAGCTGGGCAACGGCGTGGCCGGCCGCTTGTCATCGGCCCAGTCAAATGCATTATCGATCACGACCGATTTCGGCATGCCCCACGCGTCGTCGCGAAAATCGCGAGCAAGATCTTCCTCTTCGCTCCCGACCACGTAAGCGAACATCTCATCGGCCCAGTTGATCTCGCCAGCGATCGCCTTCGCGTATGGATCGATCAACAACTTCGAACTGTTGAAACGCAAGCCGTGCTCGGGCTCGTAGGGCCCGCTCACCCGATAACCGTAAAGCTGCCCCGGGTTCACATCGGGAAGAAAAATGTGCCAAACCTGATCAGTCTGTTCGGTCACTGGAATGCGAATATTTTCCTGTTGCGCATCGAGACTGTCGAACAAGCAAAGATCGACACTCGTCGCCGACTCGGAAAAAACCGCGAAGTTGACCCCGTTGCCCCGCCAGGTCGCACCGAGCGGATACGGATAGCCGAGCCAAGTTTTTACCGGAGTCATAAACGCGAGTTTCTATCCAACATGGAGAGAGCACGTTGGCAATGCATTAAACGAAATGGCGTGACCCAATTTTTTATCTTTTGCCACCGGCCCGCATCCGTGAATTTGCTCTTTAAGCGTTACAAGTCTCTCAGCGCGCGCCGGGCTTTTTCGATATCGGACGGGCGTAGAATCATCAGTCCTTTTTCCGCTTTCGGACTGGCAGCGAGATAAGCGTATTCGATGTTGACGTCGGCCTTCGCCAGCCGCTCGGCGATTTTTCCAAGCGTACCCGATTGGTTTGTGCCTTCGATCATGAGCACTTCGGATTCGAGCGCGAGCGTGCCGGTCTCGCCCAAGAGCATGAGTGCTTTCGTTGGATCGCTCACCACCATGCGCACAACCGAATGATCGACTGTGTCGGAAGTGGCGAGTGCGTGAACGTTAATTTCGGACTGCGCGAGTGCTTCGCACACGCGGGCAAGGGCGCCCGGACGATTTTCAAGAAAAACCGCGAGTTGCGTTGCCGTTTCCACGGAGAGCGTTGATTTCATGACGCTTCCAAGGTGAAGCCGAGCCCCGCTTCTGACAACCTAACAGATTTCAAGTCTCTGCACCGACGAACACACTTCCAGCAACATAAACGCCGCGCCCTCGGGCCCGTTAACGAATCATGCCGGCGAATGCAACTCCGAAAGAATTCGCGAGTCCCGATTATTTCGGGATTGTCGATCTAACAATGAAAACCGCCACGCTCCGGGCTCCGCCGCAAGCGCCAGCACCGCGTCGCACGATCGGTTTTGTCACCGCTTGCGCGATCGTGGTGGCAAACATCATCGGCACGGGCATCTTTACCAGCCTGGGTTTTCAGCTGCCCGATATTCATTCCGGTTTCGCGCTGCTCATGCTCTGGATCGTCGGCGGAATCGCGGCCCTCTGCGGCGCGCTCTGCTATGGCGAACTGAGCGCCGCTTTACCGCGTTCCGGCGGCGAATATCACTTTTTGTCGAAAATTTATCACCCAGCCATCGGTTTCATGGCCGGGGTCGTTTCCGCGACGATCGGCTTTGCCGCGCCAATCGCGCTCGCCGCGATGGCATTTGGCAAATATTTCCAGGGAGTCTTCGATTTTGGTTCGCCCGTCTTTCTGTCGTTTGCCGTCGTCTCGCTGGTCGCGCTTTTTCATCTTGGCAATTTGCGCGTCGGCAGCGCGTTCCAAAATCTTTGGACGGTGTTGAAATTGCTTCTGATCGTCGCGCTTATCGGGGCCGGATTTTTTGTTCAACCGAAGGAACCGATCAGCTTTTTGCCCGCGCCCGCTGATGTGATGTCGATCTTTGGCGCGCCGTTCGCGGTGGCGCTGGTCTATGTGATGTATTCCTACTCCGGCTGGAACGCGGCCGCTTACATCATCGGCGAGATTAAAAGGCCGGAAAAAAATGTCCCGCGCTCACTTCTCGCCGGCACGGTTATCGTTCTCGCAATTTACGTGCTTTTTTATTCTTTTTTTCTCATCACAACACCGAGACAAGAACTGAGCGGCCAACTTGAAGTTGGATTGATTGCCGGGAGACATATTTTTGGCGCGAACGGTGGCCGAATTGTCGGCGCGGTCATTTGCATCGGACTTGTTTCGGCGATCAGCTCCATGACTTGGATCGGGCCGCGCGTCACCATGGCAATGGGCGAAGATCATTGGCTGCTTCGATTGCTTGGCCGCAAGAACCGCCAGGGCATGCCGACGAACGCGATCGTTTTACAATTGCTGATCGTGAATTTGCTTTTACTGACGCGAAGTTTTGAGCGCGTCGTTGTTTACATTCAATTCGGGTTGCTGCTCTGTTCGTTACTTACCGTTCTTGGAGTCATTGTTCTGCGCTCCAGCCAGCCAGCATTGCCGCGACCATATCGGGTCTGGCTTTATCCGCTGCCCCCGCTCATCTTCGCGGCGATTACGATTTGGATGATGATTTACCTTTTGCGTTCGCGCACTACAGAATCATTGGCCGGACTGGGAACGATGCTGGCCAGCTTGTTGCTTTACTTCTGCACAGCAAAACGTCCGAGTCCAACCGCATGAGCCGGTTTCAATCCGTAAATTTTTTTGCGAAGATCACATTGATTGACTCGCCTCCCGGCTCGTCAACCCTTCGGGCTAAGGTCCACATCGCCGGACTCCCGCTGGCTCTGTTGTCGATCTTTGCATTGTCGATCTTGCATCCAGTAGGCAGCGCTCAGGCGCAACAAAATCCGCCGGCCAGCAATTCCGCCCTTCCGTCCCCAGACGACACTGCACGGTTTCTCGCTGGAATGCCGCTCCCAAAAAACTCACCGCTCGCCGTGCTCGCGACCGATCCCGCGTGGCAGGACCACTCCGCGTTTTTCGAGAAAGCGTTTGCCCAACTCAACCTGAGACAGCTCCAAAAACTGCACGCCTGGGAGCAAAATTACCTCCCGGAAGCGACCCAGCCGATGCCGGTCGCGTTCTACATGTTTAGCGGACCCGATTTTCTTTACGTCGATCAGTTTTTTCCGAAAGCCTCCGTTTATGTGCTCTGCGGCAAGGAATCGATGGGGCCGCCGCCCGACCCGTTGCGCATCACGAACCTGGCGGGGGCGTTGCATAATCTCGAAGATGCAATGAGCTCCTCTCTGCGCTTCAGCTTCTTCATTACAAAAGACATGAAAGTCGATTTACAATCGCAGGAACTCAATGGCACGCTCCCGATCCTTTACGTATTCCTCGCGCGTGCCGACAAATCGATCAGGGACGTAACGCTTGGGTCCTTAAATGGAAATGGGACTTTTCAGGAAGGCAAAGCGGGCGGCATATCCGGCGTGCGGATTAATTACGTCGACAATCACTCAGGAACCGCGCAGACGCTGTTTTATTTCACGACCGATATTTCGGACAGCGGAATTCGATCCAATCCCGGTTTTCTGAAATTCTGTGAACATTTTGGCGTCGGCTCGAGCTTTCTCAAATCCTCGTCCTACCTCATGTTCGAGGAGGGCTTCGCTACGATCCGCAATTTCATTCTCGATCACAGCGATACGATCGTGCAGGACGACGCCGGGATCCCGCTGGCCTACCTTAATCGGGACAAATGGAACATTCGGCTGTTCGGCAATTACGTCGGGCCGATCGAAATTTTCAAACAACATTACCAGTCAAAACTGCGGGAGCTTTATGAGCAGAGCAATCCGCCCCCGCTCGAGTTCAATTTTGGTTACCGCTGGAATTACAAGGAAAGCAATTTGATCGTCGCCCAGCGAAATTGAACTTCGCGCCGATCTTTGGCGCGGCAGGCAGTGCGCCTGCCCTATAATATTTCAGGATCGCTTATTCCTAAAATCTGCGGAACCAGGAATAAGGAAACGCGTCGCCTGGGCAATCGGTCGGCCAGCGTGGCGGATTCATTTCGCGATGCGGTTTCACGATCGCGTAGTGATTGTCGATCTTGCCGCAGCGCTGCCGCAAGTAGCGGATGAGTTCCTCACAGCACTCGAGCTGGGCACGCGTCGGTTGGTCGCGATTGAAATCGCCAACCAGGCAAATGCCGAGCGCGATGTTATTCAAATAATCGCTGTGCACATGCCCGCCGTTGATCTGCCGCCGCCAGCGATCGCCCACTTCGACCTGGCCGTTGCCTGTCGATGTTCCGTTGCCGATGACGAAGTGATAGGCGAGTCCGTTGCGCATGCGACGAACATTGCGATGGTAGTAATCGAAAACGCGCGCGTTACCCTGCCGGGTCCCGCTGTTGTGCACGACAATGAACTGCCAGCGACGCCGCTGCACCGGCGCGCGACGGATTTCTTCGATTACTGCCCGCGTGAGGTAGCGATAGCTTTCGCTCGACGCGGGCCGCGAAAATGGCCAAAAAAGAAATGTTCGCCGCGGCGGCGGTGACGGAGGCGGCTCAAGAGCCTCCTCGCCCTCGAAACCGGATTTCTCGATCGTGAGCGGCGGCGCTTCTTTCGAGGGAACTGGAATGGCGCGAGCCGTTGCAGGCTGCGCGGTGGCGCTTGGTGTGGGAGCAGCAGATGCGCGCGGCGCCGGAAGTGCCTTCTCAATTTCGTCCGACTGTCTCGGCGATTTCCTGGGCAAGACGGAAGGCGTCGGTGAACGTTTCGGATGCTTTTTCTTTGTCGAGGGAGATTCGTTTGGCCTGCGCGACTTCCGGGCTTTCGCCACGGGACTCTTTTTCGGCGTAGGTGTGGAAGATTCCTCGCCGTCGAGATGTTTCGCTTTGGGTGGCGTCGGCGTTTCGCTCGGGGAAGGCTTCGTCGTGGTTCTCTTCTTGTGTTTCGCCGTCTTTGGTTTCGCGGTCGGGCTCGGTGATTCCTCCGGAGACGTCGATGGAGCGGCGCGTACTTTTAAAAATTGCGCGCGCTTCTCTTTCTCTTCATCGGTTAGTTGTGCATGGACGAGCGTGCCAATGATCCCGCTGAGCGCGAGCAAAACCGCAAGCCAAAGGCGAAAGCGCAACACTACAGCGAGCGTAACAGAGCGGCCGGTACGATCAACCCGCGAAAGCTTTTAGAGTCAAGCGGCCTGCGCCGCAATGGCAGGCCTTGATGTCGCCGCTTCGCCTTCGCGTTCGCGGCGAAGGATTGCGTTCAATTTGCCGCCAAGAAGGAGGAGCAAACAAGTGAGATACATCCAGGTGAGCAACACGATAATGGATGCAAGCGCGAGATACGTCGGGTTATACCGATCGTACCTTGCGACGTAGAACTGAAAGAGCTTTGTCACCGTGATCCAGCCGACGGAGAAAAATATCGCACCAGGCAGCGCTTGCCGAATCGTGAGATAATTTTCCGGCGTTAAAAGATAAAGCGCGAGCGCGAGCAGAATCAGGGCGAGCGCAGTGAAAGGCAGATTCAACGCGGCCACCCATTCCTGCAATGGGATGGTGAGCTGAAAATTAACTTCGGCGATGCCGGCGAGTGTTTCGCCGAAGACCATGGCGTTGAAACAAAACAGAATGGTGATGCCAAACCAGAAGAGCAGCAGGAACGAGATGATGTATTTCGACCACCAGTGGCGATCTTCGCGGACGCCGTGGGTTTGACTCAGTGCCCGGGAAATCGTCGCGATGAAAACCGTGCCGAAATAAATCCCCACGATGATTCCGACATTGGCCAGCATGCCGCTGGAGCCCGTCACCACCACGCTTGCGACCGCGGCATCGAGGATCTCCTGCACTTTCGCGTCGGGCGGCATGAAAGTTTTCAGGACGACAAACATACGATGCAGTTTTGCCGGATCGGTGCCGAACAGACCGAGCAGATGCCACAGGAAAAGCAAACCGGGTGCGAGAGCGATCAGCAATAGATAAGCCATCTGCGCGGCCAGCCCGGTCGTGTTATCCATCGCCGTTTCCCAAACCAGGCGGCCTAAAACTCGCCAGACAAATCTGAGATATCTCATTGCCGCCCAGAGTTTACTTTGCCGGATGCAAATATCCATTAAACTTGCGTCCGTTTTGCGTCAGCTGCCTTTGCCTAACGAGTCGTGAAAAAAATCCTGATCCTCAGCGCCGGGTTTGGAGAGGGTCATAACAGTGCCGCCCGCGGCGTGCGCGATGGGCTGGAGCGTGTTGCGCCCGGCGAGCTCGAGGTGGATTTGCGCGATCTCTTTCCTGAAACGTACGGTGCCGCCAATGAAATCGTCCGCAAAACTTACCTGGCGGTGATCAATCAGTGGCCGCGTTCCTGGGGTCACGTTTATCGCTGGCTTGATGGGATAAAGAATTTCGACCAACGTTTTAAGCGGTTCTCGCGCCTCAAAGAGCATCTGGCCCGCTTGATCGAGCGCTTTCAACCGGACGTAATCGTTTCAACCTTTCCACCTTATCCTTATTTGTTGCGGCAAATTGTAGGATCAGGTCGCCGCTGCAAGAGCGTGGTCGTCGTCACCGATTCGATCACGGTGAACGCGATCTGGTATCGCTGCCAGGCCGACTATTTTCTCGTTCCAAACGAACAAAGCGCGGCGGTCGTCCGCGCCGGCGGCATCGCGCCGGATAAAATTAAGACATTCGGATTTCCGGTGAGCCCGAAATTTGCGGACCTCGCGCAAGATCGACAAGCGCCATCGGATAAATCGGAACGCCGCGTTCTCTACGTGATCAACGCCGGCACGCGACACGCGCCCGAATTGGTCGACAAGCTTCTCGATCTCGACCTCCATCTCACCGTGACCGTCGGGCATGATGAGCAACTTCGACGCGAGGTCGAAGCCGTCACCCACGATCACAAGGCCTGTCTGGAGTCCGGTCGCAAGATCGACATCCTAGGTTGGACCGATGAACTTCCGCGCCTGCTTTGTCAGAGCCATTTGCTTATCGGCAAAGCTGGTGGAGCCACCGTTCAAGAGACCATCGCTGCCGGTTGCCCCATGATTATTAATCACATTGTGTCCGGCCAGGAAGAGGGAAACGCACAATTAATTGTCGAAACAAATTCGGGCGCAATTGCCGGCTCGCCCGCGGAAGTGATCAGCCAAGTTGAGGGCGCATTTGCCGAGGACGCAAGGCAGTGGCGCGAATGGCGGGCCAATATCAGGCGCCTGAGCCGGCCGCGCGCCTCGCTTGAGATCGCCAAATTCTTGTTGTCTATCTGACAAATCAAGGAGCGGCGCTCTCCAGAGCGCCGAACTAAAAAATACGGCGCTCAGAGACCGCCGCTCTTTGAAAAATTTCTGCGCCGGCGGAAAACGTCCGCACAACTTCAAGTCTAGGCGAAATCACAACAAAATCCGCGTCCGCTCCCACCGCGAGACGTCCTTTCGTTTCCAGACAGATCGCGCGAGCGGGATTCTCCGTCGCCATCGCGATCGCTTCGTGCAGCGGTAGATCGACATCTCGGACGAGAGTGCGAACAAGATCAATCATGCGTGACGCGCTTCCGGCCAGCGCCGAGCCATCGGCGAGAACGCAAACGCCTCCCTTCACAATGCAATCGCGACCGTAAAGCGAGACCTGCGATCCTTCCATTAGACCGGCGCCCGCGATTGCGTCGGTCACCAGGCAAATTCCTCCCGCGCCTTTTGCGCGATACAACATTTTTATCAACGTCGCGGAAACATGATGACCATCCGCGATTAGCTCGCAATTAATCTGTGACTCGCTCAAAGCGAATTCGAGCAAGCCCGCGACACGATAAATGCCGCGCCGGCGCGCGCGCGACATGCAATTGAATGTGTGCGTCACACTCCGCATGCCGTGCGTGAAGGCCGCCCGCGCGTCCTCGTCCCAGGCATCGCTGTGTCCCCCGCTCACGCTGATTTTTCGTGCGTGCAATTGAGCGATCGCTTCCATCGCGCCCGGAAGCTCCGGCGCCAGCGTAACGCGTTTGATCACGTCCGCATACTCGAGTAATTGCGCGACCGAATCCGGACTTGGTTCGCAAATAAATTCCTCCCGTTGCGCGCCGTGTTTGTTTTTTGAAATGAATGGGCCTTCCACGTGAACGCCGGCGATCTGTCGGAGCGAAGATCGACAATTGCGAACCGCGTTCAGGACATCGACAATGGCGGCGATCGGCGCCGTTGCAGTTGTCAGCAAAAGTGTTGTCGTCCCGCCCCCGGCGTGGAAATCGCAGATGGTGCGAAAGGCTTCTATTGAAGCTTCCATGCAGTCGCGCCCAACCGCCCCGTGCACATGAAGATCGACAAATCCAGGCGCGAGATAGTTGCCGCCGAGATCGACAACGTTCTTCTCGCGCCGATCCGTTCGCTCACGAAGATCGACAATTTTTCCATCTTCGACTACGACGTCGATGCCGTCGCGGATTCCGTCTGGTAAAATGCAGCGCGAATTTGTGAAGATCATTTCGATTCGGTACACGATTGCGTTTGCGACCGGCAAAGTCCATTCTCCCTATTAGCCATGAACTTCGATTACGACGTCGTGATCATCGGCGGGGCGTTTTCCGGCGCGGCGACTGCACTCATATTGAAACGGAAACACCCGTCCGCGCGAGTGCTCATTATTGAAAAGGCGTCGGAATTCGACCGTAAGGTGGGCGAATCAACTACCGAAGTGAGCAGTTGTTACATGACGCGCGTTCTGGGTCTTACCCATCATCTCGGCCACGATCAAATTGGAAAACAAGGGCTGCGGTTTTGGTTCTGCAAGGCGTCGGATCAACGCTTCGACAACTGCGTTGAGATTGGAACGCGTTATCAATCGCGACTGCAAACATTTCAAGTGGATCGGGCGAAACTGGATTCGCATCTGCTTGAGCGCGCTGTGGAAGGCGGCTGCGATCTTTGGCGTCCGGCAAAGGTGACCAAGTGCGACTTGAATGGCGCTAGCGGACAAACGGTCAGTGCCGTTCTCGATGTTGAAGAGCGAACCGTGCGCTGCCGCTGGGTTGTCGATGCCACCGGACGGGCGGCCATGCTCGCTCGTAAGCTCGGCCATTTTCGCCAGAACGAAGAGCACCCGATCAACTCGGTGTGGGCGCGATTTAGCGGCGTGAAGGATTGGGATAGTTACGAGTGGCGCGAACGGTTTCCCGATTACGCCGGGGCATGTCGCACCGCCCGCTCATGGGCAACCAACCATCTCATGGGACATGGCTGGTGGTGCTGGATTATCCCCCTGCGTGGCGGCGATGTCAGTGCTGGAATCGTTTACGACAGCCGCATCTTCAAACTTCCCGAAGGATCGAGCCTGGGCGAACGTCTGCACGCACACATTCTCAGCAATCCAATCGGCCGCGAGATCTTCGGCAATGCGCGGATCATCGAGGGCGATGTGCATGCCTTGTCGATGTTGCCGTATCATAGCGAAAAAGTTTGCGACGATGGTTGGGCGGCGGTGGGCGACGCGGCCGGTTTCCTCGATCCACTTTACAGTTCCGGTCTCGATTTGTGCTCGTACACAAGTTACTACGTGGCCGATCTTCTCGCCTGCCACCTGAAAGGCGAAGATGTGGCGCCACATCTCCGCCTTTATAACGAACACTACCCAGTGATGTATCGCGCTTGGTTCGAAGGGCTCTACAAAGACAAATACTATTATATGGGCGACGCCGAGTTGATGTCGGCCGCGCTGCTTCTCGATGTTGGCCTTTATTACGTCGGTCTGGTCATTCCGGCTTACAAAAATCCGGAATGCGCGTTGCTCGATTTTCCCTTTCAGGGCCGGCCTGGCCGAATCGCCGCGGCAGTGGTCAAATTTTATCAGAGCCGGCTGGCGACGCTGGGCAAGCGGCGATGGGCAACCGGTCATCACGGAAAAAACAATGCCGGCTGGAGAGAGCTTTATACTGGATTTTCGCCGGATTTCAGCCTTTGGAAGCTCGTGCGCAAAGGGGTTTTCCGCTGGTGGCGGGCCGAACTTACGAATCTAAGATTGAAGTTCGCTTCGCCTGCGCGACTGCCGGCGACTGAAGTCTCGACCGCGGCGGCCGAAGCTTGAATCTGCGGCCCCGCTCGGCGCGGCGCAATTGATGTGACTTCCCGGCCTCATCGGACTTCGCAGAGCGAAGCGGCTACAGGCGCAAGCAGGACTGGTCACTGGTGGTATGGCTTGGCCGTCCACGGCGTTGTTTGGCGAAGATTTGTCGATTGGGCAGTTCTAAAGCTGCCCGATTGGTCACACCCGTTATTAGTCTGGGTAGGCAGTTTTGTTTTCTTCTTCTTTGCCGCACCAGCACGAAAAACATTGCTCCGTCATTTGCGCATCATTCTGCCTGGTTCATTGCGAGTGGCGAATTACGTCAGAGTGTTCCGGATATTTTCAAACTTCGGGTGGACGCTGGCCGAAGCGGCTGTTTATCGGCTGCGCAAGCCGCGATTCAATTACGAATTGGCAGGGGAAAGTTATTTGCATCAGCTCGCTGCCGCTCCCGGAGCCATTGTTCTCACTGCGCATATGGGAAACTACGATCTTGGCGCGGCGCTGTTCGCAGAGAAATTCAATCGCCACCTTCGAATGGTGCGCGCGCCCGAATCAGACGCGCTCAGCGCGCAACATGTCGATCT
>Ga0137359_10004037_pt1 | contig 11984 bp, 7 predicted proteins | sample Mad1_40_16metaG_FD_108281 | JGI IMG/M metagenome (GOLD analysis project Ga0137359, IMG submission 108281) | Vadose zone soil microbial communities from Angelo Coast Range Reserve, California, USA - Mad1_40_16 metaG | ecosystem: Environmental > Terrestrial > Soil > Vadose zone | place: USA... | reverse complement strand
GTGAAACCGGCTACTGCTAACAGTCCGGCCATCACAATTCGTGACGCCGACGTGCTGATCGCCTATCAAGCGGGATCTATTTCGGGCCTGAATAGCATTCCCGCTGAGACGCGACGTGAGGTAGCAGCGGCATTGCAAGCTGGATCGATTCCACAATCGGATGGTCTGAAAGGACTTGAAGAAGGAAGCAGCTCGCTCCGCGGCAGGACAAACGGTGATTCATTTCGTCTGCTTTCTCCGGCTAGAATAGTTGTCACCGATGACCGTCCACTGTTCAAGTGGGAGCCTTTGGTCAGCGCCCGCAGCTATGTGGTTTACGTCACGGACGCAAGAGGAAAGATTGTCGCGAAGAGTGGTGCTCTCGAACCGTCAATAAATCAGTGGCAGGTGAGCGAACCATTGAAACGGCGCGAGCTTTACTCCTGGTCGGTTGTAGCTTCGCTGGATGGAAGAGAAGTCGTCTCTCCGAACTCATCCAGTAGTGAGATCAAGTTCAAAATTCTCTCCGAAAATGAATTGGCTCAGTACCAGGACCTGAAGCAAACCGGTTCGCATCTGGCCTTGGGAATCTTCTGCGCTAGGGTAGGACTCGTGTCGGAAGCCAGGAAAGAGTTGGGCGAACTCCTTCGTCTCAATCCAAAATCAATACTCGTCAAGAGACTCCTGCGAAGTGTGCACTAATAACTGCAGGTCTCGGCGCGGCATAAGAATATTCCGTCAGTTTTCAATACAGTCGCGGTTGGTTTTGAGGTTCATTTACGGCTTCTCGACTTAGTCTTGAAGACTATCAATTGGAGCCGACGAGAACAAAAGGAGCCCAATAGAATGGGTGCACGTATCGAGGATCTTTAAGCAAGTTAAGCGCCGCCTGACGAAGTGTCATCGCTTTCGTGTCTGATTGAGCCCGTGATCCTAGACCAGCGTAAAAGTCTTCCATCAGCTTTGACGTGCTGGCTGAATTCACTTGCCATTGGCTTATGACCAAAGATCGAGAGCCGGCCACGAAGAATGACCAGGACATTCCCATCACACCTTCTCCGGGAGCAACTCGGCCGTTGGCAGTTTCGCAAGCTGATAACACTACCAGGTCCGAGTTGAGTCGTAGATTCATGATCTCCCGCGCTTCCAGGCGGCCGTCGTTTTCAACGTCGCCGTCAGTTCGGGTTAACAGCAGATGAGAGTAAAGCGGATGGCGGTTATCGATTACGCCATGCGTGGCTAGATGGACTAGAGAATAATTTGAGGCGAACCCTTTGAATGTCTTTTCAGTGGCGTCACGTCCTATCAGAATCTTGGCGTTTGGTTTTTCGAAATTATGCGCGATCGACGTTACTTCGGTTTCTGCCTCCGGCAACGGACATAGATCTGCATTGCGCTGTTCATCTTTATCAATGATGGGATTGCCGAACGCAATCAGGGTTGAATTCTTCTTTTCGATTGGAGATCGTTTTCCGTTTATCTCCCGCAGTACACTCAAGGAAGGAGCGTAATAGATTGCCTGCTTCTCGATGAGAAAGTGTTCGCTGTCAGTCATCAAAGCCTGAAAGGGAAGGTTCCATAAGAAGTCATCAGGGACAATGCAGATCGTCCCAAAGTCGTGGAGTTGCTTCTCCGCGGGCTGAATCAATATCTTAAAAAGTTCGCTTGCTTGGCTTTGATAATCCGGACGCCGCTCAGCGAGCGCGTTATGGAACTGATTGATTTTGAGAACCAGATCGGCCGGAGTGGTTTGGATGGGATAAGCCATCATATTGCGCCGGCTGCCTGACTTGTCGTTCGTTAGTACAAAGAGAGAAACACGATCGTTGGCAACGACATACTCCAGATAACCGGTGTCATTATCCTGCATTAGGTCCGTGAGGTGATCGGAAGTTAGCGCCGACGTAATTCCGCTTTGGAGTCTTAGCTTAGGATGATCAACATAAAGAGCGTCTTGGAATGATTGATATTGCAATCGCGCATCATCCAATTGCGTGTAAAGAGAGTCTAATGATGGAGAGTCAGCAGCCTGCTTCCTGATAGTGTCATTGATCTCATAGATCTTTCGGTTAAGGCGCTGCTTTTCTTCTTTTTGGCTCGGACTTAATTCGCTGGAAAAATCACGTTCGGTACTACTGACGACATCCAGTAAGACGCGCCCCTTGGCTCGTTCGGCATAGAGCAAGGCTTCGACAGGCTTGCCTTGCTGAATGAATAGGTCGACAAGGGCGTGGTAAGGAGCCAGCTTGTTCTCCAGAAACAACTGCGTCTCCAACTCATACCCCGCAACCTCATCACGTAGTGACTCGAGTTGGGCGACTGCCTGCTTTAGAACTTGTATTGCGAGATCAGATTTCCCCTGGGCCGCATATGATTCGCCGAGAACGGTAAGGGCGAGATAGTTGAGCTTTGGCAAGTGCGATGCTCGGGACATCGCCCCTGCACTTTCCGCTGTGCTCGTGGCACGAGCATAATCTTTCATTCCGAAATATGTCTGCGATAAACGCCAGGTGAGTTCCGCCTGACGTACTCTGTTTCCACTGTCCTTTGCCGTACTGAGGTTCTGATTCACGATCTCCAGTGCTGCTCCAAAATCCTTCTTGGCGGTTAAGACGACTGCTATGCCCTCGCTGGCGGCGATCGTAACGTCGCTATTCTTGGTTTCCTTGGCTATCTGAAGGCTGGATCTGAAACTGGTTAAGGCGGCATCGTAACGTTCCTGTCGTTGTTCAATCACGCCGAGATTAAGCAGCACCCGCGATGCCTCTCTTTGGTTCTTTCCTTCAGTGTAAATCTCTAAGCTCAGATCGAACTGTGCTCTGGCTTGCGCATAGTCTTCTTGTTCCGTGTACAAGACACCGATGCTGTTCCGCAGACTCGCCATCATGTCGGGGTCTTTGATTCTGCCGACGATTTCCACGGCCTTATTTAGGTAGGCAAGGGCTTGAAAGTTATCACTCACCTCCGTATACACGCGCCCCAGCGCCATGAGATCGCCGGCGATGTAGAAGTCCCGTGAATATTCCGTGGGATTCAATTGCTGGTAGAGCGTCAGCGATTCTTGCAGTGTTTTGACCGCTTTCGAGTGGTCGCGCTCGCGCAGATTGATGTCCGCTAGTGTCTGTAGAGCGCGTGCCCGGCCATACAGATCCGGAGTCGCGTCGGCAAGAGCATTTGTGCTTCTGAATTTCTCGGCCAGCGCGAGGCTACGCTCGGAATAGTCTTTGGCTTCCTGGAAGTCTTCTAGGATGAAATAAGTTGCGCCCAGATCGCTCAAGACGGGAACGAGATCGCGGCGCGATCCAGCTTGCTCCAAATATGCTCGACTCTTCTCGTAGACCACGATGGCTTTCGAGAATTGATTTGAGGCTGAATAGACTCTGCCCAAGTTGTAATAGGTCGTTCCGATTAGTTCAGGCTCGCGTAAGTGAATAGCAACTTGTACCGCGACCTCATAGATGATGAAGGATTGCTCAGGAGACAGCCGGTAGAAGGCATCGGCTAATCTATTCAGTTCCGTCAATAATTCCGGATTGACCAGCTCCGGATGAGAGTTGAGTAAAACCTCTCTCGCCTGTTGGTTTTGATTAGGCAGACAAAGCGCCGCAATCAATTCATTTCGGGTGCGAATTTGATTGGTTGACTGGGCAAACGTCGAGCAAGGTATCAGGAGCAGGACAATAGCGAGCCACGATTTGAGTGACATTACAGCTCAGTCCTAATGGCCAAATTCCAGTGCAAAGCTTACTGACCCGCTAATCGCTCTGCACTGGAACCTGGGAAAATGCGCCCTATCATTGCCCGAAAAACAGCATGATCAGCCAAAGCAGAATGGCCCATAGATCGTAGGACGAGGGCGGTGGCGCCTTGGTGGTGGTTGAGTTCGACGTGCCCTGTGGTCCAGTGCCGTCCGCGTGCACTACTGTTGCCGGCAAGACGCTGAACGCCAGCACCACGGCGAGGCAGAGACCAGACACAAGCTTCTTTAATTTCTTCATACAGTTTCTCCCTTAGTTAGTAATCGCCGCGATGAGCCTGCGGCTTTGGTTGCACAACTCTGCTCACTTGAGCAAGAACGCTTTGACAAAAAGTACGGTTGCGTAGGTTCGGTATTCTCGATTGCTCTGTTGGGCGAATCCGTGGCCCTCATCCTTTGCCCGGATGTACCAGACGGGAACGCGATCCTTGGTCGCTGCTACCAGCTTATTGACATCACCGACGGGAACACGCGGATCGTTCTGACCATGAATGATCAATAAAGGCTTCTTGATCTTTTGAGCGTTCGTGAGCGGCGCGGCGCGTTCCATGAAGGCTCGCATCTTCGCGTCGCGTTCATCACCAAACTCAGCGCGTTGAATATCACGACGCCAGCCTTCAGTGCGCTCGACGAAGGTAGCCAGGTTGGTGATGCCACTATCCGAGATAGCCGCTCTTAGGCGATCGCCATAGAGGTAAGCAGCCGATAGCGCGACATAACCTCCGTAGCTCGCGCCTGCGACCAGCACACGGTCGGCGTCAAGGTCTGGCTGGGTTTTGATCCAATCCAGCAGAGCGCCGATGTCCTTGACGGCATCCTCGCGATGTGTCCCATTGTCCAGAGTAAGAAACGCTTTGCCGTAACCGGATGAACCGCGCACGTTGGGAAATATCTTCGCGACTCCCAATTCGTTTATGAAGTAGTTGTCTTCATAACCAAACGTGGGACGGTATTGCTCTTCCGGGCCACCATGAATGTCGATAATCACCGGCCGCTTGCCTTTGAACTGCGCCGGAGGACGATAGAGAAAACCGGACATGGATCGATTGTCGAATGATGGCCATTGAATTAGTTGCGGTTCCGAAAACTTCTGAGTGTCAACGCCGTTTGTGACGCTCCTGGCCCAGAGTTCGACTTTGCCCGTGGCGACGTTGACCGAGTAGACATCGTTCGGCGTGTGCGGAGACTTGAAATTGAAGGCCAGCTCGGTTGAATCACGTCTCCATTTGAGATCAGAGATGATCCCGATCGGAATCTCGCGCAGGGTCTGTTCTTTGTTTGTAGCGAAGTCAAATATGTGCAGCCGTGAAATGCCGTCTTCGTTCGTGACCAAAGCGAGAGTCTTTCCATTCGGAGCGAGCTGAAACTCGTCCGCGTCCCACTTCGCATTCGACGGTACGTAAGTGAATTGGCGAGTTGTCAGATCAATATAGGCGACACGGCGTGTATCCGAATCGTGATCGGTTAAGACGTAGAGTCCCTTACCGTCTTTGCTGAATTGCGGGAAATCGTATAGCTCGGCTCCGTCCGTCTTTGGCGAAAGTAAGGTCTCTTTTCCGCTGGTTATGTCGATCAACTTGAGGGCGCTCGTCGTATTGGACGTGAAATCACAAAACACTATTTGTTTATCATCGGGTGACCAGTCGTAGGCCTTAAAATAACTGCCAGAAGACTTGGCGATTAGACGGTCGCTCTTCGGATCGAAGGGATCGATCAGCCGCAGGTTAACCCCCGATTCTCCAATCGGAGTCGAGCTGTAAACGATTTTGTCGCCGGCATGAGACCAGACCGGTTCTGTATTTCTGGATTTTCCATCGGAGAGCAATGTGCTTCGTCCGTGGCCAAGGTCGTAAAGATAGAGTTGAAAGGTCTCATTGCCACCAGCGTCGCGGGTATAGGCAAGGTATTTACTTTGCGGTTGACGATAGAGGTCATAGATACCACTCACTTGAATGTAAATTGATGACGGTGACGGTCTCGCGCCTGGGCTCGTTACGTGAGACACCCAGGTCACGCTGGAAAGACCTTTCAACCAAATCTCCCGCTTGTCCGGGTCCCAATCAGCCAATGGTAAACCGTAGATATTCAGGTAAGGCGCTACTTGCCGCGCGAGTGCGGCGGGGATCGGCGGCACACCTATCACTTCGAGGTTCTGGTTCGGAGTGCTGAACTCACCTTGGGCCAGAACGGTCGACGTCATCCCCCACACCAGCACTGAAGCCAGTTGCAATAGCAGACCACCACGTGTTGCAAGACACAACAGACGGCTAACCAATTTTGTCTTCGTATTCATTTGCCGATGCAGTCTTCGCTGAATGTTGTGGATGATGAGATGGACCAACAGACCATCGTCAGCTTCGCTCATCAACCGCTATGTAGTTTCTAGACGGCAGAGAGGGACATAGATTCCACCCCTTAGAGGAGATTGTTCTTGATAACCCGAAGGGAATCTCGCGGTGTATCTGCCGTCTTGAAGAAAGTACAAGCGTGAGAAGCGGACTGCGCTGATTCAATCTCCGAAAACTATTCAGAAGACGAGGTATGTGTAATCAGTATTCAATCAGTGGCGCTCGACTCTCTCGCCATCAAGCGAGACGCCATCGCGAAAGGAAGACAAGGACGTGAACTCGGAATTCGCACTTAGTAGTGTCGGCATCATCGGTGATTCGCCGGCTATGAAGGTGTTGGGTTGTCAGATCGAAATCGCCGCGCGGTCTGAGCTAACCGCGCTCATTACTGGCGAGTCCGGGACCGGCAAGGAATTGGTCGCCCGCGCCATTCATCAGCAAAGCTCGCGCTCCGAGATGCCCTTCATCTCAATCAACTGTGGCGCACTCACGGAAACGTTGCTCGAGTCGGAACTGTTTGGTTACATTCGCGGAGCCTTCACCGGTGCCCACCAAAAGCATAATGGTCTCTTTCAGGCCGCTCACACCGGCACCATCTTTCTTGATGAAATCGGCGAGATGTCTACTGCCTGCCAGGTGAAGCTGCTGCGCGTGCTGCAGGAGAATGCCGTTCGTCCAGTTGGGTCGCACATGGAGATTCCGGTTGATGTGCGCGTGCTCGCGGCGACCAATCGCAACCTGAATCATGAAATTGCCGCAGGGAGATTTCGCGAGGACCTCTATTATCGTATCGCCGTGCTATCGATCAGCACCCCAGCCTTGCGCGAACGTTCCTCCGACATCCCAGTCCTAATCGAGTATTTCCTGCGCCGCGCCGAACAGCGCATGCGATGTAAGAAGCAGCATCACGTGGAAGAAGCCGCCGTTGATGCGTTGTGCAGTTACTTCTGGCCGGGCAATGTGCGTCAGTTGCGGCATGTGATCGAACGACTCGCCGCGACTGCCGATGATGGAGATCTATTAACTGTCGCGACTGTACGCCGCGCCCTGCCGGCGTCTGCTAATTACGCCTTTCTTACGGGAGGAGCTGCCAATCTTCATGTCAGTTTCTATGAGAATGACACGTTGGATGACTTTCTCGATCGCACCATGCTTAGCCTGTACGAGCAACTGAAACAGCAGGCGGGAACGCATACCCAAACGGCGCGCTTGTTGCGCATCGACAGGGTGTCTTTATACCAGCGATTGGAACGGGCGCGGCTGCGGATTCAGCAGAGTGCAGCTGCTTCTTGACGATACTAATTCCCACAATTCTCACTCATCTACAGGCATAATGTCGCTATGAGTGAGCAAAAACTTTATGAAAATCTGATGTCCCTCAGCCAGGGAGTCGACGCGTGTCTTTCTAACCATTTAGTTGGACCGGCGCTGATTCTGATCTACTCCGCCATCGACACGGCAGGATGGCTCGATAGCAATGAGCAGTTTGCCACGAGAACCAGTTTTGATAATTGGATCAACCGGTATCTTTTATCGGGGAATTCGTTGTCTTGCACCGCCGCAGATCTATTTGCCGCGCGGTGCGGACTGCTGCACACGTTTACGCCGAATTCAAAATTGAGCAGCAATAAGCAGGCCCGGCGCATCTGCTACGCGTGGGGAAATTCGCGAGGTGAAGATTTGCAACGGACCATCGATTTGGCCAACCACGGTAACGAGTACGTTGCGGTCAAGGTCGAAGAGCTGTTTGCCGCTTGGGGTGATGGTGTGGCGATGTTCACCGAAGAACTTGATGCTGATGCCGTTAGGAAGACGAAAGTAATGGCCAAGGCAAGGAATTTCTTTTCCGCTCTAGGTACGGAATCCATCACCGACTTGCTTGCGGCGGTCGATCAGCAAGATAAAACCGAGAAGTAGTGTGTAACCTGCGCGACATCGCAGGGAACGGACAGAAAGCGCGGATTCGCCTAAGGTGGGCTTGCTGGATTCATTTGCCCTATGCTATACAGGATTCACGTTATCTTTGACATTGATTGATCGTGGCGATTTAGGCAACTTGCTCCACGTAAAAAACTGCTAAAGAGCTGCTGGGTTTTCCAGGCTTTTATCGGAACCTCGCGCACTCTGAGGCGCGGGGCTTTTTTATTTTCCGCACTCAACTTTAGAAGTTAACGCCTTCCAAATCGCCACGCAGTTTTGAGGAAATACTGCGATGGCTACCACTGACGACCAAATCATTACCGATCGTTTCGACGACCCAGGCTCGGGTGTCGGTAATTACAATTTCGACACGCTCGCCCTTCACGCCGGCGCTTATCCCGATCCGACAACCGGCGCGATTCTTACTCCTATTTATCAGACCACGACCTATCGTCAGGAGGCGGTAGGCCAAGACAAAGGTTTTACCTACAGCCGCTCGGCCAATCCTACGGTATCCGCCCTTGAGCGTCGTTTGGCGGCTCTGGAGGGAGTCGAGTTTTGTACTTGTTATGGTACAGGTCTGGCTGCGACTACGGCCCTGTGTCTGGCGTTGCTGCGAGCCGGCGATCGCGTGGTGGTCTCGCAGGCGGTCTATGGCGGCACGGTAAGACTCTTTCGTCAGGTGCTCGCGCCCTTTGGTGTCGAAGCGGAATTTGTGGACACCTCAGACGAGCAGGCTTTGGCAGATGCCCTGCACCCGCCGACCCGCTTTCTTTTCATCGAAACTCCGGCAAACCCCACGCTCCAGGTCACGGACATTCGTTTAGCCGCGCGCTTGGCGAAGGAAGCAGGCGCCCTCCTGATTGTCGACAACACCTTACTCACACCAGCACTGCAAAGGCCTTTCGAGTTGGGAGCGGATGTGGTGCTTCATTCCACCACGAAGTTCCTCGAAGGTCATAACGCAACTGTAGGTGGAGCGTTGATTACCCAAAACGCAGAACTGCACGAACGCTTTTCGTTTGCTCGGAATGCTATCGGCGCAATTCAATCACCGTTTCCTGCCTTTCTGACTCTCCAAGGAATTAAGACCCTGCCTCTGCGCATGGCTCGGCACTCTGAGAGCGCCTTACAAATAGCAAGGTTTCTAATGGCCCATGATCGGATAACGAAGGTCATCTATCCCGGCCTCGAGTATTTTCCCCAATTCGAACTGGTGCAGCGTCAGCAAACCGCCGGCGGCGCGCTCATCGCCTTCGAGGTTGCAGGCGGCGTAGAAGCCGGAATTCGGCTGATGAACTCTGTGCGCTTATGCGCGCTCGCCGAAAACCTGGGCGCAGCGGAAACCCTGATCACGCATCCTGCTTCGATGACCCATGCCGATGTGCCACCAAAACAGCGTGAAGCGGCGGGCATAACGGACGGGCTGGTGCGGCTGTCAGTGGGACTCGAGGACCCAATCGATCTGATCCGTGATCTTGATCAGGCTTTATCAAATACGAATTGAATTCATAAATCGGAACCGAGGAATCATGACGAACAAATCTCAAATCGTGGTCTTAAAGTTTGGTAGTTCGGTGTTGAGGAGCGAAGACGATCTCCCCCGCGCCGTGCACGAGATCTATCGATGGTGGCGCGATGGCGCGCAGGTGATCGCGGTCGTTTCGGCATTTGGCGATACTACTGATCAGTTGATGCGGCGCGCGGAAAGAGTTTGCGAGAAACCTGACAGATCAGTATTGCCAAGTCTGTTGGCGACGGGTGAAGCTACATCTTCCGCACTGCTTACTTTGGCGCTCAAGAAAGTTGGGATTTCCGCTCGCTTGCTCGATGAAGTGCAGGCCAAACTTCGTACCGTGAGCGGCACCTCCGATGCGATCCCGGTCTCGGTGGACACGGCCCGCTTACACGGTGATTCCAAACGCGCCGTGGTGGTGTTCCCTGGCTTTGTCGGTCGTGATGAGACGGGAAACAGGACGATTCTGGGTCGAGGTGGTTCCGATTTGACTGCCTTGTTTCTGGCGCAACAACTCAAAGCGCGGTGTGTCCTTATCAAAGATGTTGACGGACTCTACACCAGCGATCCCGCTTGTACGACTGTGCGTGCGAGTAGGTTTGTGCAGGTCGGTTATGAGACGGCAATTCGACTTGGTGGGCCGGTCGTGCAAAGCAAGGCGGTGCGATTTGCGGCGGCCAACAAACTGCGCTTCAGCATCACCAGCATTGGCGCCCAGAGCGAAACTGAAGTCGGTCCCTTTGCGGATCGACTGCATGGATCAGGTGCCTCGCTCGCACCGCTGCGCGTTGCTTTGCTCGGCTGTGGCACGGTTGGCGGCGGAGTGTTTGAGCGGCTGACTGCACTACCCGATCTCTTTACGGTCGTTGGTGTGGGAACGCGCACCGGCGTGCGCGCGCGAGCAGCAGGAGTGCCGCAAGAACTCATCACCTCCGATCTTGAGGGTCTGGTAGAAAAACCCTGCGATGTAGTGATCGAGTTAATTGGGGGAACGAAGCGAGCGGCTTCGCTCATGGAACAGTCACTACGACTTGGCCGGAAAATAGTGAGTGCCAACAAAGCACTGCTGGCGCATTCGCATGAGGATTTTGAAGCGCTTGCTGAACAAACCGGAGCGTCATTGCACTACAGCGCGGCTGTCGGCGGCGTGTTGCCAGCCTTGGAAACGATTAAGCGCGCGAAGGCTGATGGTCCATTGCAAAGTTTCCAAGGGGTACTCAATGGAACTTGCAATTTTGTGCTCGAACAGATGAACTCAGGTAGCACTCTGGGAGCGGCGGTACGGTTAGCTCAGGAGAAAGGTTACGCTGAGGAAAATCCACAACTTGATCTTGATGGCATCGATGCAGCCCAGAAGCTAATCCTTCTAGCGGGTGCGGCTTTCGACGTAAGCCTCCCGCTACATTCAATAACGCGCCAAGGCATTCTGGGATTGAATGCCGAGGCCATTCGACAAGCGCAAGAGCGCGGTCAAACAGTCCGTCTCGTTGCGGAATGTCGGAAGTCCTCAGGCCGCTTAGAAGCCAGCGTGACACCAGTCGAGTTGCCCTTGAATCATGCACTGGCCCAGGTGAATGGAGCTGAAAATCGATTGCTGGTTCAGCCCGAAGTTGGCGAAGCAATCGTTGTCTCAGGCACGGGAGCCGGACGCTGGCCCACCACTGAAGCGGTCATGGCTGACCTCTTTGACATCAGGCGACAACAGTCAGTCGCCGAGTTGGAAGCATTGGAGGCGTGCGCATGACTCTAAAAGCGTCGACTCGCTGCGTTCATTTCCCGCCCACTGACGATCCATACGGAGCTATGGTTCCGCCCATCTATCAGACAGCCACGTTTCGCCAACCGTCAGCGCTGGACTTTGGGGAGTATGACTACACGCGTAGCGGCAACCCTACCCGCACGTTGCTGGAGCTACAACTCGCCGAACTGGAAGTCGGCGCTCATGCCTGTGCATTCGCTAGTGGCATGGCCGCGATCACAGCGCTGACGCGAGTGCTCAACAGCGGCGACGAAATCATTGCCGGCGATGACCTCTACGGCGGCACTGTGCGTTTACTTGAAAAGGTTTTATCTCGCCAAGCGATCACCGTTCGTTATGTAGATACCGCGGACCTTGAAGCGGTCAAGGCCGCCCTCTCGCTCCGTACCAAACTGATACTTGTAGAGACACCGAGTAATCCGCTACTCAGGATCTCTGACATTCGAGGCCTCAGTGAAATCGCCGGTCCGGCGGGTGTGCTGCTGGCCGTGGACAACTCAATGCTCTCGCCGATCCTGCAACAACCGCTGGCCCTGGGCGCCGACGTGGTGATTCATTCGGCAACCAAGTTTCTCTGCGGGCACAGCGACGTCACCGCGGGAGCGGTGGTCACAAACGATTCGACTCTCCATGATCAAATCGCATTTCAACAGAACGCCGAAGGCGCGGCTCTCAGCCCATTCGAATCGTGGCTGCTATTGCGGG
>Ga0137359_10004034_pt1 | contig 11985 bp, 14 predicted proteins | sample Mad1_40_16metaG_FD_108281 | JGI IMG/M metagenome (GOLD analysis project Ga0137359, IMG submission 108281) | Vadose zone soil microbial communities from Angelo Coast Range Reserve, California, USA - Mad1_40_16 metaG | ecosystem: Environmental > Terrestrial > Soil > Vadose zone | place: USA... | reverse complement strand
CTTTTTGTTTGACAGCTAAGAAACCCTTTTTTGTAACTAGCATCTATCTTATCTAATTCACTTTCCAGATTTGCAAGATTGGTTTTATAGAAATCTGAATTTTGTGGATCTATTTTTGAAAGTGCTGTTTCTATTTTCTGAGATTCTATTTTTGCGAGATTGGGAGATAACCATAAGTGAGGGTCAGTTGGTATTCCTAAATTTTCTCCAGCTATTATTATTTGAGTGTTACTGTTTTTTAGATCTGATTGGATTTTATTTCCCCATGGTTCGATTTTGCCGTTAAGGATAAGGAGCTTACTTTCTTGGATTTTTATTATGTCTTGCGGGGTTGGATCATAGTCGTGTGGTTCCGCTCCCGCTGGAGTTATATTTATTACGTTAACTTTATCTCCTCCTATTTGGCTTGCAAAAAAATACATTGGATAAAAAGAAGCAGTAATTTGAAGTTTATTTGATTCGATTTGGTTATTGCTAAATCGTCTAAGAGAAAGAAGAGAGAAAATAAATAGAGCGAAAATAAAAATAATTAGTAATATTTTTTTCATATTTGACAATTGGTGCATTTTCCAAAAAATTCCATAGAATGCTTTTCTATTAGAAAATGAGATTTATTATTTATATTTTTTAAAATTTCCTTTTCCTCTAGTTCTACATCTTCTATTTTTCCACAATTAATACACACAAGATGATGGTGATGACCATGAGCATTTGACTCATATCTTTTTTTTCCGTCTCCGAAATCTACTTCATTTATTAAGCCATCTGAAATAAAATTTTCCAGTTCCCTATAGATTGTTGTTTTATTTGCAGAAATTTTTGAAAGGATTTCGGGAACTGATATCGGATATTCTGATTTTTCTAAAAGGGATACTAGTTGATTTTTGATCATATTGAAATATAATGCAACTAAGTTGCATTTGTCAAGAGGAAACTTTATGATAAGCGAAGCTTGTCACTTCGTGATAAAATTTGTCCATGCTTAAGTTTTTGGGCGTATTCGGGGCAGTATTTGCGTTTCTTTTTTTGTTGACTCCAATAGTTGTAGCACAATCTAATTTTGTGCCTGCCAAAGAAGAATTTGAAAAAGCACAAGTAATCGATATAACTAAGCAAGGAATAGTTGAATCTGGAGGTTATAAGTTGAAGTATCAGGATTTAAAATTGAAAATTATTGATGGAAGTGATCAGGGTTTATTAATTGATCTCACATATGGGGGAGATACATATTTAACTGATGCACAATTAGTAAATAAAGATGATGTATTAATTTTGGACAAAACGCAGGGTAAATTTTTGATATTAGATAAATATCGACTAGATCCAATACCTTTTGTTTTGATTGGTTTTGCAGTCCTTTTACTGTTTGTTGCGGGGTGGAAAGGTCTAGGTTCAATTGCTGGATTAATTATTAGTTTGTTTGTTATTTTAAAGTTTATTATTCCACAAATTATACTGGGACATGATCCCTTAACTGTAAGTATTTTAGGAGCAATGGTTATTCTTTTTGTGACAACATATTTGGCGCATGGAATTTCAAAACAGACAACTATTGCATTGATTTCTACTTTTATTGCTCTTATTTTTGCGGCATTTTTTGCGATTGGATCAGTATCATTTACAAAACTTGCTGGGATTGGAAATGAAGATGCTGTTTCACTTTTAATGGGAAGAAGTACATCTACCTTAAATTTGCAGGGCTTACTTTTGGCAGGAATAATTATTGGTACTCTGGGAGCTTTAAATGATATTACAACAACACAATCTGCAACTATTTTTGAATTGAAAGTGGCTGCTAAGCAACTAGATTTTTATGAGTTATTCAGTAGAGGACTTGTGATAGGGAGAGAACACATTGTGTCGTTGGTTAATACATTGGTACTTGCCTATGCAGGAAGTTCTTTGGCCATTTTTATTTATTTTATTCTTAATCCTTCACAGCAACCTTTATGGGTACTTATTAATAATGAAGTGATTATAGATGAACTTATTAAAACTCTTGCAGGAACAATGGGATTAATTCTTGCAATACCTATTGTTACAGCACTTGCTAGCTGGTATGTATCTAGGAAAAAGTTACCCAGTTAATTTTGAAAGGTGTGGAATTTTGTGAGCTATATATGCAATTCCAAATGATAATAGTACAACACTAATAAAAAACATTAGAGAGGAAACCGGAGCAAATTTCCAAACAATTTCTAATATGAAGGTATGAATAAAAAATACAAAGAATGATAGATTTGATAGTTCTTTGAAAAATTTTAGATTAAGTTTGGTGAATATGAAGTATAGAAGTGTACCTAATAATATTGTGTAAACAAAGATACTTGGACGCCACTGCGAATAAATTGCATCTATATTCCAGATTTTAAAATACATGTTTTTTGCTTCATTTGTTATGTAATAGCCTAAATAAATGGTTACAGGAACAAGAAGAGACCAGAATCTTTTTGCTACTTTTAAAATGAATTCTTTATTTTTTGCTGCAACAATTCCAGAAATGAACATAAAATAATTTAGAATAACAATTCTTAATGTGTAATTTATTGCCAGGGCTTTTATAAAGTAATCTTGTCTAAGAAGAACTAATTCCAGGGTCCCCAGAATAATAAAGATCCAAATATTTGAAATTACCTTATAGAATTTATGGAGAAGTGGAAAAAGAAGATAAAAGAGTAAAAGAGCTGGTATGAAATAAAGCTGATATGAAGCGCTTCCATCTGAAAGGGTTTTTATGAAACTGAAATCATGATTTGTATATATGAATAAATAATAAAATGCACTCCAGAAAATGTATGGAATTAAAATTTTTGTTGTTCTTTTTTTGAAAAAACTTAAATAACTTGAATGAAAATCAAAATTTAGTTCAAGAGCGAATCCTGAAATTATAAAAAAGAGGGGAACAGCAAAACGTGAGATTTGATTAAGGAGAAGGTCCCGGCCATAATTATTTAAATCGTAATGATTAGTTTCAAGAACTCTCGTACTTGTGTGGATCATGACTACAGCGAGAATTGCAATGACTCTCATAGTGTCCAGTGCGTAGTCTCGTTGTTTTTTTACTGAAGTATCCATTTTCTTCCGTCTTTTTCTATTAACTTATTTGCGCTAGAAGGTCCCCAACTAGATTTATTATAGATTGTTGGTTCTATCTTTTTCTCTACTAATTTATCTATAAATTTCCATGAGGCTTCTACTTCTTTTGCGTCATTAAAAAATGTTTGGTCTCCTGTTATTGCATCGAAAATCAGTTTTTCGTAGGCATCGGGAATAGTATTATTCGCTCTATCGGCATATGAAAACTGCAAAAGATCTTGATCTAAGTTTAATTTAAGACTAGGGTGACGGGTAAGAAATTTTATATCAATGCCCTCATTTGGCTGGACACGATAAGTAAGGACGTTTGGAAGTTTCCCTAGTTCATGTTTATGAAAGAGCCTGTTTTTTGGGACTTTAAATACAATTGAAATCTCTGCTGCACTTTTGGGAAGGCATTTGCCGGCTCTTATATAAATTGGAACACCCTCCCAACAATCATCATTTATTTCTGTTTTCATGGCAAAGAAAGTGTCTGTTTTGGAATTTTTTTCTACATTTTTTTCTTTTAAATAACCTTTATATTGTCCAAAAACTATATCTTTTGGATGGGGGACTAATTTTTCTAGAATTTTGATTCTCTCAGCGGTAACAGCGGCGTTTGTAAACTCATTCGGTGCTTCGCAGGTTGCTGCCACCAGCATTTGAAGTAAATGATTTTGACCCACATCTTTTAGAGTCCCTGTGTTATCAAAGTAACTTCCCCTATCTTCAATTCCAATTTTTTCTGCAGCTGTAATTTGAATGTGATCGACGTAATTTTTATTTAGTAATGGCTCAAAAAGTTCATTTCCAAAACGGAAAATTAAAATATTTTGATATGTGACCTTTCCCAGATAATGGTCGATTCTATATATTTGCTCTTCCTTAAAATATTTATGAAGAAGTATGTCTAAACTTTTTGCAGATTTAAGATCTTTCCCAAGAGGTTTTTCGATTATTAATTTTTCTTTGCCGTTTTTGTGAAGCGATGTAAGAATTTTAGAATAAAGAGTTGGGTAAGTTGCAAGATAATAGATATGATTTGGGTTTTTGAGACTTTTTTTAATTTTTGAGTAGAGATCTCTGTCTTTTTCGACATCACCTTCTATATATTTAAATTTATTTATTAACTCTTTTGGAATTGATGGTTTGTGTCTAGCTACACCAATTATTTTTATTTTTTTTGGAAGGAGTTTTTTCTTTTCAAGACTAACAAGAGCTGGAAGGAGTTTTTTTTGCGCAAGATTGCCTGTAATGCCAAAAATTACCAGATCGAAATTTTGCATGAAGAAATTATACTATATAAATGTTAAAAGAAGGCTTCCAATAGTTGCGAAAATTGCAGCCATCAGAAAAACTGCAGAATGACCGACTTTGTCATATAAAATTCCAGCCATAACACTTGCGAAAAATCCAGAAAGGCCGACTGCAGCGTTGAACCATCCAATCCCACTTGCGCGAAGTTCGTTTGGAACGAAGTCTCCAGCATATGCTTTACCAACTGCTCTAAATATTCCCTGGAAACTTCCATACAGAGCAAATAGAATTGCAATTAGTACGAAATTTTTTGTAACTGCGAAACCAATTAACGAAATTATAAAAATTACGAAAGATGTGAGTAGAACAATCTTGCGTCCAAATTTATCACTTAAAAATCCTGATGGATAAGAAACAATTGCAGCGATCAAATTGTAAATTGCATAAATTAAAATTGTTCCAATAAGTGGTGTTCCAATGTTCTTTGTTTGGAGAATCATGAATGAACTACTAATATTACCAATCCCAAAAATAATTATGACTGTTAGATAATTCCAATATTTTTTTGGAAAGCTTGAGAATTTTGCAGTAAGATTTGTTTTTGACTTAAAATCGCTTTTATTTTCTTTAACAAAAAGAACAAGTACAACGGCGAGGAGACCAGGAATAATTGCCAGGTAAAAAATTGAACGAATTGGAACTTTAATGTAATAAAGCAAAAAAATGGCTAAAAGTGGGCCTAAAAAAGCGCCGAGATTGTCTCCGATTCCTTCTAGACCAAAAGCTTTGCCACGGTTACCATCATTTGCTGATGAAGCAATTAGGGCATCTCGCGGCGCTGACCGTGTTCCAGTTCCTAATCTATCTAAAAATCTTGCGACAAAAACTTGTTGCCATATTGTTGATAGACCAATCAGAGGTTTTGAAAAAGCGGCAATTATGTAGCCAATAATTGCCAATGATTTTCTTTTGTGGAGTTTATCGGAAATGTATCCAGCAAATCCCATTTGAATATTTTGAGTTGCTGTAGCAATTCCTTCTATTAGTCCGACTATACTTCCGGAAGCTCCTAAATAAGTTGTAAGGAAAATTGGAAGAATTGGGTAGAGCATTTCTGTTGCTATATCGGCGAAGAGGGAGGTAAAAGCGAGAAGATAAATGTTTTTCTTGTTCACAGCTTATGCTAACATAAATTACTAACGTGCTTAAGAAGATAATATTATTTTTGATTGTTATTATTTTGATGTTTCTTGGTGTACATAAAACTATTCCTAAGATTGTCCAAAATGTTACTCATCCGACTCCTAGTGATCCACTTCAGATTTCATATATGAGAGATCAAGTTTATCCAGGGAGCGATTTAAAGATAGAGCAAACTTTGGCTGATGGATCAAATTACAAGAGATATATTGCTTCTTACTTTTCCGATGGACTCAAAATTTATGGACTTCTGACCGTCCCATTTGGAAATTCGAGTGGAGGATTTCCTGCAATTATTTTTAATCATGGGTATATCACCCCGCAACTTTATACAGCTGACGGGAATTATATTGCTTATGTAAATGCGCTTGCAACAAGCGGGTATGTGGTTTTTAAACCCGATTATCGTGGGAATGGAAAGAGTCAAGGGATTCCTGGCAGTACATATTTTTCAAGAAATTATGACATTGATGATCTTAATGCGATTACAAGTATTAAAAAATATAGCAATGTAAATTCAGATAGAATTGGAGTTTGGGGGCATTCGATGGGGGGCCATATTACTTTAATGGATTTAGTGATATCGGAAGACATCAAAGCTGCAGTTATTTGGGGAGGAGTTGTTGGATCGTATAACGATATTATTTATAACTGGCAGAATAGAGTGAGTTATCAGCCTGATAGCGAAGATCTACGTTTAAGGAATTTGGCGAGGCAGCAAATGCTTGATAAATATGGAACTCCTTCAGCTAATCCTGATTTTTGGAATTCAATTGATCCGACTGCAAACCTTAATTATGTAACAGCTCCGGTTCAAATTCATGTGGGGCTTGCTGATAATCAAGTTCCGCCTGATTTCTCGCAGCGTCTGTATGATAAATTGAAAGGACAAGGCAAGGTTGCGGAATTTTATCAATATCCTGGCGCTAATCATGATATAGGGAGTCCTAGTTTTAGTATGGCAATGCAGCGAACCATTAGCTTCTTTGATAAATATTTAAAATAAGTTACAATATATTCGATGAATAAATTAGTGATGTTACTTTCAGTTTTAGTTGGAGTTGTCTTAGTTGGGATATCTATTTTGTATTTTGTAACTCCAGCGAACCATTTACCGACATTTATTCCAGGATATGCAGCTGACTTAACAAGACACCATTTTACACACGGCATTGCAAGTTTATTTTTGGGTCTTGGGGCTTTTGCTTTTGGATGGTTTGCTTCTGGCAAAAAATAAACTACTTTTGTGAGGGATGGTTGGGATTAGTTACGTCGAATTCTACTGGTAAATATTTCCATTTAATGTAAGCAATTGTCTGTGTAGTTGCAAACTTATTGTCACGTTCAGGTTCTATTTTTCCCGTTATCCATTCTTCATTTGGAACAGACCTGATGGTAGTACTGGACAATTCGGATAGTTCATTTCTGCTAATAACAGATAGGTCATTCCAAAAAGTTCCTAATTTGTAGAAGTAATCGAAAAGATGTTGTGATCCAAAAACTGCTCTTCTTTCTTGTAAAGAGTCAACAAATATTATGCCGTCAATTTGTTGTAACCTTTCTTTTGCTATATCTCTTTCTGGATTGGCCATTTCAAAGTCAATATAAAGTGAATATAGTATTTTGTCAACTATTTATTTAGAAATAGAAATGAGAGGATAGAACCGATAGCTATGCAGTAAACTGCAAATGGCCAGAGCTTTTGAGTTTCGAAATATTTTGTCAGGAATTTTACTGATAGATATGCAAATAATCCTGCAAAAAATCCTCCTATTAAACTTATCCCTAAATTTCCACCTCCAAGAATTTCAGGAAGCTTTACCAAAGTTGCTCCAGCAATAATTGGTGTTGCTAATAAAAATGAAAAACGAGCTGCGTCTTTGTGATTTAATCCGACTAAAAGCCCGCCTGTAATTGTACTTCCTGTTCTTGAAAATCCTGGAATTAGAGCTAGGCATTGCATAAGGCCAACTGAAATACTGCTTCCCCAGTTTAATTTGGTAACTTTTTCGTGCTTTCTTCTTTGCAGAAAGTCTCCGCCTAAAAGTAGAAGTCCATTAAGAATTAAAACGGCTGCCACAATATTTGGAGAAGCGAATAAATTTTTAAGAGTATCTTGAAATAAAACGCCAAGAATTCCAGCTGGGACTGTAGCAACAATTAAGAGCCATGCAAGTTTTGCGTCTTTATCATCATCTCGGATTTCTCTTCTCTTTAGGCTTCTAAAAAAACCAGCAACTATTTTTTGCCAATCTTTAAAGAAAAATAGAAATAGAACTAAGCAAGTTGCTGTGTGGGTTGCAACAAGAAAACTTAAGAAGAATGGATCACTTTGGTTAATTTGCCAACCTAAAAGCTTTGGGAGTATTACACTATGTCCAAGACTTGAAATGGGGAATAGTTCTGTAATTCCTTGAAGAGACCCTAAAATAATGGCTTGGAAAAGATTAAGCATTACTAATTATATAATAAGTATATGGAATTACTCTTGGTAATCTTCATCTTCTGATAGGAGTGGTATTGGATTGTGGAGAAGTTCTCTGACGTTGTTACCACTGAGTTGATATGTTGATCCTCCTACTTCATTTGGATTTTCGTAGTATCCATACAAAACTCCGCTCTCTCTTGAGTAACTAGAACCTGTTTCCAAAACATTTAGTAAATAGTCAAGTTCTTCTTTTCCGTCTTTTCCTATTATATATATTCTTTCTGTAAGTGACTCACAATTTTGATTGTCGGTAAAAACTTCTCTTTCAATTCTAACTGCCTTTACTTTTCTTGATGCTCCTAATTTCTCTAGTTCGTCGTCTATGTCAATGGTTCTTTCAAACATATCTTTTGGATCTGGCTTTATTGGTTTTTCAGAAAAACGTATTCCCCATATTGGCATAAAACCTTTGTCTTCAAGCCAGTATTTTGCTCCATTTTCCATTGGATTCCAAGTTGGAGAGAATTTCGAAAAATCCTGATCCACTAGAGCTTGATATGGTGTTTTTTTTGCAACTTCAGACATTTCTTGAGATTATACTCTGATTTTTATTTTTTTGGCAACTTTTGCATGATATACTTAATTTGTGATATCGAGAATTTTGAAGAAGTGGATTTTGGTTAGCTTTGCTATTACTGGAGTTTGTGCAACGATTTATTGGGCTGTGCAGCAAAATTACAGGCAGACTGCAAATGATCCACAAATTCAGATGGCTGAAGATGCTTCTAACTCTTTGAGTAGCTCTGGAAAAGTTGGTGATTTTAATACTGAAATTAAGATAGATATTTCAAAAAGTTTAGCTCCTTTTGTAATTATTTATGATGTAAAAGGAAATCCGATTGCATCGAGTGGAAATTTGGACGGAAAGGATCCTGTGATTCCATCGGGTGTTTTTGATTTTGTGAAAAGTAATGGACTTGATATATTGACTTGGGAACCACAAAGTGGGGTTAGAATCGCAGCAGTTGTTGATTCATTTAATTCTGCAACGCAGAGCGGATATGTTCTGGCAGGACGAAATATGCGCGAAGTGGAAACTAGAATTGAAAAATTAGCTATGCAAATTGGTATAGGATGGGCTGCAACTGTATTTGGCAGTTTAGTTTTGATTGGAATTTTGGAAATTGTGATGCCTACAAAGAAGAAATGAAAATTAACCTCTGATTTCTTTTGATGGATTCTGAGTGGAGCCTTCAATTATTTGTTGACGATTATTTTCAAGAAAAGTTTTCGGCATTGTTAAAATGTATCTTATTCTTAATGCGTAATCAAGCATTTCGTTTTGTGAAATAACTTGTTTGTCGCCTATCTTGTTTTCTAATTCTTCTGCTATCGAGACAACAACAAATGCTCGTTCTTTTTCTGTCCAATCTGAACTTGGTTCGTACATATGGCTAGTATAGCAAAGATTAAACAAATTACAATTACTTAAGAGCGATTCTATCGCCCCGCCTTGCGGCGGGACTCCAGAATGACTCGATTAATACCCCTGAGGAGATGCAGCTGGAGAACCATTTGGTCTACCAAACATCATTCCATTTCCAATTTGAACATTTTGAGCTGTGATACTGCCATCAGAATTTGTTGTCCCAAAAACAGTTACATTACTGCCATTTGTTAAATCACTTGCACTTGCCGTTGTGGTTTTACCAATCATAGTTCCGCTACTTAGAATTACAATTTTTGTACTGCCATCCATCATTTTGACTGTAACACTATTGTTGTCAGCACTTATGATTTGGCCTCGAACTGCCATGCCATTTGCTCCACCTCTTCCGGCTCCTCTTGTAAAGGTTCCGTTTGCTCCAAATTGACCGCGAGCTGGAGTTTTTCCTTTTTGGAATTGCATTCCACCAAAGAAACCTGCACCTGCTCCAACTAAAAGAGCTATAACTGAAAAGATTATTATTTTATTGTTCATATTTATCACCTCCCCTTCGGCTACGCTCAGGGCTATAGCTTATTCATATCTTAAAGCTTCTATGGGCTGCAAATTGGCTGCACGATTGGCCGGATACCAACCAAACAGCACGCCGATTGCGGCTGAAACTATAAAAGCTATAAGAATCGACGGAATTGAAATAAAAAATCCAGAATTAGTGAGTTTTGAATAGGCAAAGGATGCTAGTATTCCGAGAATTATTCCTAAAGTTCCTCCAATAAAAGTTAAAATAATAGATTCTATTAAAAATTGTCTTACTATAATATTTTTCTTGGCTCCCAGAGCTTTTCTTAATCCAATTTCTCTTGTTCTTTCAGTCACCGTTACGAGCATTATATTCATAATTCCAATTCCTCCAACTATTAGTGAGATGGCGGCAATTCCCGCTAGAAGAGTTGTAAATGTAGAGGTTGCTGTATTTGCGGTATTTAAAATATCGGCCTGCGAAAAAATGGAGAAATCTGCTTTTGCAGGATCTGTTATTTTATGGCGAGCCAAAAGAAAATATCCAACTTCATTTTGGGCGGCTGTCATAGCATCACCCGACTTTGCGCTAAGAGCGATTGAACTTAAATAGTTACTGCCAAAAAGTTCTTTTTGAGCAGTTGAGAGGGGGATATACACAATATCGTCTTGATTATTAAATCCTGTCCCGCCTTTACTTACAGTCACTCCCACAACTTTAAAAATTTGGCCGCTTATTCTAATATTTTTTCCAATTGCGCTACTTCCATCTGGAAATAAATCACTTTGGGTAGTTGGACCTATTACGGCAATTTTTGCTATGCCATTTACGTCCTGATCTCCTATAAAGGTTCCATCTACAACTGTGATATTATGTACACTTTCGTAAGTTGGTGTAACTCCAATTATTTGAGTATTCGTATTAGCAGCAGTTGTAGTTACTTGACCTCTTCGTTGAAATTCCGGGGAAACTGTTTTAATTGTTGTAATTTCAGTTGAATTTGCAATTGCTTTTGCGTCATCAAGAGTTAAGGAAGTTCCGCCTCCTGCGGCGCCTCTTACTGCACCGGTATTTTGACCACTCGGCTGGACCGTTAATAAATTTGATCCAAGAGATTGGATTTGGCTTTGGATTGCTTGTTGGCTTGCCTGGCCTAAAGAAACAAGAGCGATAACGCTTCCAATTCCAATAACAATTCCGAGCATAGCAAGGCCAGTTCTTAATTTATTAATAGTAAGAGTGCCAATTGCTTCAGTGATTAATTTCCAGTTATTCATACTAATTTTCCGTCTTTTATTGTAATTATTCTTTTGGCGTGAGCTGCAATATCTGGTTCGTGGGTGATCATTACGATCGTGTGACCACTTTTATTTAATTTATGAAAAATTTCCATTATTTCATCAGCCTGCGCACTTGCGATATTCCCAGTTGGCTCATCAGCGAGCAGTATTGCGGGGTTATTAACAAGAGAACGGGCTATGGCAACTCTTTGCATTTGGCCTCCTGAAAGTTGATTGCTTGTATGATTTAGGCGGTCGCCAAGACCAACTAGCTTTAAATATTTAGTCGCAATTATTTCGCTTTCAGTATCGGAAAGACCTTTGTACATCATGGGAAGCATGACATTTTGCAGGGCTGTACGTCTTGGTAATAAGTTAAAGGCCTGAAAAATAAAACCAATTTTGCGATTTCTTATGTCAGCTAATTCATCGTCAGTTAATTTACCTACTTCTTCACCGTCAAGAGTATAGGAGCCCGATGTAGGCGTATCAAGAGCTCCAATAATGTGCATAAGCGTCGATTTTCCGCTTCCTGATGGCCCCATTATGGCTACAAATTCACCTTTTTTTATGTCAAAAGAAATGTTATCTAGGGCGATTGTCTCAATCATGTCGGTCTTGTATATTTTGGAAATTTTGGAAAGATGGATTATTGGCTTGATCATTTTAGTTGCCTCTGCCGCGATTAATAAATACAGCTCCGCCTCCGCCGCCAAAGCCTCTCGTTCCACCAAATGGAGAAGTTCCGGTGGAACTATTTGTTGTTGGAAGACTT
>Ga0137359_10004031_pt1 | contig 11988 bp, 11 predicted proteins | sample Mad1_40_16metaG_FD_108281 | JGI IMG/M metagenome (GOLD analysis project Ga0137359, IMG submission 108281) | Vadose zone soil microbial communities from Angelo Coast Range Reserve, California, USA - Mad1_40_16 metaG | ecosystem: Environmental > Terrestrial > Soil > Vadose zone | place: USA... | reverse complement strand
GGCTTCAGCGGTCACTACAAGAAATTTATGGGGAAACAAGTCGATGACTCAGAGTAAAGAAGTAAAGGACTTTCTTAATGACCTCGTCAGACTCTGCAGGAGTCATGGATTGTCCCTCACTCATGAGGATATCGAGGGTTCATTCGAGGTCCGCCCCTACAGTAGTGATTTTACGACGTGGCTACTCCAGGCCACGGACAAAACAGGAGCAGAAAATGAATGAAATCGAATTCGCGTTGACACAGGCGCTGACAGCAGTATCTGAGACCAATGCCAGGATCGTCGAGGCCCTGAAGGCGTTGACGAAAAAGGTTTTGATGTTGGAAGCCAGGCTCGAGAAGGCTGAGGCTGTACTGGAACAACGTGGACAACCGTTGAACTGATGAATAGACTTTAAATCAAAGGAGAGATCAGATGAAACAAATAGGATCCATGACCCCAGCCGAGCAAGTTGAAGGCATTGCCAAGGGCACTATATATATGATTCGTTGGGGTAAAGACGTACCCATCAAGGACACCAAGCTGAATAAAAAAGAAGCTCTGGAGTTCGAGTCCGCCAAGGCCCGTGGTTATATCCATGTCTACGACAAGCGATATAACCTTCCCAATATATGGTTTCGGTGGTGTGAGGAAGTGACACAACATCCCTATGTCATCATCTTTCATAGTGGACGACGAACAACCGTTGAGATGGATTTAATAGGAAACGAGAGATCCCGCCTGTCTTTTAGCGCACAAGAATGGCTGAATCAACAATACAGAGATAAATTGGGTGTCGATATCAACCGACACTATAGACGCGTTTGCTTTGGCTGCTTCAATCAGGTTAAAAATGTTAACGCGGAATCCGCCGAAATTATTGCCCAACTAATGATAGCTGCCTATCAGCGAGATGCTGATAAGAACGATGAATTCTTACGAAACGAAGCATGGCCTCCCTATTGGACTGATGCATTGGAACGCGCCCAACCCTGGCCGGATTCGGTTAAGCCATGAAAAAATGAACTGATAGTACAGCGATGGATACTAATCATTTAGCTGAATACTGACGGGAAGGCTACCACCGCCATTAGCGATTCCAACGACTAATGTTAGAATAAGCGCCGGTCCCTGCAGAGAAACAGTCCCACTCTGCAATCCCGTAAATGTTGGGTCCGAGGCAAAGAGTTTCTTGGCCTGATTGAGTATGGCCTTGGGGTCCACATCGGATAAATTCGACCCGACTTGCATACGGAACCCCAGTCCAGGGTATTGAAGAATACTACCAAGAGGAGTTGCCAGGTAGATTTTTATCTTCTGGATAATGTTTTGCAATCCCGTGGCTAGTTGACTGTGGCCGCTTGGGCTGAAAATGAGATCGAGCTTGCTGTCGACGGCCAGCGCAATCCCGGCGGCATTGATCAAGGGGTCGAATTGATCAATGCCCGGAATCTCTTTACTTTCAAAAGGGGATAGCGATGGGTTCGAGGACGGTATAAAAATCGACTTCTGGCTGTTGACGGTGTTCGGGGTAAAGAACTGGAGCCTGGCCTGGGCGGCGACCGTGAAGGCATCGAGGGAGCCCAATCCATCGAGGGTGACGATGACGTAGCCGGGTGCCACCGGGTTCAGGGCCAGGATATGGCGGGTCTGCCGCCGGGATCCATTGGCGGCCACGTAAACGGTTTGGCCCAGGAAGAGCTGGCTGGCATCGGCCACGATTACGGTCTGGGCATCGGCGTTGACAAGAAGCGGCAAAGAATTTCCTTCCTCGTCGACGTAGGGAGCCCGGAGTCCATTCAAGGCCGCGATTTCGAACCATCTATCGACGGCTCCCAAATATTGTAGCGATAACTGCTCGAGAGTGGCCCCATAGGGGAAAGGGATGGCGAATTTAGAGACTGGTTTTTGGAAAGCAATTCCAGCATTTTCGGCCAGGCCAGCGATATAATCAATAGAATTTGGCAGTGACAACGAGGCCGCGGGGGATGCCGTAGCCCCCATATGATCGAGAACACTCACGCAGTCCTGGAGTGCATACAAAACGGCAAAATCACTGGAGTCGGCAACCTTAACCGGGGTCCGGATCGGACGACCATAGAGGCGTTCGTATTCGGGATCCCCGAGCCCGATGAGTTCGGTGTAGTCGTCGATGAAGGCCAAGAGCGCGGACTTCATGGCGTCAAAATCCGCTGGCGTCAGAGCCCCCACTCTTTTATTCTCGGCCCGGACGGCTGCGGCCACGGCCGGGGGTAAACGGAGTTGATTCGGGGTAAAGGCGGTGAGCATATCCCGGTAGGAGTCCTGGAGACCGGGGGCACTAAAATCAATGATGTTGTGAATATCGGGACCGACGGCGGGATTGCCCAATCCCCTCAATTGAGCCGCAGTCATGGCACGATCTATTTTCTGACCGGCGGGCGACGTCAGCCCCGACCAGGCCTGCTTCAGCTGAGCCCAGTCCTTGACCAGGGCATTGGCACATTCATTGGCTATGTTCTCGGGCATATCGGCCAGGGACTTGATGACGCCAGCCGTGGCCTTGAGAGCCGACAAAAGAGTGCGGATTCCGTTAATGACTTGAGCCACCGTGGATTCCACGTCTTGGACGATGGCGTTGACGACGGCGACGACGGCAAATACGGTTTTTATGGCCGCGGTCACGGCCGTGATGGCATTACTGAGAAAGCTAGAATCCTTGATAGGGGTCGGCAGAGCGGCGGCCCCGAGCTCGACACGCCCCCAGGCCTTGAGTGTCAACGAGTATTGGTACTCCATGGGATTTGCCGCCGACCGCGACATCCTGAAATTCTGGAGCGTACACAGGTAGACGGCTCGATCCTTCCAGCAGGCAAAGGCCAAGCGCATATTGCGGGCATCGGTGGCCAAGGGCGTGTAGGGCGTGGCCGGAGGACCGAGATCGATATTCTTTGTCGGTGCCGGCGCATTGGTCTTCAGGGCCACATAGGCTTCGAGGAATTGGCGCAGCAAATGAAATTGGTAATAACCGGTGCTGCGCTCGAAGATGGCATCGGTATCGGAATTGAATTTTGTCAGCGTCAGCTTATTGACGTTGGGTTGCTGCCCCGAAAATTTCCCCACACTTGAGGCCACGCGTTGGGCCGCGCTGACGCTACCGGCAAAAATCGAGGACGTGATCGTGGGGGCCGTATTTCGATCTGGGAGATTAGGCAGCAACGAGGACGGCACGATCCCCGTGGTGCCGCTGAGCTGGATCATACGGAAGGGGGCGCCGCCGTGCTGCTCCGTAATACCTGTCAACGTAGGGCGCACCTCGGAGGCCACGGGCATGTCCAGGTCCAAAGAAGTGGGGCCGATGGGGAGCGTGAATCGCCAGGGCGTGGCCTTGTAGGAAACCCCATTGGGGGCCGCAAAATCTGAAGCCTTGGAATTGCCATTCGGGGTCAGGATCAGGAGTTGATAGGGAAAGTATTGGCTCCAGTAGGAACCATCGATGGTGATGGCATCCATGAGCCCCTGGTCAAAGAGGGGCACATTCGACTGCAGGTCGACGCCGTGTCCATCTTCTTGGCTGGCTATGAGCGCCATCAGGGGTTTCCTCGCGGTAGGGGCTTACCAGATAAAGATTGCCAGGCCGTTACTTCTGAGTCCAGACCTGATCGGATAAATAAGTAGGGGCTTGGCTTTCGAACGTTTCTATTGCCGTCGAGCACTCCTGAAGGGCCTGCCCGGCCGTCGTCAGGGCCGTACCAGCTGCCGTCAGCGAAGCCGCTCCGGGGGCGCCGGCCGCGGAGGTGATACTGGCTGCGGCCGCCATCACCAAGCTAGATATCAGACTCAGTTGATTACTCAGCGTCGTCAGCATCTGGCTTTCCTGCTGCCGATACGTGGTGCCCAATATGAGGGCGTCGGTGCTGCCGCCCAGGATAATACCCTTCTTGGATTGGGCCGTGACCTGTACGGTCCCGTGCTCGGCGTCAGCGGACATATTCAGTTGCTGATCCGCGGCCAAATCGACTCTCTTCACGTCGGCGCCACCACTACCGATGGACAGGAACTGAGTCTTGGTTCCATTGGCCAGAACCAGGGAGCCGCCCTTCAGGAAGGCCGCTGATGCGTTTGCATTCTTATCGTCCTCGCTGATTGGGTCGCCGTTGGCATCCGTGGGCCCACGCCGCAAGAAATTGAATTCGCCGTCCTTGTTGACATCAATTTTGATGCCATTGAATTCAAAGACAAGGTGATGGCCAAGATTCGACTTTTCCTGGGGAAGTCCGGGGTGCTTGAGACCGCCCACGATCAGGGCCTGCCTGACATTGGAGTTCAAGCACAGCAGTGCCACGATAGAATTCAGACCCGGCTTACCCTGTGTGCTACCGCCCGCGTTCAAGCTCAATCGGGGAGTCCACTCAATATGGTCGGCGACGCCGCCGAAAAGAGACGCCATCTGGCATCGGGGGTAGACAATTTGGGTCTGAGCACCGCCTTCACTGACGTGCTGGACGCTGACATCGTATTCCCAGAAACGCTTATTGAAATTCCCATCGGTATCGGGTGCATACTGAGCTATGACTTGCCCGAAGCGGAAGGTGACCTCATTGAGTCCACGCGTATACCCGCTGGTGCCATTGGATTCAAATAATCGTACATAACTGGGGACGATGTCACCGCTATAGGTTTCGGCCATGATTACCCTCCATTCCCATTGGTTCGCACTTGAACATCATCGGCCTCCAATGTCACGTCGCCGGTAGCTCCGGGATAAACGAATAATCCCTGGGCATCATCATCAGACTCCACGGAAACACCATGGGTCAGAGCCAATGTCGTCGTAAAAGTTTTGATACCGCGATTAATGTCGATGTAGCCGGCTTGATGTTCTACGCGTTCAATATGATAGATGATGCCGCCGACAACACAATTATCGCCCTCAACAATTGGAGCCTGAGTACCGTTCAAAATCAAAGTCCCCTGAAAACGAAGATGGCCATTCATGACCGTATCGGCGAGAAGCTGGGAATAGAAACTAGCGGCCTGACTATTTTGGGTCTGCAGCACCAGGTTGAGAGCCGCTGATAGCTGGGCCTCGTACATTCTCAATCCATTGCGAAAGATATCGGCGCGATCCACGATGGGGGGCGCCACCAAGAGGGCCAACTGTTGACTCTGCTGGGGCTGGGCCGCGTACTGGTCCTGACCGCTGACGTGCACATAATTCATTCGCATGGCATCGGTGCGCCCAGTGTCTTCGCTATAGATCATGGAGTCGTCAATGATCCAGCGTGGTAGCGTCAGATACGGCGTCGAAGCCCAATGATTATTGCCGGTACCAGTGCCGGCGGCCCCAGAAGGCACATTGGTGGGGTTCTCCGAGAAGTGGATACTATTCATGGGCAGTTGTCTGCACATAATCGTCGGCATCACGTGACCGGTCGGGTCTACCCTCAATGAAGAAAACATTTCATTAATGGGCTCGTTCAAAAACGTCTTCGCGATAGACCACACGGACTGCATGTTAAAGTTCACGGTCTGCGGAATAAAAACAGCCTGCAGGGCATCGGCGCTATGGAAGACACCGTTGGCAGCCTTGGCAATTGTGGGTACAAAATTAGAGAGTTGGTTGTCGGATCCCGAGCCCTCGTATTTGTGAACACCGATATAGATCCTGAGGATATCGGCATACGTGGGTTGACTGTTCTTTATCATTGGCGATGACCCCATGCCCAAAAGCTTCAAGACCGCGGACGGTATCTGGTAGACGACATTGGGGCTCGAGATATTTTCGACGCTATTTCTGAAGTCTTCAACGCCCTGATCACCAGTAGATGGGGATAGCCAATTGACGATACGCTGAGACGCCAGACGGGGACCAAAACCCAGACAGGTCTGGATTAGTGTCGGTATCGTCTCCTCGCTGTTGACGAGCCCCGCCGCACCCAAGAGCTTGTCGATCTCGAGACCAAAGTCCGAGAGGTATTGTACACTTTCCGGATGGGCTTTACTGACGAGGGGGTTGAAGTACTGCGTGCTATCGAGTTCGGTGAATCCATTGGCGGCCACCGAGTACGTGGTCGTGAGTTTGCCATCATTCTGCCTAACTTTTTGGCGTCGACAGCTACTGATGCGCCCAAAAAATTTCAAGCCATCTTGATAACCGTTGAGTCCATCCTGGCTTCCATTATTAAAAGTACCCTTTTGGAGGGCATCACGGATACGTTGGTAATCGCTGACGTTATCAAACATCCAGACGAAAACATAGTCGCCACCGGCCAGAACCTGGCGATAGTCAATGGCGTTGTGGAACAACGAGATCTGGCAACCACTGACGTGATTCTCTTTACTGCTGGAGGTCGATACCGATTGAGTGTCGCCATCGGCTATAATTATCTGTTCGGTGCCACTGGGGTCCAGGAGAGCATCTGCTGTCGACGTCATCGTCACCGGGTCGAAACTGACACGATTCTTCAGGGGTATGAAGGCGACAATCCAGTTGGGATCAACCTGGTGGGAGTCAGGTGAATTCTGGGCGATGGTAAATGAAGGCGCCATGGCTTATGGGAGTACACCATTGGGGAAGTCAAAGTTCCTGCCGTGATTAGCGGCTTTGGGTTGTTTTTCATGGGGTTTTGCCGGGGAGCGGTGTCCGCCCGGGTAATGACTCCTGGACGTCATCGTGATAAGTTCTCGGAGCTTATCCGCCAATTGATCCATAGATTGGATGTCAACATCCTTGAAAACCGTAACCAGGTTCTTGAAGGCCACGGCGGCCAGATCCAGGCCACGAGCAGTCTTCGCCGATTCCTGGCCAATAAGTTCTAATCCCTGGACGGCAGATGTAATGCGCTGACTCTCGGCCAGCCCACCTTTAATGGGTCCCAAGGTCTTGCCTTTGGTCAAGACATCCCCTCGATGAGCAGTTATCCCAAAAGCACCCTCTGCTTGTTCTTGAGTGAGTTCAGGTCTAGCAGTACTTAAGATGGCACCTGCCAACTTGACAAATTCAGGATTCCTCATAGCGGCCTCAATGCCACCGGGACCAGACATCATTTTTTGTAATCGTATAGCTTCGGAACTCTTGCCATTACCTGTCAGCCCCATAAGCGCTGTTTCAAGGCCACCTTTGAGTACGCCACGACTCACATCAGTGCTAATCCCCAGGGCTTTAAATCGTCGACCTTCCCCACCAGCCAGTAACTCTTCTGTACCTGCATTGGCTAGGGCCAGGATTTGAGCACCACTAGCATCAGGACCCAGCATGCGCTTGGCCATGGCCATTTTAGCGAAATGAACGGCAGGAATCTGCGATAAGGTATCTAATCCTCTCATTCCCTGCTGACGAATATCGGCTTCATGCATACCCATTGCGGTTCCACCACCACTGATCCCGCCCATGAGCGCACCGGCAATATTTTGGAGACCTTGTGTGGATACGGCACCGCCAGCCGTAATTGAGGATCTAGCAACGGCACTTCCGATCTTTTCAAAGAATTGAACATCAAGGTTACTCATGCCCTTGGACACGCCCTCGCTGAGGATATTTTTTAGGACCTCGGACCCATTAGCACCTGCGGTACCTGCAGCACCTAGGAAACCGCCAGTAAATTCCGTACCAAGTCCTTGTCGTTGACCCCGAAGTGCTTGAGCCGCAAATCCCTGGGCCCCGACCACATCACGGGCCCCGAAGCGCTCGGCCAGCCCCATGCCCAGGGAAAGTGATTCCCCGAGATCGGAACCGACGCCAGCGCCGGCGCCGGCTATACCCATGTGCTCGCCACCAAGACGACGGGTAGCGGCCAAGCGGATACCTGCGGTCGCCTGCAAATTGGCTCCGACCATATTCTCCAGGGGATTCATGCCCTGAATGTTACCAATCTGTTCCTGGATCTTTCGTGACTCCTCGGCTCGGGCTCCACCATAAAAATAGTCTTTGACGCCAGCAATTCCGGCGCCACCCAGGAAGCCGACGCCGGCGCCAATGCCACCAAGTGCCATCGCACCTAATGGGGTGGCCACCATGCCTATACCGGCACCCAGAGCCCCTAGGGAAGCCGCACCGGCGGCGCCAGCGCCTAGCATGTCGCGCCCGTAGATACTGCCGATACCCTGAGATTTCTTGATGAGTTCGGCGGCACTGACTCGAGATCCATCAGGCATCGTATAGGTACCGCCAAGGGCAGCACCCATTGAGGCCGGATTACCCATGAGTCCTGACAGAATGGAGCCGACGCCACCCCCGACAGTCGCCACATTACCAGTGGCCGCAGTCTTATTTTGTTGGTAGAGCGCAAAGGCTCCGGCCGCAACACCGGCGACACCAGCGATTAATCCCATACCCTTCAGGATAGAGCTGACTACCGATGGATCCTTGGTCAGTTCCTTAATGCTTTCCTGATAGCTTTCCTTACTAGTCTGGGCGCCGATCAGGGCCTCGCCAAAGCGCTTGCTGCGGGCCTTGGCTTCTTGCAGGGCATATGGGGTGCCACCCTGCTCCTTGAACTGTTGCAGGATCTTCTGCTGTTTACTGTAGGCCCTACTTAATGTTTCAACTCTAGAGGTGTAATGCCTGAGTTTTTCCTGCTCATCTGTGATCGTCTTGCCAAGGATGGTTTTGAGAGATCGGGAGGTGTCTTCGCTGATATTTTTAAATTTGCGCATTTTTTCGCCGCCGTCGACGAACTGCTTGGCAAACATTCCGGCGCCGTGCGAAGTCCCGAGATTGATACCCTTAAAAGCCTTCGCCACCTCCACGCCTTCTTTGCGCAATTTTTTTAGCGCGATTTCAATTTTATTCAGACCCGCTGAATCAAAACTGGTCCCAATTTTTAGCGTCTTGTCATTAGCCATTCAAATAAATCCTCAAGAACGGATACTCTAAAGATTGTGCCCTCAAACCAAATGTTTCCAAGCTTTAAGCAGTTTGATCTTGCCTACATGCGTTGCGCTAATTCCATATTCAATCCCAATTATTTTCATCGATCTATTATCGCTTCTAATCTGTATGACTTGCTCTTCTGTCAATTTTGATTGATGGTGAGTCACTCCGCGCATCTGCCTTCCCTTACTAGTCCTATCACGATTATTATCACCAACGGTACCAAGAAATAAATGAGACGGATTCACACAAAGTCTATTGTCACATTTGTGACACACGCAGGTGCCGTGATATCCTTCGCCTTTAGGTATGGGTCCGTTGACTAATTCATAGGCGACTCGGCTCGATTTTACATTTATCTGTTTACCATTTCTTTTAAAACCGAATTGCCCATATCCATCGGCTGTAGTAGATGTTTTCCACTCCCAACATTCATCCGACCCCTTCTGATCGACTTTCTCCCAAAAACGCTCTTCGATAGTCTTTCTACAGGTCCATCTCTTCTCTTCCTTCAAATCCCCCAAAAGTTTATCCCATCTGATGTGATTTCGATACCTACCCCTTCCTTTATTGTCACGGTCACGTACATTATCAATATTTAATCCCACGACTAAATGTGACGGATTTACGCAAGATCTATTATCGCACTTATGCATGCAAACTTCACGACCAGACAAAACACGACCAGACATTTCCAGACTATACCGATGGGCGCCTATCTGTTTAGGATTTACATAAAATCTACCATACCCATCGCGGTCTCGACGAGCCATCCACCTCCAGCATTCATCGGGACCGCGCCTGTCTACTTTCTCCCAAAAACCTTTCCTCAACCGTCTTTTTCATTTCTTCTTCATTATACTCAAGGGATCAGAATTCATCAAGTCCATAAATTCCTTATCTTCAGAAATTGAGAACTCCAGGGGTTCCAGGCTTTTAAGCCCGGCTCCATCGGGCACCATCTTGACGGGAGCTTTTTTGACCTCCAAGGGGTCCTGTTCGCCCAAAGTGTCGACCGCGGCCGACACTTTTTTGTTCTGGTCATCTTTTAGGGATTTCATGGAGGCAGCCTTACGGGCTGTGGCCGCAAAGAAATCATCATCGGACTTCTTCTCGAGTTCAGCCTCATGCTCGAGAACCTCAGGTGGTGTTATGAGTTCCCATGCGATTTCATGAAGCTTTTCTTCCTCGAGCCCTTCGTAATCGGCTTCAAAGTAGTGCAATAACACAAAATCTACGGGAAGAGCATAGACTTGCGTCAAAGGGGTGCTAAATTCTCTGGAATACCAACGGGCAATGGATCTGAACTTAGCATCCCAGTCGGGCTCGAGTACGCCGGCCATGGCGCGCAGCCGTAGCTTCTCGAGGAGATCCATGAGTAACTACTTGGATTCAGGCTCGTTCAGGGACTTCTCAATCTTGGCTCGATCGGCCTCGGCGTCGGCATCGGTACCACCGGCTTCCTTGCGGAGGGCCTGGAGTTTAGACCAGACCTCACTGAGTACATTATCATCGCCGTAGAGCTGATCGCCGTTGTTCGAGGATTTCCAAAACAAGGGGGTCTGCACAAAGGAGACGGCAAAATCGGCTCGCATTTCCGCGATATCGCGCACCCGAGGACTAGCGTACTCTGGGTTAGGACCCAAAGCCTCTCGATAGAGACGATCCTTGAGTATTTCCTCCGAGTAGGAGAGCACGACTTTGGCCCTGAAGGTACCGGTGTAATTCACCTTCGTCTTTTCGCCGGTGATATTGATGTCGAAGGGTTGCTCGTTACTGATTTTGGTCACTGCCATATGAAATATTCCTTTACTATGAAGATAGCCGTGGATCTATGGGGATTTGCGGATCACTGACAGATAACGACGAAAAATGGCGTCCAGGGCAACCAACCCGGGGGTCGTAAAGTAAAAGATTGACACCGAGGACAAATTGTGACAGTATATCCTCCATGAGCTATCGCGTGGACCCACAAACTCTTCTCTTCGATGATCTGGACCCCAATGAAGCCAAGATCTTGTACCGAGATATGGAAGACATCGTTCTCCGAGGCAGCCACCACTACGGAGCCGAGGCATTCCAATCCTGGCTTAAAGCCGCAGGTTATGATAACCGACAAGCACTACTTGTGCTCTCCACCGCGTACCCACAACGCGCGCTATTGTCATTGTTGAAATACCACTAAAATATAAAGGAGACCGAATCATGAAAATGAGATGGAGTACCTGTTGGCTTCCCGATGGCGATAAACACGATGGCAGTGGCTGGCTGGCCGTTGATCTCCAATGTGGCCCCGATCCGGAGAGTCGCAGTCGTAAGACCATGATGCTGTTGGCATCCAAAACCAAGGCGTTCAAGAAAAGGCCAAGCCAAATCTTTGAGAAGAAGTTCTTCGACAACGGACAGCGCAAAATTGTTCAGGAGTTGTTAGAGGCCCTAAATGGGGCCGCTAATTTCTGGGTGTCGGAAGCTTAGGGGATCTGCGAACCCGAGATAATGTCGAGTTCGACGCTTGAAAGAGCAGCTCCGCTAGAATCTAATCCACCAAGCACCCAGAGCGCGGCGCCATCGGAAGCAGCCGCAAAGCCACTACGAGCCGTGATCATGCTACTCCCTGCGACCCAGTCACTCTGTGGAATACCGGCGGCATTCAATCGAACATAGGAAGTCGTCATCAGCGTGTTCGCGCTACCATCTTTTCCACCCAAGGCAATCAGGGTGTTGTTCTTGCGCAGGACCACGGGGGCATTGATGGTTGTCAACATCGTTGTTTTTGTCCATGGGGACACGGTACCGTCACCTGCCAGGACTGCCGTCCAAACACTGGCGCCGACGACCATATTCAGGACATTGCCCTGAATCGCGGTCACATTCGTGGCCTGCACGCAGGTGCCCGGGAGGTAGCCCACGATCGACCAGGCGCCGAGGGTGCCGTCGCCATTGACTTCAGCCCTGTAGATCAGGGTGTTATTCGCCAGCGTTGCCGTGGTACCGCCGGCCATATAGAGCCAATTTCGAAAATTCCAAAGTTGATAGTTGATAAGTTCCGCCGGCACATTGACGGCATTCCATTTACTAATGTTTCCGTTGGCGTTAATCATTCCGGACTGGAATTGACTGACCTGGCCACCGATGGCGAGCCCGCCAACGGTAGT
>Ga0137359_10004027_pt1 | contig 11991 bp, 3 predicted proteins | sample Mad1_40_16metaG_FD_108281 | JGI IMG/M metagenome (GOLD analysis project Ga0137359, IMG submission 108281) | Vadose zone soil microbial communities from Angelo Coast Range Reserve, California, USA - Mad1_40_16 metaG | ecosystem: Environmental > Terrestrial > Soil > Vadose zone | place: USA... | reverse complement strand
CGTCACCTCCAGGGTAAGGTCGAATTTGGCTGTTTCGGTTTCAACCGGAGTTGCAGTCAGACTGAGTTCGGGCAGTGTCAACTTTTGGGACGGAGTGTTCTGTAGAACAAACGCAACCTGAAACAGGGCTGAGCGGCTCACGTCCCTTGGCGGCCGCAACTCTTCGATCAGTCGCTCGAAAGGCACGTCCTGATGAGCGTATGCTCCCAGTGCCTCTTCACGAACGCGTTTCAATAGCTCAAGAAAGCTGGGATCGCCGGACAAATCTGCGCGCAGGACTAAGGTATTAGCGAAGTAACCGATCAAGCCCTCGATTTCCGCGCGATTTCGATTTGCGATAGGAGTGCCCACCAGGAGATCGTCCTGACCTGTATAGCGATAGAGCAGTAGCTCGAACGCGGCCAGCAGCACCATAAACAAAGTGACGCCCTGGCGCTGGCATAACTCGTGAAGAGCGGCACTTAGAGACCAGGGGACTAATAGCGTTTTCTTTGCGCCGTTAAAAGTCTGCACCGCCGGTCGAGGACGATCGGTGGCCATCTCCAGAACCGGCAGCCTCCCGCCAAGCCGCTTCTTCCAGTGGGAAAGCTGATTCTCGAGTACACTTCCATGCAGCCATCTGCGCTGCTCGACGGCGAAATCAGCGTACTGGATCGGCAAAGGCGGAAGCGGTGAAGGCTTATTACCGGCGAACGCCTCATAGACCTGGGCGAACTCCTGGACCAGCACTCCGATGGACCAGCCGTCTGAAATGATGTGGTGTGTGGTCACAAGGAGGACGTGCTCGTCTTCGCTTAACTTCAAAACTTTCAACCGTAGCAGTGGGCCAGTGCCGAGATCAAAAAGCTGCCGGGCTTCTGCCGTGGCCAGGCGTTGAACCTTATTTTCTCGTTCCGCCTCGGAGATTTTTCTGAGATCGATAACAGGAATCTGTAACTGAAGGTTCGCCTGGATGTCTTGAATGGGTTGCCCGTCGAGAATGGTGAATCTGGTGCGCAGAACTTCATGGCGTCTAATAATTTCATTAAAGCTCTGCTCTAGCGCCGTAAGGTTGAGGCGGCCTTTGAGACGAACCGCTCCAGAAACGTTATAGACTGCGCTGTCAGGGTTCAGGCGATCGAAAACCCACAGGCGTTCTTGCGCAAACGAGAGCGGCAGAGGCTCCTCTCTGGAGCAGGGAAGTATCGCCTGAGAGGTGGCGCGCACAACCTGATCGACCTCGTTAAGGAAACTAATAATTTCCGGTTTGCGTTCGGCTAACTGCTTCAACAATTCAGAGGTCATCACGCCTGACGGCGCGCTATAGCGCAAGCGATTCCCTTCGATCCAAAGCTTCACGTCCAAGCTTCGCAGGTAGGAAAAAAACTCAGATGTCATTACAATTCTCCGCTCACGCGCTGGTCTCGTAGGTCCTCAGCGGAGTAGGTCAGCCCTTCCAACGCCCACTGAATGTTCTCGATTTCTTCGGACATTGCTGAGATAGTTGGACGTTCAAACGCCGCTTGCAACGGCAGTTCCATCCGAAAAGCGGAACGTATTCGAGAGATTAGCTGAGTCGCCAACAGTGAGTGACCGCCCAGTTTGAAGAAGTTGTCGTAAACACCGACGCTCTCAACTCTCAATAGATCCGCCCAAATCTCTGACAGTGTCCTTTCTGTCGGGGTCCGCGGAAGCACAAAGTCACTTTCCTGGTCGCGTCGGGTACGGCCTGGGGCAGGTAAGGCCCGACGATTAACTTTTCCGTTAGGGGTGAGCGGCAAACTTTCCATCAGAAGGAAGCCGGCAGGCACCATGTGATCGGGCAGTCTCTTTTTCAGAAAACCATATAGCTCATCAACCGTGCAGGTAGATCCCTTAACCAAGACAACGTAAGCTATGATGCGCCTATCACTCTCAATATCCTCGCGCACGATCACCACGGCATCTGACACGCTCAAGTGCTGTCTCAGCACTGTTTCGATCTCTCCTAACTCAATACGGAAGCCGCGGATCTTTACCTGGTGGTCAATGCGACCGAGAAAGTCGAGGTTGCCGTCGGCTAAGTAGCGCGCCAGGTCTCCCGTCCGATACATACGTGCTCCCGGTTTTTCACTGAACGGATTCGGAATGAAACGTTCAGCGGTCAACTCTGGGCGATTGAGATAACCACGGGCCAGCCCCTCGCCGCCGAGGTAAAGCTCACCAACCGCTCCCACCGCAGCTAATTGTAGATTCGTATCCAGCAAATAGACTTGCGTGTTTGCAATCGGACGACCGATGGCTGGCTGGCGAATCGCTCCGCGCTCGACCAGCGCGAAAGTCGAATAAGTCGTGTCTTCCGACGGGCCGTAGAGATTCCACACTTGGGCGACATTCGTCTGCTGATAAATTTGATCTACCAGCGACTTTGTCAGCGGTTCACCCGCGAGATTGATTATCCGAACCGACTTGGGAACTCCGTCAATGCGTAGTAACTCAGTCATCGCGGACGGAACAGTATTGATCACCGTGATAGTTTGCGCCGCCAGTAGGGAGGGAACTTGCAAGGCGTTTTCAGCCACTATCACAGTGCCTCCGCAGGCCAGCGTCACAAAAATCTCGAAAACGGACAAATCGAAACAGATCGAGGTCGAAGCCAGCATGCCGGCGAGGTCGTCCGGCCTAAAGACTGTTCTCGCCCACGTGACGAGAGCGACCGCACTTTGATGAGCGATTGCAACCCCCTTCGGTTTGCCCGTCGAACCTGACGTATAAATCACGTAGGCAAGATTATCCGCAGACGCAGCCCTCTCCGGGTTTTCAGCACTACGTTCGGTATTCACGCTCCAGTCGGCATCGAGGCAGAGCACCTGCGTCCGGTGTTGCGGCAAAGTTTCGACCAAATGCTGCTGTGTGAGCAGGACACGAACTTGTGAGTCTTCGAGCATGAAGCGGATACGTTCCTGCGGATAGTGCGGGTCAAGCGGGACATATGCTCCACCCGCCTTGAGGATGCCGAGCATCCCGATAATCATCTCAATACCACGCTCAACGCAAATGCCGACAAGTGCTTCTGCTCCGACGCCCATTGAGCGGAGTCGATGCGCCAACTGGTTAGCTCTGCGGTTCAGTTCGCGGTAGCTGACCTCGGTATCCTCAAATACTAATGCCCGTGCCTCAGGAGTGCGCTCCGCTTGCGCCTCAAACAACTCGTGCAGGCAGGCCATCCGCGGGTAATCTGTTACCGTATCGTTCCACTGAAAAAGCAGTTGCCGTTGCTCCTGCTCGGACAAAAATTGAAGCGTAGAAACGCGCTGCTTGGGGTTATTGACAATGCTCAGTAGCAGAGATCTAAAGTTCTCGCTGAAGCGCGTAATGGTCGCAGCGTCAAATAAATCTGTGTTGTATTCCAGTAACCCCTTGAGCTGTCCATCCAGCTCCGCCATTGTCAACGTCAGGTCAAACTGGGCGATACGTCGTTCCAAAGCTATGGGTTGTAACCTTAGATCACCGAGCTGGAGTTGTCCTCCCGCTTCACTCATGCTTAGCGCGGCCAAGCCCTCTTCACTCAGAAGATGCGGTTTTTGGAAGACGAACATGACCTGAAAAATGGGGGGCCGGCTGAGAGAGCGTTCCGGCTGAAGACGAGCAGCCAGCAGAGAAAAAGGATAGTCCTGATGCTCGAAAGCCCGCAGCGCGGTTTCACGCATCTGAATCAGAAATTCTTCAAAAGTCGGGTCGCCCGAAAATTTGGCCCGCATCGGCAGGGGATTCACAAAGAGGCCAACGATTCGAGCCAATTCCGGATGGTTGCGGCCTATCATGGGCGAGCCTACGATTATGTCGTCCTGCCCTGAGTAACGGTGGAGCAACAACTGAAAAGCTGCGAGCAGAGTCATATAAAGAGTCGCATTCTGAGCACGGCCAGCCTCCTTTATCTGCTCCGTAAGCTCGCTATTCAGTTGAAAATAGTGGGCTGCACCGTCATAAGTTTGCAGCGGCGGATGCGGTCGGTCCGTGGGCAGTTTGAGTATCGGCAGTTCACCCGCCAGTTGCTTCTTCCAGTAGGACCAGAGTTGCTCGCCGCCCTGACCGGCCAGCAATTCTGTCTGCCAGCGGACGAAATCGGAATAGTCCAACTCGACAGCTTGTAAGTTCGCGGGAACGCCCTGTCTTTTCGCCGGGTACAACGTAGCTAACTCATCGGTGAGCACGACCAGCGACCAGAGATCAGTCACGATGTGATGCATCACCCACAGCAGGAGATATTCCCGCTCTGAGCGCTTGAATAGGTACACTCTAAAGAGCGGGCCTTGCTCTAGATTAAATGGGCGACGCGTTTCCATCAATAGTCGTTCGTTCAGGGCCGCTTCGCTCCAATTTGAGGCGTCTTCCTCGCGAAACCAAATCTCCATGCGCTCATGAACTTGCTGAACGGGTTCACCGTTCTGTGACGTGAAGGTGATACGCAGAGAAGCATGGCGATCAACCAGCGTCTGATAGGATTCTCTTAAAGCGAAGGTGTCGAGGTTTGCCCGAATCCTTGCCGCGCCCCAAACGTTGTAGGCCGCACTCTCCGGCGCCATCTGATTCAAAAACCAAAGTGCTTGCTGCCCGTGGGACAGAGGGTACGCATTCGCTGCCAACTCAGTTGAGGTGCGCGCAAATCCCGTACTTTCATCTCCATTGACTCCTGCCACCGCCTGAGCGCTGAGTTCAGCTATACTGGGCCCTTGGAGCAGACTCCACATCGGCAAGCGAATTCCAAGAGAGGCTTCGATGCCGTGCATCAATTCGATCGCGCCTATTGAATCCAGCCCGTACTGTGTGATGGGCCGATTTTTATCTATCTGGCCTGCCTCTATTCCGATCTGGGTAGCGAGCATGTTCGTTAACCACGACTCGACTTCTTCGACGGTCCTTTCCGTGTTAGTGAATTCTGCCGGCGATCTCCTCTGCTCGGGCGTGGTGTTCAAATGCCACTGTTTCAAGACATCAAGGCTCTGGTTGAGGTAGGCCGCACGGCAGGCTGATCTCTGAATTTTTCCGCTGTAGGTTTTAAGGATACTGTTCTCCCTGATGAGTGCGAGGGCGTACACTTGTATCCCGTGCGCCCTCGCAATAGCCTGCCTGATGGCTTCGATGACCTCGGGGAGTCTGGTTACGTCGGCATCCCTTATTTCCTGAACCATGACCAGTCGCTCTTCATCGTCTTCCTCGACGGAAAATGCTGCGCCGAACCCGGGACGCAGCAACGCATGACATTGCGCAACGGTTAGCTCGATATCCTGCGGGTAATGGTTACGCCCTCGAATGATGATCAAGTCTTTCAGCCGCCCCGTAACGAAAATCTGACGACCTTGCAAATAACCAATATCGCCTGTGCGCAGAAAAGGTCCTTCATTCGTATTGGCGAGGAAGCCTTGAAATGTCTCCTTTGTCGCATTCGGGCGATTCCAGTAGCCCTGCGCCACGCATGGTCCCTTTACCCAAATCTCACCTACCATGCGCGGCGCGCATTCGGTCAACGTGTCCGGATTAACGATGATCACCTTCTCGCTCGGTAATACTTGACCGCTGCTCACAAGCTCTTTGACATCGTTCTTTTCTTGCGAGGCTTCAACTATAAGGTTGTTCTCCAGCGCGGATGTTCGTACCGTCTGCACTACCAATTCTGACCATTTCGGCCCGCCTGAAACGATGAGCGTAGATTCGGTTAGTCCGTAGCTGGGGAAGAAAGCTTCGCGCCGGAAACCGCACTGGCCGAATGCTTCAACGAAGCGATCTAAAGTTTTGGTGCGGATTGGCTCCGACGAATTGACGGCCGTATCCCAACTGCTCAGGTCAAGCGTCTCGCGTATTTCCGGCGGTACTTGAGAGACGCATAGGTCATATGCAAAGTTCGGCCCGGCGCTGGCTGTCGCTTTGTATCGGGTAATAGCCTCAAGCCAGCGAGCGGGTCTCTCCAGAAATGAGATTGGCGGCATGAAAACCGCAGGGAAGCCGCCATAAATCACCTGGAGAACGACACCAAACAACCCCGAGTTGTGATACATCGGCACCCACGTTACACAACAGGTCTTCGCCCCATACAGAAATATGCGCGAGAGCTGATACGATTGCTGTAATAAATTGTTGTGGTTGATGATGACACCCTTCGGCCTGCCTGTAGACCCTGACGTGTACTGTAGAAAAGCAACTGTGTCACCTGCTACATCCGGTTCATGCCAATCATTTTCAATACTTTCCAAAGTGTCCACGACCAGCCACTTAAGACTTTTTAATTCTGCTAATTCGGACGATTTCATGATCAGTGGTTTGACCGATGCCAGGATTAGAGAAGTGGTTAAAGCGCAGGTCGCCTGGGAGTCCCGGGCTATGGCTTGTATGCGCTGCAAACTCTGGCTCAACTGAGGCAAAGGGACAGGAACTGCGATAGCGCCCGCATATAAACATCCGCAGGTGGCAGTAATGTAGTCGAGCCCAGACGGGAAGAGTAGTAAGACGCGAGCACCATGTGCGTTTTGCGCCTGGAGCTGCGCCCCGATGGCTCTGGCTATACGATCTAATTCACCAAAACATAAATAGCCCGTCTCTGTCTCTCCCTTGCCTAGAAAGGTGAATGCCCTCTTGTCAACCTGGTTTACGCCCCTCCATCTAAGAAGGTCAACAAAGCTTCCAGGTTTAAGATCAAAGCCTGAAACATAATCGCCCTCGCCTTTCATGTACGCTCCTTTCCTGATTGGGCCGCCCCTGTCAAGCGATAAAGAACCTGGGGAACTGTTGCCCAACGCTTTCTCTCCGTTTTCGGGATTGTCATCTCATACTTCCGACCTGGCAGGTGATTGGAGCGCGCTCAAACGACTCATGGCCGTGCACGCCAGGTTCGTCCGCGAGCGCCGCGCCGTAGCGCGAACCGCGACAGGTAATCCCAAGGTCTTCTCAAAAAATGCCAGTTCACGATGTTAGTTCGCGTCACAACACCCTGGAAGACTCGCCTACTTAGATCATCGAGTTGTCTCCGAGCAAATGAAGCCCGGTCTCATGAAGAGGCCGGGCTTCATATTTTAACCAGTTAATGACAGGTCATTGATCTGCTACTAGCCTGGCAGTGGGCACGGCCTGAGCAGTGCAAAGGCAATCGTGTCGGAGTCATCGTATTGCGATTGCCGATTGCGCCCATCAGTGGCCCACGCGGATGTATACAGATTGACAGCAAAGGCCGCCCCACCAGGACAGTTGCCACAGGCTGCGGCTGGATCAACGCCCAACAGGAATTTCGCTGTTTGCGCATACGTCGCTTCCAGTCCCGGCGGTGAAGCCGCTGCCGGCGAGTTGCCAGTCTGTTGGAGGCTATCAGCCTGCCCACAGAGCCCCCGAACTATGCTCATGCTGGAATTCAGGTAACCTTGCGAGTGACGGGCCACGTAGCCAATCGAAATGCTATCGTTGAGCGAACCGAACTCCAGAAAGCCGCAAGGAGTAGCAGAAACGCCTCCGTCCTTCACGTTGTTAAGCCTGGCGACGGTGTAGTTGTTATCCACCAGGATGCGAAAGATTAACCTTCCATGATCGGTAATGTTGGTTGCAGGCGCTGGTTCAAATCCATCAGGTGGGCCACCCAACGGCGGCAGCAGAAAATCGAACGCGGGGGCAGCCGGCGTCAACTCGCCTCCCGCCTGATCACCCCAATTCGACGTTCCTAAGGTGTTGGTACACGGCACGAAGTTGCCGTTGCTGTCGAAGACTTCCAGGAGCAACGTACACATGCCGCTCTTGTGAGCGGAGACGCCATCCGCGAGATCCCGGGGGGAGACGCGGTTGAGGTTGTCGGTGTTCCAACCGAGAGGGTCTGTTACTCCGCCGGTGCTTTCGAAATAGCCGAAGATGATGTCCTGATCATACAGAAACCTCCAATCCAGCGTCTTGTTGGGGAAGGCGTAAAGATTAGTCACGCTGACGCTATCGGGCCTGACGACCGTTTGCGGGCCCAGATTGAAAGGCTCCCAATGGCCTGCATGTGTAACCGGATTATCCTCGATCCTGTAGTAGTGGACCACTGGCGCGGACAGCGGCGTGAATCTGGAGAAGTCTGTGCCGCCACCATCGCTGTCGAATCTGTAGGACATGCGGTAGTAGTAACCGCCCAGGAACATGTCCTGAGCATAATCCATCTTGAGCGGCAGAGTGCCTCCCCACGGCACATTGTTGCCGCCACTTGGTACTTTCCCTTTATTCGGATTTAAGTTGTCCGTGACGTCTGTCTCCAGGTCGATGATCCTGGCCAGACTGGTTTCGTAGAAGCCCAACGGATGAACGAACAGGCCCGTAGGACCGGGATAACTCGGCGGACAAGCCACGGCACGCGGATCAGTTACGATGATGTCCACAGACTGCGAACCGTCATAGCCATAGTAGGTACTGCACGCAATCTGCGGGTCGGAGATTTCGATCTCAGTTCCATCATATTCCTGTACGACCTCAAAGTAGAGATCCGGGAAATCACTCGGACACCAGAAACAGATCTCGGCAGAGAACGTGCCGTCCGATTGGAGCGGCGCTTCACCGAGTTCCTGCCAACAAAAGGCCGAGTCTGGAATCAGTCCGCACAGGTAAGGCCACAAGTCAATCCTGTTGAGCGAGATGAATGTTCCCAGAGCGCTGACGTTAAGCTCTGCCAACGTGCTCGCAAGTTTCGAGTGCGAGCTCCCACTGGTGGCAACCGGCCCAGTTGATTGAGCAGCCATTCGGGAGACGTTGCTTTCGACATTGAGTGCGGCCGAGCCGAACCTTAGCCCTGCGCTTCTGGCACTCATTTGCCTGGAGCGTGTTTGGGTGAAGACTCGGTCAGGCGGCGGGTCGGGAAGCACCGGCCTAAGAATGACTGCAGACTTTTCCAGCCTCGGGGGAATGCCTCTCAGCACATCAACGAGGTACTCCCTGAGACTGCTGACCTCGAACGAAGCGAGATTGTGGAGGGTGCATTCGAGATCGACTTCGAAGATTTGGACGGTCCCTTTACAGATCGGCGCATAGAGCGGATTTGGGCTACCCGGGTTGGTTAGCTTGTTCACGGTACCATGCACCAGAATGCAAGTCTCCCACCAGCACGACCAAATATTTCGATAGGCCGAAATATTGATTTCTGCTTTGGTTCCGGCTCGGAAGTCCTGAGAGATTGATCTTACCTTCGTTAACTCCGTTGCCAGATCGGCTGGCCGCCCCTCCTTACGCCTATAGAGATCGGGCCCGACAATCACTCGATAATTCCTGTCGACCGGCACCCTGAGTTCCGTCACGCGGTCGTAGTCTTCGTCAATCTGTTCAGTAGCTACCAATTGACCCGCTCGGTCAAAAAGATAGACTCGTGCCGGTGGCAGTTTCTCCCCTTTCTGCCTGTCAGGTACTCGAAGATTGACCTTAAGGACACTTTCGCCTTTCTTATCTTTGTCTTGGTCGTCTTTCATGTTATCTCCTTTGTCTGTAGTTATGAGGTTTCGGTTTCAGCTTGAAACTGTTGACGCAGGAACGCATGTATCGGTTGAAACCATTCGCAACTCTTTAGCCAGAGGTTTGGAGCAATAGACATCGGCTCAATCGACCAGGAACGCCTGAACCGGAGTGCTTCCTCTTTGCCTCCTTTAACTCCTGTCTTGAGAGGTCTCTGTCTTAACCTTTCTCCTCCTGGTCTCTGGTCTCTTTCGGCTGCCCGGGGACAACTTCTCCCCTGACGACAGCGGCGAGCCTGCTCATGCTGTTTTGCAATCGCTTTAACTGATCTCGGAGTTCGGCGACTTCCGGATTGCTTACCCGATCGTCCGCTTCGCAGGGATCGTCGTGACAACAGCAGCATGTGTCTCTCTTCTTCATGTCATGGCAGCATGGCTTCTCTGGTTTGCGATGGCAGAAGCTAACGCAATGAGAGCTGATGCCGTTGGCGATGACGCACAAGTCATAATCGCCGTACGGAATGTTTGGGGTCTTAAAGCGCGTTGACTGCAGCGAGGCCCCCGTGGCAACGCCTAGAGTGCTGAAGTTGTACGTCCTGCAGAAGTAGACCTTCGTAGTGAGGGTGTTCCGCAGCCGAACGATCGGATAATTTGTTGCCGGGGAACAGTCATCACCATAGAGATTCGCCTGGGACAGACCGTTCAGTTGCGTACCTTTCAGGAGATAGTCTGTAACTGGAGAGCCGTGCGGCACAACGGCAGAGATCGTTGGCCGCCACGCTTCGTGCGGACCACCGTCCGGCGTATAACACTGGACGTTCGGCGAGCTGGCGCTGAAAAGCACCTGACCCGAAGGAAGGAGCATCATCCGGCTCCAGTATAGGGCCGGGTACTGTACATACGGGAACATCGCATTGTTGGGAGGCGTAGGCGCCTGCGCGATCGTGTTGCTGGCCGGATCGTACTCAAAGAGCAGGACCGGCGATCCCCAATCGTTGATGAGGAAATTAGCCGCCGCGAACAGCACTTTGCCGTTCGGCATCAACGATGCGGGGCAGTCGTTGCAAACAATCGCTTGTTTCCCGATCGCTGGAATGTCCGGGCCGGCAACCCACGTGCCTGTACCGGTAGGAAATGCCGGTGGCGTGTAAATGACGGTCTTCCCATGGCCACGTTCGTTGGCCGAGCCGAAGAAGATCACCTTGTGGTTGTACATCAACATGCCTGGTCCCATCTCGTGCATCAGGGGATCGACTATCCTGACTGATAATGCTCCTTCATTCTTCCAAGTGTCGGTGGAGATGATGTACTTCTCTGTCTGGTAGGGATCCCAACATTGCGTGGTCACGATGGTGTTGTCAGGCAGCAGGACCCAACCCTCTTCATTTGACGTGACGGCTTTGCTGGCGGCTGGTGTCCACGAGTTGGTAGCGGGATCGTAGATAGCGCAAGCGGTCGAAGGATACAGCGCGCCGATCATCAACCTGCCGTCGGGCAGGATGGTTGAGGCCGCGTCACCCACGGTAGACCATCCGGGCGGCGAGACGATTGGGCTCCAGCTATCGGAGACGGGATCGTAGATTTCACCTTTGGTGGTATCGCCCACGTCACCGCTTTGCTCGCCACCAATAACGATGACGCGGCCATCCTTGAGCACTCCTGAGGCGTAATATCGTCTCCAAAAGCTCATGTCCGCCAGCGTGGACCAGGTGCCCGCGACGTAACTTCCGTTGCTGTCAGGCGTCAAGGCGTGCCAGTGCTTTTGTGCTTCTTCCTGGACCATCACCCTGCCGTCCGTAAGCAGAATCATCGTGCTGGTGTTGAATGCGGGTTGGTTCGTCAACCCTTGCCATGTGCCTGCCATGAGGTGTCTCCTTTGGAATATCGAAAGAGATTGATTAGTGCCGCTCGTGATATGAGACTTCACCGGCGCAGGCTGGACTTAGCGAGTTTGCGATCATGCAGGCTCGTGGGAATTCAGCCTATTGGGAAACAGCGGTGCCACGATATGATCAGGATCGGGAAAAGTCAATGAATTCGTGACGGATGAACTTGCCCAAAGTGGAGCATCAAATTACCTGCCGAAGAATGCAATGCCACTTGCGGCACCTGCCGTGGACATCTCCAGGCGTAGAGCACGGTGTGCTCGTTTCGCAACATCGCAACAGCCATACCCTTTTGAAATTGGCAACGGATTTTAAGAACGTTGGAGAGGGTGCCATGTAGTCTGACGAAACGATCTTGGAAAGCAGGACTAGAACCGACGCGATTGGTCCACGTCTACGATACACAAGCCGGTTTACTTGAAGGCCGCGGAGGCGCTTCGGCCTGACTTCAGAGCCCACGATTTGACATCTACCTTACTCTGAAGTATCTTGATGTCAAGGTACATAGAGGACAATGAGCAAAGGCAAATCGGAATCGTTGACGGGCGGAAGTGGCGTTCATGTCTTCCTGGTGTTGTGGAAAGCGGCCCGGGCCGTGCAGGCCTATGCCGAGAAGAGCATCACGGAGCTGGAAATTGGCGGCAGCGATTTCGCCGTGCTCGAAGCCCTGCTGCACAAAGGGCCGCTTCCGGTGAATG
>Ga0137359_10004021_pt1 | contig 11998 bp, 9 predicted proteins | sample Mad1_40_16metaG_FD_108281 | JGI IMG/M metagenome (GOLD analysis project Ga0137359, IMG submission 108281) | Vadose zone soil microbial communities from Angelo Coast Range Reserve, California, USA - Mad1_40_16 metaG | ecosystem: Environmental > Terrestrial > Soil > Vadose zone | place: USA... | reverse complement strand
TTTTCTTGCGCACTGAAGTCCTCCATCAAAAAATGGAACTGAAAGATGAATCCAATGAGCTCGTTGCGCCGGCGCGCTAGTTCGTTGTCCGGCAAATGCGACATCTGTTCCGATTCGATCGAAACCGAGCCGGCGTCGGGTTGGTCGAGCAGGCCGAGAATGTAGAGTAACGTGCTTTTGCCGCAGCCTGATGGACCGACAACCGCGTGAATGGTCCCGGGTTCGAGATCGAGAGAAACACCGCGCAACGCATGCACGCGCGACTCCTCCTCGCCGAGATAGCGCTCGATTTCGCGACAACTGAGACAGATTCCCGAGTTCATACGCTGGAGCCACGAAGAGTTGCAACCGGCGGAAGCTCAGCTGCGCGCCGGGCCGGAACGTAACTGGCCAACGCCACGGCCACGATCGCGAGCAACGTCGCCCAAAGATAATGCCGCCAATCCCAGACCACGAGAAAATGGTTCGCGTAAAGCAATCCACGAATGTGGATGGGGATGTGAGAGACGCCCCAGGTCATTACCGCGCCGAAAATACATCCGATCAAAGACCCGGCCGTGGCGATGAGCGCGCCCTGCCACAGAAAAATCGCGCTGATGTCGATCCTCCGGTAACCCATCGACCGCAAAATCGCGATCTCTTTTACTTTTGCGAGCACAGACATGGTCAGGACATTGAAAATCCCGAAACCGGCGAGCAGGATGATCAGCGACACGGTAATTGCCGCCGAGATCCGCAACGTCGTAAAAATTTGCAGGTTCGCCTCCTCGCGCTCCTGCCAGCTAAGGGTGACGTGCTGGAAAACGTTCTCGAATTGAGTCGCGAGGGCGGGCGCACGATCCGGATCGCGCAGTTTGTAGATGATCATCGATGCGGTGAACGGTCTTCGCAGCAGCGTTTGAGCGACTCGAGCGTGCGTGTAAACTCGAACCGAATCGATGGCGCCGATGCCGCTGCGCGCAATTGCCGCGACGGTGAAGCGCAAATACTCGCCACCAGTCGAAAGCAGTTGCACGGTATCGCCAACATCGACATCGAGCAGGTCGGCCAGGCGCGAACCGAGAATCGCGGCGCTGGCGTTGTTGCGGAAATCGTCAAAATTTCCCTGCACCAGTTGCTGGCCCAGATCGGTCGTCCGCAAATGCAACGTTGGATCGATACCGAAAAGCTCGATCGTCGCGTTATCGAATCCGGCGCGCGCGCTGGCGGTGCCGCGCAAGACGGGAGAACACGAGACCACATTCGAAAACTGGCGGCTTATGCGCATGATCTCGCTGGCGTTGTTGATTCCCTCAAAGTAGAGACGGTGCGCGGCGTTGGCGCTGGAAGTTTTCGACGCCACAATCAATTTTTCGTAACGGGGCCGAAACCGGGAACGCATGACCACCGCGCCGTTACTACCGATTGTCGAGTTAATGAAATTTTGCGCGAAGCCCTGAGTTTGCGCTTGAGTGCAGATAAAAATGGCGACGCCGAAGACGACGCCGCTCAAGCTGAGGAGAAGCGCGCGTTTGCGATTCGTAAGAAAGCGCAACGCAATGTAGAGCGCTGGGGTCATTGTTTTTTCGTGACGTCCACTTTCCGCTGCCGAACGGGCTGGCCCGATCGCAAGCGATCCTGGTCCGCCACGACCACATGATCGCCTGCTACTACCCCGCCCAGCGCTTCGGTGAAATCCAGTGTGCGGAAACCAACTTTAACGGTTCGTCGTTGCACGATTCCGCGTTTAACGAGGAAGACCTGGTCGACCAGAAGGGCGCGGGTCGGCACCAGAACGGCGTTCTCATGGGTGCCGGTAATGATGTTCATTTCGCCGGTCATGCCGGCCATCAAATTATCTGGTGGCTTTTCCATTTCGAGAACGACGGTGTAGCGCTGGGTTTCGGGATCCGCCGCGGGTTGAATGGACGAAACCTGGGCATTGAAACTTTGCAGCCGATAAGCATAAAGCTGCACCTTCGCTTTCATTCCCGGTTTCACTTCGCCGACATCTTCTTCATTTACTTCGCCACGGGCGTAATTCTTGCGCGAAGAAACGGTGAAGAGCTGATTGCTTTCGCCGACCACTTCGCCGTCAATCGTTTGCACGGCGGAAAGCAGACCGTCGATTGGCGCGCGAATCTCCGAGCTCTTCATTTGCGCTTCGAGTTTCTTGCGCGTTTCGTCAAGCGCCGCCAGATTGCGATCGCGCTCGATCCGCTCGTTCTCGACTGCGCCGCGTAACCGATTCACTTCGCTTTTCGCCTTCTCGTATTCGACAGCGGGCACATTGCCGGAGGCAACGACTTTCTCGAGTCGTTCCAAGTTGTCCTCGGCCGCTTTAAGCAACTCGGCGGACGGCAGCGGGAGTTCGGCCCGTTGGGTCGCGGCCTGCAAATCCGTTCGGGCCTGCTTCAACAGTCGCGCCGTCGTCTCGTCGGCGATCGTGGCCAGGAGCTGGCCTTTCTCCACGCTCTTGCCGATCGCTCCCCGGCCGGCCGAGAAAGCGTCTGCCAACCGAATGAAACCGGAATTTTGCGCGCGAACATGGACGACAAATGCAGGCTCAATGCGGACGGTCCCATAAACTGCGGCGATGGCGGTGCCGCGACGAACCGATGCGACCTCCGCTACGGGAAGTAGAAAATAATACGCCACGAAAAGCAGCAGAACGAGCACGGCCCCACCGCCCCACAGAACTTTTTTTGATTCCGGCAACTTCAAGGGCTGGAACTAATGCAGGTTTCGGGCGGTGTCCTCGGAAAATTGAAAGTAACGTCCGGTGGCCCGCTCCCATTCGGCGATGGCGAGATTGTGCTGATAATTCGCTTCGAGCAATCCACTTTTGGTTTTCAGAGAGGCGCTCTCCGCCAATCGATACTCGAGCGCCGAAGCGAGACCGCCGCTGAGATTTTGCTGCACCGCCACCACATTCTCGTCCGCTGCACCCGCCGCGGTCGCGAGCGACTTTTGCCGCGCTTCGAGCGCCTCCAGGTTGTTGCGAATGCGCACGAGCTCCGCGCCCAGGTTTGCTTCCAGTTTTCGGCACGCCACTTGGTTGATCTCTCGCGTCTCGCGCTGTTTCCGCGCCGCGCCGGCTACTTTTCCGTTGTCGATCAAGCGCCATGTATAAAGAGCGCCTTCACGAAGCTCGGAGGAAAGGAAATCCTGCGTCCTGCTCGTCGAACCTTCGCGATGAATTCCAGAAACCGGAATGTAATCGCCTGTGACCTCAGCCGCGACGATGGGATAGTAGCCCGCTTCAATGATGCGCTGATCTTCGTTGGCCGCGCGAACAAGGAGGCGCGCAAGTTGGATGTCGGCTCGCCGCTCCAGTGCCGCCGCTGTTTCCGAGCGAAGATCGACAATCAACGGCGCGAACTGCAGCTGGCCTTCCGGATCGGGGAGGTTCGACTCCGAGCCGAGATCGCCGCCCATGGTCGCGGCCAGGTTCAGTTGGGCTTCGCCCAAAGCGCGCTGGGCGCTCTCGATTTGCGAATCGAGCTCGCGCGCTTGCACGGTTGCGCTGGTGAACGCGCCGCGATTAGCCAACCCTGCTTCGTAGCGATCTTTTTGGCTGGCGGCGTTGTCTTCCAGATGCGTTCGCTGTTTTTCGCGGATCGACTGCAGGCCGCGATTGTAAAGCGCCGTATAAAAAGAGAGCCGAGCGGTGTGCAGTTGTTCCACCACCGCGACGTTCAGTTGCTGTTGCGCGATCAAAAGATCGACATCCCCAAGCCGTCGCGATGGCGGGATGGCCGCGTTGAACAAAGGTTGAAGAAAAGATCCGCGCGCGAAGGCGAACACTTTCGTAGAACTTTCACCCGCCCGATCTCCGCCTTGAACGCCAGCCGGCACTCCGATCCTGGCGGTGGGCCACATGATGGAACGAAGAACGATCCGGCGCCCCGCTGCTTGTTCGAGATTCAATTTGGCCTGCTGAATGGCAGGGTTTTTTCCCAACGTCGTATCAAGAGCGTTTTCCAGCGTGAGGGCTGGCGCGCTGCTCAAGATCGACAAGGCGGCTGCGCCCGCGAGCGCAACTAGAAAAGACTTTGATTTCATCGCTGGCTCAGTTTTGCGGGCGGACGCGCCACATCGGCGGCGCGGGTTTCCTTGCGCTCTTTGTCAGACCGGGTCGAGATTTTTGGATTAAAATCGAGCGCTTCTGGCGGGCGGGCGCAGGCGCGCGCTAGTCGGGTGAGGGCGACATTGTGCAGATAGATCGCGCTCAATCGCGTCGTGCGCGTTCGTGTGACATCAGCCGCTGCTTGTAAGATATCGAGTTGCGTTCCCAATCCGGCGCCGAGATTGGTTTTCGCTATCTCAAGAGACTCGTCGGCGGTCTGCACATTTTTTGTTTCCGATTCGAGGACGTGGTCGGCTTGCTGCAGATCGAGAAACGCGCTCCGTACTTCCGAAGCGACTCCCCGCCGGGCCGCATCCAGCGCCGCCAGAGCTGCTTCGCGCCGGGCGCGTGTGGCCTGCATGCGTCCTTTCGTGGCAAACCCGTCGAAGAGGTGCCAGGTGGCGTTTACCCCAACAATGTAACCGTGATTGAATTCGCGGCCTACATCCGGATCGCGTTCGTTGTAAACTTCGTATCCGGAAAAAACTCCCACGTGTGGGAGAAGCTCACTTCGATCCAGCACATATTGTCGATCCTCGATTTCGACGTCTCGTTGCCGCGCTTTAATCAGCGGCCGTTCCAGATCGGCGCGCGCGAGGGTTTCGTTCAAATCGGGATGGCGCGCTTGATATTGCAATTGGCCGGCCACTTCAAAGCGCGAGGTTTCGGGATCGGACCGGAAATCGATTCCGAAAAGTTCGCCCAGCCGCAAATAAGAATTTTTTAACTGCGTCTGCGCGTTGATTAATTCCGGCCGCTCATTGGCCAGGGCAACCTCGGCGCGTCGAACGTTCAACGTCCCGACGATGCCGGCACGAAGCCTTTCATTCTGGCTCTTGAGCTCCTCGTCCAGCACGCGCACGGAATCTTCCCGCACCCGCACCTTGGCGCGGTTGAGCAAAAGATCGTAAAATGCGATACGCACGTCCATCGCCACCCGGTTCGTGGTCTCCTGGAAGTCGCAATTTTGCTTGTCGATGTTGAGTTGAGCGATAGCCACTTGGCTGGAAACCGCGCCGCCAGTGTAGACATTTTCCAACGCGCGCACCGACGCGTTGTAATCGTCATCCCGTAGACGGCTCTGAGCTTGATGCTCGCGTTTGTCGATCAACCCAGTCGAGAGGACGGAAGGGAGAAAGCCGGAGCGGGCTTCGATGAAGCCGCCCCGCGCGGCCTCGATCTTTTTCCGGGCAATGATAATTTCCGGATTTTGCTCCTCCGCCAGGGCCACCCCCTGGTCGATGGTGTAGGTAGGCATTTGGCCGTTTGCCTCGACTGAAAAACCGGCCAGCAGGAGCACAAAAGCTACCCTCGGCCGAAGCCACAGTCGTCGTATCTCCCTGGCCGAACGTTGCTTTTTCAACAAGAATTCCCTCGGATTAAAGGCTTGCATCCTAGCCGTGTCTGAGCCAATTTTCACGCTCAATTTGCTGCCTCCGTCCGGGGATGTCGGAGCTGGGATTACGGGAGAAACGGGGCAAATTTTTTGAAAACTAAACGTTTTTGCATCTTGCCCGTAGCGACCTGCTACGGGTAGGGTATTATTGCTTTAACCGAATGAGAAAGATCAGAATCGCTATTGTGGGTGTAGGTAACTGCGCCAGTTCCCTTGTCCAGGGGATAAATTTCTATCGTGGCTCTTCCCTCAACGGCACCGGCGTAGGGCTGATGCACCGGCAAATCGGCTCTTATCGCCCGGGCGACATCGAAGTTGTCGCCGCATTCGATATCGACCGCCGCAAAGTTGGCCTCGACGTCAGCCGCGCCATATTCGCGCCCCCCAATTGCACGAAAGTCTTCTGCGAAAAGGTCAGCCTGACCGGCGCCATCGTGAAAATGGGCTGCGTCTTCGACAGTTTCGCGCCGCACATGGCCGAACACGATCCGCTCCGCACTTTTTTGCCGTTGGAGAAGGAATCAACCCGCGAGCAAGTCATCGCCGAGCTGAAAGATTCCGCCACCGAGATCATGGTGAATTATCTCCCGGTCGGTTCCGGCGAGGCAACACGGTTTTACGCCAGCTGCGCGCTCGAGGCGGGAGTCGCTTTTGTGAACAATATTCCTGTTTTTATCGCCAGCGACCCAGTCTGGGCAAAGCGTTTTGCCGACAAAAATTTGCCGATCGTCGGCGACGACATCAAATCACAATTGGGCGCGACCGTGCTTCATCGCACGATTGTTGATCTTTTCCGGAAACGCGGCGTGAAGGTCGAGCGGACTTACCAGCTCAACACCGGCGGCAACACCGATTTTCTCAACATGCTCAGCCGGACCCGGCTGACCTCGAAAAAAACGTCCAAGACCGAAGCGGTGCAATCGGTCATGAACGAACGCCTGGCCGACGAAAACATTCACATCGGCCCGAGCGATTACGTTCCCTGGCAGCTCGACAACAAGATCGCGTTCATTCGCGTCGAAGGCCGCTTGTTTGGCGACGTGCCGATGGAAATCGACGTCAAACTTTCGGTGGAGGATTCGCCAAATTCCGCCGGCGTTGCCATCGACGCCATCCGTTGCTGCAAACTGGCACTCGACCGCGGCATCGGCGGCGTCCTCAATTCGCCCTCCGCCTATTTCTCCAAGCATCCGCCAGTGCAGATGACTGACGACGAAGCTTACCGCTGCGTCGAACAATTCATCCGCGGCGAACGCGACCGCTGACGTCGCGAAATCGGTTATGCAAATCCCCCAGCTGAGTTAGGCGAACAATTTTCGTCTAATTCTCGTTAGGTGCTTTTCATGTGGCGCATCATTCTCATCGTTTGCTGCGTTCTGGTCGTCGATGCGGTGTTGTACTTCCTCGCGGTTGGTGCGACGTTCGATTACGAGTGTAGCGAATTAATGCGCCTCGGATGGTATACCGACGATCCTACGCCAGAAAATTTGGAGAAATACAACCGCGTTCGGATAGCAAAGGCAGTAGCGGAACGAAGGGCGGAGGTACAGTTCGGCGGTTTGATGTTGCTTGTTACGGGCACTGGGTTTTTCATCGTCGGCCGCCAATCCACGCGTCGGCTAAAGACCACGACTTCTCCGCCTCTTAATGATGTCACGCCTCGCACCTAACCAAGCGCTGGAGCGAACCGCTGACCGACGCGAAAATTTACTTTCGATGACTTCAACACTTAAACCCGAAGCACAGCTCGCTATCGTCAGCGGGCGCTCAGCTTGTTCTCGGTAGGCGCTCACAGACACGCTCTCGCGTTTTATGCCCACCGTTCACAGCACTCTGAAAGAAGTTGTTCGACTGATTGTCGCAAGCGGCGATGTCGCAGCTGCGTGGTTCCAACACGAAGACTGCGCCAAATTCGAGCACGGCGATCGTTGGGTTTCGTTCTGCGGTACCATCGCAGCATTTGCGTATGTGATTGTCCATGAAGGCATCGTTCGCAAAGGCCCCGAGTTGGTGACACTCGAGCAGGCTGTTTTCTTCCGGGAGGTCGAGGACGAGCTTTATAAGCTCTACAAAGCTGAATTTCATATACCGCTTGATAAGTGCCTGCTACTCGATTCCGAGTTGTGGCCCGTATGTAAGAGATTCGATTGCTTTCCTGATACGTTTGTTTCTCCAGATATGATACTCGGCATCATTCTTCCGCATCGCCTTGCTACGTACCAGAAAGATTGGAGTTCAGGATTGTTTCGCGTGCTTGAAGGACATCGAGACATTAACATCTCCGATTACGCCGCCATGCGACTCGCGGCGGACCTGACAGGCATAATCACACCTCCATCTCTGGTCGGCCACACGGCGGCCGATTTCGATATCGAGAAGTACGGCAGCGCGTCGATAGTGCTCACACGATTTGTCACATCTTATCAGAGCGCTTTTCCGTGATTAGCCAGCGCTTTACACGCCCGATGGCCGCCACATAGATTCCGAAGTATGGGATTATTCGATTTCCTCAAGCCCAAGAAGCCACGTTCCGTGTGGGACGCACTGCAAGAAAATCCAGTGTTTCAGCAGCAGAAGGCAATATTCGACGCGATGAGCAAAGTTTGTGAGTCGGGTTGCGAGTCTGACGAACTTCCAAATGCTACTGGCGAGTTCGGCCTCATCGCGACGAACCCAATCCCGACGAAGACTATTTTCGGCAGCACTCACTATCTTTCGCTGCTGCAAGCGCCTGACGGCGCGAAGGTCAGCTATGAGCGCCGCTGTTCGGTTCATGCGGGCGTTTCGCCGATGCCAATTGATGTATACGACATCAGATACCCGGACGGACGGCCACTCGGCGCGTTGTATTTTTCGCCGTACCAGCGTCGTAATTCACAGAAGGCACCGCGAGGCTTTCGCCTCGCAGCGCCCCCGCAAACTGCTTAGCGATGCTTCAGACATCTCGTTCAAGTCTGCGATCGCTGACTATTTTCCTTAGATGCGATGACCTACGCTAAGCTTATTTTCGACTGGATCGCGGCAGTCGCCTGGCCCGCTGCAATACTCACGATTGCACTTATCTACCGCAAACCCATCTATTCGATTCTGCATCATATGGGCGGCATTGCTGGGCGAGCTGCAACCCAACCTGTCAAACTGTCCGTGGGCAAGTTCAAACTAGACTTCGAGGGTGCTGTGGCAGCGAAAAAGCCGCAAAACGTCGACGAAGCTATCGCGGCAGCCGCAGAAGTGGCGAAGAGCTTTATTCCGGAAGGTATTCCGGTCGACGGGAAACCTGGCTTTATTAAGAGTCCCTATGCACCCTCGGCCGGGTTGATTGACGTGAGAGGACTCCCGCCTGGCATCGAAGTCAAAGACCCATTCACACAAAAGATTTTGTTAATTCCGCGATAACTTACCTCAACCGAGGGCTGCAGCCAATCGCTGCCATTCGGTGGCGAGTTCGGGAGCGTCGTAGATCACAAGGTGGCCGGTGGCGGTGGAATAAATCGCGGCGGTGACGCGCGCGTTCGTTAGGCTCGCGATCGCCCGCCAATACGCCGCCATTTGCGGCCGGTAGAGGTCGCGCAAGATGTCGATCTTTTCCGCGGCGATCCGATTGGTTTTCCAATCGAGGATAAAGACTTCGTTCGCTTTTTGATTGAACAGCGCAAGATCGACAATTCCTTCCAGAGACTTGCTAGGGCCAGTCCGGCTCGGACTCCAGAAGAACGGCATTTCCTGACGCACCAAACTTGCGCCGCGCAACTGCTGAGCGAGTCCATCGCCTGATTCGATCTGGTCTTGCAGAAGTTTCCATTCGCGTCTCGATCGCGCCTGGTCCGGTGAGGACGTGATGCTCCCTTGAAATGTTTTCTCCCACAGCTTCGATTGCGTACTGCTGTTAAAGGCCAGTCCGGCTCGGACCCAACTGATTTGTTCAATGAAATCGTGCCACCAGACTCCGTAACGCGTCGCGGGATTGTCGATCCGCGGTGGTCGCAGCTCCGGTTCGATCTCGATCCATTCCTCAGTGCTTGGCGTCTCGGACGCTGCTTCCTCTTCCGGCGCGAACTGACTCGGGCTGACTGTCTCTATAATAGTACCCGCTCGTTGCCGCGCGATGTCGATCCAACCGGTTTCGAGCTCGAGGACGCTTAAACCTTCCGGCACCGGCTCGAGTTGGCGCTGCTGATGATGCGCAGCTGTCTCCGCGCATGCGCTCGCTTCCTCAGAGGTCGCCGCAATTACTTCGGCATTTGGTTCGCCCGCGTCCGCCTTCAGCCATTTCAATTGCGTGTCGCTGTGCACCTGGCCGCGCGCGCCACGGAAGAAATCGGAATCCAGCGCGAAGACGAGCGTGTGCCGCGCACGGGTGAGCGCGACATAAAGCAGTCGCTCCATTTCCTGACGTTGAATCCGTTCGAGTTGGTCCTTCACCTCGGCAACGTCGCTGTAATCGAACGCGATCTGCGGTTGTTCGCCGGGAATGATTCTCGGATAAGCGCCGGCCGCGCCGAGACGCGCTTCACGCGCGAGAAAAGGAACAATCACCGCGTCCCATTCCGATCCTTTCGCCTTGTGCGCGGTGATCAGTTGAATTGCATCCATCTCGGCCGGCTCAGTTTCGCGGATCTTATCGAAGTTGCGGCGAAGGGTGAGCGCAAAATCGGCGAGTGAGCTTTGCTGCGCTTCTGCCGCAGCCGCGGCGCTCAAGAGTTTTTCCAATTCGTTCACCGAATCGCCAAACTCTTCGCGTGGCAGTGTGCGCAATCGTTCGCGGAGCTGTGTCATTCGCACAATTTCGCGCACCGCGCTAAAGAGCGGTTGATGCGGCAGCGTCTCGCGGATTCGCGTGAGCAAATTCAATATGTCGGCGACCAGGCCGCGGCCTTTGGTCCGTCGTTCGATTTGGAATTTGTAGCCGTCGCCTTGAGCGAAACGCGCGAGCTCATCGTCCGAAATTCCAAACACCTCGCGCAGCACGCCAACAATCTCGTAGCTCGCGTTCGGATCGACCATGATCGCGATCAACGCGGTCAACCAGGCGTAAGCCGGTTGTTCCGCCTGGCGATCGGCTTCGGATTGGACCTCGACCGGAATCTGTTCCGCCAGCAACGCATCGCGCAACGCGCTCAGCCAGGCTTTGCGCGGACAGAGAATGGCGACTTCGCGCCAGCACCTTGCGCGTAACTTCTGCAAGTCCGCTTCGCGAATCCATTCCGCCAAACGACGCGCTTCGATTTGCGCGCGTTGTGTTTCGGTCAGCTTAAGATCGACATCGTCGCCCAACTCGAACCGGATTACCTGGCCCGGCAAAATTTCCGGACGCGGACTGAGCTCGACAAATTGCACCTGGCCTTCGGTGTCGTTCAGAATTTTTCCGAACGTGTCGTTGACGAAGCCGAGCTGGGCGCGATCGAGGCGAAACGTGACCGAGAATTTCAGTTCCTCCGCCGCGCGACTGTCGATCAACGTTTGATGAAGCTTTCGATAATGCGCGAGATCGCGCGGATCGCGGTAAATCGATTGTTGAAAATCACCGACCATTGAGAAATGACCCGGTCGCGGTCCTGTCACGCCGGAGCCGCGCGAAGGCGGAGGTGCTTTTCGATCTTCAAACCATTCACCCGGCGCGTTCGGCGGCCGCGTGATTTCGAGAAGAACAAAGAACTGTTGCGGATCGGTGTCTTGAGCCTCATCGAGAATGACGCGGTAATTTTTTTCACGAACACGCTTCGCGACATCTGGCAAACGGAGCAATTCGGCGGCGAGCGCGACCTGATCGGCGTAAGTGATCGCGCCGCGCGCGAGTCGAAAGTCCCGATAATCGCGTTGCACGTCCGCGGCCACGCAGGAAGCGCACGCGCTCGCCCATTCTCGAAGCGGCCGAAACGCTTCGCGCCAGCGACGGACAAACTCTTTTTCGGTTGTCGCGCACGGCGGCCACGGCGCGAATTCATCCGTTTTTCGCCAGCGCTCGATCCAATCCCGCAGCTGCGCTTTTGCTTTCGGGATGTTTTTTGCCTGCGCGGTCTCGATCGCGGCTTCGACTTTGCTGAAGTCGCATTCCGGACAGCGCCCTTTCGGTTCGATCGCGCTGAATTCATGGTCCCGATTGCGCGCGAGCTCCATCAGTTGACGCGCCTGTATCAATCGCAAAAGCAAACGTCGATTTTCGTCGCTCAACGAACGGCCGATCGTTGTCTGTTGTTGGATGAATTCATTCCACAAATCGTCATCGTCGGTGATCAATTCGAGCCTGGCCGGAAGGCCGAGACGATGACCGTGCGTGGTGAGCAGCTTCACACAAAACGCGTGGATCGTTCCGAAGAACGCGCGGCCAAATGCCTCCACCGTTTCCAGCGGCAACCCGGCTTCAAGAATTTGTTGTCGCGTGCGCTGCTGCATTTCGTCCGCGGCGCGGTTTGTGTACGTCACGACAACCAGTTGCGGCAGCCATTCCGCCGCGCGTTGTCGATCTTTCGCAATCTCAGCGATTCGATCGGTGA
>Ga0137359_10004006_pt1 | contig 12023 bp, 9 predicted proteins | sample Mad1_40_16metaG_FD_108281 | JGI IMG/M metagenome (GOLD analysis project Ga0137359, IMG submission 108281) | Vadose zone soil microbial communities from Angelo Coast Range Reserve, California, USA - Mad1_40_16 metaG | ecosystem: Environmental > Terrestrial > Soil > Vadose zone | place: USA... | reverse complement strand
TAGTGCCCTCATTTGAAATTGTCTTAGTGCCTTCTCTGTGTTGTCCGTGCCTCAGTGGTGATAAAGGTGTCCAAAACCATCTTCACCACGGAGACACGGAGAACACGGAGAACCCCGTGGGACGTGAAATCAGGACACTACCGTCGACACTGCGAATGAAGCCTCAGCGGAAATGATAAGAAAACTAGATGCCGGATTGCGTTCTTCGGCTTGTTCATGACTATTCATCTATCTTTTCTTGTTGGTGATCTCGTTTGCGACCAGTAGCGCGGAGTGGCTGACTGCAGCCAACCATGGTCCGGGAGATACCGTGTCGCCCACCATAAAAACGTTGGGGAGAGAAGTCAGATGGCTCGTGGAGCTCAGACCAGCGCTCCCTGGAATGCCTCGGACCATACCCAGTTTTCGACGCGTTAGTTCGTAGAAAGTGTAAGGGTTCGCAGTCTCTATCACTTCAATGTCTGCTCCGAGTTCCGGCAGCGCGTGATGCAACTTGCCCCAAAAGACCTCGAGCATCTCCTGGTCTCTCACGTCTTGGTCTTCTTCGCTTGTCCGGAAGCTAAACCACGGCACGACATCTGTTTTCGTCTGTAGTGTCACGGCGCGTTGCCGAGTGGCCGTGTCTGGCTCGGCAGCACAAAACGTGAATTCGGATATTTTCGCTTCGCTTCCACCAGGTTGCCATTCGGTCGCGACCAGAAGCCGCTCGGCCGCTATCCGCGCGGCTGCCGCGTCTTCCATGGCTGCATAAATCACATAAGCTCCCGCTCCCTGAAGCCGCGCTAGTTTCTGCTTTATATCAGTCGGAGTTCGACCCAACCCGATCAATTTGCCGTAGGTGTCCCAAACGGTCATGTTGCTAACGATCGCTTGTTTGGCAATTACAGTTTCGCCGCTCAACAGGTCGACTCCGGTAGCGTGACCCGCACTATCGTAGGCCAGCCGGAGCACCGGGCTATTTAGGCGTAGCGTTCCTCCCGACTGCGTGATTGCCTCAGCCAGGCTTTCGGCCAATGCGGCTGGACCATCGACAATCGAATAAAGCCGCTGGCGTGGCAGGTTCAGCGCGATGCTCGCAGCCAGGTGGGGGCATTGTTCAATAGGTGTTTGGACAAACGCTTGCAGCTGAGTATTTATGAAGCACTGAAATCGACTCGAGGTCTCTCGCAGACCATCAAGAGCCGTTTTGTTTCCGAGACGAAGACGATGCTGCAAGTTGGCAGCTTCCGACGCGAAGGCTCGAATCTTTTTTGCCCACCCTATAGTTTGCAATTTTGATGTGCGGTTGAGTGGGTCCATCCACGCATTCGCGACCTTTACTGTTGTTTCATAAAAAGCAATTGCCTGTGCAGCGCATTCGGGAAATGCTTTGCTGAGCTCGGTAGCAAAAGCTGTCTCATCGTGGCTGAGACTAATATCCGTTCTGTCAGGAAGTCGCACGACATACGCTGAGTCCAATGTGTGCGTCTCCGGAGCCTTCACGGGTAACTCGGAAAAAATTCTTTCGTGGATCTGGCCGGTTCCCCAGGCTGGATAGATTCCCATTCCGGGTTCAAAGTTAAGCCCGGAGATCTCGATGCGCGCTGCGCAACCACCAACCTGCGATTGTCTTTCCAGGAGGCAAGTCTTTACTCCGCGGCCACGCAGGAGCGCGGCGACAGTCAGACCGCCGATGCCGCCGCCAACTACGACAACGTCGTACGACATACCTAGCTCAGATGACGCAGAAAAAGTTCGATGAGGTTAGTAGCTGGAATCTTGTTTGGGACCACCGTATTGGCTTTCTCGAAGAAAGGCTGGAATACAAGGATTAGCGACTGAATTCCGTTGAAGATAAAGTGAATCATGAACGAAGGCAGCAGCCTACCGGTGACTGCGCGAACCACGGTTAGCGTGACACTCAACAATGTGATTACGGCGATTACGGCGATGTTGTTGTAATACTGGTAGACGTGCACTCCTGCAAACAGTATTGAGACTAATACGACGGCCGTTGATACGCCCAGTGCTCGCTGCAGGGCCGAGTACAAGACGCCGCGATACACTAGTTCTTCTACGAAAGGTCCCGTAGCGGCTGCAAGAAAAGCGGTTGCCAATCGCGTCCGGTAAGAGCTCTCAATAATCAGATCCATTTGGGTCTTGCTTCCCCCAAAAAAGCTGGTTACCAGGGCACCGATGAGAAGAAGCAATACTGCCAACCCGACACATTTCCAGGGGCCGAAGGATTTCGGCCACGTGAATCCGAGTGTTAGCCAGAAGCGATGGCGCCCCCAGTCGGTTACAACGATCCACGCCACTCCAAACGTAAGTAAATGAGCGGGAATAACTCCCAGGATCGACAAAAACAGAAAGTTCTTATCGGTGACCAGAGCGTCTGCTGTTGGCGCGCCCGATGACAAATAGACGTATAGGATGTAAGGAATTACAACCAGCAACGGAACGACAGTCAGGCACGCAATGCTGGCGAACCAGGTCAAGAGAGCCTTTAGAACACCCCACGGAGGATTGTCAGGATCCGGGGTCCGGGCAGTTTGCTCGAGGGAAGCAGGATCGGGAACGCCCGGTTGCTTATCTGCGACGGGTTCCAAAAGAGAAGAAGGTTCGTCTATGATCACTGAGAGCCGAGTGTATGGGGTTTAGTGAGGTATGGTCAACATTAGACAGCGGGATAGTCTATTTCCAGCATCGGCGGTCCTACTCGTGGCGCAGCCAGCATCAAGCCAATGATCGTCTTCGCATCTTGAATCTCTCCGTCCGTGATCATCTCGAGGGCCTCGGAGAAGGGGACGCGAACTATTTCGAGAATCTCGTCGTCCTCCAGTCGCTGCCTCGTTTCGCTTAGTTCAGTTGCCAGAAACAACCACATCTTCTCCTCGCAAAAACCAGGCGAAACAAAAAACTCCGTCAGTTTCTCGAGCTTGCCAGCGACCACACCCAGTTCTTCCTCCAGTTCGCGTGCCGCACCATCCTCGGGTATTTCACCTTCCTCGAGTGTTCCGGCAGGCGCTTCCAGGAGATACCTGACTGCCGGATGGCGATACTGTTTTACCAGAGCAACTGTGTAGTCCGAAAAAACAGGAAGGATAACTGCGCTGCCACGATGATGAACGACCTCTCGTTTATAGGTCACCTCACCTTCCTGCACAGTGTCCACCGTGACGTAGAAAATACGGCCACGAAAAACTGTCTCGCTGTCGAGTATCCTGGGGAGGTCTTTGTTTGATTCAGGCATATGGAAAGTTTCAGGCTTCAGCTTACGAACCCGTGCTCGATATAGCAACTTCCGCTCGGTGGTGTCCTAATTGTAGGGGCGTCCCTCCGTGGGCGCCCCATTCTGCTTACCTGTCACCCAAGAAAGGGCGCCCACGGAGGGACGCCCCTACAAATTTGGGACACCATATTCCGCTCGAGTACTTTGCAGAACAAGAGGACGCAACTCGCCGATCAAATACAGTGATCCGGTAATGCAGATTAGACCATCAGGTGTAGTTTTCTCTTTAGCGATCCGCAGGGCTTCGCTGCTGGATGAGGCAGTTGCGATTGCGGTCTGCGACTTGAAGCGTCGAGCAATTGGCTTCAGCAAGTCGATTGTCGCCGCCCTGGGATTTTTGATTGATGTGAGAACGATGTTGTCTGCGGCGGGAAACAGAATCTCTGCCATTTGTTCGAGTCGCTTATCCCGCATTGTGCCAAAGATGACGGTCAGCGGCCGTGGGCCAAACTCGTCGAGAAAGGCCCGCAACGACTCGGCCCCTGCTGGATTGTGCGCCCCGTCCAACAGAAGCGCCGGACTACCGGGAATCAATTCCAGGCGTCCGGGGTGTGTTGCCGTCTCGATTCCGGCGACCACTGCCGAATCAGGTATCTGTAATCCCCGCGACCGGATTTCTTCGGCCAACTGGATCGAAAGCGCGACGTTGCCGATTTGATGCCGCCCACGCAAGCCGAGCCAAACCTGCTCGTACTTGTGCTCCGCAGTCACAAAAGTAACGCAGAGCCTGCCGTCTTCAGTGGTTCGGTTAACCTCCCAGCTACATCCGTCGAGCAAAGGTTTTACGTTACTCGCCTCAGATTGATGAAGAACAACCGCCAGAGCTTCGGGAGTTTGCGCGGCGACGATGGCACTAACTCCCGGTCGAATGATTGCTGCCTTTTCACCAGCTATACTTTCGAGAGTGTTGCCGAGGTACTCTTCATGATCGAATGCAATCTGAGTGATGGCCACGATCCCCGCGTTAGCAGCAGTAGTGGAATCGAGTCGTCCACCCAGACCCGTCTCGAGGATTGCCAGGTCGACCTTTGCCTCTCGAAAGGCCAGCAGAGCGATTGCGGTAACCTGTTCAAAAAAAGTTGGCCGCGCTTCGAGCTGTTCGCTCTCCACAAGCTTGTACGCAGCGTTGCGAACTTGAGTCGTAAGGTTAGCAAAGGTATCTGGGCTGATATCGATGCCGTTGATTTTCACGCGCTCCGTCATTGAAACGAGGTGAGGCGACGTGTAAAGGCCGGTTTTGATTCCTGCTGACCGACAGATCGAATCGAGCACAACCGCAGTTGAGCCTTTGCCATTAGTTCCCGCAATCTGCACGGCAGGAAACGAGCGTTCGGGATTATCCAGGGTTTGGAGAAGAAGTTCGGTCGTCCTCAGACCCAGTTTGATTGTTAGTGTCTCGTGTCCTAAACCGAGAAGATATTGGACGGCTTCTTCGAATTGCATTGGCTGCTCTGGAAACGACGGCGGAGTGTTGGCCGAGATTGTAGGGGCATCACTCCGTGGGCGCCCCTGGTTCGCAAGAGACAACTCTGGCGCGCAAATGGGGGCGCCCACGGAGTGACGCCCCTACAATGTGCTATCAACGGCTGAGAAGGATTAGGGAGACGGGTGTTATTTTCGAGAAATTGCGCGGCGACGCGCTCTTTCGATATCTGACTCGCCATGAATCTCCGGGTTCATCATGAAGTTCAGCAATCTGATGATGTAGTTGCGCATTTCACGCCGATCGACAATGTCGTCAATCATGCCATGTTCGAGAAGAAACTCAGACTTCTGGAAGTCTTTCGGCAACTTCTGACGAATAGTTTGCTCGATAACTCTCGGACCAGCGAAACCTATCAACGCCTTTGGTTCGGCGATTATCACATCCCCAAGCATCGCAAAACTTGCGGTTACACCGCCCGTGGTTGGATCAGTTAATACGGAGATAAAGGGTAGACGAGCTTCATCCATAACCGCGAGCGCGGCGGATATCTTGGCCATCTGCATTAACGAGAGCGTGCCTTCCTGCATGCGTGCGCCTCCCGAGGCGGAGAAAATTACCAGCGCGCTACGCTCTTTCATCGCCCGCTCAATCAGCCTGGTGACTTTCTCGCCCACTGCCGAGCCCATCGACCCGCCAATGAAAAGCATGTCCATCGCACCTGCCACTACCGAGTGATCGGCCACAGTGCCGCGCGCGTTGATTATTGCTTCGGGGAGACCGGAAGTTCCTTTGGCCAGTGCCAGCCTTTCCGGGTAAGGTTTGCTATCGACAAATTCAAGGGGGTCGAGGGAGATTACCTCTGCATCGAGTTCCTCATAGTTGCCGTCGTCAAAAAGCATTGCCAATCTCTCGCGGGCCCCAATGCGAAAGTGGTAGCCACAATGGCTGCAGACCTGTAAACCGTCTTCAAGTTCGCCCTTGAACAAGTGTGCTTCACACCCGTCGCACTTCACGAAGACATTTTCAGTCTTCACCACCCGCTCTTCAGGCGGAACGGCCTCAATTCTTTTGCTCTTTTTGTTAAACCAAGCCATAAATGCTTGCAATCTTACGCTAGGCTGTTTCGGGAATGCGCAAAGGTTAGCATAGAAAGGATCAAGGACGAAGGATGAAGGATGAAGGCGGAAGGATGAAGGATGAGTCGCCGCGTCTTAGCTTCATCCTTCCGCCGCCATCCTTCATCCCTTCAGAACTCTATCCCCTGCTGGGCGCGAATGCCCGCCGTGAATGGATGCTTGATCTCGCGCATCTCAGTCACCAGGTCCGCAGCTTCAATCAGTTCCGCCGGCGCATCACGCCCGGTTACAACAATGTGCAATGCCGGCTGCGCCGCATGGATCGTGCGAAACGCCTCCAGGATTTCGGCAACCGGCAGCATCTTGTAACTGAGCACATAAACCAGCTCGTCAAAGACCAGTAGATCGTAGTCGCCAGAATTCATTTTCTCGAGACACAGATTCCACGTTTTGCGAGCAGTCTCCATATCCTGCCCCGGATTTTTTGTATCCCAGGTAAATCCGTCACCCATCGTGTGCACTTCGATGCCCAGTTGCTCGGCGGCGAGATGTTCGCCGTAGCGGTCGTTGCGTGATTTCATGAATTGAATCATGCAGCACTTTAACCCGCGCCCGGCGGCACGCATCATTAGCCCCAACGCAGAGGTTGTTTTTCCTTTTCCGTCGCCTGTGTGCACGATGAGCAGCCCACGGGTCTTCTCCTGGTAGTCCTCACGACGCCACTTGTATTGTTTTTCTTTGGAAGCCATTAATCCTGAACAGTCAAACGCGGAGCGATGAACAGGTTCACGGCTCCGCGCTAGTGTATCCGGCTTAGCTTAGACAACTGGCGCTGGTCTCGATTCCGGTTCCGAGTCCTTCAGGGCATCTTCAGTAATGTCTTTCAATCCATTCGCGTGCTTCACCGCTTCCTGCAGGAGACGGACGATTTCGTTTTCGGTTTCTTCCCAATCTCCTTTGAGCGTGCATCCGGCCGCGTTCCGGTGGCCTCCGCCACCGAATTTCTCCGCGACCTTCGCTACATTCACGTCGCCCTTCGAACGTAGGCTGGTGCGGTAAACTCCGGGCTCAGACTCTTTGAGCATGGCAACCGCCTCTACTTCGCCAACAGTGAGCGGATAGTTGACAAAGCCATCCGCGTCTTCGTCTGAAGCATGAGCCTGCCTCTGCATATCGAGTGTCTGGCGCATACAAGCCACATGGCCGCTTTCATCGCGCCGGGCCGTCGAGAGCACCGCTCCCATCAACTGAATGCGGCTCCAGGGATAACTGGCAAAAACCGCCTCCGCGGTCTTGGCCGGCTTGACACCGGTGCGCACCAGTTCCGAAGCGACTTTGAAAGTCCGCTCGGTTGTATTTGAGTAATGGAAGGAACCGGTGTCGGTAATAAGCGCAGTATAGACGCATTCAGCGATCTCTTTTGTCACTCTTACGCCTGTAGCCTTGCAGAGATTGTAAATCATTTCACCGACTGCCGACGCGGTCGAATCGATCCAGTTAATTGCTCCAAACAGCGCGGTAGTTGAGTGATGATCAATATTTACGACGAACTGTTTTTCCAGATCGACCAGTCCTGGGCGGGTGACATCGGAGCATTCAATAACAAAAACAGCGTGATAAGAAGGATCGACCGCCGGCATGACGCGAACCGCATTAGCTCCCGGAAGCTGCTGGTAGGCATGCGGCACGGGATCCCGCATGATGACCTCGACATCTTTATCCAGTGCGCGCAGCAGCCAATAGAGACCGAGGGATGATCCCAAACTATCGCCATCAGGACGAATGTGAGAAGTGATCGCGAACCGGCGTTTCGCTTCAATCAACTCGACAACTTGACTAAGCATCGTAACTCCGTGTAAGTGCCCCATCATCCCTCATTCTCCACCCCTTCTTTCCTCTTCCATTCATTTTCAATTTTCTCGAGCAGCTGATCGACGCGAGCGCCTTCTTCCTCGATCTTATCCAGAACAAAATGGATTTCAGGCGTACGCGGAAGATTCAGTGACAATCCCAATTGCTTGCGCACATAAGGTGTGGCGTGGCGCAGCGCAGCCAAGGCCGATTTGTGTTCTTCCTCATTACCCGCAACCGTTACGTAGACGCGCGCAGCTCGCATATTATCGGAGAGGCGGACCTCGGTTACGGTCACCATCGTCAGCCGCGGATCCTCCATCTCGTACCCGACAATCTGAGCGATCTCTTCCCGAAGAATGTCCGCGACTCTTTCCGAGCGATGCATGGTCAAGAAAGAATGAAGGCAGAGGGATGAAGGATGAAAGCGTCTCATCCTTCCGCCTTCATCCTTCATCCTTTCTAAAGTTCTGTGGCCGCGACTCGTTCAATAATATAGGCCTCGATCTGGTCACTAACTTTTACATCGTTGAAGTTTTCCAGACTAATGCCACACTCAAAGCCTTCGCGAACTTCAGACACATCATCCTTGAAGCGTCGCAGCGACGAGATGTTGCCCTCCCAACTGACGACACCATCACGTATTAACCGCGCTCGCGCGTTGCGCCGAATGACGCCGTCGATAACCATGCAACCCGCCACCACTCCCGCCTTCGGCACGCGAAATACCTCGCGTACATCGGCCTTGCCGATAATCTTTTCTTTCTCGATCGCCTCCAACATGCCGATCATGGCGGCGCGAATCTCCTCCTCGACCTTATAGATAATTGAATGGAGACGAATATCTACAGCCTCTTGTTTGGCTAGATCGGCCGCTCGTGCTTCCGGCCGGACGTTAAAGCCAATGATTACAACTGCCGAGGAAGATGAACCAGCCTGCGTGGCCGAGCCGAGCAGCACGTCCGACTCGGTGATGGCGCCCACGCCTGATCGGATGACCTTAACCTTAACCCGATCGGTGGAAAGCTTTTGCAATGTCGACTTCAAGACTTCCACTGAACCCTGCACGTCAGCCTTGATGATGACCAGCAGTTCTTTTACTTCACTCTCACCCAGTGCCTCGATACCGCGTTTCGTGGTCTGGAGCAGAGTAGCCTGACGACTCAACATCTGGCGGTGCTGAGATATCGACTGGGCTTTCGTGATGTCTGACACAACCTGGAAGCTTTCTCCCGCTTGCGGCACACCTTGAAGACCCAGGACCTCAACCGGAGTTGCCGGTCCGGCTTCCGTGATCGCCTCGCCACGATCATTAAACATGGCCCGGACCTTGCCATAGATCTGGCCGACGATAAAGGGCTCATGAACCTTCAAAGTTCCTTGCTGGACCAGGACGGTAGCCACTGCTCCGCGACCGCGATCGAGTTTTGCTTCCAATACGACACCGGAAGCGAGACGCGTCGGGCTGGCACGCAGATTCAGAATGTCCGAAGTAAGCAGAATCGTCTCGAGCAGCGTGCCGATATTTTCTCGCTTCTTCGCGGAGACCTGGACCATCTCGGTCTCGCCGCCCCATTCAAGCGGCGATAGCCCCTGCTGAGACAGTTCTTGCTTAACCCGCTCAGGGTTTGCGTCGGGCTTGTCGATCTTGTTGATCGCAACAATGATCGGCACGTTTGCCGCCCTGGAATGTTCGATCGCCTCGATAGTTTGCGGCATAACTCCATCGTCAGCCGCCACGACAAGCACGACGATGTCGGTCGCTTTCGCACCGCGCGCGCGCATCATTGTGAAAGCCTCGTGACCCGGCGTGTCGAGAAAAACTACGCGCCGGGTTTCGGCAGGATTGTCCGGACTGGGAACTTGCACACTGTAGGCCCCGATATGCTGCGTGATACCTCCTGCTTCACCGCCCGCGACATCGGTGGTTCGAATTCCGTCGAGCAATGAAGTCTTACCATGATCGACGTGGCCCATCACCGTGACTACTGGAGCGCGTGGTAATTCGACGTCGTCAGCATCTGTGGCGATCAGTTCTTCAAACTCCTCTTCCGCAACCATCTCTTCAAAGGGAACAAAGGAGACGTCGTAGCCGAAGCGTTTACCAAGATCGGAAGCAACATCATCCATTAATGGCTGATTGATGGTAGCGAAAACGCCGCGCTGCAGCAGAAGGGTTACTACGTCTTTTGGTTTGATACCGAGCTTCTCGGCGAATTCCTTAACTGTAGAGCCTTCGATAAGACGAACTTCTTTTAGCTCGCCCTCGGTGGGCATCTCCATTCTGCCCGCAATGCGATCTTCGAGCGAGAGGGCCTTCGGTGGCGGAATAAAATCGCCCCGGTCGAAGCGCCCGCCTTTGCCTTCAATAGTTTTCCTTCCGCCCCGTGGACTGCTGCGTCGCGAGCGACGGCGTCCGGCGTCTGGAGGAGGAATGTAGGTTGTTTGCGGTGTAGCTGTTTCGCCCGGGGTTCCCAAACGTTCTGCCCGTGGCAGAGAAGGTCTCTGTCTGCCACTACGTTCGGCACGTTCTCGGGGAGTAACCGGTGGCGGTGCGACTAGAGGGGCCGGTGCGCGCTCACCCGGCCGGATGCCCGCATTTAGGGCGGCCGCTGTTGGGCGCATCACTCTTACCTGGCGCGAAGGAATCGGAATGTTTTTTGGTTCGACGTCCAGGACATCCGGCGGGAAGTCGCCATTGGTTGCCGGTGGCGCGGCAGCAAACTCTATATCCTCGTCCGGCTCGTCCTCCGCTACGGCAGCAACAGCTTCACTAGTAGCGGCTGCCGGCGGTTCTGCGCGCGTTGCAGGCGTGAGTTTCTTGATCAGCCTTGCCGAGCCGGGTTGTTTCGGAACAGGAGGTGTTGGCACCGGAGCTACCTCTGGTTCCATTGGCGCGGCAACGACAGCCTCTGGCTCGTCGGCGACCACCTCTATTTCCGCAGGTGATGTTTCATCGACCGGACGGGCGGCGCGCTTCACGACCTTCACCGTGCGTTTGACGGCAGCCTCTTTTTTGGGGAAGTACTTGTTTCGAATCTTCTCGGCCATCTCTTTGGAGACCGAGTTTGACGGAACACTTACGTCGACCCCTTCGCGGCGGACTTCTTCAATCAGTCGCTTTGTGTCGAGCTTTAGTTCTTTCGCGAGATCGTAAATGCGAACTTTTGACGTAACTGTCATGCACTCCTTCTTGGACGCTTATCATGAGAAGCGTCCGTACGCCTTCAAAAGTGATTAAGAACGCTCGCTCTTAACCACTTTCCCAAGCGTGCGTCAGAAGTGCGACGCGGGACTGTAGCAGTGGAGCGAGCAACGCAAAGCGCCCGAGAAAGCGACTTCTGCGTTGATTCTAATTTGCTGCATCGTTGGAAGCATCCTGCTTCTCATCGTCAGTGCTCCCGCTTGATGCAGCATCTTCCGAAACTGCGGGAGCCGGCGTTGATGCCTCGTCAGCTGTTGCTTCCAAAGCATAATTCTCGTCCGCCGCTAATTCTTCGCTAAGCTCAATTGCGGCGGTCTCATCAAAGTTAGCGAGCACTGCAGCGCCCGAGGAGGTAATTTCCGGCGAAGGCGTAACTGTATCAGGTCGCAAATCACGTCCTGGTTCCTGCAGTACCACCTCGTCCTCTGTGAATGGCTCAGATTCAGTCACGGGAACGGGATCGGCCGAATCTCGGGCCAGAATGACAGGTTCAGCAGAGAAGGGAATCCCTCTTGCCACTGCCTCGTCGTAGCCTGCGGCAGTCATCTCAGCGGAGGGCTCAACCTCTTCTGCCTCAACCGACTCATCCAGCTCGGCAGAAACCGCGTGAGTCTCCAACTGGTCGCCTGCTTCGCTTGTTTCGCCCTCGCCTTGCAGACTCCGGTCGCGCATCGCTACCACTGCTTGCGCGGCGTTCAAGATGACTTCGGCTTCGTCGAGACTCAGATCCAGAAACTCCACCAGATCATCAACTGAGGTTTGGGCGAGCGCGTCGATATCGTTTATTCCATGCTCGGCGAGCGCGTCAGCTTGCTGAGCAGTTACGCCTTCAATCGCTGAAAGCGGCACCGACTCGCCAGAAGCAATGAGCGCTCCCATCTGTTCGGTGACTTCTTTCTTGATCTCTTCTTCACTGCGAATATCGATGTTCCAGCCGACCAGCTTCGTGGCTAGCCTGACGTTCTGCCCGCGCTTGCCAATTGCGAGAGACAATTGGTCTTCGTTAACAATGACTTCCATTTGGCGGTTCTCGATGTCAGTGATCCGCACCTGGTTAACTTTGGCAGGGGACAGTGCGTTGGCGGCGAAAACGGAAGGTTCATCGGACCATTCAATAATATCAATCTTCTCACCACGCAGTTCACGAATTATGGCCTGCACCCGGGAACCCTTCATACCAACACAAGCACCGAC
>Ga0137359_10004003_pt1 | contig 12026 bp, 9 predicted proteins | sample Mad1_40_16metaG_FD_108281 | JGI IMG/M metagenome (GOLD analysis project Ga0137359, IMG submission 108281) | Vadose zone soil microbial communities from Angelo Coast Range Reserve, California, USA - Mad1_40_16 metaG | ecosystem: Environmental > Terrestrial > Soil > Vadose zone | place: USA... | reverse complement strand
CGCCGACATTGCTTTATCTTGTTGAAGAACCGCTCGACCAAATTGCGGGCGCGATAGAGGTGGGGGCTGAAGCAGATCGGCTCTTTCCGGTTTCGTCTCGGCGGGATGTTTGCCCATCCGCCGTGCTCGCTAACAAATGCTCTGATCCAATCAGCCTCGAACCCCCGATCAGCGAGCAGCATTGCTCCCGATTTCAGGGCAGATAGCAGCGGGAGCACGAGGCGGTTGTCGTGTGCCTCGTCAGAGGTCAGTGCGAGACGAACAGGCAGCCCCCTGGTATCGACGACGGCATGAATCTTGGTGGTCAATCCGCCGTATGCGCGCCAAAGACCAGGCCATTCTTGAGCGTCTCGTGCCGGAGCCCGATCGGCGAAAACAAGATGGGGAATGCGCTGGCCATGGGAGATCGCTCCTTCAGGACTTGCGCGGCGGCGCCATCGCAGCGCTATCGGCGGTTCAACGTGTCTGTTTTCGATAGGCCTCGGCGGCTCTCCCGACGGCATCGCGATCCAGCTCGAATCCCAGGCCTGGCTTGTTTGAAATCGGCAGTGCGCCACCGACCGGTGTTAGGTTCGGGCTTTCCACAATGTCTTCCTTCAGCAACTGCCACATGATCTGGTTTCCGTCGTCCATGTTGTTGAGCGTGGCCGCAACCTGATTCGTCGCGCAGGTCGTGATGCCGGTTTCGAATACGCCATGGATGCAGATCCGGATGCTCGCCGCCTCCGCGATCGCGGCCGCCTTGCGATACCGGGTTACGCCACCGGTTTCGTGCATCCCCAGCACGATGACGTCGGCCGCCCGGTTGCGGCAGATGTCGTACACGTCTTCAGGCGTATAGACGCTCTGGTCGGCGGCGATCGGAATGTCGACCACGCCCCGTAACCGGGCAAGGGCCTCTGCTCCCCCGGGACCGGGCACCGGTTGTTCGATAAATTCAGGGTCGAAGGGTTTCAGCTTCTCGAACATGCGCCGGGCGGTCATCACGTCCCAGACCTCGTTGGCGTCCAGCCGGATGCGCGTCGGACCCACCGCCTTTCGTACCGAGCGAACGATCTCCAGGTCGAGCGCTTCGCCGCGGCCGACCTTCACATAGAGGACGCCAAATCCCTGCTTGACCAGCGCGCTTGCGTGCCTGGCAAGCTCGGCGGGCTTGTCGCCCTGGACGAAGCCGAAATATTCGACTTTGTCACGCACCGCGCCGCCCAGAATCCGATGCAACGGCTGGCCAGCGGCCTTGCCGATAGCGTCCCAAAGTGCCAGCTCGATTCCAGCCATGGCCTGGGAGAAATAGCGGAGCGCGCTTCCCGTGCCGCGCGCATTGAAGCCCAATCGGTAATAGTCGGCGATCAGGCGATTTCCGTCATACATCGACTGCCCGATGAAATGCAGAATCGCATCCTGGATAATGGCGAGCACCGGTTCGATCGTGGGACTCGCAACCGACTCTCCGATGCCGATAATGCCGCCATCGGTCTCGACCTCGATCAGTATGACGGGCGCCCCCAGCGTGACACCTTGGGCCCAGTGATAGGGCTGCTTGAACTTGCAGAGCAGCGGCGTGGTTCGGATCTTGGTTATCTTCATGGTTTTCTTCCCGTTGCTGGACCGATGCGAACCGCCCACCGCTTCACTTGCTGCTTGATGAGCCCTTGCGGACATAGGTCGTGAACTCCCCGTGCTTGCGATAGGCCGCCTGATATTTGTGCAATTTGGCTTCGTCGACGTCGACCCCCAGCCCGGGCGCCTCGATGCGGGCCCACCGCGGGCCGGTGGCTACGGGCAATCGTTTGGTCAGGATATCGTCCTCCATCATCTGCGCCGTCTGCTGTTGGCCCAGGCAGGCATTGGGCGCGGCGATCATAAGATGCTGGCCGGCCGCCGCCGTCAGCCCGAACTCGCCGTGGGTATGCTTGCAGACCTGCCAACCTTCCAGGTGGCTGATGTGGGTCAGGCGATTGAACCGCCCGATCGAACCCACCCAATAGGGGCTGAAGCATAGATAGTCCCCGCAGCGGCTCTTGATCAGGCGATAGGCGTCTGCCTCCCGCCAAAGCCCTTCATTGACGCAGAGTGGAACATCGACCTGGTTTTTCAGATCCAGCATGTTCTCCACCGGATCGATGCGCACCGGCGCCTCGACGAAGTCGAGCACGAACCGCGTGTGCCAGCGCTTCAGAAGGCGCACGGCCTGCGGCAGGGACCAGGCCTGGTTGACGTCGATCCGGATCAGTCCCTTTGGCCCGATGGCGTCGCGCAGCGCCTCGAGCATGCTCTCTTCCTTCTTTTCGTCGACGCCGACCTTGAGGTAGTAGGTTCCGTAGCCGCGTTTGACGCCGTCGGCCGCCTGACGTGCAATTTCCTTGGGCGAGCTCCACTCCATGTAGTAAAAGTAATCGACGTCGTCGCGCAGCGCCCCACCAAGGAGGCGATAGAGCGGTTGACCGCATTCCTTGCCGCACAGATCCCACAGCGCCATGTCGATTCCGGCAAAGGCAAAATTTCCGGTCATCGGCTGGAAAGCCCACAGGGCCTGGAGGGCGAGATCGCGATGAATTGCCTCGGTGTCCCAGCAGTCGCGCCCGACCACCAGGGGCGCCATCGCCTTTACCGCACTTTCGATTCCCGCGACGTCCGCCGCGCGAGTGCATTCGCCCCAACCGATGAGGCCGTTGTCCGTCGCCAATTTGACGATGACATCCGTCACACCGCCGCGGTTGATGAGCGAACTCGTTTCCACCCGCTTGTAGGGAATGCGGACGACGAACGTCTCCAGTTTGGCGATCTTCATGCGATGCATCCGCGGGGGGCCGTAAACAACGTCATTGGCTGGCGATCGAGGAAGAGGGTTATCTCATTATCAATGGCTCGGCCACGCCAATCATGGTATGATACACCTAAAGAGTAAAACGGAAAATAAATCACAAGGCTGGCGCCGAAGCCAAGCCGAAGCGCCAGCAACAAAGGGAGGATGCGATGAAGGATTACGAAGTCCATCTGATCGAGGAGTTCGCGGCAGGGCGCATGAGCCGCCGCCAGCTTCTGAGGCGCGCCTCGGTTGCCGGGATATCGCTCGCTGCTCTCGGCATGGTGGGTGCCAAGTCGGTACGGGCCGACGAGCCCAAGCGCGGCGGGACCATACGCCTGGCGGCGCAGTTCCCCGGCAAGGATCCCCAACCTGTGACTGCATCCAACGCGGGCGAGGTCTTCACTTTCCAGCCGTCGCTGGAATACCTGTGCTATCCGCGAGAGGATTGGACGCTGGACCCGCGGCTCGCGACCGCCTGGAAGGCCGATCCCGATCCGAAGACTTGGACGTTCACCATTCGCCAGAGCGTGAAATGGCACGACGGTTCGATGCTGACAACGGACGACGTGGTGGCGACGTTTCAGCGGCTGCTCGATCCGAATGTCGGTTCATCGGCCGGGTCGGTCTATCACGGCGTCCTCTCCTCCGGGAATGTGGAAAAGGTTAGCGAAACCGATGTTCGTTTCCACCTCGACAAGGCCTTCGTCGATTTCCCCTATCTGGTTTCGGGCTTCGCCTATCAGTCGGCGATTTTGCCGAAGAACTATGAGATGGGCTCGTTCACGAAGGGCGGGGTCGGCACCGGCCCGTTCATTCTCAAGGAATATGTTCCGCATCAGACGGCGACCTACGTCGCCAATCCCAATTACTGGGCTAAGGGTTTGCCCTACCTCGACGGGCTGAAGATCAACTACTACGCCGAAGAGTCGGGCACTGTATTGGCGATGCAGGCGGGGGACATCGATATTTACCCCGTCGTTCCGCTAAAGGGCGGCGAACCGATTCTGAACAGCCCGAATTTCAATATCCTGCGGCACGCATCGGCGGACTATCGTTCGATCCATATGCGCGTCGATCAGGCGCCCTTCAAGGACAAGCGAGTTCGCCAGGCGGTCGCCTATTGCATCGACCGGGCTGCCCTTGTGAAGTCGCTGTTCAATGGCGCCGCGGCTGTTGCCAACGACCACAGCTTCGCCCCGGTCTACGTCGATACGGAACTCGCCAACTCGGACATCCCGCAGCGAACGCAGGATCACGCCAAGGCCAAGGCACTACTCGCCGAAGCAGGAGTAAGCAGTGTCGATGTCACCTTGACCACCGGCCAGTATCTAGAGATGCCGCAATACGCCGTTGCCATCCGCGAGTATTGCAAGCCGGTCGGCATCAACGTCAGTCTGAATGTCATGCCGACTGACCAATACTACGGCTCGGGCGACAATCAGCCCTGGCTCGTGGTCCCAATGGGAGAGACCGACTGGGCCGCGCGCGGTACGGTGGCGCAAGCGGTCGTGCCGGAGTTCCCGAGCGGTGCCCTGTGGAACGCCGCACACTGGAGCAACCCCGGTTTTGACAAGCTATTCGCCGACTACAATGCCGAACTCGATCACCAGAATCGGAAGAAGCTCTCTCTGGAACTGGCCAAGATCCAGCATGAGGAGGTGCCGGTGATGATCGGCTATTGGATCGCGGCGCAGCGAGCGACGACGAAAGCGGTGCAGGGCTTCCCGTCGGCTCCGGACAATTTCATCGATCTCCGGGCTACCTGGCTATCGTCCTAGGTATTCGGCGCCGAGCGACGTCGCGGAACGATAGGTGCTGCGCTTCCTCATCAAGCGTACCGCCCTGGCTGTCGTCACGCTTCTGTGCGTATCGGTAATTCTGTTCGCTGTCGCCCAGGTACTGCCGGGGGATATCGGTCGGGCAATCCTCGGCCCCTGGGCGACGGAACAGCAGGTGCAGGCGCTGGATCATCAACTTGGCGTCGACCGCCCGCTTTACATACGCTACGCGGTCTGGTTTAGCGGGTTTGTCCGTGGGGAATGGGGAACCTCGTATTTGTTGAACCGTCCGGTGGCGGCGATCACCCTTGGCCGGTTGGGGAACTCAATCATTCTCGGCGGTTTTGCCTTGTGCCTGATCGTGCCGACCTCGATCGGATTCGGCGTACTGGCGGCGTTGAACTACGGAAAGTGGGTCGACCGCTGCATCTCCATCGTGGGCCTTTCGGTCATAGCGCTTCCCGAATTCGTCACCGGCATAATCGTTCTTGCCGTATTCGCCGTGGGGCTGGGCTGGTTGCCGGCTTCCTCCCACGTGCCCACAATGAATCCCCTCGATTGGTTCAGGCAGCTGCTGCTGCCCTCCATTCCGCTCATGTTCATCCTGTTCGGGTATATCTCGCGAATGGCGCGAGCCGGCACAGTGGACTCACTTCGCTCCAACTATGTGCGCACCGCCATTTTGAAGGGCCTGCCTCGCAGAACCGTCATCTGGGGCCATGTCTTGCGAAACTCGTTATTGCCGACGATCACCGTGGTCAGCGTTCAGACCGGCTACCTAGTCGGCGGTCTTGTGGTGACTGAAACGCTTTTCAGTTATCCCGGGATCGGCAAGCTTGTACTGGATTCTGCGATAGGACACGACCTGCCCGTGCTTCAGGCGACGGTTCTCCTGGTTGCCGTCGTGTATATGATCCTGATGCTTCTGGCAGACATCCTCTACACCTTGCTCAATCCCCGCATTCGGCTCTCGAGCTGACGACGCTAAACGGGCCGAAGCATAGGAAGACAAGCACGCCACGCCATGGATTTGCCCGAGAATGCAAAGGAGGGAATGGACGGTGTGGAAGACGACGGCGTCGGCTGGGAGAGTGGTCGCCGCGGCACCAAGGAGTTTTTTCTCGCCCTTCTGCACTCCAAGACCTTCGTCGCGGGCGCCATAATTCTTGTCTTCTGGATTGTCGATGCGATCTTCTGGCCTCTCATCGTGCCGCAGGATCCCGAAGCCATCACGCCTGAAATTACACTACGGGCACCGTCCTGGGCCCACTTGTTCGGAACCGATGACCTCGGCCGGGATGTCTTGTCGCGCACGCTCGCCGGGGCGGCATCGACCTTGACGGTGGCACCCGCCGCTACCTGCCTCGGCGTGATCGGCGGTGTCCTTGTCGGATTGTTCGTGGGCTACTACCGCGGCATTGCGGACGATATCGTCATGCGGATTGTCGATTCCTTGCTGGCCTTTCCGCTCATCATCATCGCCGTTCTGGTGATGTCGATCCTGGGGCCGTCGGTCGCAAACGTCATCCTCGTCATCGGAATCGTCTTTACGCCCTATGTCGCCCGCACGGTGCGCGCCGCCGTGCTGGTAGAGCGAGAACGCGAATACGTGGCAGCGGCCAGGCTTCTCGGCAATTCGGGGCTCTACATCATGTTTGTCGAGATTCTCCCCAACATCTCGGCGCCGATCGCCGTCGAGATCACCATCCGGCTGGGCTACGCAATTTTTACCGCGGCAACCCTGTCCTTTCTCGCGCTCGGCATCCAGCAGCCATCGCCCGACTGGGGATTGACGATTAGCCTGGGCCGGGCGTTCCTCCAGATAGCGCCTTGGGAGGTGCTGTTTCCCGCGGCGGCATTGGCAACCTTGATCGTTGCGGTAAATCTGGTCGCCGACGGTTTGCGTCAGGTCCTGGAGGAATGAGCACCCCAACCCCCATCATTGGCGGGTCCGACCGTCAGGCACTGGCCATACAGGGCCTGAGCGTGAGCTACCTGCGGCGCGGGAAGAGCCTCAAGGTGCTGAACGATGTTTCGTTCAGCATCAAACCCGGCGAGGCCTATGGGCTGGTGGGCGAATCCGGTTGCGGCAAGACCACCGTGGCAATGGCGGTCATGCGCTATCTGGCCCCCAATGCCCGGGTCGATGCCGGCCACATCTTGTTTCAGGAACTCGATCTTCTGGCGGCGAGCCCCGAGCAGCTCCGCAAGCTCCGCGGGGACCGGATGGCCATGGTCTATCAGGACCCCGGCAGCTCGCTCAATCCTTCGCTTACCGTCGGTCGCCAGATCACCGAGGTCTATCGGTTCCACCGCGGCTTCAGCAAACCGGAGGCAACCGAGGCCGCGGCCACGATGCTCGAAACAACGCAGATATCCGACCCTGCCCGCATATTGCGCCGCTATCCCCATGAACTGTCCGGCGGGCAGCAACAGCGCGTCATGTTCGCCATGGCGCTGGCAACCAACCCGGATCTGTTGGTGCTGGACGAGCCGACGACGGGGCTGGACACCACGGTCGAAGCCGAAGTGCTCGATCTTGTTTCGCAACTGCGAACCAAATTCAACGCCTCCATTCTGTTTATCAGCCACAATCTGGGCATTGTCGCGCGGATGTGCGAAAGGGTCGGCGTGCTCTACGCAGGGCGGCTGGTCGAAGAGGGGCCGTCGCGCGATCTATTCTCGCATCCCAAACATCCCTATACGCTCGGCCTTCTGCGCTGCGTGCCCCGCCCGGGCATGCGCAAGAATTCTCGCCCTCTTGATTCCATACCGGGCTCGCTGCCGCCCCTCGGGTTCGAGGCACAGGGCTGCGTCTACGCCGTCCGCTGCCCCATTGCGCGCCCGCGTTGCCGACAGGAGGTCCCGCCCAGCCTGCCCGCTGGGGACCAGCGGAACAGCCGATGCTTCTATCATGACGGGGTATCGCAGATTCCGGCCAATACCAGCGCCGCGGCAACCACATCCGGCGAGACCCACCAACGCACGCTCCTGCACATCGAAAATCTGAATAAAAGCTACGGCGGACGCGACTACCAGGTGGCAGCGGTCACCGACGTTTCAATCGAATTGGGGGCCGGCGAAGTACTCGGCCTCGTGGGCGAGTCCGGCAGCGGCAAGTCGACGCTGGCCAAATGCATCGTCGGCCTGGTCGAGATCTCGCAAGGCAAGATCCGGTTCGACGGGGCCAATCTTGCTGAACCGGCGGATTGGCGAGAGATGGATCTGCGGCGCAAGATGCAGATGGTTTTCCAAAATCCGGACACCGCGCTAAACCCGAGCCATTCGGTAAGGCGTATCCTGCGCCGCGCCGCCAAGCTGCTCTCGAAGGGGCAGACGGCAGCAGAGATTGAGGGAAGGATTTCTTCGCTCGCGGCCGCCGTCCGCCTGCGGCCGCAGCATCTCGACCTTCGCCCCACCGCACTTTCCGGCGGTCTCAAACAGCGCGTTGCCATAGCCCGGGCCTTCGCCGGATCGCCGGCTCTCGTCCTTTGCGACGAGCCGACGTCCGCGCTCGACGTCTCGGTCCAGGCCGCCATCCTGAACCTACTGGCCGACCTGCAAGCGAGCCAATACGTGGCCTATCTTTTCATCTCCCATGACCTGGGGGTCGTGAGCTATCTGGCGGATCGGATCGCGGTCATGTATCTGGGACAGGTAATCGAAATCGGGCCGGCGGCGGACGTATTTCATCCGCCCCATCACCCCTATACCGAAGCCCTGCTCTCCGCCATGCCGACGGTCGAGGGCAGCGACGAGACCGAGCGCATTCGCCTGACTGGGCCTCTTCCCAACCCTTCCAATATGCCCTCCGGCTGTCGCTTCCATACGCGCTGCCCGCGATTCCTGGGCGAGGTTTGTCGCTTGCGGGAACCGCCATGGCAGCAGAGTGGCGAGGGTCACCTCTATCGCTGTCACATCCCGCCCGAGGAATTGAGCCGGATTCAGCCGGGCCGGCAAGCGAAGAGCTAACAGGAGCAATCGCCGGCCGCCGTGTGGGCAAGGATCGGCCAAGTCAGTGTTGCGTGAGTTCAGGAGCGAATCGGATGAAGACAACAGCGCGGGTCGTGGTCATTGGCGGAGGTGTCGTCGGGGTAAACATCCTGTATGGCCTCGCCAAATGCGGCTGGAGCGACGTCGTGCTTCTGGAACGCCGTGAATTGACATCCGGATCCACGTGGCATGCCGCGGGGCTGATGTCGATTTATTCGACGGGCTATTCCGCAAGTCGCCTGTACCAGCGTAGTCATCAGGTCTATGCCGGGGTCCAGGCCGAGACGGGGCAGTCCGTGGGATACCACCCCAGCGGCACCCTGCGTCTGGCCAGCAGCAAGGATCGTCTGGACGAATATCTGCATTACAAGGACATCGCCGATAGCTTCGGCGCCCGGGTCGAGATCGTCGGCCCCGCCGAAGTTCGCAAACTTTGGCCGCTCGTCCAGCGGATCGACGATCTGGAAGGGGCTCTCTACCATCCGGAGGATGGCCATGCCGCTCCGGCGGACGTGACCCAGGCTCTTGCCAAAGGCGCCCGGCTGCTCGGGGCCGAAATAAATCGCCAAACGGAGGTGACCGCCATCGAGCGCACGCGTTCAGGCGAGTGGAAGGTCAAAACGACGAAGGGCGATATCCTGTGCGAACACGTCATAGCCGCAACCGGCAGTTTCGCGCGACAGACCGCCGCCATGGTTGGGCTCGATATCCCCGTGGTGCCCATCGTGCACCAGTATCTAGTCACCGAAGAGGTGCCGGAAATCGTCGCAAGACATAAGAGCGGCCTTCCGGAGATGCCGATCTTGCGGGACGACACGGTGCAGGGATACATCCGCGAGGAGCGTCAGGGCCTGATGTTCGGCCCTTACGATCAGGACCCTCCGGTTTTTGCCCTCGACGGCATGCCGCCGGACTACGAGGGCGAGTTATTGCCCCCCGACATCGATGTCACGCTGCCTTACTTTCAGCGGGCCGTCGTGCGCGTGCCGAAGCTGGGTGAGGTTGGCATTCGCACCTGCGTTTCCGGTCCGATCGCCGTGACGCCCGACAATCGACCGCTGGTCGGACCGGCGCCCGGCCTGAAGAACTTCTGGCTGGCGGAGGGTTTTACGGGTGGAATTGCCATGGGTGGCGGCATCGGCCATTGCCTTGCCGAATGGCTTGTCCAGGGCGAGTCCAGCATCGATCTGCATGAACTCGACCCGCGGCGCTTGGGCATCTACGCCAACAAGAGCTATGCCCGCATCAAGGCCAAGGAGGCTTTCGCCGCGAATTTCGGCATCAACTACCCCGACTGGGATTGGCCCGCCGCGCGGCCGGCCAAGACGACCCCGTGCTACGAGAGGCTGAAACAGCATGGAGCCGTCTTCGGTGTCGCGTATGGCTGGGAAGTTCCCAACTGGTTCGCCCCTGCCGGCGTGGAAGCCAGGGACCAGCATAGTTATCGTCGGAGCAATTACTTTGAATACGTCGGCCGCGAGTGCCGCACCTTGCGCGAACAGGTCGGCATGTACGACCTCACACCCAGCAGCAAATACGACGTTTCGGGGCCGGGCGCAGCCGATTGGCTGGATGGGCTCCTTGCCAGCCGGCTGCCCGCGCGGCCGGGGCAGGGCAGTCTATGCTATCTCCTGACGGCCTCCGGGGGCGTCGAGTGCGAGTTTACGGTGACCCGGCTCGGCGAGGATCATTTCTATCTCGTGGGGCCTACCGTCGCCGAGCGGCACCATTTCGATGTGCTGTCGAAGGCCTTGCCCGATGACGGCAGCGTCACCTTGCGCAATGTCACGTCAGGTTTCGGCGCCTTTGCGCTCGCCGGCCCAAGGTCTCGTGAGCTGCTGGGTGCGCTGGTCGACACGGACCTCTCGAATGGCGCATTTCCCTGGTGGAGGGGGCAGACGATCTCCGTCGGCCTCGCGTCCAACGTGCGGGCGCTCCGCGTCAATTACGTCGGCGAGCTCGGCTGGGAATTGCACCATCCCATCGAGTACCAGAACCAACTGTTCGACATCCTCATGGAGGCCGGCAAATCCTGCGGCCTTGGCCTGGTCGGTGCGCGAGCCGTCAATTCCATGCGTACGGAGAAGAGTTACCGGTCTTTCTGGGGCGATCTGAATCCCGAGTATTCGGCCCTGGAAGCCGGGTTGGACCGCTTCATTTGTCTGCAAAAGCCGAAATTCACCGGCCGCGATGCTCTGTTGCTGCAGCAGCGTGAAGGCCTGAAGCGCCGGTTCACCGTGCTGAAGATCGATTCCGGACCGGCCGATCCTTTTCAAAATGAAACCGTTTATTGGAAAGACAAGCCGGTCGGCCGGATCACGACAGCGGCCTATGGACATCTGGTCGGCAGCGTCCTGGCGCACGCCTATATCGATCTGCCCCACAATGCGGAAGGAACCACGCTGCACGTCGCTGTGCTGGGGGAGCGACGCCCGGCGCGTGTCATCGCGCCTTCTCCATTCGATCCCGCCAATACCCGCCCGCGGCAATAAATCCTGCGTTCAGTCCCGCGGAATGGTGCCGATCAACCCGGCCGCGGCCGAGGCGTAGGACACTGCCTGGCCCTCGCGTAGAAAGGCCTGATGGAAGGCCTTCACCTTGTCGCGGTCGATCTCGAAACCCAGGCCGGGGCAATCGCTGATCCGTATTTTCCCGCCTGAGTAGTCGGTTGGAACGGTTACGTAGTCGTCGGCGAGGTAATCGGGATGGCCTTGCAGCGCCAGGATGCAGGCCGATGACGTCGCCATGACGTGCATGTGGCTGGTCATGTTCACGGTCGTGATATTGAAGGCATGATTGACGAAAGCGAGCCCGGCCGCTTCGCACATGCCCAGAATCTTTTTCATCGCCCTCAGCCTCCTTCCTGGTGGGGATCGGTCATTATCACGTCGGCGGCCTCGCGGCGGATAATGTCGAGAATTGCATGCCGACCCCAAGCACTCTGATTGGCGGCGACCGGAATGCCGCTGTGCCTGCGAACGTGGGCGAGGCCGACAATGTCATGCATGAGCACGGGTTGCTCGACATATTCGAGAGAGGCGGGGCGCATTTTCGAGAGGATGCGGATCGCGGTGGATGGGCTCCACACCTCGTTGGCATCGACCCCGAGGCGGAGGGCCCGGACCGATCGCTTCCCGGGTCCGCAGGACAAGCTCGACGTCGCGTCCCTCGTCGATGCCGACCTTGCAATAGATGGTCTTGAAACCGCGAGCGACTGCCGCCACGGCCCGCTCGGTGATCACAGCGATATCACGGTCCGCCGGCACGAAATACATGGAATCGAACTCGGTTCTGACGGCGCCGCCGATGAGCTTGTAAATCGGCTGCTTCAGGAATTTGCCCGACGCATCCCAGCAAGCCATGTCGAGGCCGCCGATCACGAGGCCCGCCGTTCGTTCGAAAGAGTACCAGCCCGCACTCATGATCTTGGCGACAACGCGCTCGGT
>Ga0137359_10003999_pt1 | contig 12031 bp, 9 predicted proteins | sample Mad1_40_16metaG_FD_108281 | JGI IMG/M metagenome (GOLD analysis project Ga0137359, IMG submission 108281) | Vadose zone soil microbial communities from Angelo Coast Range Reserve, California, USA - Mad1_40_16 metaG | ecosystem: Environmental > Terrestrial > Soil > Vadose zone | place: USA... | reverse complement strand
CGCCCGCTTGATCGCGCCCTGCATTCCCTCGTCATCGGGAGTGCGGGTCACCTCTGCGCCCAGCGCTCGCATGATGATAACTTTCTCTTCAGAAAAACGCTCGGGCACGAAAAGGGCTACCTTGTATCCGCGGTTTACGCCGATTAGCGCCAAGCCGATACCAGTGTTTCCGGCGGTGGCTTCTACGATTACTCCACCCGGTTTCAGCAGCCCGTCTTTTTCCGCTCGCTGAATGATCCCAATCGCGGCACGGTCTTTCACGCTGCCGCCGGGGTTTAGGTATTCGAGCTTGGCGAAGACATCGGCCCCATTCTCAGGAGCCAACCGCCTGAGCCGAAGCATGGGGGTTTGGCCGACGAGATCCGTAATGTCGTCAGCCACGCGCAAGCGTGAATTGGAAACGAGAGGCAATCTACAGGGTACGGAACAGAGCTGGAAGCGTCAATTGGATTGAATCATTGAGCGATTGAATCATTGAATCATTAGAAACCACTAATGCGAGCGCTTTGTTTTTCAAATGATTCAATCCCACAGTGATTCAATGATTCAATTCTACGGTTCTCCGCCCGCGCCCTTTTCCTGGCCGGGGTAGTAGCCGCTGCGGGTGCGTACGGTCAGCTTCTTGTACGGCCGCGCGTGAGCGTCCACGTGAATGGTTCTGAAACCTCCGACGTTCTTTGGGGTCGTGGGCGCATAGGTAATGGTGTACTGATTGCGGATGTCGTGGGCAACGCTCCGACTTATTTCGTCGACTTCATTCAGCGTAGGCGGAAAAAAAGCTATGCCGCCGGTGCGATCCGCAAGCACTTCCAGTTCGCGTTTTGCGTGCCGTAATTTCTCTCCCCCGAGCAGGCCGATTGCATAGACGGTTGGACCATTTTCCTGCTGAAGCCGGTGGACGGTTTGCTCCAAGCTCTCCTGACTGGCATCATCCTCACCGTCCGTAACCACAAAGAGCACCTTTCGTTGCAGTGGAGACTTCATCAGGTAATCTGTGGACGCAACAATCGCATCATGCAGCGCTGTCCCACCGCGCGATTCGACGTGCTCGAGAGCGGCCTGAAGCTTCTTTATATCGGAGGTGAACTCCTGGTCGAGGTAATATTCGTCGTTGAAATTCACCACAAATACCTGATCTTCAGGATTGCTCGAGCGTACTAAATTGATAGCCGCCTTGTTCACCTGATCGCGTTTTTCGCGCATCGATCCGGAGTTGTCGATCACAATTCCCATCGCGACTGGGAAATCTTCCTGCCGAAAAGTCCGAATCTGCTGCGGCTGATTGTTTTCAAAGACTGTGAAATCGGGCTTTGAAAGATTGGTGACCAGTCGGTTCCGTTCATCTACTACCGTGGCATGCAACGTCACCTCTTGAGCCTGAGTTCTGAACACAAACACGCCACTGTCGGTAGCAGCGGGACCCTGGCCCTGCGCGGGCTGCGCCTGCGACGGTGTGGGCTGGACAGCGGCGGGTTGGGATGCTGGCGCTTGATTTGATGGAGCCTGAGTGGGCGGAGCCTGACCCGGCGCAGCTTGGCTTGGAGAAGCCTGATTTGGCACGGTCTGGGCAGGGGGATTTTGGCTCGGGGGCGGTGCCTGAGTCGAGGAAGTTGCATTAGGCTGCTGAGTCGTGCCCTGAACTGGTGACGGCTGATTGCCCGAAGCGGGCGGCGCTGTCGTCTGGGCGGCGATCAGGCCAACCAGTATAAAGACGAGAAATCCCGTGACTACTCTGGAAAGGGCAGATTTATTGCGAAGACGCATAGTACCCAGTTTTGGCATATACATGGAGCGGCGGCAGTCCTTTGGGCGGAAGTAGCTTTACCTTTATCTTATGCCATTTGCCGTCGTGCCCTGGGTTCTTTGGACGGTATCCGAGTACATATTGGTTGCGTAGCTCGATTCCAATTTTTGTAGCCACATCGGCTAAATCGTTGGGATTATCGATCGTAAAGGAGCGCCCACCGCTCAATTCAGAGACATCGTTGAGCAACGCCGGTCCCAATTGCTCTTCCGGAGTGGACATGTACCGGTCGTAAATACCTATGGAGTAGACCATTACGTCGGCTTCCTTCACCAATGACTTAATCTCACCCTCGGTATAGCGGCTGTGGTTATCGCCACCATCAGAGATGATGAGGAGTGCCCGTTTCGGGTATTTGGCCTGGCGCATCTTGCTGATGCCGAGATAAATCGCGTCCAGCAGCGCCGTGCGTCCTTTGGGGACGGTGTAGATAAGTTTGCCCTCAAGATCATCCACCGACTGCGTGAAGTCTGAGATTTCCTGGGGTTTGTCGGCAAATGCAATCAGGAAGAATTCGTCCTGTGGATTGGCCGTCTTAAAGAACTCAGTAACTGCTTCCCGCGCCCGCTCGACTTTGCTGCCCATGCTTCCGCTCATATCGAAGATCACGCCTAGGGAAATAGGAGCGTCTTCGCTGGAGAAGTGCCTCACGTCCTGCGCTTCCTTGCCCTCGTACACCTGGAAATTCTCTTTGTCGAGACCGGTAACGAGGCGGTTCATGGGATCAGTTACGGTGACGGGAACCAGCACCAGGTCAACTTTGGACTTAATGGTCGGCGAGTGAGTCCGAACCGCGTCCCCGACCATCGCTTTCGGCTGCATGTCCTTGTCAGTGTCAGGGTCGACTCGCGGAGCAATGTGGATATCGTCGACGTCGGGAGTCTGGGCGCGGGCACGAGTACCGCTTACAAGACAGAAAGCCGAGAACAGAATTAGAAAAGCAAGAGTGTCACACAGGGAGAGATTGCGTGGTGTGAAGTTTAACGCCGTTCGCCGAATTATTACCCGGGGGCGAGAGGACCCGCGCCGGCCCTGGCGCGCCATAAAATCCTCGAATCGATTGCCGATATTATCACACGTTCGGAGAAGCGGTGTTAAAAGTTTGTCACCAATCCGGACGACTCTTTGATTCCCGAATTGTGCAAAAGTTTGTCCAATAGGGCACCGCCCCTGGCGTTTGGCGCGTGACCCGCGAGAGCATTCCACGGCTTGATACAATTCGGTCACTCCAGGTAAATGGCACACATCGAACCCTTCCACGCGCTCCGCTATGATTCGGCCAAGGTTCCTCTTGCGCAAGTCGCCACCCAGCCTTACGACAAAATTACTCCTGAAATGCAGGAACGATATTACGATGCTAGCCCTTACAACCTAGTTACGGTAATTCTTGGAAAACGATCGCCGAATGATGGTCCGGAGGACAATCCTTATACACGTGCCGCAGTTCTGTTTCAAAACTGGCGAAGAGAGAATGTGTTCCTTCAGGATCCAGAACCGTCCATCTATCGCTATACCCAGCAGTTCTACGCACCGATTTCAGGCTTGCAATTTGAACGCCGTGGATTCATCGCCTTGGGAAAGCTGGAAGACTACTCCGCAGGAATCGTTTTTCGGCACGAGCAGACGCTAGCCAAGCCTAAAGCCGACCGTCTTGACCTACTTCGCGCCACTCGCGCCCACTTCGAGCAGATCTTCATGCTGTACAGCGATCCCTTGGGAGAGATTGAGAAAGCTTTAGAACCAGCAGAGCTTCCTATTATTGAATTACCTGACGAATACGGCGTGGTTCATCGCGTGTGGAGGGTTGCCGATCCTGCAACCATCGACTTCGTACGCCGCAAGATGGATGAGAAAAAACTGATTATTGCGGACGGCCATCATCGTTACGAGACTGCGCTGAATTATCGGAACGAACGACGACAGAATGCTGGGAAGCCAGGTGCACGAAACCCTTCGGCGCGTCCACCATACGAACTCACCATGATGACTTTCGTGAACATGGAAAGTCCTGGGCTGCTCATCCTTCCAACGCACCGGGTGGTTCATGGATTGGCCAACTTCTCCGCAGCGTCGTTTCGCGATGCGGCGTGCGCGTATTTCGGCGTGGAGGAAGTGGATAATTCGATCACTGCCGAGCGCGCGACAGCGATCCTGCGCGAAGCAGGGCGAACCGGAACGGCGCTGCTGGCCGTCGCCGACGAGCGTTCCTTTCTGCTGAGCCGGCCGCGAGCGCCAGACTCGACGTTCGAAGGACTGTCGGTCCGGCAGCAGTCGCTTGATGTGGTGCAGCTTCACAAGTGCATATTGGAAGGCGTTCTTGGGATTTCGGCGGAAGCGATTCGGGACCAGGAGAACGTAATCTATGTTCGCGACACTGGCGAAGCTATGAATATTGTCCGCTCTGGCCAGGCCAATCTCGCCTTGCTCATGAATCCTGTTCACATGCGGCAGGTGCGGGACTTGGCCTTCGCAGGCGAGGTATTGCCGCAAAAATCGACGGACTTCTATCCCAAACTGCTCAGCGGATTAACTGTGTATGCGCTGGAGTAGGCAAGCGCTCGGGCGAGCCGACTTCTGGCGCTTTGTCGCAAGCACGTCCCTGCTGTGTCCGATACTGCTGTCCGGCCAAGCCGCGGCTCCTGTAGCTCCGAGCGGAACTCCAGCAAACTCCACCCAAACGGAATCGACTAACCCGTCGGTTCAGCCCGTCGCACCACCCCCGCCGCTTCAAGTAATGGTCGACGCAGCCCACGGTGGAACAGAATCTGGGGCTATTTTGAATCCTGCACTCCTCGAAAAGGAATTAACGTTGCTGATCGCGCAGCGATTGCGTCAGGAATTGAACTCGCGCGGCGTGCAGTGTCACCTGCTACGCGAAGCAGATGCGACGGTCTCCACCGACCAGCGGACCGCGATGGTCAATGCTGCGCGGCCTCTGCTCTACATTTCAATACACGTGACGTCGCAAGGCAACGGCATGAAAGTTTATTCGGCGATGCTGCCAGCGGGCGGGGATGATCGCGGTCCATTTGTAGATTGGCAGACTGCGCAATCGGCGTCTTTGGAGCGCAGCCGCTGGGCCCAGCAGCAACTCGTCGCGGCCATTCAGAAGATGGGATTCCCAGTTCGTTCGCTCACGGCGCAGCTCCGGCCGCTCAATAATGTTACGGTTCCGGCGGTGGCGGTTGAAATTGCGCCGACCACGGGTCAGGTTTTGCAGCTAGCTTCGACCGGCTATCAGCAGATGATCGCAGCGGCGCTGGCCAACAGCATCGTGCCTGTCGTTCCGTCCCTTAAGGTGAAAGGTGGCAGCGCGCCATGATTCAGCGTCAATTCGTGTTCGCGACCGTCATCCTGCTCGCATTGACCATCAGCATGTCGCTCTATGTTTGGCAACTGCGGCGACATGAACTTCTCAAGCCGAATCCGCCTCGCGCTGCTCAGCACGTGACCGTACCGGCCGCAGGCCCGACGGAAAACGTCACGGTGTACGTGGCCTACGATAATCCCGGCGAGCTGCGGCCCCAATCGATCACGGTTCCGCTCACTTCAGGGCGGCAGCAGCGCACGGAAGAACTGCTGCGCGGATTACTGAACATTTATGTCGCCAGGAATTCACCTCATCCACTTGCCCCAGGATCTGAGATTCACAGTGTGTATCTGGTTGACCCGGGCGTCGCGGTCATAGATGTGAACTCCGATTTCCTGGACGGGCAAACCTCTGGAATTTTGGCGGAGGAGCTAACCGTGGTGTCGATGATCCAGACGCTTTCGACGAATGTTCCTGGACTGATGCGGGTGAAGATCCTGGCTGATGGAAAAGAGCGCGAGACCCTCGCGGGGCATGCGGATTTGTCGGGATTTTATGATGTGGCGCAAGTTGCAGAATTGGCCCGGCAATTATCGGCGCAGTAGTTCCCCTTCACTCTGAATGAGAGCGCAGAGATCGAAATAGCTAATTTTCAGCCGACTGGCAATCGCCGAACAACCGGATACGCAAACTCCGGCTGCTAGAATCACTGAATGTTTTATCGCTCTGACAATCGCGCTCCAGACCAGATGCGCCCAGTGAACATCATCGCCGACTATATCTCCACGGCTGAGGGCTCCGTCCTGATTGAAGTCGGCAACACGCGGGTGATCTGCACGGCGTCGGTGGAAGAGACTGTGCCTCTGTTCTTGCGCAATTCAGGGCAAGGCTGGGTAACAGCGGAGTACGGCATGCTGCCTAGGGCGACCCTTACACGAACGGCCCGCGAGTCCAGCCGAGGACGCATCGGCGGGCGCACGCACGAAATCCAGAGATTGATCGGCCGCTCGCTGCGAGCTGTGACTAACCTGCAACGACTGGGCGAACGCACCATTTTTCTTGATTGCGATGTGATCCAGGCCGATGGTGGAACACGGACGGCTTCCATTACCGGGGCATTTGTCGCTCTTGGCCTCGCGCTAGAAAAGCTAGTCGATGCCGGGACTTTGACCTCAGTTCCGCTGAAAGATTTCGTCGCGGCAGTGAGCACCGGAATCGTGGATGGCGAACCGCTGCTCGATCTTTCTTACGAGGAAGACTCGCGCGCGGATGTCGACATGAATGTTGTAATGACCGCCGGTCACAAATTTGTTGAACTGCAAGCGACGGCCGAACATCAGGTCTTTGACGACGTTCAGCGAGAAAAAATGATTGATCTGGCGCGCCAAGGCTTAACTTCTCTGTTGGCAAAACAGCAGTCGGTGCTCAAAGGACTCACTTTGCGGCAATAGTTATTCGGCCAGTCGGTCGACCTCGGTTTCAAATCTCCAAGCGTAGGTTGCTGATTTGCTCGCACGCAAGTTCTAGGGGTTTCCCCTAAGCTCTGTTCCGTTTTCGTAACAAAAGTAACTTTCCCGAAACGGTTCAACAAATCGTGCAAAGATTCATTCAACTTGCAGACCGGCCGGGCGTGGATGGAGTCAAGCGTTAACCCCCTCGAAACGCGGATTTCGAAAGACCACGTCCGGCAGTTCTTTCCTCCCAGAGTCTGAGGTCGAGTTCAGCTCTGCTTGCCAGATTCCCACCGGCTGCTAAAATCAGAGCCTGAGCGGGAGTAGTTCAGCGGTAGAACGCCAGCTTCCCAAGCTGGATGTCGCCGGTTCGATCCCGGTCTCCCGCTCCAGCAACTCCGGAGACCGAATTCAGCTACTAACCGCCTCCTTCCTGTCTCAGATCGAACTCAGTTCATTACATATTTCGCTGTATGGAACTGCTCTGCTGGCTAGCCCTATCATAGGGTGTTTTTGTTGACATAGGGCTTGCCGGAAGTAGCTTTGCGCCGAAACTGAAAGTGGAACTCCAACCCTCATGAACGAGACACTCTTAGCGCCTATAAATTCTGCATTTTTGTCTTCCCCTGAATCGGCTGCGCTTGTCCACGGAGGGCATGTTGTCCAGTTCTATCAGGATGACAATTTTTTGGTCGAGACGGTGAGCCGGTATGTCGGCGCCGCGCTGGCTGCTGGCGATGCCGCAGTGGTGATCGCCACCAAGAAGCATCGCACTGCAATTGACGTACTGCTCCGGGCACGAGGTCTGGACGTAGCGAAGGTGGTCAATCAGGGGCGGTATTACGCGATCGATGCTAATGAGGCGCTCACAAAATTCATGCGAAATGGCTTGCCCGATCCAGATGACTTCAAGAGCCAGATTGGAGCGGTCCTGGAGAAAGCGGCGTCCTCAGTCGGCAGCGAGCAGTCCCGGGTTGCGGCTTTTGGAGAAATGGTGAATGTATTATGGGCGGCCAGACATTACGAGGCTGCCCTAAGGTTGGAGCAACTTTGGAATGATCTCGCGCGAGCCTATTCGTTCTCGTTGCTTTGTGCCTACCCGATTACCGGATTCAAGAACAAGAAGCACGCGGATTCCTTTCTAAAAATCTGTGCGGAACACACGGCCGTGCTTCCCACGGAGAGCTACTCGCTGCTGGTAAGTGAGGAGGACCGCCTCCGCAAAGTCAGCGAACTGCAGCGGGCGGCACTGGCGTCAGAATCCGAAAGCGCCCTGCTGCACAGCGAAGAGAGCTTCCGCTTGTTTGTGGAGGCCGTCAGCGACTACGCCATTTTTATGCTCGATCCCGAAGGTAATGTCGCCACCTGGAACACTGGGGCGGAACGCATCAAGGGATACAAGCCGTGGGAGATTGTCGGAAAGCATTTTTCGGCTTTTTATCCGGAAGAAGATTTGCGTAACCGCAAGCCGTGGAGAGAACTCGAAGTAGCGGCAGAAGTAGGTCGCTTCGAGGATGAGGGCTGGCGGGTGCGCAAGGATGGATCGAAATTCTGGGCGAATGTTGTGATTACCGCGTTGAAGGATGAGTCTGGCCGGATCCGTGGATACGGTAAGGTAACGCGTGATTTTACCGAGAGAGTGTGGGCACAGGATGCAGTACAACGCGCCAACCAGGAGTTGAAGAAGGAAATACTTGAGAAAAAGAAGGCCGAGCAGCAGTTGCACAGATCAGAAGAATCGCTGCGCAAACTTTCGCTCCACTTGTTACGGACGCAAGATGAAGAGCGAAGAAGGATCGGCAGAGACCTGCACGACAGTTTAGGCCAATATCTGGCGGTGCTGAAAATTAATCTGGACTCCGTGCAATTATCGCTGCCTTCGAGCAACAGCCGCGCTCACTCGCAACTCAGCCAATGTGGGCGCATGGCGGACGATGCTCTCAGAGAGGTGCGCACACTTTCGTATCTGCTATACCCGCCAATGTTGGAGGAACTGGGCCTGAAGTCGGCTATCCCGTGGTATGTGGAGGGTTTTGGGCGGCGCAGCGGAATCAAGATGACGATCGAAATCCCGCCGGATATTGGACGTCTGTCGCGTGAGGCGGAACTGGCGCTATTCAGGGTCTTGCAGGAGTCCCTTACCAATGTCCATCGGCATTCCGGGAGTGCGACCGCCAAGATTCGGCTGCGCGAAAAAAATGATCTTGTCATTCTGGAAGTCGAAGACCAGGGAAAGGGTTTTCCACCCGGGGTATTGGGAACCAATGGAAACGGCTTGCCTGCTGAACTCGGAGTCGGATTGCGCGGAATGAATGAGCGCATGCGGCAGTTGGGAGGCCGGATCGAAGTGGGCCCAGCTAATAAAGGCACCGTTGTTCGGGCGGTCGTGCCGATCGGCAAGCCGTCTTCAAAATCCAAATCCAACGAGAACGAAGTGGTCGTGCCAACGATTTAAAGAGCAGACCGGGATCGTTTAATTCCTCTAATTGAAAAACAACGAGAGATTCTGTATCGGGCCGCAATCAAAGCGGCTCGTAATCATTTCAGCCTGGAATGCTAATCTCAACAGAGATGGCGCTCGTGATCCGCAGATCAAAGATTCATGGTGATGGAGTGTACACAACCGCTCCGATCAAGAGGCGGGCGCTGGTGGCCGAATACACCGGGCCGCGGCTGACGAACTCGCAAGCCGACGACATTTATGAGCATTCTCCCCGAACTTACCTCTTTGGGTTGGTGGATGGTGAGCACGTGGTTGATGGCGATGGTATCGCTGCCTTCATCAATCACTCCTGTGATCCCAATTGCGAGGCAGACGAGATCAAGGGCCGCGTAATTATTCGTGCGATTCGGAGCATTGGTTCGGGAGAGGAACTCGCTTATGACTACAACCTCTACGACGGCGATCTGGATGACTCCGCGCCTTGCTACTGCGGCGCGAAGAGGTGCCGAGACAGCATGTATTCTCCAAAGGAACTCAAGCGGAGACGGAAGTTGGGGAATCGGGCTTCGGGCTCTGGGCGTTAGGCTTCCGGCGTTAGGCTTCCGGCGTTAGGCTTCCGGCTTTAGGATCTGGGCTTTCGGCGGACCTGCGGGCCAAAATAGCGAGCTCTAGGATGAAGCTGTTAAGCCTGAAGGCCCGGAGCCTAAATCCCGAAGCCTGAAGCCCGATTCATGCAATTCTCTGGTCGGAAGCAGTCGCGGAGGCAGTCAGCGGCAAGCCAGGCTCTTCACCCGAGGACCTGCCAGAGGAGTCACGCCCGCCAGTTGGATCGGCGGTCAGCGCCGCACCCAGGAACGACTCAGCCCAATGCTGGACGTTATAGGTTCGAACGATGTTGCGCAATAGTTGCATGCGGGACCGCTTCTCCTCTACAGGCATTACGCAAGCTCGGTGAATGGCTTCTGCGATTCCTGCCAAGTCGTTGGGATTAACGACAATCGCCCCGTGCTGTAATTCCGCAGTTGCGCCGGTGAACTCACTGATTACAACCACACCGCGTTCATCCACCTGGGCGGCACAGAATTCTTTTGCCACCAGGTTCATGCCGTCCTTGAGGGACGTGATCAGCGCTATATCAGCGGCGCGGTAGTAGATGAGCAACTGTTTTCGCGTCAGGTTCCGGTGCATGTAGTGAATCGGCACCCAGCCGGCCTCGGTGAACTCGCCATTGATCTGGCTCACGAGCAGCTCAACTTCGCGGCGCAGCTCTTTGTAGTTCGGAATCTCTTCCCTGCTGGGAACTACGACTTGCAGCAACGTGACCCGGTGCCGCAGCTCGGGATAGCGCCTGAGCAGGATACGAAATGCTTTCAGACGCTCAGGAATGCCCTTGGTGTAGTCCATACGGTCCACCCCGAGGACAACGAAGTTGTGCGCCAACTCGCGTCGTAACTGATCAGAGCCAGCTTCCACCTCGTGACTGGCGGCATGACTGGCAAATTCCTCGAAGCTGATACTGATGGGAAATGTGGCAATGGTGGTCCGGCGGCCCTCAAGCGAGACGATATTGTGCGACTCTTCCCTTGCGCTGACAGCCTCAGGAACGATCCGCTCCAGGCAGCTGAGGAAATTGTAGCGATCACGGTCGGTCTGGAAACCAAGCAAGTGATACTGCAATAGCGATCGCAGCACGGTCTTGCGCCAGGGCAACTTCTCAAACATGTCCGGGGCGGGAAATGGAATGTGCAAGAAAAAGCCAACGCGCGCAGTCGAGCCCGCTTCTCGCAAATACCGGCCCATCAGCATCAGATGGTAGTCATGCGCCCAGATCAGGTCCTTGCCATTGGCGGCTTCGGCCGCTGCCAGGGCAAACTTACGATTCACACGCTGGTAGAACTCCCAATATTCGGGGTCAAAATCGCAGCGCGAAGGCATGTCATGAAATAAGGGCCAAATGATTTCGTTGGCGAAGCCCGAATAGAATTTCGATACTTCCTGCTGCGTCAGGGGAACAGCTTTGAACCCGTATGGTCGTCCACGCGCGGCCTTCTGCAGGAGAGTAGATGCAGTTTCGGGGTCAACGGCGCCCGCCCAGCCGATCCAGAGGCCGTGATGGTGGCGCCAGATGCTATCGAGCGCCGACGCGAGCCCGCCTGCGCTAGGATTCAGCCGCGGCCGCCCGGCGCGGAACTTGACCTCCACCGGCAAGCGGTTCGAGACATTGATTAGACGCCCTTCAAGCAGCTTCATATTTCCGCTCCACAGGCTGCGAGCCAGTCCCGCAGAAATCGACCCAATTCATCTGGTGGCCGCAACCAAACATCGGCCATCGTGGGCCGGGGTTCGGGGCGGACCAGAATACTAAGCCCCCGCCCTTTGATGGCACGAAAGGCATTCTCGTCTGTCTGATCGTCACCTAAATATGCAGCCGCCACGCCCGGGCCAGCTTCGGCCAGGATGGCAGAAACAGCGTCTCCTTTGTTCTTGCCGGGCGCGCGCAATTCCAACCCTCCATCGAATGGTAGTAGATGCAGCCCGTAGTCGTTAACCAGTGGGGAAAAGATATTCTGCACTTTATTCTCGATGGATGTCCTTTCCTCAGGCGACAGCCCGCGCCAGTGGACCGCCAGACCACCTGGCTTGGTTTCTGTGCGTGAATCAAGTCCTGCCGTCCGCAATGATGTCGCGGCGATTTGCAATACTTTCCGTTGTTCCGGCGGAGGGGCTTCAACTTCGTATGAACCATCCGGCCGCAACCGTTCGGTGCCGTGGCTTCCCCAAATCTCCGGATGAGGGTGAATACCGCTCAGGAAGACCAGTTCCGTAGCAGGACGCCCGCTGACCAGCACAACCCGGGTGTTACAGCGCATGATCCGCGAAATCAACTCCGGGATTTCCCGATATGGAAATGCCCGCGCGCGGTCTGGCGTGAACGGCGCCAGCGTGCCATCGTAGTCCAGGAGCAATGCCCGCGAGGTGGCGCGGCGCACTTTCTCCAGGAAAGATGTGCATACGTCTTGATG
>Ga0137359_10003998_pt1 | contig 12032 bp, 15 predicted proteins | sample Mad1_40_16metaG_FD_108281 | JGI IMG/M metagenome (GOLD analysis project Ga0137359, IMG submission 108281) | Vadose zone soil microbial communities from Angelo Coast Range Reserve, California, USA - Mad1_40_16 metaG | ecosystem: Environmental > Terrestrial > Soil > Vadose zone | place: USA... | reverse complement strand
GCCATTGCGTAATACGAAATGGATGGTGCCTTGGTTCTGCGCCAGCGCCAGCTTTTCCGATTGTTCAGGAGTCACCAGAAGTGTGACTACACCGACGTTCTCGGGCTTGCCATTGGGGTCCGGGTCCATCTTCGTCCCGGTTGACAGCACCTGGACGTTCTGCAGCACCGTGCGCGTCTCTGTGCTTACTGGATTATTTTCGGGCTTCCATGTGACCAGCACGTCCACGTGAGAGCCGGGGAAAATAAATCCGGCGATATTCGTGACCTCATTAGTCTTGATCGCGGTCGCACGCATGCCGTCCGGAATCTTGGCCGATAAGCCAAGACTGGCGCCGGAGGCTATGTCACGCTGCAACACCGGTTGGTTCGCAGCCACGGCGTACATCAGCACGTGACCGGCAACATCTTGCTTTTTGTCGATTAGTCCTTCGAGCGGCACGTTCTCGGGCCAGTTGATCTCCGTCAGGTTTTCAGCGGTAATGGGGGTGCCCGGCTGCAATGCAACCGCGGCCGCCACGATGCGCTTCGTCTTTGGGCGGGAGGCAGCCTGTGTTCGCGTGATACGCATATAGAATATCGATGTAATGCCCAGAGAAATCACCAGGGCGGCTATCAAAGCGAAACCAAGACGTCGGGTGCCCATCAAACTACCTCCACAACTGTGTAGAAACAGCCCAGTACAATGTGCCCGCGGCGAAAGCAAGCCCATACGGCATGCGCACCGCGCCCGGATTGTCCAAGTTCACCACAGGGTGCTTCTGCAGTCCGTGCTGGGCATGAAATGCCACCACCCATAACGTATTCCGCAGCGTCTCGACAATCCGACCAGACGCAACGATGAAGACAATGGCCAGAGCGCCTCCCGCCACCGCAGTGGCAAACATTAGTTGTGGCGAACCGGCCAGACCGGCCATGCAGCCGAGCGCCGCAGCCAATTTCACATCCCCCGCGCCCATTGCTCGAATAAGATGAAACAGCATTAAAACGCCGCCGAAGACAAGGCCTCCGCCCGCACTGAGCAGCAGCCCTCGCCATCCATGAAGTGCACCTTGCAGTCCCAAGCCAACCAGTGCAGCGGAGTACGTTAACCGGTTGGGAATGCGCCGCGCCTTAACATCGGTGAATGCTGCATACACCGCCACCGTCACGGCAAGGATTGCGATAAATTGGGTCGAATTCATGGTCATTTCGATAAACGTGTACTCCGTCCGCTATCGTGCCGGGATCAGCAAGCGTTCAATCCGTCCAAAGGCATTGCCTTCGAAATTAAGTTAAGTGCTGCCGGGCGCCGGAGCCTGGTTAGCTCAAATACCCGTTGATCTTCGCCTGAAAGCTAGCCATCCAGACTTGGAAGTCCGCGGCCAGGCTGGATGACCCAGCCAAAGTACCGCTCGCGACGGCCACCAGAATCAAAGCGTATTCCACCAAATCCTGGCCGGATTCCTCTCGATGGAACTTACCAATGAGCTGTGCAAACGCCATACAAAATCTCCTGCGGGCTCAAATGTCCGTTCGCCCTTGGCCTCTGAGTTTCATCCAACGGATGAAGACCTGCCCGGGGCCAGTACAGGTTTGCCGCGAAAGAGTGTGGCTCGGCGCCATGCAGCCAAGAGCTTACTTGGCGCCGCAGCCTGGTTAGCTCAAGTAGCCGCTGATTTTTGTTTGTAGATTACCTATCCAAGTGCTGAAGTCCCCGGCTAGCGCGGACGAGCCCGCCAAAACGCCAGAGGCAACCGCAATTAGCACCAGGGCGTACTCCACCAAATCCTGACCCGACTCCTCCCGATGAAAATCGCTAATGAACTGATTGAAAGTCATGCGAAATCTCCTATATAAGGTTTGGCTGAATCAAATGACGAGTTGCCATTGTTTGCGTTGCCGCGAAAGGGAAGCCGGGCGCCGTACGGCTAGTACTGCTCGGCGCCGCAGCCTGATTAGCTCAAATAGCCGCTGATCTTGGTTTGGAGCTTACCCATCCACGTGCTGAAGTCCCCAGCTAGCGTGGTCGAGCCCGCCAAAACGCCAGAGGCAACGGCAATCAGAACCAAGGCGTATTCCACCAAATCTTGGCCCGACTCTTCCTTGTGGAACTGGCTAATAAACTGAATGAAATTCATGCGAAATCTCCTTAATCAAATTTTGATCTAGCGATCCGACTGACGTACAGACACGAATCCAGCGCCAAGAGTTTCTCTTGTGGGGTAAACACCTGGTACTGTGCTCGGGACAATGCTGCAGTTAAGGCACGCGGTGCACCAAACCTCGTTTATGGCTTTAACGGCTAAATTCCTGAAACAGCACGAAGTTGTGCGGAGGCAGGCGTCCTGACAGTGCTGTGCGTCGATAATTTAAACTCGGGAGCAGCAAAGCGTTGCCGCTGCGAGGTAAAATGTTTCCCTCAGGGTTAGATTCGTCGCGTTCCCCTGCGTCCTGCGCTACCTCCAGCAAGATCACACACCGGTTTGGCTGAACCCGAACGCGGCTAGACCGTTGTAAAGTGGCCCCCTTTGTGCTCCTCAGTCGAGTATTACGACGTTTCGGTCGATCTGTGCTCGTTAGGCGACAAAATGCTCCGAATTGAAATATTTCTTAGCCTAGCGGCCGTTCTGTGGGCTTTCGCATTTCCGCGGCTCGGCTCGCAGTGGTTCGGTCGTGTGGAGGCTGGTTTGAACCGGTTCGCCCAGCGACGGGCACTCTCGGTCGCGGCGGTCGGGATCTTAGCGGTCGTGGCCCGGCTGGCTGTTTTGCCGGTCCTTCCTATACCGAGCCCCGCGATACACGATGAATTCAGTTATCTACTGATGGCAGATACCTTCGCGCATGGGCGAGTGGCCAACCCAACGCATCCGATGTGGGCCCATTTCGAGGCCTTTCACGTCAATCAGATTCCTACCTACGTCTCCAAGTACTACCCGGCGCAAGGAATTTTTCTGGCCATCGGCCAAGTAGTATTCGGGCATCCGTTCTGGGGAGTTTTGCTGAGTTCAGCGCTGATGTGCGCGGCGATTTGCTGGATGCTGCAAGGATGGATGCCGCCGGGATGGGCTTTACTTGGAGGTCTCCTCGCCGTGCTCCGGCTTGGGACTTTCAGCTATTGGGCAAACAGCTACTGGGGCGGTGCCGTTGCGGCCATCGGCGGCACTTTGGTGCTCGGCGCTTTGCCGCGTATCAAGGACAACCAGCGAGTTCGCGACGCGGTATGGATGGGAATTGGTCTGGCCCTGCTCCTCAACAGCCGACCATACGAGAGCCTGTTCTTCGCGACTCCGATTGCGATTGCTCTTCTAATTTGGCTACTGAAAACGAATGAGCACCCGATACAAAGAAAAATCCTCCGCGTGATTATGCCGCTCGGAATAATCCTAGCCGTCACCGCTGGCGCTATGGCGTTCTACTTTTGGAAGACAACGGGACAGCCATTCCGGCCTCCCTACGTCGTTTATGAGACAACGTATTCGAGTAGACCCGCATTTCCCTGGATGCCCTTGCAGCCACCTCCTCCTGATCCTTCGTTCGCCCGATTGAATTACTACGAAGGGAATCTGCTCGGAGTCTTCGAATTTGCCGTACAGCATCCTTTTCAGAAGATCCTTCTCCGCTCCTTCTCGTTCTGGCTTTTCTATCTCGGACCCACGTTGACGGTGCCGTTTCTGATCTTACTATTGGCGTTGCCTGTAGGAGCGAGACTTTCCGATTTTTCGGCGTCTGGACGATTTTTCCTGCTGGTCGCCGTTGTTTCGTTCGCTGGAATGGCGTTGCCCGTCGTTTTCTTTCCGCATTACGCTGCACCGATTACCGCTCTCGTTTATGCGTTCGTTTTGTCGGCCATGCGATATGTCCGACCTGTATTGTTTGCGGGAAAGCCAGTCGGCCTGGGAATCACCAGAGCGATGATTGTGTCTTGTCTCCTGCTTGCCGTCCTGCGTATTTGTGCGCCGGTTTCAGGAACCGCCTTGACACCTCCAAAGTTCTCGACGTGGGCGGCGGCAAGCTCTAAATTCCCGGAGCGTCCGGCTATCTTGTCGGAACTGAACGAAAAAAGTGGAGCGCACCTAGTATTCGTCCTCGCACACAACGAGACTGATAAAAATCCCTTTGATTGGGTGTATAACGCGGCGGACATTGACGCCTCGAAGATTGTATGGGCGCGCGATCTGGGTCTTGCGAAGAATCAGGAGCTAATTGATTATTACCAGGGGCGACAGGTATGGATTGTAGATCCGGGAGACCGGAAGCCAAGACTGATGCCATACCGGTTGAATGCCACGGTGCCTTTGCTGAATACCGAGTGAAAAGTCGCCCGTCGTAGAGTGGCCTCGATAGTGCTATTTCATTGGCTGTTTAGATCCTTGGATCGTAAGTCGGTCGGTGCTCGTAAGGCTAGAAATGCTCCGAATTGAAATATTTCTCAGCATCGCGGCCATTCTGTGGGCTTTCGCATTTCCGCGGCTCGGCTCGCGCTGGTTCGGCCGTCTCGAAGCTAGTTTTAGCCGGTTCGCCCAGCGGCGGGCGCTCTCGATCGTTGCGGTCGGGATCTTAGCGGTCGTGACTCGGCTGGCCATCTTGCCAGTCCTCCCCATTCCCAGCCCGGCAATACACGACGAGTTCAGTTATCTACTGATGGCAGATACCTTCGCGCATGGGCGGCTGGCCAATCCGACGCACCCGATGTGGCTCCATTTCGAGACCTTTCACGTCAATCAGGTTCCTACCTACGTCTCCAAATATTACCCAGCACAGGGAATCTTTTTGGCCGTCGGCCAAGTGATATTCGGGCATCCCTTCTGGGGCGTGCTGCTGAGCTCCGCGCTGATGTGCGCCGCGATTTGCTGGATGCTGCAGGGATGGATGCCGCCGGCTTGGGCGCTGCTGGGCGGATTACTTGCTGTGATCCGGCTTGGGACTTTCAGCTATTGGGCAAACAGCTATTGGGGCGGAGCCGTTGCCGCGATCGGCGGCGCGTTGGTGCTCGGCGCTTTGCCCCGCATCAAGAAGAACCAGCGAGTCCGCGACGCGGTGTGGATGGGAATCGGTCTGGCCTTGCTCTTTAATAGCCGACCCTACGAGGGCTTGTTATTGGGGATTCCGATTGCTGTTGTTCTCCTCGTGTGGCTGCTTAGAAATCGTGAGCTGTCGGCTCGGGTAAACCTTGTACACGTGATTGTTCCGCTCGGAATTATCCTGACCGTTACTGTCGGCGCCATGGCGTTCTATTTCTGGAAAACGACCGGACAACCCTTCCGGCCCGCCTACCTCGTTTATGAGCAGGCCTACGCGACGGTGCCGCTTTTCCCGTGGGTGCCCGTCAAAGCAGAGCCTGCGTATACCACATCCGAACTACGGAATTTTTATGAGGGACAGCTTGACGCGTTCCAGTTCACCGTACGCCATCCGTTGCTCAATACCCTTAATCGGATTTTCCTTTTCTGGGTTTTCTATCTTGGACCAGTGCTGACGGTTCCTATAGTGATGCTGCTGATTGCGCTGCCTGTCGGGTCGAGACTTTCGGATGTCTCGCCGCCCATCCGATTTCTACTGCTTGCCGCCGCGATTTCGTTCGCCGGAATGCTGTTACCGACCTATTTCATGCCCCACTATGTGGCACCAATCACGGCCATCACGTACGCGCTCGTCTTGTCGATGCTCAAATATGTTCGGCCCTTGTGGATGAATGCAAAACCGGTAGGCCTCGCAATCACGAGGGCCATCATCGGGTGTTGTGTGCTGATTGTAATCGTTCGTACCACCGCGCCACTTTTCGGAGTCGCATTAGCTCCCTATTGGGGGGCGGAGAATTACAAATTTCCCGAGCGCGCCGCCATCACCTCGGAATTGAACACTCTGGCTGGACGGCACCTGATCTTCGCCGAGCATCCAAGTGATAAGAACCTCGATTGGGTTTACAACGCGGCGGACATCGATGCCTCGAAGATTGTCTGGGCGCGCGATCTGGGCCCTACCAAAAACCAGGAATTAATTGACTATTACAAGGGCCGAACCGTGTGGATTTTGGACCCCAAAGAACGCCTTCCCACCCTGAGACCCTACACGTCGACGTCCGCTGATCGAGTGGAACTGACTACCGCAGCCGACGGCAGGTAAACGCATCCCATTGGTGTAGGACCAATTGCGATCTGCAGTATACGCTTGAGCGTATCGGACGAAAGTTGGCCTACCGCGCGCCGTAACTGGGGCGGCAACCGAAGCGGGAACGCTCTATTGATAATCTTACGTGAATAGTATGGCGGAGAGGGTGGGATTCGTCTTGACGCAGTTTCGGACAGTTTCGACCCGAACGCTTGTTGACATGATGCGCCAAATAAAGGGGTTATGGCATTTGAAAAAGTCGCCTGTATTTTTGCGGTCGGCGTGCGCCTCCATACCTGCCTGTCAGCGTAGCAAACGTAGCAAATTCCCAGATATTGTAGCGGCTGATGCTTTGCGTATTTTAGGAGCAGTACCATCAAGGCCTTGATATGATTCGCCCGCAATGGAGCAGCCCGTCCAGCAAGCCGTCCCAGCACAATCCGTGCCGTATCGTGGAGTTGGCGGTTGGCTGCTTCTGTTCATACTCACGGTTTTGCTATTCACGCCTGCCGTCCACGTCTACGTTTTTTATAAAGAATGGAGTCTGTACCACAGCCAGCCGTCACCGCTCTTGTTCAACTTTCTCCTGATCGACTCTTCAATGCGTGCTGTTCTTGTTTGCTTTGGAATCTATGCCGGGATTCAACTCGCACGAATAAAACCACAGGCACCTGCGGTCGCGAAGATTTATCTGGTAGGAATCGTAATTCAACAACTGGTGCTCTTATTAGTCGGGTTTTGGTTGGTTCAGAAGGTGAAAGCGGGACCAGACAGCTTAGAGGACTTATTGAAAGAGCCGCTTCGGGCGCTCCTGTACGTGGTGATTTGGTACAGCTATTTCGTAAAGTCTGCGAGAGTTGCCGCGACATACCGACCCGATAAGGCTATCCAGCCTGACCAAGTTTTGCCCGTTTCGCCTTAGTAGACCGATCTGACTCTCGCGGTCTGTTTTGCGTTATTACGTTCTGGTTTGATTCCTAAAACACGGTGGAACATCGGATGAATGCTGACGCTAGTATTCAAGTTAATCGTGTCAGCGACAATGGTGGATGTCCCTTCGTGCGCCCATTGATAGGACTCAAAAGGCTCCGTCTTTAACCCGATCATTCCGGCAAGGTATAAAACGTGAGCCAGCAAACAAAGAAAACCAGACCACGGGATCATACCGTCAACTACGGCGCGTGCCTGTACTGACAGCAAATCCTTGTTGTCATACCGAGTGATTGCGTAATTCAGACAAAATTCTTCTACTTCTTCACGGGCAATTGCATCCAGTCGAAATGTCTTCGTTTGTTGTTTTAGAAGAGCGGAGCACTCGATCAGCGCCGGGTATTCATTGACCCATTCATCCTGAAGGCTGCGCATTCGGTTCTTTGAATAGACTCCTTCGCCTTGAAGGATCATATCTCTCGTGATGCTTGGCTTCGACGCTGCTAGCTCAATAATGTTATTGAAGAACTCAATCAAGTCACGCGGGCGCAATAGAGTACGCTCGACCAAATAATCATCCGCACTATCAGTCTTGTCTACCTTCGCGGGAAGCAGATCAGCATATCCGACCGTACGTTTCGTATACGTCTGCCGAACCAAATAGCTCACCCGTTTATCCAAAACGGTGAGTAGTTGAGCCTTCGTCCACCGCAACGGCAGATACAGGCTGCGGTATTTCTCCTCTTGAAACCCTGGATCACGGGTGAAACGGAATACACGCTCAATAAGGTCTGTGCGTAGAGCGGCGATAATCTTGACGTTCTTGACTTGCAGGAAATCTCGGATCGTCTCAATCAGGCTTCGAATAAGCATGTAGCGAAAGGATTCATCAACCCAATTTTCATCCAATCGGTCGATACAGATGTAACAGTGCTGCTTCTCATCTGAGAAGACATCTTCATTAAGAAATTGCAACACGTCTGTCAATTCGCGCATTTGGATTGCATTGATTACGCTTTTCCCGCGTTGAATGACTTCGAGTTTTTCTTCTTGGTTTAGCTTAGAAGCAGCGCCTGCTCGTAATTCTGCAATGGAAATTTTCCCTGCTATGCTCGCCCTAAGGTCTTCCTCGATTCGGTGGGTGATTTCTTTAATCCGGTATTCAGTGTTTTCCCAAAACTGATCTCCCCATTGCAACAAATAGTTGAGAGCACGTTCTTTGTGTCGATCTTTAACGAACCACGTTTTCATTTTCTCGACGAAGGATTCAGTGTCGCTGCGACTCTTCAACGCGTACCGATCCTTGAGTAGTTCAACCGTAAAGACATGCCGCCACAATAGTTTAAAAAACAGGTCAAGCTTAACGCCCGCCTCAAGAAAGAATTGCAGGATCGTGGAATTCGTTAGGTAATTGAAGGAAAGAGTCTCTGGATTGATAACGATTGCATTCGTATCTTCGATCAGACGGCTGACCAAGGCACTTTTTCCTGCCCCTGTCCGCCCTAGAATGATACGCCGACGATCACTGCAATCAGCTAGTGGCTCTAAATCGCCGTTGTCGACAAAGCATTCCGCCAAAAATTTGGTATCTTCTTCTGCCGCCGCCGCACCAATCGATGCGTGCTTTCGGAATGTGAATTTATCCGTTGCCATAATGGAATACTCAAGCAAAACACAGACATGAAATCTGTTCCTCTTGAGTACCTCCTCACTTAACGGGGATTCTAACACGGGAATGTTTCTCTTTGGACTATACGAGGGATACAATACGCCCCAAGGTCGGAGGATCGTAATGACACGCCTCGGATGCATTCTTCTTTGCCTAGTATTTGCTCCCCCAACGATTGCTAAACCGCGTGAATGGCAGATTGCCATTGTTTTGAAGGCGGTCTCCAACGGATCAGAAACCGAAGCGGTCGCGGTTCCGCTTTCCGGGGGGCGGCGCTGTGGGTGAGAGCACCACGACTTCTGGAAAACACATGCGTGGGCTGTATTGGCTAAAAACCGAGAAGTACACCTACGTCATTCCCAACTATGTCAAAGCAAACATGATTGGAATTCAGTGGTGGTTATATCTTACGGTCGGCGGTCAAACAAAAATTTCCATCGACTCTGCGAGAACTGTGCATGTGATTGACGATGAAGGCAAGGATCGGAAGGTCCACGTCATTCAAAGAATGGTCAACGAACCTGAGAAGTCCGCACCCTAACCTTCGAAGCGGGAGGCACCATGAATCGAAAACAGGAAGCCTGCCTAAGAATTGGATTTCTCTTACTGATCGTGGTGATTCTAATTCCTCCGTGGAGGGTTGGCTATTTCTCTGCTTATAGTTTTTTGTTCAGACCGCCCGTAGGCAGGGCAAGTCTTGAATTGTCACGATTGCTTCTGGAGGTTCTGCTCGTACTTTTGGTCACTGCTGGAGCGTTCCTATTACTCAGGATGTCTGAGGTTCCAAAGGAACAACCGAGAACTATGCAGGCGATTCCACTCAACGAAAACAGAGGGCGTTTGCTGTTTATCTTGGAGGCGTTCATTACCGTCTTAGTGCTGAGTTTCGGCGTCGTGAGTTACAAGTCGATTAGCAAAATAAGAAGGCTTGAGGCCGGAATCCAAAACATTAGCGCTCTCGTGGATAGCGGAATCAATCGAGGGCTTCCAGACTTCATTCCCGACGCTCCGCGCTTTATCCCTGTTAATCCGAAGGACCAAATTCCGAAGGCTCCGGTTGGTAAGCTGACTCCAGTTGACCCGAAAGTCGAAACGCTCATGCAAATCAAAATCGAACTCAGCAAAATGAAGTGATCTCGTCGTCCGAAGAAAGGGAAATCACAAAAGCGGCAGCGAAAGGTTGCCCAGCACAGTGTTCAATGATAGAGTTGTCGTGCTTCAACTAGTATCTGTCTCCATTTCTCGACTCCAAATGAGGAAATCGAAAGCTTTCAACTACTCTCTGCGGATACGTGTGTCGGACTTCGGAGAATCACAATGGACGATAAAGTGTTCAGACTTGTCTATGAAATCTGGCAAGTACTTGGGGGTGCTGGCTTTATCATTACGGCAGCAGCCCTGTTCGGACTCGCTGTGCATCAGCTTTTCCGCTTTGTGAGGCATCAAGTAGGGAAATAAGCACCATAAAATAGATACGAACTTTGATGAGCATCAGGAGAAGTGTGCCTTGCCTTCAGCAAGTCCTTCAATAGAGTAATGAGAACATCATTCTGATTTGGTTTCTGAAAGTCTTTCGATCAACGCGGGCAACACATCATCCGCCAGATGATCCAAGAATTGGGACATCGTATTGATCCGCTTCAGGCACCCTGGGCATCCAGGCTCGACGACACCCTTCCCACCTTGTGCGATTGTTGGCGGGTCTAGCACGAAGTAATTGAAATCGTGACGGCGAATCTCCTGCTGTAGCGCGCGAAGCAAGACTGACTTCTTCACGGAGTGCTCCCTGCGGTTGAGTGCAGGGGAAACGGGAGCGCTAGTTTACAATGACTGGGAAGCGCGGGGAACTGCCAGTCGATACGAAATGAAACTCTCTTCCAGCCCAACCGAGAAAGGTTTTCGCGTTCGCTTGATGTCACCGCTTGGGCGCTATCCTGCTGATAGCTTCTGTTCTGAATCCGCCGCACTAATAATTTCTCCTGAAATCTGTTTCAGTATTGTTCGAATGCGGCGAAACACTTGGGGTTTCGCAGAGCGAGAAGTTTTGACCGAGCTAGAAATTCCTTTGTTTGGCAGCATCCTCTTGGCAGGAGAGGATGGCCAGCCGCACCTTTATCCTTACCCGACCGGCCATTCAGTATTTTTAGAAATTGACTTTTTTGAAGACCGCCACATTCTTGAGTGTAGAGCGTCTCTGCTGGATAGAATTCAAAAGAAGATTTGTGACTATCCAGCCGATTTTTTCCATCAACCTCCCTCGCTTGATGGCGTGAAGTATGATCTTGTTCCAAGTCAAGGCGCTGATGATGATCGGCGCTTTGTGTTGCGCCACTTACAAACCACCACCAATCCAATTGTCCTTCGCGGCGTAAGCTGTCTCCTCAAGGCGAGGATGGCCTTTCAGTACCACGAGTTCGGTGAAGCGGCGTGCATATTCCTGTGGATTGCTCTCGACGCGGCGCATAGTTTGGTGCTCCAGACACTTCGCGAGACTGGAGTTGCGAATCCAACCTCCGAAGACGCAGCGAGGTATTTCGAGAAAATATCTGGGTACGGAGCCTATTGGGAAAAGTTCTTTGAGGATGACTACGAAAATAGAATTCGGGCAATTCACCCGGATAACAGGTTCGGTGCTGAAGTTATTCCACAATTCCAGGCTGATGATTTTTACGAACTGAATGAGATGCTGATTTTGCTCTTCTACTTTTTTGTAACTGGCGTATTGCCTTGAACGTGTGCGCCACGCCCCAGGCTCTTCCGAAGGTCAGCCCCGTGGCGTTGGGACACACCCCCCGCATGTCTCTAAAGATGGCAGCCTCACTCCGTCCCTTGCGAGACTAGCGGTGAGCTACGATCTTATAAATTTCGTACAGGAGCTTGACAAGGTTCGCAAGAATCCCGAGCGCGCTCTTCGCGTCGTCAAGGGTGATCCTGCGAACTTTTTTAGATTTCATCGATTTGGAATCAAGGAATTTGCCGTAGTGACAGACGGCAGATTGCTACAGCGAGGACGCGAGACAGTCTTCGGGCGGGTCTTTGTTTTTCACGGAATTAAAAATTGACTGCGATGTTTGGAAGATGGTTCTACTTACCTATGGGGACCGCACTACTGCCCAACCTCTCTGCTGCGGTGACAGGACTGCAATGCTGCGCCTTCAAATCGAGACGCCTGGATTGGCCCCGGCGTCGGGCTAGAGGCTAAGGAATCCTGCCCCTAAAACTCAAAAACCGCACCAGCTATCTCTAGCCAGTTGCCCGCCAGTCTGTTGCTGACGGATGCTACAACACCCGACCGCGCTGCGCATTCCGACCCGCGACCACATACATCGCCAGCGGGAAACGCG
>Ga0137359_10003996_pt1 | contig 12034 bp, 10 predicted proteins | sample Mad1_40_16metaG_FD_108281 | JGI IMG/M metagenome (GOLD analysis project Ga0137359, IMG submission 108281) | Vadose zone soil microbial communities from Angelo Coast Range Reserve, California, USA - Mad1_40_16 metaG | ecosystem: Environmental > Terrestrial > Soil > Vadose zone | place: USA... | reverse complement strand
CCGACCAACTCGAGGAGAGGTTCGCTGCGGCAGACATCCTGCTGGTTGGCGATTACCACGCTCTTGCGGCATCGCAGCGATTTGCGGCCGAATTGCTGGAGAAAAGAGCCCATAACCAGCGGGTCGTGCTGGGAGTCGAGGCTGTGCTGGCGCGCGATCAACGGATTCTAGACGCATGGTGGTGCCGTGAGATTTCAGAAGAGGACCTTCGCAGGCGGCTCCGGTTTGACCGCGAGTGGGGATACGAGTGGGCTCCGTTTTACGAGCTTCTGCTATCAGCGCGCGATCACGCAGAGGGAATTTACGGGCTGGACTGCACACCTCGTAATGACCTGCGCAAGATCAGGTCGCGGGACCGCCATGCGGCGGCAAAAATTTGCGAGATGCGGGAACGGCATCCTGGCGCGGCAATCATCGTTCTATTCGGAGAATCGCACATGGCGCCGGAGCATTTACCGGCTCTGGTTACTGATGCTCTGCCTGAGCAGACGGTTTTGACGGTGCTGCAAAACGTAGATGCTCTTTACTGGCATGCGCTTGAACAACAGGCAATGGCTGTCAGCATTGAGGAGAACGCTGTGTGCGTATTCAACTCCAGTCCGCTAGAAAAATACGAAAGCTATCGTCTGTGTCTCGAACGCTGGAACGCGCCAGTCGATGATCTGCAGGATTTTGCTCCTGCGGTTTACAACGTGATCTCATCATTGGCGAAGGCACTAGGCTTTCGTATGGACTCGCTGCACAATGGTACTCAGCCCAAGTTCCTGGGCGATTCACTGCCCGAAGTGGTGAACGTTGCCGATGGTATGAGTACCAACCAGGAACTTACGGCGCGGCTCGACGAGAGTGGCTGTGCTTACATCGCCGCCACCAATACTTTCTTCGTTCGTGAATTTCAGATGGCACGGGTGGCAGAGGAGGCTGCGAGGTTCCTGCAGCACGCGTGCCGGGGAATGTATGTGACGGAAGGCACTGATGAGTCCAAAACCATCCAAGATGGGCTGGCGTATTTTGGCTCGAGATTGCTGTGCCCTTCAACTGGAAGCGAAAGCCAGCCTTCAACTTCTACTTTCGGAGAAGCCTTGTACGGCTCTTATCTGGAAGGCAAAATTACCCGCGCTGCGATGCGAAGGCTGTTCTTGTCCCGGATCGACGATCCCAAACAGATTGAACAACTTTGCGCAACCGTCTTGTGACTGCAGTCTAGGCTTAACAGGAAGTTACTTTGGTGCGGGATTGTTAATACCTGATTAAATCCAGAGAAGCAGGCCCTAGCAACTCCGGGTGCTAACAACCTGCTCTGACGCACTCGCATCCAAGGGTGGCAATGGGGCGAGTTCACACAGGCTGGTTTCGCACCGCATGAGTGTCGAAGGAAAAGCGGCCACTCGGTGTAGGGTGCCGACATTTTTCGTGATTGGCCCACCGCGTACTGGGACTAGTTGGTTGCACGAAGTCCTCAGTGAACGCACACTCCTCCCTAATCCGACGAAAGAGACGCGTTTCTTTGATCTGCACTTCCATCGCGGATTCGAGTGGTACTGCGCGCATTATGCGAACTCGCCAAGTGGGCTGCTCATGGGTGAGGTTGCTCCCACTTACTTCGCGTCGGCTGAGGCTCGCCAACGTATGGCAAAGGCGATTCCGAAAGCAAAAATCATCTGCATCTTCCGCGATCCAGTAGCGCGCATGTTGTCGCTCTATCGCCTGAAGCTTGCTTATGGAATGATCCGGATGAGCTTTGAGGAAGCTGTTGTCCGCGATCCCGAACTGATGGAGACGAGCAGGTACGCCACCCACCTCAAAGCATGGCGGAAAGATTTTGGAGCTGAACAAATCCTTGCTACCAGCTATGACGATCTTGAGGGCGATCCTCAACAATACCTGGACAAATTACTCGATTTCATCGGAATGCCGCGGTTTGATCTCGCACAATCACGCAGCCGCCTTGTGCATGCCACTGAAGGTATGACCCTCCCACGCAGCTACTATCGCACGAAAGCTGCTACAGCCATTGCCGATTGGCTCAAGGCGCGCCGGCTTGACCATCTCGTGGCGTCAGTTAGGAACTCCGGTCTGCGCAGGCTTTTTCTAGGGGGAGGCACGGCGTTCGCGGAGCCGTCGCCTAAGCTGATCGCGAACTTGTACAAGCTGTGTCGTGCGGAAGTTGAAGAGCTGGAAGTGATGCTTAATCGTGACTTTTCTGCGTGGAAAATTTCCGAACGGCTCGAATCGATTGCTCCAAAAAAAAATGAGAGTTCGTCGGCCACTGTTCCGTCAGCCCCGATTCGAAGTGCAGCAATGCTGGAATCCTCACATAGCGTAGTTACTTCCGTCCTCTCGGCGGATGCTAATCTGGTTCAGACTCAGCTCAAAGCCAAATGCTGAGTGCGTTCCTTGAACCCTGAATCTATTCGAAAGCTGTTCGAGCAAGTGCGTGCCGGCAAGCTCTCGCCGGATGAGGGAGTAGAGCGGCTGCGGCATCTTCCTTTTGAGGACCTTGGATTTGCCAAGGTCGACCATCACCGTGCGTTACGAGCGGGCATGCCGGAGGTAGTGTTCGGGCCCGGAAAAACACCTGCCCAGGTAGCCACGATTTTCACGCGACTGGCCAGACACGGGAAGAACGTCTTAGCGACTCGGGCCACAGAGGAACAATTCAAGGCAATAAGAAAAACTAACCGCGTAGCGAAATTTGAAAAGGGCGCACGCGCCATTGTGCTTCGACGCGATCACAAGCTCTATGGCAAGGGCTTGATAACGGTGATCTCGGCCGGCACGAGTGATATTCCGATTGCAGAAGAAGCGGCAGTTACCGCTGATCTAATGGGCAACAATGTTGAACGCATCTACGACGTCGGGGTCGCGGGAATACATCGTTTGCTGGCCCATCGGCAGGCAATTAGCCGTTCCCGCGTCGCGATCGTTTGTGCAGGCATGGAAGGTGCTCTGCCCAGCGTTGTCGGAGGACTGATCGGCGTTCCTGTTATTGCCGTACCGACTAGTATCGGCTATGGGGCGGCGTTCGAAGGGATGGCAGCGCTTCTGGGCATGATGAATTCCTGTGCGTCAAACGTAAGTGTGGTGAACATTGATAACGGCTTTGGCGCGGGCTACGTCGCCTCCCTGATAAACCGCCTTTAGCAATTTCCCAGTTCAGGCCGATTCCGAAGACAACGACATTTTTTTACACTCTATTTTAATCCAGCGGTAAAATGTATCTGAAAAGGGAGTGCGCCATATGTTATCCAAGTGCGCGAACCCAGACTGCTCCGCAACCTTCCGATACTTTCACCAGGGAAGACTTTTTCGAATCGATACCGCAGATAGGCTTGATCGCCGCCGCACCATGGGCGGAGACGCCGCGAGCAACAAACTTTTGCGCCGTCTCGAGTTCTACTGGCTTTGTGAGAATTGCGCCCAGAAATTGACGCTGGTTTTCGATAAAGATGCAGGCGTCATAATGCGTCCCAAAGTTCTGACACACTCGGCGGCAGCTTAGGCTGGCCGCGAGTATTTTCCGGTCAGTGCATTCCAGCGAATCTTCAGCACCTCTGTGAACATTCGCAGGCCATCGCGCAACGGGCTAATCCGCGTTCCTTCCTGATGTGACCATTCCACCGGGACTTCGACCACTTTTAGCTTCTTGAGGTGGGCTAGATACAGCAGCTCAGGGTCGAATCCCCAGCGCTCAATTTTTTGTAACGGGAAAATGGCTTGTGCAGAGGCACGAGTGAACGCTTTGAATCCGCACTGGGTATCTTTGAATTTCAAGCCCAGCAGTAGGCGAAGCGCAAGGTTGAAAATGCGTCCGTAGATCTGGCGTAGCGGTGACTGACGAGTCTTCTGCAATTCCGGCTGAAGCCAACGCGATCCGATGGCGATATCGGCCCCGGATTCGATCGCCCCAAGGAGCTCGCTCGCTTCTTCAATCGGAGAAGCCAGATCCGCATCGCTGAAGAGAAGTATTTTCCCGGTAGCATTGAGCATTCCGTTGCGCACGCTAAAACCCTTCCCGCGATTTCCGGGGTTCTCGAGCAGCCGGAGCATAGAATTCGTGCTCGCGTACCGGCGCACGAGTTCGGCCGTGTTATCGCGCGATCCGTCGTTGACCACGATCACTTCGGCGTCCCAGTGCTGGGCGCGGAGGTAATTCAGCACTCGCTCAAGCGTAGCGCTGAGACGCGCACCTTCGTTGTACGCGGGAATAATGATGCTGTACGTGGCCATCAGCCGTGAGCCATCAGCTGTCAGGAGCGGCAGCTTTAGGGATTATGAGAAGGTAACACAGCACGGAATCCAGACAAGCGAGGGGTGATCAAGACCAAGCGGACGTGAAGCTCGCTCGCAAGAGCCAACCAGTTCTAGGCAGTCAGGCGACTTGCCGCTGCTTGTCGAGCATGGAGAAGAACTCAACCACCAGCTCTTCGTCCCACAACCCGGCGCGCGCTTCCTCTCGCATGGTGATCGCTGCGTGATCGTGGCTGAGCGCAGGCTTGTAAGGGCGTGTTGTCCGCAACGCATCGTACACGTCCACTACTTGGAGAATGCGAGCGAGACGGGGAATATCCTGCCCTGCAAGCCCATCGGGATATCCGGTGCCATCGAAGTGCTCATGATGGTTGCGAATAATCGGGAGAACCAGTCGGAGTGATTTGAGGTCGCGAACGATGTTCTCTCCGGTCAGTGGATGACGCTTCATCACAATCCATTCTTCAGAGGTGAGATTGGCACCCTTTTTTAAGATTTCGTCTGGTACCGAAATTTTGCCCAAATCGTGCAAATATCCGCCGCGGCGCAGAGCGGTGATCTCGTCGTCTTCAAGTTTCAGATGGCGTCCGAGGTTGCTGGCATTTTCAGCCAGCCGCTCGCAGTGACCTTCGGTGTACGGATCACGGCTCTCGACGCTCAAGCCGAGCGTACACAGGACACTCTCCGCAGTTTCCAGTTCGTCGGTGAATTCCTTCAGCTTCAGCAGCGATTTCACTCGAGCAAACAATTCTTCGGGAAAAATGGGCTTGCTCAGGAAATCATCGGCGCCGGCCTCGATTCCGCGGACCCGGTCTTCGCGCTCGGCGAGCCCGGTGATCAAGACAAAGGGAATCAGCCGGGTGGCAGGATTTTCTTTCAGCTCACGACAGAGTTCGTATCCGGACTTGCCAGGCATGACCACGTCAGAAAGCACCAAGTCGGGAGCGCGGCGCTGAATTTCCGCTTCCGCCTGGAACGCGTCTGGGACAGCGATCACGTCATAACCGCGCGACGAAAGCAGCTCCTCCATCAGACTCATTGTATTGGGGTTATCGTCCACTACCAGGACGCGGGGAGAACGTCGGCGGAGAGAAAGGTCACTGTTGGCAGGCCCATGCGAAACGCGGGAATAAATCGTGGACAACTTCCTGGACAGATCCATGAGCGGCCAACTACGACAACTGCACTATTGTATGGAGAATCGTTTTAGTTCTCAAGAAATTTGTGGGCCCCGGAAAACGTAAGAACAAAAGAATTTAACCGTAAAGGACACAAAGGGACACGAACTTCGCCAAGAAATCCGATCTGGTTGCGTCTCTTTGGGCATCCGCCAGCTTTTGCAGGTCCTTGCCTATTGCCTCTGCTATATTCCTCTTCAGACCATGGAACTGATCTCGCCTGGCGATTGGGTCAAGCAGAAAGTCCAGTCAGTCCAGGACTACGCGCTATTGTCCGTCCGCTCGGTAGTCAATCTTTTTACCGGCCCGCGTTATTTCGCCGACATGACCCAGCAGGCGGACCTGATCGGATTTGGCTCTCTGCCCATTGTGTTAGCGGCCTGCTTTTTCACTGGGGCTGCATTGGCCCTGAACAGCGCAACAACGCTCAAGCGGTTCGGGGCGCTCACACTGATCGGTCAGCTGGTTTCGATTGGAATCATCCGCGAACTGGGCCCGGTGCTGGCGGGCTTGGTGGTCGCCGGACGGAACGCTTCCGGAATGGCCAGCGAACTCGGTTCCATGATAGTCACCGAGCAGATTGATGCCATGCGGGCACTCGGCACCGACCCGACAAAAAAACTGGTTACTCCACGAGTCGTTGCCACAGTGATTATGCTTTTCTTTTTGACCATTCTGGGAGACTTCCTGGGCTTGATCGGCGGCAACGTGGTGTCCAGCGTTCTGCTTGGCCTTGATTCCCGATCTTACTGGAGCAGTGCGTGGCAGACTCTTGTGTTCTCCGATGTGTTCATGGGTTTGGCTAAACCCGTGGTGTTCGGTTTCATTGTGGCTACTATTGGCTGCTACTACGGACTCTCGACCCGCGGTGGCACCCAGGGCGTTGGGCGGGCGACGACAGAGGCGGTGGTGGCGGCTATGATTCTCATCATCGCAGTAGACGTGTTCGTGACCCAATTCCTAATGATTGCGTTAGGGGTTTGACGGATGGCGACACCGACACTACCAATCGAGTACAAAACAGCCACGCTGGAGCGTCCTTCGGGGGACGCTGTGGTCTTCGAAAATGTCGAACTGGCATTTGAACGCAAAGTTGTCCTCGACGGCATTTCATTCCGGCTGACTCACGGCGAAACTAAAGCCATTTTCGGCGTCGCCGGATCGGGGAAGAGCACGATCCTGAAGCTCGCTCTGGGACTGCTCAAGCCCGACTCTGGACGGATCGTGGTCCTTGGTGAAGACATCACACAAATGAGCGAAGATCAGCTCTTTGAGTTGCGGCGACGAGTTGGAATCGTGTTTCAGGAAAGCGCATTGTTTGATTCGCTTACCGTGCGCGAAAACGTAGCGTTCCGGCTGCTGGAAGAAGGAAAAGTTCCGGAAGACGAAATTGAAGAGAGAGTGCGCGAGGCACTGAGCTTCGTTGAGCTCGAGCACACGGTCGATATGCTGCCGTCCGAGTTGTCAGGTGGAATGCGGCGGCGGGTTGCGATTGCCCGCACTATCATTACTCATCCCGAAGTGCTTCTGTACGATTCACCGACCGGCGGTCTTGATCCGGTGACTTCCAACACCATCATCGAGTTAGTCGTGAAGCAGCGCGACGTTTATAAGATCAGCTCACTACTGGTTACGCATCGGTTGCAGGATGCATTCACCATGGGCACCCACTACTTCGATCGCGCTGAGAACAAAATGAAGCCGCTGCCACCACATGCCCGCACGACCGTGCCGATGTGCTTTCTTATCCTGCGTGACGGGCACATAATTTTTGATGGCGACCTGAAGAGCCTGCGGGATACGAAAGACGAGTACATCCGGGAATATATTTCGTGAAAGAATCTGCTAGCTTCTAGCGAGCTCTTAGCGCTTGGTTTTTAGTATCGTGTCCCGCAGAATGAAGCCCCGAAGGGGCGGAATTCGTTAGCCTAGGACGTAAGTCCTGGGTAACCGCGAGCGACGACCGAGTCCCGAAGAGACGGCACAATCGCGGAATCAAACTGAGCTAAGAAGCCTTAGCCGCCGCCGTCCGCCGCGCTTCTGCTCGCTTCAACATCATCTGCAACCGCTCGCGTCCTTCCTTGCTCTTTGTAGCTAATTTCTCGACGCGCTGAAAATAGTACGGCACCTTCGCCGTCTCCCGTACTTCCTTCAGAAAAGGATGAACTTTCGAAAGCGCAAACCACATCTCTCCGCCACTATCGAAAAAAAGGTCTTCATTCAGTGCGCCGCGAAGGACAAACGACGCCGCCATATCCCAGTAGCCACTCACCTGACGAAACCAGGCATTCTCCTGAGGATTGACCGCGTTAATCACCTGCACGACATCGTCGGCGCTCCGCGGCCAGAAACCCGCAAACCATGCGCGCGCCTTGCGCATTTCCGGCTCGCGGCGAAGGTCGTAGAGTCGCAAAATGATCTGGGCATCTTCGGTAGTAGGCTTCTTGGGCATAGCTGTTTCTTGAGAAATTAACTTGCCGCCGGTGCAGGTTCTCCCGGCCGCTCAAAATCGCACTCTTTATTCGGACACGCAATCACCGGCCCAGCCTTCAGAAATTTCTCAACTAGAAATTCACTTCCGCAAGTCGGGCATTTCTCAGCAATCGGCTTGTTGGCCGACGTGAACTTGCACTTCGGATAATTACTGCATCCGTAGAACGTATTGCCCTTGCGCGCTTTTTTCTCGACTAGATCGCCGTCCTTGCACAGCGGGCACTTCACGCCTATGAAATTTTGCTTTACGTACTTGCAATCGGGATACCCGCTGCAGGAAGTGAACTCGCCGTAACGTCCATGGCGGATCATTAGATTGCGCCCGCATTTCGGACAGAGTTCCTCTAGCGGTATGTCTGGAACTCTCTTGCCCTGATCCAGCCGCCGAGTGGTTTTGCAATCCGGATAACCAGTGCACGCCATGAACTGCCCGAACCGTCCGCGCTTCAGCACCATCACACGGCCGCAGTTCTCGCAATATTCTTCCTGCGAAGTCTCCTGCACATCAGCGGAATCCAGGTCGGGAAGATTGATTGGATTCTCTTTCGTAAAGGTGCAGCTCTCGGGGTTTTCTTTGTCGTATGAACTGCACGCGTAAAACGATCCGTGCTTGCCCCACTTGATTACCAGGGGAGAGCCGCAGCGCTCGCACTTCTCGTCCGTGGGCTTCTCCATGCGCTTGATATTTTCCATGTGCTTCTGCGCATAGCGAAGGTCCTTTTCGAATTTCTTATAGAAGTCGGCTAGAGCGTCGGTCCAGCCTTCCTTGCCTTCTTCGATTTCGTCGAGCTCTTCTTCCAGCCGTGCCGTGTACTGGATATCAAAGATGTCGCTGAAGTTTTCGACCAGCAGATCTGTGACGACCAGCCCAATTTCCGTCGGTGTAAATTTTCCACCCAGCTTTTGGACGTACTGCCGCTCCTGAATCGTGCTAAGAATGGCCGAATAGGTTGACGGACGCCCAATCCCGCGCTCTTCCAGTTCTTTGACCAGCGAGGCTTCGTTGTAGCGCGGCGGCGGCTCAGTGAAGTGCTGTTCCGGCTTCAATGCCTTGAGCGTGAGCTTCTGCCCAGCTTCAAGCGGCGGCAGCTTGTGCTTCAACTCTTCGTCTTCTTCGTCCTTGCCTTCCTTGGACTCTTCGTAGACTTTCAAGAAGCCGTCGAATTTCAAGATGGATCCGGTCACGCGGAACCAGAACGTATCGGCTCCGGACTTCGCGTCGATATCAACGGTCGTCTGGTCGAAGACTGCCGGCGTAATCTGCGACGCCACAAATCTCTGCCAGATCAGTTTGTAAACCTTGAACTCATCTTCTTTTAAGTATTGCTTGACCAGATCAGGATGCCGCATCGCCGAACTGGGTCGAATGGCCTCGTGCGCCGCCTGAGCTTCCTTCTTTTCTTTATATGTGTTCGGGGTCTGCGGCAGATAATCAGGACCGTAGTTTGAGCCGATGTATTCGCGCACTTCGGCTAGCGCTTCGGGCGCGACGCGGGTCGAATCGGTACGCATGTACGTGATCAAGCCGACCAGGCCTTCTTCACCGAGTTCCACCCCTTCGTACAAACGCTGCGCAATCATCATGGTGCGCTTTACGCTGAAACGCAGTTTTCGGGAAGAATCCTGCTGGAGCTTGCTGGTGGTAAATGGCGGAGTGGGATTCCGCCGGCGTTCTTTCTTCTCGGCAGTGCGAACAGCCCAATCCGCATGTTCCAATGCCGCACGGATTTTTTCTGCTTCCTCGCCGTTCGGGACCTCGATCTTCTCTTCGCCTTTGCCGAGAAAACGCGCGTCGAAGGCGGGTGGCTTGGGCCCGGCGAGGTGAGCGTCAATTGTCCAGTATTCTTTTTTCTCGAACGCCTTGATCTCGCGCTCGCGCTCAACAATTAGGCGCAGCGCCACGGTCTGGACACGGCCGGCGGATAGTCCACGGCGGACCTTGTCCCAAAGTAGCGGCGAAACTTGATATCCAACTAACCGGTCCAGCACGCGGCGGGCTTGCTGCGCGTCGACCAAATGCTGATCAATATCACGAGGATGCTCAAACGCTTCGCGGACGGCACGCTGGGTAATCTCATTAAAGGTGACGCGGCGTATCCGCTCGGTGCCGTTCTGGTCTTTCTTCTTTTTCTTTTTGGATTTTGCGCCATCCCCGAGTTCCTCGGCCAGATGCGCGGCGATCGCTTCTCCTTCACGGTCCGGGTCAGGCGCGAGATAGATGGTGTCCATGCCAAGCGCAAGCTTCTTCAGCTTGGCGACAACCTTTTCTTTGCCCGGAATGACGATGTACTCAGTCTCGAAATCGTTGTCGACATCGACACCAAGGGTGCTCTTAGGCAGATCTTTGACGTGCCCGAGCGAGGCCTCGACTGTGTAGCCTTTGCCCAAGTACTTCTGAATTGTCTTCGCCTTGGCCGGCGATTCGACGATGACTAAACCTTTTGCCAATGTGTCCTCAATTTCTAGATGATGGTTTTGAAGCTAGCACGAACGGGATGAAGCTGTCAGCTATCAGCTCTCAGCTTTCAGTCCTTTGAGGGAGCGGATTAACGATGCCAGCATACGCTTTACTTCGACAACCCCGCCAGAAAGCCGCTCGTAATCCAACAGCTGCAGGAGCTTGAGATAGCGCGCCAAAAGCAGGTGATACTCAAGTTCACTGGCCGAGCCCATCGCAATTTGCAGAAAACGGCCGAACTCGCAATCACCCTTACGGCACGATCCTTCCGCAATGTTCGCTCCGATGGAAGCCGATGCTCTACGCATCTGGCTAGTTAAACCATAAAGTTCGTCCTTCGGGAAGGAACGGCTTGCATGGTAGATATCTAGCGTAACCGCGTGAGCCTTTCCAGACCTTAAGTTTTCGAAAACTCTGCATTCGCGCCCTCCGCAACTTGCTGAAAGCTGATAGCTGACAGCTAAAAGCTTCGTACAAAATTCTTCCCCGGCAACTGCTTCACCTTCCCAGCCAGCTCCAACTCGAACATGGCTGCAAAGATTTCGGAAGATGACAGCTCCGGTTCTAGTTTTTCGATGATCTCGTCCAGGTGCATGGCTTCATCAGCCTTCAGCACCTTGTAGATCTTCTTTTCGTGCGGAGAGAGCGAAGGTTCCTCGAATAATGATGCAGTCTGGGACCCCGGCGATTCAGCGCCCGTTTCAGGAGTCAGCGCAAGTCGCACATCTGCCGGGAGTTCCTCCCAAATGTCCTCCCAAGTGGCGGCCAGCTTTGCGCCTTGCTTGATGAGCGTATTCGGTCCCCAGGAATTCTTGTTGGTCACGTTGCCTGGGACGGCGTACACCTCGCGATTCTGCTCCAGCGCGCAACGGGCGGTGATGCGCGTCCCACTGTATTCGGCGGCCTCAACAACCAGCACTCCGAACGAAATTCCGCTGATGATTCGATTGCGAATCGGGAAATTCTGCGGAGCGGCAAACGTTCCCAGCGTGAACTCCGAAATCAGCGCGCCGCCCAGGCTGAGTATCTGTTCTGCGAGCCGCGAATTTTCTTTCGGGTACAGAACGTCTGCCCCGGTTCCGAATACCGCGACCGTCTTGCCTTTGCCGGAAACCGCGCCTCGATGAGCCGCAGTGTCGACCCCTCGCGCCAGTCCGCTGAAGATCACCAGGCCTCGTGTCGCCAGATCGCACGCTAACCGCTCCGCCATTCCGGTGCCGTATGGCGTTGGGTGGCGGGTACCGACAACCGCAATACCCGGCTGTGAGAGCGCGGCGACGTTTCCGCGCACATAGAGAACCAGTGGAGGATCGTAAATCTGCCGCAACCTCGCCGGGTATGCGGTGTCATCAAGCGCGACCATTTGCACTCCGGCAGCGGCCGCCTTCGCGACCTCATCGTGTGCGAGCTCAACTGAGCGGCCCGTCGCGAGGGACTGAGCTGACTGCGCAGGTAATCCCGCCGCTTCGAGTTCGGTAAGGGTAGCGTTGAACACCGCGTCGACCCGGCCGAAGAAATCCACCAGCCGCTTGGCTCGGGTTGGGCCCAGTCCAGGAGTTAAAGTGAGCGCAAGCCATGCGATTTGGTTCGAATTGACGCTGACCGGCGGTTTGGGTTCAGAAACGGCAGAATTCGACAAGAGGGCCTCCCCGGG
>Ga0137359_10003994_pt1 | contig 12034 bp, 12 predicted proteins | sample Mad1_40_16metaG_FD_108281 | JGI IMG/M metagenome (GOLD analysis project Ga0137359, IMG submission 108281) | Vadose zone soil microbial communities from Angelo Coast Range Reserve, California, USA - Mad1_40_16 metaG | ecosystem: Environmental > Terrestrial > Soil > Vadose zone | place: USA... | reverse complement strand
GGCTACTTCCGTGAACTGCTGGCCACGAACCCGGACATTGATGAAGGGCTGCGTTCGCTGTTGCGACTGTGCCGCGAAACGGTGATGCGTCTAGGAAAGACCGAGAGCGCGCTGGTGCGCTCACTTGAGCGGGATCGGTTGCTGCTGGATCGCGTGGAGCGATTGATGACCATTCCCGCCGTGGGGCCGATCACGGCGTTGGCCTGGGCTCTGGAAGTGGGGGACGTGCGGCGCTTTTCCTCGATCAAGAAAGCTATCAGCTACTGCGGGTTGTGCGGGGCGGAGAAGAGTTCCGGCAACACGGTCCAACGCACGCCGCTGTCAAAACAACGCAACAAACATTTACAGACGACACTGATCGAGGCAGCGAAGATGGCACCGCGCTACAACCCGGACCTGGCGATGCTCTATGACAAGGAAAAGCAGAAAGGCAATGCCAATCGCGCAACGCTAGCGGTAGCAAGGAAGCTGGTGGCCTATCTCATGGCGGTCGACCGCGGGCAGCGGAATTTTCAGGTGATGCACACGAGTAACTGCATCGCTGCGTAGAACGTGGCGGCAAACAAGGAGGATTTCTTCGGCGCGTAGCCTGCCAGGTCTTGCCGTTAAGCCGACTGGGCGAAAGAGCGCAAGCTCTGGATGCTCCCGTTGATAAGTTTCGAGACTGTCAGGAAAACACAAACTCAATCTTCTGTTCAAGACCACTCGCTGGTCTGAGACAGCAAATGGAAGTCTGGTTCTATATGAAATAGGAACCACGGCTGAGAGGCCAACACACGCGGCGAGAGATCAGAAAGGATTTGTACCCGCGCTCCTCCGCAGCGCGTCAGGAGAATTCTTGCCCTCTTGACAAAGACCTATCATGGAAGCTAATCGGACAACTGATTCTGAAAAGCTTTTCTTTCGACAGAACTCCCACAGTTCACAGGTCAGCACACTCTGGACCCGAAGTAGATCCGAGCTAGTATGAAACAGATGGAGTCGGCCTGCCGTCCGGCCGAGGAACGTAAGAATGGAGCGAGAAAAGTTCGTCAAACTTGTGGAGGAGGCGCTGGGCGCGCTGCCTACGAGGTTTCGCAAGCGAATTCACAACGTCGCAGTTCTAGTCGAGAGCGTACCTCCCGAACAGCTGCCACGCAGAGGCTCGCGAAGTGCAGGGATCACGGATTCGGACGATGCTGAGAAGTTGGTGCTCGGTGTCTTCGAAGGTGTACGAACAACTAAGAAAAGCGTGTTTGACCTACCTGCGGGTCCCGATCGCATCGTGCTCTATCAGAAGAACATCGAGGCCGTCTGCTCCAACGAAGACGAAATCCGAAAGGAAATCCGCCTGACAGTACTCCACGAACTAGGCCACTATTTCGGGATGACCGAAGCTCAACTAGAAGATGTCTAAGTCACGCACCTGGTCAATTACTGTGGGAAGCGAATGGTTCCGACAGAAGGAGTCACGTGTCCGGTTTGCGCGTTTGTCATCCCCGGGCCCTGATCCGATGACCCCAACGGATGCTGGAGCTGAAGCCCTGGCCACCTAAAGGCTGTTCAGGAACTCCTGGACAGCGGTGCGGTATTGAGTTGGGGCGATGAGGGAGGACTCTTCGTGGCAGTAGCCGTTGATTTGAAGAAAGTTTTTGGGAGGAAGGGCCGCGTCGTAGACTTCCTGGCCGAATCGAAAGGGAATGACGGGATCCTGAGCGCAGTGGACGATCAAAATGGGGGCGTGGATTTCCTTTAGCCAGGCTTGAGTATCGAACTGCCCGTGTGCAAGAAGGCTGACGCCCGGGAGAAACCAGAAAACTTTGCGGGCAACTCGAGAAGCGGAAGGAAACGGAGCCTCAAGAACTACGCCTGCGACCTGGCGGCCGGCTGCCAAGTGGGTGGCGACGGCGGAGCCGAGGGATTGGCCGAAAGAAATGATCGCTTTGCGGTCGATACGTTTTGTGTTTACGAGGTATTCGTAGGCCGCTTCGGCATCGCGGTAGATGCCAGCTTCGTCCGGTTTTCCTTCGCTGTGGCCATAACCCCGGTATTCCAGGGCTAAGATGTTTGCGGGTGTGCTGCGGAGAAATTCATAGGTAGGTGCTCGGTTGGCGATGTTGGAGGCGTTGCCGTGAAACGCGAGAAAAGTGAATTTCGCATTGTCATGGGGAATCCACCACGCGTGTAGCTTGACGCCGTCGGAGGCTGTGAGCCAAACGTCTTGAACAGGCAGAGCCCGAGGATGCCAGTCGCCGCCGAGGCGATCGGGATAGTTCGGGAAGAAGATCAAGCGCGGTTCAAAAATGCGGACGAGCACTAAGACCAACACGTAGGCGACGAAAATTGCGAGAAAGAGGTTCAAGAGACGACTTTGAAAGAATGTTTTTGAGGCATTCGGGGCTTCCATTGTGTAACGCGAGAATAGTCGAGCGACGGCGCGAAAGTAAATGCGTGAGTTGAGGAAAGGTTAGCTGCGGCAGGTCAGGCGTGATGCGGAACATTGCTCCGATAACTTCCGATGGGCAGGCATAGGACGGATCTGGCGTGCTTCGCCCGCACATACTCGTCCGCCGAGTATTCGACTTCTCGAAATCTTGTTCCGCTATGCTATTGCGCTTATGTCCATGTGTTCGTGCAGCTGTGGCGAAGAGGATGTCCTGAGTCGCCGGAATCTCGAATTGTCCTGCTGCGCGGCGAAGCGAACCGCTGCTCAATTTTTACTGGATCCTTAAACTGAAGGCTGCGGTTCCTGTATGTCGCGCTTGTAACTCCCGTATTGTTTGAATGAATAAGTCAGGAGGAGCGCTTGGTGTAGAAAAGCTGAACTCAGCGACCGCGCTGATTCAGAGACAACCAAGGAGGCTCCTCCATGCAAAGTATGTATTACATCGGCTTGGATGTTCACAAGAAAACGATCAGCTACTGTGTGAAGGATGGCAGCGGGCAGATTCACGCCGAAGGTGCGATCTCCGCCACACGATTCGATCTGGACAGGTGGATGAAAACACTTCCTCAGCCGTGGACGGCGGCTATGGAAGCCACCTTATTCACGGGATGGATCTACGATCATCTGCGTCCGCACGCCGCCGCGCTGAAGGTCGCGCATCCGCTGATGCTGCGGGCCATCGCCGCGGCGAAAAAGAAGAACGATCGAATCGATGCCAATAAGATCGCCGACTGCCTGCGCTGCGACTTTCTGCCGGAGTGCTACATGGCTTCGACGCAGATTCGGGAGCGGCGGCGCGCGGTGCGTTATCGAAATCTCTTAGTCCGTCAAGCTGTGCAGCTAAAGAACAAAATCGCCGTTCTGCTGATGGAGGCCGGCGTGAGCTACAACAAGCAGAAGTTGCACAAGGTGGGTTACTTCCGTGAACTGCTAGCGACGAACAAAGACATCGATGAAGGATTGCGGCCGTTACTGCGACTCTGCCGGGAAACGTTGGTGCGCCTGGGGAAGACGGAAAGTGCTTTGGTGCGATCGCTGGGGCGCGATCCGCTTCTCGCCGAACGCGTGGAGCGACTCATGACCATTCCCGCCGTCGGTCCAGTCACGGCACTGACCTGGGCGCTGGAAGTTGGCGATGTGCAGCGCTTTTCATCCATCAAAAAGGCGGTCAGTTACTGCGGACTGTGCGGAGCGGAGAAGAGTTCGGCAGACCTGGTAAAACGCACACCGCAGCGCAATAAGCACCTACAAGCGGTTCTGGTGGAAGCGGCAAAGCTGGCGCCTCGACGAAATGCAGACCTTGCCTTGCTCTACGACAAGGAGAAACCGAAAGGCAATGCCAATTGCGCGACCCTTGCAGTAGCTCGCAAGCTCGTGGCTTACATGCTGGCGGTCGACCGCGGCCAGCGAGACTTCGTGGTAGCTGAGAACCAAGCACCGGCAGCGGCTTAAACTACCGCTGCCAGCGAACCACAGCAGGATGATTCAGCGCGCAGCCTGCCAGGTCCCGTCAGTTGCCGACTGGGCGACGGAGCGTAAGCTCCCGAGGCCCCCATCGAATTGTTTCGAGACTGACAGGGAACACAAACTCAATCTTCTGTGAAGGTCATAGCTGGCCAGAGACAGCAAATGGATGTCTGGTTCTGCATGAGCAGGAACCATCGCCGAGAGGCATAGCTGCAGGCTGAAGAATCTGAAGAAATCTATTTCACGCGCTCCTCCCAAGCGCGTCGGGAGAACTTTTGCCCTCTTGACAAAGACTTATCATGGATGTCGGCAATCCGGAAATTACGACTAGTGGTGGCGCTAGGTTCCGAGCGCCCCATCACGCGCCAAAAGCCACAAACGGCCTATGGCATGTCAACACCGAAGTGGATGTGCAGCTGATTCGGTCGGAGTGGAGCGGACGAACAAGTGGGTGAGATGGGGGAGGCGGTGGTGATTACGAGGCTCGAAATTCGAAAGCCGAACTTCGAAGACGGAAAAACCGAAATGCCCAAAATGCGAGGATCCAGCGTTACAAACCTAGGCCGGGGCAGCCCGCGCTAAGAGTCAATCGTCAGCCCGGTCCGCATGTGACAAAAGACTTTAGAAAAATTGGCTCAAATCTCCGTCGTGGAATGAGTACAAACTTCGTACTGTTACTTGGTGTGTCGCCTTTTCTGCCGTCAATTTCAGCGGAGAATGCGGCAGTTAGCGGAACGGAACCAAGGGTGCTTTAGGAGAAGGCCAGTTAACTGGGAGGATACGCCAGATGAATTCCCACCTCAGCATATTCAGAAAGGACGTTCGAGGGAACCCCGTTTGGCTTGATTGCGTAAAAGATTTGGAGACTGCGAAAACAAAGTATTGACTTCGGGCCAATTCTGTGAACAGGAGTCCGAGAGATGATAATGATGGTCGTAATCTTTGGGCTGATGATCATTTTCAACGTCCTGGCTTTCACCGCGTATGCCCTTTACTTTTCTGAAGAACGCCACCGTCGCCGTAACTCAGAGCAAAATGCAATTCGGTAGGTGTGTTTTCTTAGGCCACAAAAAGATTAAGGGCGCATTCGGGCCGTTAAGCTTTTTGCGCCCTCTTTAGATTGAGCCGTAAAGCTTTTAGGCTTCCCGGTTCAAACTGAGGTGAAGATAGTGTTTCGCGTTTGCGTGGTCAGTCGAATTCTCGTTGTTATCCCAGTGAAAATCTGTGCAGGCTGAGCAAAAGTAGATTTACTGTTTATCCTACGCCTTCGCTGCTCTAACCTTTGCCCAACGCTCCTTTTGCGCCTTCGCCATCCTCGCTTTCGCAGCGGCAGACATCACTCGTTTCTTCCCGCCAGTCGTTTTAACACTGCTACTGGCAGTCGTTCTGGCGCTGCTATTGCCGGTCGCTTTACCACTGCCGTTCATACCACCTAAGAGCTTCATTGCGGCTCGCACTTTGTCCAACTGTTGCTGCGCCGCACTTACCTCCTTCTCCCACTTCGCTTCTTCCTGCTTCAATGCCGCCAAGATATCCATGAATCCTCCGGGCGGTATCCTCTCATGTCCAGGGCATCGAAGTGGAATAAACACGCACCGCGCGTGTTCCATATATGCAGGCACACGAACTTGTCTGGTGACGGTATTCCAGGTTTGCAATACGGAAGCAGCCGCTGTCGCCAGTTTTTCAAAGTAAACGAGGCACCCAGCCTGCAAGGTGGAGGCGTGAGCCAGTGGATATTAACGTGTTCGACCTGCGGGAAGGATTTCCCGCACAGTTCGATACATGAAAATCTGACCTTTATTAAATTTGTTTTGCTTCACAAGCCAGAATTCCCATCCGAGGGTCTCGCACTTGATTGCCCTCACTGCGGAAAATCAGCCACCTACCAACACTACGATTTACTGTATGACTTTTCAGCTAAATAGCTCTGGACGGTGCGTTACTTCGAATCTCTCTTTAGGCATGTTCGACCCAGGGTTATTCGGTCTTCACCGCCGACAGCTTCTCAATCAACGCAGGCATCGCGTCTTCCGCCAGATGATCCAAACATTGGTTCATCGTGTTGATGCGCTTCTTGCAGGCCGGACAACCAGGGACCACGACACCCTTACCGCCGTGTACCATTGATGGCGGTTCACCTACAAAATAGGAAAAGTCATGTCGCAGAATTTCTTGCTGCACGGGTCTAAGTAACACTGATTTCTGCACTGGCGGCTCCTGCGGGTTCGAGTGCAGAGGAACGGGAGCACTAGTCCACAACTCAGGACGACGGCGCATACCGGGACCACTGTAGGTTGCCTCAAGCAGCTACAACGAAGAGTGTATTGTTCGGAATATACGCCTACGCTACTTTCCCGATTAATGGGAAAGTTTGCAAAGCCTCTAATTGCTCCTCGCACGAATCTCCCTAAAGCGAATCTCCCTTTCGACTCCCTCCAAGCCGTGCAACCAGCAGCATCTCCTGCTTTGCGTGTGCTGGTTGCGGATGACCATGAAATGGTAAGAATCGGCCTTTGCACGATGCTGCAATCCTGTCAGATCGAAGTATGCGGCCAAGCGAAGAACGGCCAAGAGGCCGTCGAAAGATCAAGACAGTTGAGCCCGGATTTGATTATTCTCGACATTTCAATGCCAGTGCTAGGAGGCATTGAAGCGGCACAGCAGATCAGAGTTTTTCTTCCGGACGTACCAATTCTGTTCTTTTCGACGCACAATGCTTCCCAACTCATTGCCATAGCGAAATCTGTTGGGGCTCAAGGGTTCGTCACAAAAGATCAAATGGCCGTGAGGCTGCTCGAAGCCGTAGATGCACTACGCAATAAAAAGACTTTCTTCAGCTTCTAGTCCACTGGAGAAAGGTCAGATTTATTGACAAAGTAAGAAGATGTAGTCGGGGTCGTCGAATGGCTTCGCGACGCGGGTTAGGCGCATTGGCTGGATGCGGGGCAGCACTATAGTCGCTGCCGTGCGACCTGAACTTCATCTAAATCAATTGCAATCGTCTCGCCGTCCTTCGGCCACTTATCACGGTGCTGCTCGCACCACGTTTGAATGAGCGCTCTAACGCCGTGTCGAGTATTCTGCGTGGGGGTGATACCTGCAAAGAAATTTCGCACATCGTCGCCGCTAAATCTTTACTTGATAGATGCGGGGCTCTGCCACCCTGTTGACAATGTGAATTGAAAAGACAAGCTTAGCTACTCGAAATGGCTCACGCTTCATATTCAAATCTTAACCGAAGGGACGGAAAGTATGAACTAGGTCCGCCGCGGAGTTGTTTCTAAGTCATTGCGTTTGTTTCGCTGTTTTCTCGGCTTGGCGCTATTGCCATTCGAACGAGCTTCATTGGCAGCCCTCACCGCTGACGCCGGAAACTCTGATTTGCGGCCATGCGGCAGCCACAAGCCCTAAGTCCTTTATTATGAGCGGCCAGCCTCTCGCTCCCCGAACCCGTAAGTTATTTAGAATCAGCACTTACAGAAAGCGCCATTCTAAGCCCTTTAGAATCCGCACTTACAAAAAACCGGGGGTGGGGGTGGTACGACTCAGTGACAGCTCCAAATGTAGCGCCGTCCCTTTAAGGCGGCATCTTTTTTTTTTCTTATGGAAATGCGCGCATGGCGCCCGAGATGGAAACGAGGGTTGTGACACCGACTTGGTAGCCCAACCCACCAGAAATACGCCAGCCTAAGGTGAAGAGCCCGAGCATTTCGTGCCTCCGCCGGATAGCCACCGGAAACAAACGGAGTTTTCCTTGAGATAGCCACTCGCAGTGGCGAAGGAAAACTCGCAATGGCACGAAATCGATTGGGCACTAATGTGGAGGAGCCGGCCGCTCCCGAAGCGAAATCGCCCGAACGGCGACCTGAGCAGCCGCGGCGTGAACCGCTGCGAGAGTCACCACCGGAACGCGAGGCCCCATCCAGACCTCGGCGCTTTTCCTGGCGGCCCAAGACCGTCTTCCAGTTACTCAAAGCAACCTACTTCGAGTGGAGCAAAGACAAAGTCCCTCGCATGGGCGCAGCTCTCGCGTATTACACGATTTTCTCGCTCGCCCCGCTTTTGGTCATTGCCATCGCTATAGCCGGTCTCGTTTTCGGCGCGGAGGCCGTGCAAGGGCGCATCATGGGGGAAATCCAGGGGTTAGTTGGCGTCGAGAGCGCGCGAGCTATACAAACCATGATTCAGTCCGCGCACAAACCCGCGCACGGCGTAATAGCCTCAATTGTCGGCGTCGCCATTTTGCTCGTGGGAGCCTCAGGCGTTTTTAGCGAGATGCAAGATGCATTGAACACGATCTGGAAAGTGGACACCACCTCACGAACAGGCGTCTGGAATCTGGTTCGATCGCGCTTTCTAAGTTTCGGCATGGTGCTGGGTATTGGCTTTTTGCTGCTGGTCTCGCTGTTGCTCAGCGCGGCGCTGTCTGCGGCTGCGGACTACCTGGAGCGGTTTATTCCCGTTCCGCCCGCCGCGCTCCACGCGGTGGATTTCCTTTTTTCCCTTTTCTTTATCGCTGGACTCATGGCCCTGATCTTCAAATTGCTCCCCGATGTGAAGGTTCCGTGGAGCGATGTATGGATGGGAGCGGTTCTGACCTCGTTGCTGTTCACCGCCGGTAAATTCCTGATCGGATTCTACATCGGAAAAAGTGTCACCATGTCCGCCTATGGAGCGACAGGTTCCGTGGTGATCATCCTGGCGTGGATCTATTATTCCGCGCAGCTCCTCTACTTCGGCGCGGAATTCACTCGCGTTTTCTCGAACGACTGCGGCTCGCAGTGCGCCATAAAAGCGCAACCCGGCCTCCGCACCACGCGCGCAGCCACCGCGTAAGTTCTAACGGGCCACACGCAACCTCGGCTTAAGTTGCGTTTCGTGCAGGGCACCTTCGCGTAAGTTCCGAACATACAATCGATTTAATGTGCGGCGCGTTCCGCGTTACAATGCGCCCGATTCCGGAGGCCCATATTCGGACGCGTCGCAAAGTAATGCCGGCTCTCGCGCTGGCGCTCTTCGCCGCTACATCGCTCAGCGCGCAGACTAAACTTTCCACGAAGTGGGAAGAACTCACCGCGCCGGATTTTCGCCAGGGCATTCAGCAGGCCAAGGGCACGTGCTTGCTTCCCTTCGGCATTCTGGAAAAGCACGGGCCGCATCTTCCGCTGGGCACGGACTTGCTAAATGTCCGCTACGCTTCGTTGCAAGCGGCCTCCCAGGAATACGCCGTGGTTTTCCCTGAATATTACGCTCACGATCAGAGATTACGTGCAATACCCAGCCGCGAAAGATTTGCGGTGTACGGTGCTCATGGCCTAACGGCAAAGGCCTATCATTGGGCCGCAAAAGGAATCCGCCACGTCGAAGTATCCCAACATGGGAAACAGCCGGAGTGTTTAATCTATCCGGACGGTACCGCAGTTGCGGTCGAGAACTCGCAGTTTTGGGGTATTGAGGGACTGGATCGAATGTTAGAGGCACTTGGAGTCGAGAGCCCTGAGCAACTGTTCTCGATGTTCTTTCCCACATAAACAATCCCTACCACATGAGCGACGGGGCTTTTGCCCTGTGGGTGAGCCCCCCCGACGAGCCCTTTTGCTCCAGAGGGGGGACGGGAAAAGTGTTCAGGGAGCGGGTTTGCCCACGCCTGCGCGTGTGAGCTTCCGAGTGGCAGTCGTTTACGCTTGCAGTTGAAAAAGGGACACAGCAGGTCTGTACCGCACGCGTGCGCGCGTGTGAGCTTCCGAGTGGCAGTCGTTTACGCTTGCAGTTGAAAAAGGGACACAGCAGGTCTGTACCGCACGCGTGCGCGCGTGTGGGGCTCCCCGAGTAGCGTGGTTGCACTTGCAGTTCCAAAAGGGACACAGCAGGTCTGTTCCGCACGCGTGCGCGTGTGGGACTCCCCGAGTAGCGCGGTTGCACTTGCAGTTGAAAAGGGACACAACAGGTCTGTTCCGCACGCGTGCGCCCCAAAGAGCTTTTTGTTCTGAGAGGCAGAGGAGAAAGGTGTTCAGGGCAAGGATTACCCATGCGCTGCGCGCGTGGCGTAATGGTACGGCAGATGTCCGGTTAGCCGACTTCCATGATAAGTCTTTGTCAAGAGGGCAAAAGCTCTCCCGGCGCGCTTCGGAGGAGCGCGGGTACAAATCCTTTCTGATTCTTCGCCGCGTGTGTTGGCCTCTCAGCCGTGGTTCCTATTCCAGATAGAACCAGACTTCCATTTGCTGTCTCAGACCAGCGAGTGGTCTTGAACAGAAGATTGAGTTTGTGTTTTCCTGCCAGTCTCGAAACTAATCAACGGGAGCATCCAGAGTTTGCGCTCCTTCGCCCAGTCGGCTTAACGGCAAGACCTGGCAGGCGACGCGCCGAAGAAATCCTCCTTGTTCGCTGTTCTACGCAGCGATGCAGCTACTGGTTTCGATCACCTGAAAATTCCGCTGCGCACGGTCGACCGCCATGAGATAGGCCACCAACTTACGTGCCACCGCCAGCGTTGCGCGATTGACATTGCCTTTCTGCTTTTCCTTGTCATAGAGCATCGCCAAGCCCGGGCTGTAGCGCGGTGCCATCTTCGCCGCCTCGATCAGTGTTGTCTGTAAATGTTTGTTGCGTTGTTTTGACAGTGGGGTGCGTTGCACGGTGTTTGCTGAACTCTTCTCTTCGCCACACAGCCCGCAGTAGCTGATGGCCTTCTTGATGGAAGAGAAGCGTTGCACCTCGCCCACTTCCAATGCCCAGGTCAGCGCCGTGATCGGCCCCACGGCGGGAATGGTCATCAATCGCTCCACGCGATCCAGCAGCAACCGATCCCGCTCAAGTGACCGCACCAGGGCGCTCTCGGTCCTTTCTAGACGCACCACCGTTTCGCGGCACAGTCGCAACAGCGAACGCAGCCCTTCATCAATGTCCGGGTTCGTGGCCAGCAGTTCACGGAAGTAGCCCGCCTTGTGCAGCCGCTGCTTGTTGTAGCTCACTCCTGCTTCCATCAGCAGCATGCCGATCTTGTTTTTCATCTGCACCATCTGCCGGACCAGCAGGTTGCGGTACCGCAGCGTTCGCCGCCGCTCGCGAATCGCCGTCGAAGCCATGTAGCACTCCGGCAGAAAATCGCATCGCAGGCAGTCGCAAATCTTCCTGGCATCAATGCGATCGTTCTTCTTTTTCGCCGCTGCAATGGCCCGCAGCATCAGTGGATGGGCCACCTTCAGCGCCGCGGCGTGTGGCTGCAGGTGATCATAGATCCACCCGGTGAAAACCGTGGCTTCCATCGCCGCACTCCACGGCCGCGGCAGTGTCTTCATCCAGCGGTCCAGGTCAAAACGTGTGGCGGGAATCGTACCTTCGGCGTGAATCGTGCCACTGCCATCCTTTACGCAGTAGCTGATCGTCCTCTTGTGAACATCCAGCCCGATGTAATACATAGTCTGCATGGGGGAGCCTCCTTGGTGTCTCTGAATCAGCTCGGTCGCTGAGTTCAGCCTTTGTACACCAAGCGCTCCTCCTCCGACCTATGCATTCAAACTTACCGGGACTTAGCCAAAACCCATGATATAAACCTGGATTGCATATATGACTACCACTCTTTTCCGTCCAGTTGGCTTGCATGAACTCGCGCTAATCTGGGACGAAGGCATGCGCAGGTTTCCTCCGCGATTGCCTCACCAGCCGATTTTCTATCCTGTCGCAAACATAGAGTACGCTCGTCAGATTGCGAGGGATTGGAACACGCTGGATGGAAAATCAGGATTCGCAGGGTTTGTGACCGCATTTGAACAGGACGGAAACTATTTATCAAATTTCAAGCCACACACCGTTGGCTCCTCAAAACATGTCGAATATTGGATTCCAGCAGAAACACTGAATTCATTCAACGATGCCCTCTGCGGTCTCATACGTTTAGAAAACGGCTTTTTCGGTGCTGCTTTCACTGGCCATATCCCGGATGCGTTCGGCTTGAAAGGGAGAGATGCAATCGCTCAGTTCGTGGCGCTGCACAGAAGTTGGGAATACAGCACTTTCGATGTTGCGTGTGAAGTATCAGCTAATCGGAAAACTATATTTCTCAACTGGTTGTTCTGGTTACGCCATGATTTCTCCAAGTTCGGGATTAATCAGGAACAACGCGAAATGTTACTAGGG
>Ga0137359_10003990_pt1 | contig 12039 bp, 12 predicted proteins | sample Mad1_40_16metaG_FD_108281 | JGI IMG/M metagenome (GOLD analysis project Ga0137359, IMG submission 108281) | Vadose zone soil microbial communities from Angelo Coast Range Reserve, California, USA - Mad1_40_16 metaG | ecosystem: Environmental > Terrestrial > Soil > Vadose zone | place: USA... | reverse complement strand
GCGCAGCAGGGATCGATGCTGCTCAACGAATACCTCGACGAAAAGATTTACTCCGAGGATCTCGGCTTCGACGGGCTGATGCTCAATGAGCATCATGGCACCCCGTTTTGCCTTGGCTCGGTGATGGACGTCGAAGCGGCGGTCCTCGCGAAAGCCACCAAGAAAGCGAAGATCGTGCTGCTCGGAAATCCGGTGCCGACGGTTGCGAACGCGCTGCGTCTCGCCGAAGAGCTCGCGATGATCCATCTGATCTCGAAGGGGCGGCTGGTGCCCGGATGGGTCCGCGGCGCCGGCAGCGAACAAATCTTCAACAACGCCAATCCGGCCTACAATCGCGAGTATTTCAACGAGGCGCACGACGTCGTGATCGCGGCATGGACGCGTCCCGGGCCGTTTCGATGGGAAGGCAAGCATTTCACGTATCGCTTCATTAATCCGTGGGTGTTGCCCTATCAGAAACCGCGCCCGCCGATATGGATTCCCGGCGTGATCAGTCCCGAGACCGTCGTTTGGTGCGCGCAGCATCGCTATCCATACATCGGGCTGGGTACCGCGCTGCAATCAACGGTCGAGCTGTGGAATTTGTACGGCGACACCGCGATGCAGGAAGGATACACGGCCGGGAGCGAGAACTTCGGCTACCTGCAGCAGATCTTCGTCGCCGAGACGGAAGAGAAGGCGCAGGAACTCGGTAAGGCCGCGCTCTTCGGCGGCGGCGCCGCGAACTTCTCGCGCCCTGAATGGACTTTGCCGCCGGGCTACAATTCCAAGGAAGCAACGCGCCGTCTCGCGCGACAGGCCTCCGACTACGGCTTCCTCGGCCTCACCAGCGAGAAACTCAAGGACATGGGCGACGACCATCACGGGAAAGACACGCGCGGCAAGCTGCGTCGCGGCGAGGTCAGCCTGGAGGAGGCGAAGCGCAAAATCTACGGGACCTACCAGAAGGCGCAGGACGGCCTGCAGATCATCATCGGGACTCCGAAGTCGGTGCTTCCCAAGCTGCGCCTGATCATGGAGGTGCTGCATCCCGGGATCTTTGGGCTGTTCCAAGCGCAGGGGCCGCTGACGCTGGAGCAGCGGATGACCAGCACGCGCCTGCTCGGCCAGGAAGTGCTCCCGGCGATGCGCGAGATCGCCAAGGAATTGGGAATCGTGGATCCGTTCGAGCGCGAGCCTGGGTCGCGCGCACACACGGCGGGCACTCAGCGCGATTCGCTGGTCGACCTCAACGCGCTCAAGCGGGCGCCGCAACGCGACGAATCGATACGCGTATAGCTATAAAGGAAAGCACATGGAATTTGGCGTAACGGTAATAACTCATATTGAAAAGTCACCCGCGCAAATTCGGCTGGCCGAGGAGCTCGGTTACGATCGCGCGTGGGTGCCGGATTCGCAGATGATCTGGTCCGACTGCTACGCGACGATGGCGCTGGCGGCTGCGAGCACCAAGCGAATCAAGCTCGGCACCGGCGTAGCGATAGCAGGTACCCGAATCGCTCCTGTGACCGCGCATTCCGTAGCCTCGATCAACCAAATCGCTCCGGGGCGCGTGTTCCTGGGAATTGGCACCGGCCATACGGCGATGCGCGTGATGGGACAGGATCCGATCGGCGTCAAGGATTTCAGGGAATACCTGCGCGTGACGCGCGAACTGCTCGACGGCAAGGCGGTCAACTACACCTACGGAGGAAAGACGCGCGAGATAAAGTTTCTGCATCGCGACCGTCACTTCATCAACCTCGACAACCACATTCCGATCTACGTCGCGGCCAACGGCCCCAAGGCATGCGAGGCCGCCGGCGCGTACGGCGACGGATGGACCACGATTGGCAGGACCACCGAAGACCTCCAATCCCGGCTCTCGCATATTCGGACCGGCGCGCAGGCGGTTGGACGCAAGGTGGATTCCGACTTCCACGTCGTGCTTTTTACGGCCGCCTCGGTGCTCAAGCCGGGGGAACGGCTGACCAGCGAACGCGTCATCGATGAAACCGGCCCGTGGGTGACCTGCGAGCTGCATTTCTTCTATGAGATCTGGAAAAAGGAGGGGAAGAACGACGCGCTGATTCCGCCCTACTTCCGCGACGTCTGGAGCGACTATGTAAAGCGCGTGGATAGTTACACCTTGCCGGAGAACGCAAGATTTCGTCAGATCCATGACGGCCACGCGACTTTCGTGCAACCCGAGGAACGGCGCTACGTCACGCCCGACGCGATCCGAGCGACTGGATTGGTAGGAACGCCGGAAGAGATAATCGCGCAGATTCGTGACCTGGAAAAAATCGGAATCAAGGAGATCAACATCGTGCCCGGTCCGGACTTCGCCGAGGGTCCCTTCCGCGACCTGGCGAAGCATGTGATTCCGGCCTTTCGCAAATGATTGCGGCCTTGCGCAATCTGACTATGTAACGAGGCCTAATGGATTTCGAATTTTCGAGCGGCCAACGGGAAATTCGCGAGGCGGTTTCAAGCCTGTGCGCTCGATTTGGCGATGACTACTGGCGCCAGTGTGACGAGCGTAGCGCCTATCCCGAGGAGTTCGTGCGCACGCTTAGCGAGGCCGGATGGCTTGCCGCGCTCATCCCGCAGGAATACGGCGGGGCCGGGCTGACGATGCTCGACGGTTCGATAATTCTCGAGGAGATAAATCACTCCGGAGGCAACGCTGCCGCCTGTCACGCCCAGATGTACACGATGGCCTCGCTGCTCAAGCACGGCAGCGAGGAGCAGAAGCGTCGCTATTTACCGCGCATCGCTTCAGGCGAGTTGCGGCTGCAGGCTTTTGGCGTGACCGAGCCTGATGCCGGCTCCGAGACGCCCAGGATCAAAACCTTCGCGAGACGCGCCGGCGACAACTACGTAATCAACGGTAGCAAGATTTTCACCTCGCGGTATCAGCATTCCGACATGCTATTGCTGCTGACGCGCACGACTCCTTTCGACGAAGTAAAGAAGAAGACCGACGGCATGAGCCTGTTCCTGGTCGACTTGCGCAAGTACGGCGACGCGATCAAAGCCGTACCTGTCGCGACCATGATCAACCACGGCACCAACCAGCTTTTCATCGATAACTTGACCGTGCCTCGCGAGGCGCTCGTCGGAGAGGAAGGCAAGGGCTTCCATTATCTGCTGAGCTCGCTCAACGCCGAACGCATCCTGGTCGCAAGCGAGTCGATCGGCGACGGCCGCTGGTTCGTGGAGCATGCGGTTAGCTATGCCAACGAACGCAGGGTCTTCGATCGCGCCATCGGCATGAACCAGGGCGTGCAATTTCCGATTGCCAAGGCACATGTGTCGGTCGAGGCCGCCTCGTTGATGCGGCTCAAGGCGGTGACGCTCTTCGACGCCAATCAACCGTGCGGCGGCGAAGCCAACATGGCAAAGTACCTGGCGACGGAGGCTGCATGGGAGGCCGCCGAAGCGGCGATGAATACTCTCGGCGGATACGGCTTCACCAAGCAGTATCACGTCGAGCGCAAATGGCGGGAGGCGCGCCTTTACCGTACCGCCCCAATTTCCAACAACCTGGTCTTGAGCTACGTCGCCGAGCATCTGCTAGGGTTGCCAAGATCTTACTAGGCGAACTTACTAGGCGAACTTACTAGGCGAACTTACTAGGCGCGATCCGCAAGCGTAACACATGTGTCGGGAGCCCAGATAAAACAAGGTCGCAGCGGGATTCACGCATAGGAGGAACAGATGAAGATCGGAATACTCGCGCTGCTGTCGGAAATGACGCTGGACCCGGTTTCGGTTGCCCGCAGATGCGAAGAGTTAGGTTTCGAATCCATCTGGGCGCCCGAGCACGCGATCATTCCCGTCCATACCAAAGTGCCCTACCCTGCGCTCGACGGAAAAATTCCCGACGTGTACACGCGCTTTCCCGATCCCTTCGTGCTGTTGGGCATGATGGCTTCGGTGACCCGGACGCTGAAGCTGGGTACGGGGATATGCCTGGTGCCGGAACGCCATCCACTGGCGCTGGCGAAAGAAGTCGCGACTTTGGATTACTACTCGGGCGGCCGGTTTCTCTTCGGCATCGGCGCCGGATGGCAGGCAGAAGAATCCGAAATCATGGGCGTTGACTTTCTGCGACGCTGGCCGATCACGCGCGAGTACGTGCGCGCGATGAAGGAGTTGTGGACCAAACCCGAGGCTAGTTTCGAGGGCCGGTTCCTGAAATTTCCGGCAGTCATCTCCAATCCGAAACCGGCGCACAAGCCGCATCCGCCGATCTTCATCGGAGCCGGCGGGCTCAACTGGAAACGCGAACGAGCCATCCACGACACGGTCGCGATAGGCGACGGATGGATGCCCGTGAAGTTGCCTCCAAAGGACCTGGCTAGCGATCTTACCCTGATGAAACAGTTATGCGCCGAGGCTGGACGGGATTTTAACCAGCTCGAGATCACAATTACCTTCCTGCAGCAGCCCGAGCTGCAACCGAAGGATCCAAAACGCGCGCTGGCGGAGTACGAGGAGGCGGGCGCTCATCGGATGATTTTGGCCCCCGTGCTCGACCGCAACAATGCCGAGCGCGCCCTGGAGCGGACCGCGAAAGACTACCTGTCATAATTGTTGTTCGTACCTGTTGCTGCGAATCAGGAGAGCGCTATGGAAGTGAGCGAGGAGTGCCACGGCGACATCATAACGCTTAGTCAATAGGCACTATCGTTTCAAATTTTGGCCTTGGGACACCGCTCGCGCATCCAGGCCACGAACTTCTCCGGCGCCGCCATGGTTGAGAGCCGCCCCTGCCGTACCAACGCCCAGTCGCCGAACTTTCCCGACTGCTTGATCTCTGCCAGCGTCACTGGAGGATCAAGGCGTTCAGCGAATTCCAGATCGACCACCGCCGACTTGGAGTTTTTCGGATCGTCCCGCGGCTCGGACCTCACGACGCTCATCCCGACCACGCTGGAGGCGCCGCCGCTATGATAGATGAAGACGCGGTCGCCCGGACGCATCTCGCGAATCGCGCGAACCGCCTGCGCATTGGTCACGCCGTCCCACGCCGTGCGCTTCTCGCGCTCGAAATCGTCGATCGAATAAGTCTCCGGGTCGGTCTTGGCGAGAAAGTAGTTCATCGGCCGTCCTCTCTAGCAGTGATTCGGCTTAAAGTATCGAACCGGGTAAAGTTATCATGGGCAGCGCCGATCCTGGCAGAGCGGCGCGCGAGAACTCCGATGCCGGAACTACCTGACGTCACCGTATACGTCGAGGCGATTAGAACGCGCGTCGTCGGCCGCAAGCTCAACCATGCAGTGGTGAAATCGCCGTTTCTGTTGCGCACCGCCGATCCTCCCTTGAGCGCGGCCATTGGCGGAACTGTGCACGATGTTCGGCGGCTGGGAAAGCAGATCGCCGTCGGCGTCGCGGGCGACTTGTGGCTCGTCCTGCATCTCAAGATCGCTGGCCGGCTCCACTGGAGCACTTCCGCTCCCAAGCTGGGCAGCCGAAATGTGTTGGCCGCGTTCGAGTTCGATAACGGATGGCTGTGGCTCACGGAAGCGGGGACGCAGCGCCGCGCCTCGCTCCACGTGGTCGCGGGCGAGGCAGGCCTGCAATCGCTGAGCGCCGGCGGTATCGAACCACTCGAGGCGAGCCTCGCCGCATTCACCGGCGCGCTGCGCGAGGCAAATCACACGCTGAAGCGCTCGCTCACCGACCCGCACATTCTGAGCGGTATCGGCAATGCGTATTCGGACGAGATTCTGCATCGCGCGCAGCTTTCGCCGATCGCGATGACGCAAAAGCTGAGCGTGCAGGAGATCGAGCGGCTATATGAGGCGACCCGCGCGACGCTGCTCGAATGGACCGATCGCCTGCGGGCGGAAGCGGCCGGAGCTTTTCCCGAGAAGGTTACCGCATTTCGGCCTGAGATGGCGGTCCACGGCCGCTATGGCAAACCGTGCCCACGCTGCGGGGCCAAAGTCCAGCGCATCCGCTATGCCAGCAACGAGACTAACTACTGTGCGCCGTGCCAGACCGGCGGCCGGCTGCTCGCCGATCGCGCTTTTTCGCGCCTGCTGCACGACGACTGGCCGCGCACACTCGACGAACTGGAAGCCCTCAAGAATCGATGAGCTGCTCCACCTTTGACTAGTTGCCCGATGACCTCCACATTGACTACTTGCCCCAGGTCGCGATCATGCCGGCGGCCACGGCAAACATGACCGCGGTAGCCGTCCAGCCGATTATTCTTTGCGGCATCGGAAGCCTCAGCGTGCCTGTCAGCTTTGGATTCGCTGTCATTAGCATCATGACAAACATGATCGGTACGGCGATGACTCCATTGATCACGGCACTCCAGAACAGCGCTTTGATTGGATTGATCGAGGTGAAATCCAATGCAACGCCCAGCAGCGTCGCCACGCACAAGGTCGCGTAAAATCCCCAGGCTTTGTCGAGCTTCTTTTGCAACCCGATTGACCACTTAAAAGCCTCGGCCAGAGCATACGCCGCTGAACCAGCTAAGGCCGGGATAGCCAGCAATCCGGTGCCTATTATGCCGATGCTGAACAACAGGGAAGCTGCCTCTCCAGCGAGCGGACGCAGCGCCGATGCGGCCTGCGTTGCGGTTTGAATGTCGGTTTGACCGTGCGCGTGAAGCACGGCAGCCGCATCGAGCATAATAAAAAAAGCGATGAAATTGGAAAATCCCATCCCCAGGTAGGTACCTGTCCGCATCGCCTCGAGTTGTGCCGGTGCCTGCCCCGGAGCCTGCTTCAGGGGCTTCTCGCCCGCGTCTGCCTCCTGTTCCTCTACTTCCTGGGACGCCTGCCAAAAGAACAAATAGGGACTGATCGTGGTTCCAAACACTGCCATCAACGCGGACAAATAACCCGTTGATAGTGAGATGCTCGGAATAAACGTCGCCGTCAGCGCGGACGGCCAATGCACGTGAGCGACAAACGCTGTCGCGACATACACCAGCAGCACCAGCGTAGACCATTTAAGTATCTGCGCATACTGTTGATATGGAACTAACACCGCGATTATCGCGCTAGCGATCCCAAACGCGACGGAGTACAAAAGCGCCGGCCCACCGACCAACAGTTTCAGCGCGCTGCCCATCGCTCCTATGTCCGCACCCAAGTTGATCACGTTGGCGGACAGCAGCAGCGCCACAACTGGATAAAGCACCCAAACGGAATAGTGTCGCCGGATGTTGCCGGCGATACCTATTCCGGTCACGCGGCCGATCCATGCGCTGATCTCCTGTATTCCGGCCATTAGTGGAAAGGAAAACAGCAGCGTCCAAAGCATCGTGTATCCAAATTGAGCGCCGGCCTGCGAGTATGTTGCGATGCCGCTGGGGTCGTCGTCGGCAGCCCCGGTCACGATACCTGGGCCGATCTTCGAGAGAACTCGCAAGACCTTCGGCCACCATGAATCGAATGCCCGCGCCCCCAACTTTGGAGAGTCGTTACGAATTGCGCGTTGGCGATCACGCATTTTCGCCATGGAAGACATCCTACGGAAGGTGTTCTCCAAAGAACAATGCCGATTTCGCGCGAACGAGTTACCTCAGAGTCAGCCCGATGATCTTGGCAATCATCGAGACGTCAGCGACTTCTTCATCTAGAGATGTCATGTCGTCCTCAAACCAAGCGCGAGCGTCACCGTTGAAAATCAAAAACCGATAAAGCAGCGTGATTTCTGGTGCCGGAAGGACTTGAACCCGCACGGATTGCCCTCCTGGGGGATTGGCGACACTGCCTTGCCTTAGCAAGATGCGGTGGGTTGCTTTACTATTTTTGGCTTTTAAGAGTCTCACTGACGGTGATCGGGCCGTCATATTCAAAATTTGTCTCGGCGATATCGTTCTTCAGTAGCACCTCTGAAGAAAGATCTTCCTTGAAGTAAAACACGCTTGCCAGGTGTTCCAGCTTGTTCGGGAAGGGCAAGATGCTAAAATCCTTTCCAATCAGATGAGTATCTTGAGGTAAGCTGGGCAAGCAAATTTGAAACCCGAAGTTGCAAAAATGACGAGAAAGCTCGCATAGGGAACCGACATCCGGTCGCTTTTGCGCGTTAATAAAATCGCCTCTATGAGGTTCACCCCCTTGATGCTGAGTGAGCGGAAACACTGAAAGCAACCGCCGACAGAAGCGACAGGTTGCTTCCCAGCCAGCCACGTCAGGGCGCCGGCGAACTCAGCGAGCCTATCTTCCGGAACGATCGCAAGGGCCATCTTGGCGAGACATCTAAACGCGCTGCGTGGGACGTAGGGTTCGCGACGCCACCGCAACGTTACAGCTTACGATCAGTGTCTAAGAAGATGAATTCTCCACTTATGTGCGCTTCCGCGCGGAGTCCTTTCGTTGAGCCATCGAATCGAACCTCGGACCGACGCCCGACATCCTTGTAGGTCGGTACTCCTCTCTTGCCTCGGATTTTGGAGGTCGCTCGCTCCAGCCCCAGATAGCGGGCGAAGTGATGCTCTGCATATCGGCTAAATCCCCTATTACAGTCGTCGCACTCGTCATATCCGAAGAGTGTCCTATTGCCGATAAAATGCGGAAAGGCGTGAGCCACCATGCGGAAGCTCGCTGCAGGAGCGGCTCGTGAGCAATAGCGGCATCTTCGTTTGTATCGATTTCCAATAAATTTCTTCTCGTCCGGAAGTAACACCACCTTAGCGGCAAGATCATAGTGCGACTCGTAGAAGTTGAGGCTTTTCATGGTATCTGTAGAGACTCTTTCCATGGCCCCACAAACGATTATTTGCCCCTTCTCACTGAGCACCCGGCCGGGGGGGCTGCGGCTGGTGAAGGCCGTTCGAGTATAGCCCCATGCCAGCCCCAGTGGCGGTCGCCGCAGGTTCCAAGGAAAGAAAAACCCGTTGATTTCATTGCCGGGAGCGGGAATTGAACCCGCACGGCCTTTCGGCCAGGGGATTTTAAGTCCCCTGCGTCTGCCATTTCGCCACCCCGGCGTTTTCAAAACGCACCATCGAAACATTTCACTGCTGCTTAAGCCCGAGCCGCTGGCTTATCTGATCGGCTAGCCAGTCCGCTTCGCGTTTGTCGCGGATGCCATCGGCAAAATCGTACTTCCGATGGCCGCCGTAACTCAGACGGAGCTTGCTGTAAACAGTATTGTCGACCGTCATCCCCGCAACCGCAGCTACGCCCGAAACGTCGCTCGCCGCGATTCGCCGCCGCGAATACACGAGCCCCAAAAGCGCCTTCTGTATCGTAACTGCTCCATCGCCGATGCGCACCCGCACCGTCGCGAGCAGGCTCAACAGTACCAGCACCAGCATAACGTCGAAGAAGCCCCATCCGATGACGAAAATGAGCGGAACGTGCAGCGTGCGCATCAGCCAGAATAGCGCGCTCCAGATAGCGGTGAAGGCCACCGTCGCGAGCGTCGCGCCGGGGCTCCGCAGCGGCGGAAAATAAACCTCGGTCGCGCCGCCTGCCGTCTGGCGCATCGTGATCCGGGAGGCCTCCGGATGCACATAGCTCTCGACCTGCTGATGCTCGGCCGCGCGCACGGCTTCAGCGTGGCGCTGCTGCTCGGCGGTTTGCGAGACCTTGAAGACCGGCACCTCGAATTGCGCGTCGAATTTGCCGGCCGCGGTGGGCGCGCTGGCGCTGAGGCGCCAGATGATTTCGTTGTTGCTGTTGGAGTAGTCAGATGCCGGCGTGTCGGGCGCGATATAAAACGCGACCGGCACGTTTGCACCGTCCGACGAGACCGTCTGTTCGTCGTTCCACAACACGTGCTCCCAGGTTGATGTGGAGTCGCCGCTACTGGAGGTCACCCGATTGACGCATCTAAGGCCGAGCATGAAATTGCCGGTGGGCCGCAGATCGGCGGGCAGGGTGATTTTGCCCGCGAGCGTCCCGCCGACCTTCCCTGGCACTGAGTCCATCTCGAAGGCCGACCCGCGCACGACGCGCCATCGCGCCGCTGCCCGCACCGCTTGCCGCAACAGCACAAGACCGGCCACCGGAAAAAGCAGGACCAGCAGGATGAGGTTGTTATTCTTGGCCATCTCCTGCGGTATCGCGTAGACCACCGGCGCGCTGGCAGCGAAACATAGCCCCGCGCATCCGCAGAGCATGCGCGCGCTGTTGCCGATCGAAGCGGGGATACGCCCCGCGACCCAGTCCTCGCGCCAGAGCCACGGGTGGTCCGAGTTGGCCGCGCGCAGCCGGTCGCGCGCCTGTTGGGGTTGCGCACCCCGGCGAAATGCATAGATCAGTCCGAAACCGACGCCGCCGAAGACGAGCGCGAACATCGCCGTGAATGCGGTCATCGACAGGTTCCCGGCGAGCAGGTACCGAATCGACCACATCAGGGCGAACAGGCCGAAGCCGCCGAACGGCAGAGCGAACAAATAGAGACATCCGGTTACGAGTTGTGGCCTCGCTCCGGCCGTACGGATCACATCGTGCGATTGCCGCTCCATCATAATATTGCCCGTAGCGTCCGGGTCTCACCGCGAAATCCCGTTGAGGCGCCGATATCTTGCATGGCGGGCGAAGGCCGGTGCAAGCCGTCCTACCAGCCATCCTCCGCGGCTATCTTCCTCCGCCTCCTTCGACCGGCAGTCGCGCGATTTGCCGATAAAGCATCACATAACGCTTGATCGCACTGTACCGCCCGGCATTACAATGAAGCATGACGGCAGCCACGGAGGTTCGCCCCTCGCAGATGCTCCGATCGATGAAGCGGCTGGGCCTCCTGGTGGCTTTTGCGGCGGTGGGATGCGGAATCGCCTCAGCGCCGCTCAAGAACACGCCACAAATCGTGGCTACCCCGCAGCAGGGCCAACTTAACGTGACCACGCAACCGGGCGCTCCGATCGGCGACGTGCAGCCGGTCTACGTATCGGTCGCCAACGGCAGCGACATCCCACGTTCGATCGTGCCGAGCCAAATTTTCGCGCTCAACGATTCCGGCGCGCGAGTCGCACCGCTGCCGCCGGGCGAGGCGGCGCGCCAGGCCGGTGGCTCGGGCGAACTCAAGGCCGCGCTTACGAGCGGCGTGGTGGGCGGAGTCGCGGAGGGAGCGCTGGGCGCGGGCATCGGAGCGGCGATAGGGTCGGTGGTGAACGGATTTTCGGGCTTCAGCGGAGCCGCGAGCGGCGCGATAATCGGCGCTGCTTTCGGCGGCGGCTCAGGGATCGTCAGCGGAGTGCAAAACGGCGCCAGCAAGGCCGAACAGCAGGCCAATGCGCAGCTCGGGGCCTTGGCGCTGCAGGGCGGCGAGATCCGACACGATTTCACAGTCAGTGGCTACGTGTTTTTTCCCAAGGGCAGCTATCACGAAGTAGAGTTTCTGCTGGTCAACCAGGAAACCGGCGACACCGAAGTGATGCGCGAGCCCTGGCGCTAGCCAGTCGGTCGTTGGTCGCGGCTGCGCATCTTCCGCGCGAAAACTTACTACTACTTCTTTTTCTCTGCGTAGGCGGCGAGTTCGTCGAGCGCCTGGTTGACGAAGTATCGCTGCGCGGGGTCGCGATTGTCGAGTTCCGATTTGCACCGCGCGGTCCATTCGGCGATCGCTATCACGGCAGCTTCCTCGGCGCTGGAAATGCCGAAGGCCTCGGCCACTTCGCTCAGCCCTGCCCATAGCTCGTCGGGCACCTTGACGCTTATTGTTTTTCCAGCCATCGCATAAGTCCTGAAATCTTTATGAGGATTCTCCCATACGGTACCGAAAACCACACTAGGAGCCGCTGGCCGCGAGGCGGCGAGCGCCGCGCCATAGCACCACGACCACCGCGGACAACATCAGCACGACGATCGCCACGCCCTCGCGAATCTGCAGAAACGGCTGCAGCACCGCGAGCAGCAGCAGCCCGGCGCAGATCATGATCGCGAGTTGCAGGACTTCCATCATCACGCTCCGCTCCCAGTCCTGTAGCGTGAATTCGCCAGCCGGCACGCGATGATCCGCGAGCCTTCTGGCGAGCTGGCGCGCGCCGAACATCATCGCGGCCATCCCAATCCCCGCCACCGCGAGCGCCAGGAGGTCGGCTGCCGGGGTGGCGTGCGCTGACGCGATTCCGTGGGC
>Ga0137359_10003989_pt1 | contig 12039 bp, 10 predicted proteins | sample Mad1_40_16metaG_FD_108281 | JGI IMG/M metagenome (GOLD analysis project Ga0137359, IMG submission 108281) | Vadose zone soil microbial communities from Angelo Coast Range Reserve, California, USA - Mad1_40_16 metaG | ecosystem: Environmental > Terrestrial > Soil > Vadose zone | place: USA... | reverse complement strand
GGAGACTGTGTCGCAATTCAGTAAGGAGAGCAAATTTTGATGAGGAGGAGAGATAATTTACCGACACAACGTATCGATATGATAAATTCGAGCGCAAGGAAAGGAGAATCGATGGCGTATCGATACGGCGATCGCAAGCAGATGGGGTTGTTCCCTCAGAGCATCGAGGATTATGTCGGCAAACAAGACCCGGTCCGAGTCTACGATGCCTTTGTGGAGAGTGAGGATTTTTCAGAGCTGGGGATCGAGCTCGATGAGCACCAAGTGGGCAACGCCGAGTACGATCCTAAGGCGATGCTCAAGCTGTTGGTGTACGGGTACTCCTACGGGGTGAAGGGGTCACGCAAACTGGAGCGGGAGTGTCATCACAATGTGTCGTTTATGTGGTTAATGGGAGGATTAAAGCCGGACCACAAAACGATCGCGGAGTTTAGGCGGCGGCACAAAAAAGCGCTTAAAGAAGTGCTCAAGCAATGCGTGCGGCTGTGCATCAAGCTCGATCTGATAGCGGGCAATGTCTTGTTTGTGGACGGGACCAAGATTCGGGCCAACGCGGCCCGGGGAAAGACCCATGATCGGGCCCGCTACGAGAAGATGATGGCCGAGCTTGATCGAAAAGTGGACAAGCTGTTGGAGGACTGTGAGCGGGAGGACCAAAACGAAGAAGGTTTAGGGTCAAGTGTCGAGATGGACAAAGAGCTGGGGAAAGCCGAGGGGTTAAAGAAAAAGATCCAACAGGCTTTAGAATCTCTAAAACACAGCGGCAAGGAGAAGCTTAACTTAACCGATCCGGACTGTGCATTGATGCATAGCGTGCAAGGCAGTCATGCCAGCTACAACGTGCAAAGCGTGGTCGATGAGAAGCACGGGTTGATCGTGCACGCCGAGGCGGTAAGCCAAACCAGCGACATCAATCAGTTGGCCGAACAGATCGAACAGGCCAATCGGATATTGAACAAGCCCTGTGAGGTGGCGTGCGCAGATGCGGGGTATGCGGACACCGCAGAGCTTAAAAAGCTCGATGAGCAAGGGATTAAGGTTGTGGTTCCCTCCCAACGCCAGGCTTTGCACAAAAAAGAGCACAAGCCTTTTAGCAAGAGCCAATTTCGCTACGAGAAGGAAAAAGATTGTTACTTTTGTCCCGAGCAACACCAGCTTCCCTATGAGTTCACCGACAAAAAGCGCGGCAAGAAGTACTATCGGATCAGCGTGCCGGGGCTTTGTCGCAGTTGTGTTCATTTTGGAAAGTGCACCTCGAACAACAATGGCCGGCGGATCATGCGTTTGGTGCTCGAAGATCTCAAAGAGAAATTTGAAGCTCTCTATGAGGGTTCCAAAGAGATTTATGCTCGAAGAAAAAGCCGAGCCGAGCATCCCTTCGGGCATATCAAAAGAAATTTAAAGACCGATAGCTTCATGCTTCGAGGAAAAGATGGAGTGCAGGCCGAGACTTCATTGTTGGCGACGTGTTTTGACCTCAGACGGATGATGACTCTTGTGGGAATTTCGCCGCTCATCGAGAAGCTAACCGCGCTGGCAGTGCCCGTGATGGGATAAGCTTGGAGACCAACCTACACTCAGCGATGATCCTAACCGAAAAAATAGGCCTTCGTAGAACTTATCGCGGTCCGTTTGCTCTGCGAAGATTTCTGCCCCTCTCTATGCCCGACTCCAAGTGCAATTGCGACACAGTCTCTTGCGGGAGAAGGTTAGGATGAGGGGTGCTGAATGAGCATCTTCACCTCAATCCTTTTCCGTCAAGGGAGAGGAAGCCGGATTGGAAGATTTCCAGCGTGAATTACCAAATATTGGGTGTAGCATTCTTGTTCGGAGCTTCATTGCTGTCTTTGTTCGTGAAGAACAACCACGCAGCGGAGCCCTTCTACCAAGGCAAGACGCTGCGCGTCATCGTCGCTTCGGCTGCCGGCGGCGGCAGCGACATCGTCGCGCGCTTGATGATGCGCCATTTGCCGCGACATATTCCCGGCAACCCGACCGTCGTCGTCGAAAACATGGCGGGTGCCGGCGAGATCATCGGCACGAACTACGTTTACGGCAAAGCCAAATCGGACGGACTCACCGCCTTGTTCGCCACCGGCACGCCGATCAATCAGTTGATCGAGCTGCCCGGCATCGAGTTCGACATCACAAAAATGCCGATCGTTGGCGGCAGCTCCGAGTCCGTCGCGGCTTTCATTCGGAACGACAAAACCGGCGTGAAGTCGGCGCGCGATTTGTTGAATCCGAAGGGTCCCATCGTCATCGGCGGCTCCGGCTACGGCTCGATCAAAGATGTGTCGATGCTGGCGGCGATGAATCTACTCGGCGTCAAGAGCCCAACCTACGTCACCGGCTATGGCGGCGCCGGTCCGATCCGTCTCGCCTTCGAACGCGCGGAAATAAATTTCACCCAAGAGACCGCGGTCGGCATTTCCCGCTCGGTGCTGCCTTGGGTGCGCGAAGGCTGGACCACAATTCTTTACCAGGTCGGATTCTTGGATGGCAAAGGCAATGTAGTCAAAGATCCGGTGTGGAAGGATCTCGGCATCGATACGCCCTCGCTCACCGAAGTTTTTCGCACCATCACCGGCAAAGAGCCGAGCGGTCCCGCGTGGGATGCGGAAAAGGCTTTGATCGGCGGTTACTCGCTGACCCGAATGATGGCGATCGCGCCCAAGACTCCGCCAGCGCTCACCACCGAGTTGCGCCAAGCGTTTCAGGCGATGGGTAAGGACCAAGCCTTCTTAGCGGAATGGACCAAGAGCCAAGGCTCCTTGCCGCGCTTGGTGCCCGGCGAAGAAGCGGGCAACATTGCCGCGTCAATTCTCAAAGCGCCAAAAGAAGCGGCGAATATCCTCAAAAAACTCTCAGCACCCTAGAATATGAAAACCCGTTCCAATCGTTTAAGCCGTTCAACCGCTTCGCTCCGTTCAAACCGTTGCCTTCACCCCAGCCCTTCTCCGAGGCGGGCGAGGGAGATTAAAGAACCGCAGCTCGACGATTTGAACGGCTTGAACATTTTGACCGATTTAAACCTATAGCGACATGAAAATAACCCGCTGCCATACCCTATTTCTATTTTTGCTCGTTCATTGCGTTTTCCCTCACTTTATTGTCGCCGCTGACAAACTGCGGATCGGCTATGGCGCGCCGTCGGTCGCGATGGCAGTGCTGTGGATTACCAAAGAAGGAAGACTGTTCGAGAAAAATGGCTTGGATGTTGAAGTCCTTTATTTGGAGAGCGCCTTGGTGCAGCGCGCGCTGATTGCCGGCAATATAGTTTACGGCGAGATGACCGGTTCGTTGATGGCGGCGCCGAAGCTGCAAGGCGCAGATCTAACTATGGTCGCCGGCTTCTTGAATCAGCTTATCTACCGCCTGGTCGCGCGGCCGGAAATCAAAGCAATAGCTGATTTGAAGGGGAAACGGGTGGCAGTGTCTCGCTTCGGCGCCGGCGCCGATCGGGCGACGAGATTTTTATTGACGAAGCTCGGTTTCAATCCGGAAAAGGACGTCGTGCTTATACAGGTCGGCGGCGCGCCGACGAGATTGGCGGCATTGGCCGCCAACTCCATCGATGCAACCATTGTCGAGCCACCGGATCACAAGAAAGCGCAAGAAGCGGGTATGAGAGTTTTGGCGAACATGGAGGAAATGGGCATCCCCTTCCAGCACACAGGTCTGGTAACGACGCGCGCGCATTTGGCAAAATCGCCGGACATCGCGCGCCGAGTCATGAAGTCGTTCGTCGAAGGGATTCAACTCGCGACAGTGAACCCGGAGATAGCCAAGCGCGCATTTCGCAAACATATGCGCCTGCAGCAGGAACGGGATCTCGACGATGCCTACCAGATCCTGCGCGGCTTCATGCCGAGAAAGCCCTATCCAACTCTCGACGGCTTCAAAATGGTTTTCGCCGAACTGGCCGAACAAATTCCCACGGCAAAAACCGCCGACCCCAGGGATTTCGTCGACACTCGATTTCTCGAAGAGTTGGATCGTTCCGGCTATATCGACGGACTTTACCGTTAAACTTTTCAATTCACTGGAAAGTCTTCAATAACGGCATCCGATCAAACTCGGGTTGAAATGAACCCAAGCGTCGATCAATCCAGTTATGGATAATTTCGATTTTTGCGGAAAATATTTTGGCCGAACTCGAGTCGCTGCCGGATGAGGAAGCCCAACGACTGGTAAGCCAACGTGGTCCGAGGGATTCCAAAAGCTGAGTGGATCGCGACTGTTTGACCATCGGTCGAAGACCGCAACGCATAGGTCACAAAACAGAACTCAGCGACAGCGTCCGGGGGCCCACTTCATCATTACCCCCAAAGTCTAATTTGTTATTTCGCTCGGGGTTCGGTTAAACGCCGCAAATTTTCTTTGTTGACCTCGATGCCATGTCCCGAGGTCATGGGCGGAGATGCCGTTCCGTGAGATACCGTGATGGGGCTGAAAATATCTTGTTCGCCGAGGCGCATGAATCCGGTCATTTCGCCGCCCGGTTGGGCGTTCTTCAATGCGCAGTGGAGTTGCATCTCAGCCGCCGAAAGTATCGTCGTGCACGCGCTGCCCTGGCCGATTACGACGGGAAGGCCCCTGGCGCCAACGACTGCAGCGACGTCGAGCGCTCTTTGAAACCCGCCGATGTGACTGAGCTTGATCTTCAAAAGATCCGCCGCGCGAGCTTCAAGCACTGCCAAAGCATCTTCCGGCGAACTGACGCTTTCCTGCGCGGCAATGGGGATACCGACGGCGCGACGCAGCTCGGCGAGGCTTTGCAGATCGCCGCGCGCCAAGGGCTGCTCGGCGTCGGTGATATGAAACTGGCCTAGCTCATTCAACACATTTCGAGCGTCCACAAATGAATAGCAAGCGTTGCCGTCGACTCGAATCTGCGCGTCATCACCGACCGCCCGGCGCACCGCGCGCACTCGTTCGATATCTTTCCGGTGATCCTGCTGGCCGATTTTTATCTTGAAGGTTTGAAAACCCTCTTGCTTGAGCTGACCCGCGCGCGCGCCGATCGCTTCCGGTCCGAGATCCATGCCCAGTCCGCCCACTAAGTTTATCTCCCGCCGGTACGGCCCGCCGAAAAAGCGGCAGAGGGGAACCCGATATAGTTTTCCCACAGCGTCGAAGAGCGCTATCTCTATGGCCGCTTTGGTGATCGGGTGGCCGTAGCGAACTCCATGGAGTTTGCTGATGACCCCACCGGTGTCTTCGAGGTCCATGCCGATGAGCGCCGGCGCAAAATATTTTTGCGCCATGACTTCCATCGTTTCCAGTGTCTCGTAAGTATTGCCGGGGCGCCCCTGGGTGGCTTCGCCCCAGCCTTCGATACCATTCTCCGTCTCGACCCGGACAATCAACGTGCGGCAATCTTCGAGGAAGCCGGCGGCGCCGCCATAGACTTCTTTAATCGGCAGCACCAGCGAATACGTATCGATCGCGACGATTTTCATCATGGGCCTCGCAACAAATCACCGATGGATGAAACATCATCGAGCTTTTCTAGATCTTTGACTGCCGCGACCAGACGCTCGAGCTGCGGTTCGGACAAGATCGCACGCGTCAGCTTGCGCGCCTTATCCTCGAGTTCGAGTTGGCTTAACGGATTTCGCGGCGTGCCTTTGAAATGGATAATGAGCTTGGACAGTCGTTGCTTGTTCGCGAGGCTGACGGTCACGCGGGCGGCGCGGTCCCAGCCTTTTTGTTCGATTTCACGATCGACTTTGAGCCGGACCTTGCGCATCATGGCGAGTACTTTCTTGTCCTTGAGCTTTTTCTCGTCAAAAGACTCGGGATCGGTCGGATCGTCATACAGACTCAACGCGACGCAGAAAGGGATGCTGTACTGCGCCATCATCAAGTCTTTGGGTTGATAGATGGCGTGATGCGTCACCAACTTCTCGATGCCGCCGACGGTGATTTCACGCACATCTTCCGGCTTGAATCCCGTTTCGGCTTGAAGCGCTTGCAGCGCTTCGATCGGCGCGTGCGCGTTGATGTGGCAAGCGCAGCGCTTGATGCCGATATTCATGCTCTCGAACTCGCGCCCCAGGCGGTGCGTGAGATAGGCAAGCTGAGGCGAATCGGAATACGTCTGGCAAAAGCCGAACTTTCCTTCGAGGATGCTTTCCGGCCCGGCGAAACCTCTGTTCGCGAGTAACGCCGCCGTCACTCCCCCTTCCCCTGCTTTGCCGAGATGGAGCCGCTTGATCATCGCCCCTTCCTGGCAGCGGGAAAATTCGATCAGTCCGCCGGAGTACGAAGCCGCGATGCCGAGAGCGTTGACCATCTTTCTATCATTGAATTCCAAGAGTCTGCCTGCCGCCACCGCGGCGCCAAAAGTACCGGTCAATCCGGGCGCGTGAAAACCTCTTTGCTCGAGCGAGTTCCCCGCGGCAACGCCGATGCGCGACATCACTTCGCACGCGGCGACAAAGCCCGTGAGCAACGCTTTACCGTCGGCCTTCGTTTCTTCTGCCATCGCAAAGGCGGGGAGAAATGCCGTCGCACCGGGATGTACGCCGGCCCCAGGCTGGCGCACGTTGTCGAGCTCGAAGGCGTGGGCCATGACCCCGTTCGCGAGCGTCGCTTGCGCCGGCTGGGCCGAGAAATTTTCGCCGATCACGGTGGAACGGCCGCGCAACGCAGAGTCACGAACGAATCCACTGACCATGCGGCTCCACGGCTTCGTCGAACCGTAGAGCGAGACCACCAGGATATCTAAAATACAGGCCTTGGCCCGATCGATGACTTCAGCGGGGATCTGCTTATGTTTGAGGTCCAGGGCAAAGCGCGCCAAGCGCTGCGTGGCGTTCATATAAAAAACTAACGTACGACTTTGGCGCCTGCCTCTTTGAGTACATCGCGCATCTGCACGGTCAGTTCGTCGAAGAATTTGCTGAGCCCGGGTCCTTTGAGATAGCCGTCTTCGAACTGATTTTGCTCCAGGTACTGTTTCCACGTCGCAGTTTTTTCAAAGCGATCGAAAACTCCTTCCCAGTATTGAATCACCTCCCGCGGCACGCCCGGCGGGGCGAGAACTCCGCGGGCCTGAGGTATGAGCGGAATATCGATCCCTTGTTCCTTGATGGTGGGAACATTGGGCAGAGCCGCCAGCCGCTTCTCGGTCAGGGCAGCGATGACGCGCAAATTTCCCGCGCGAATCTGCTCGCCGGCTTCTTGCGGCTCGATCACCATCATTTGAACGTGCCCGCCGAGGAGATTAGAGAGACGCTCGCCGCCGCTCGGGAAGGAAATAAAGTTCCACTGCGCACCGGTGGCCTTTTGCAGCAAAAGGCGCATGAGATTGTCCCGCGACGTAATCGTGCCGCCGGACTGGGCGAGTTTTTTAGGATTTTTCTTCGCCGCCTCGATGAAGTCTTGCATATTCTTGTACGGCGAGTCCGCCTTGACCGCGATCACGGCGGGCTCCAAAACCAGACGGACGATCGGTGTCAAATCTTTTACGGTGACGTTCGCTTCCGCGGTGGTTAGAGGATTAGTCACCCACACGCCGGTAAAAAAACCGATGGTGTGCGTCTCGCCCTTTTTTTCCGCGAGATAGGACATGGCGACAGCAGGTCCGCCGCCGGGCTTGTTGACGACTTGCATGCGCTGAGAGATGAGCTTTTCTTTTTGCAGCAATTCGGCAATCGCGCGCGCCAATAGATCCGATCCGCCTCCGGGACCGGTATGGACCACGGCTTCGATCTGCTTGCTGGGCTTGAACTCCTGGCTCCAGGCAAGACCTGACGACAGGACCATGATTGTCATGATGGTGATCCGAAATAGAATGTCTCTATGTTTCATCTTCGCTGCCTCCCGTAAATTAATCGCCGTACCTGCCTCAGCGGCACCTATCATCTTCAGCTTTCCCGCTCAATAGCTTCGAACCTCCAGGAGCGCACCTTGCGAACCACCGGCAGACATAAAATCACGGCGGCGAAAAACAGCAAGGTGCCGGATATGGGACGCGTCGCGAGGATAGTGATATCTCCCTGCGACATCATCAACGATTGGCGCAGCGCCCGCTCGAGCCCATCGCCCAAAACCATTCCCAAAATCAACGCCGACGCCGGGAAATCGAGTTTGCGCATCAGGTAGCCGAGCAAACCGAAGAGGCCCATTATCCAGACGTCGAATAAACTGTTGTTGACGCTGTAAACGCCGACGATAGAAATGCCGAGGATCAGAGGATAGAGAACGTAATAGGGCAAGCGCAAAATCTGCGCGAATAACGGCACCAACGGTAGATTCAAAACCAAGAGCATGACATTGCCGATGTACATGCTCGCGACCAGCCCCCAGAAAAGCTCAGGATGTTCCTGAATCAGCAGTGGACCCGGCTTATAGCCCCAGAGAATGAGGCCGCCGAGAAGGATCGCCGTGGTATTGCCGCCGGGGATGCCGAGCGTCAGCAACGGAACCAGCGCGCCACCGGCATCGGCGTTGTTGGCGCCCTCGGGCGCGGCCACGCCTTCGATCACGCCGGTGCCGAATTTCTCCGGATGGCGCGATACCGCCTTTTCGAGACCGTAGGATAAGAACGAGGCTACCGTCGCACCTGCGCCGGGCAAGGCACCGACAACGAAGCCGATCACGGAGCCATTCAAAAACGCAAAGCGGCAATCCTTGAGATCCTGCAGCGTCGGCAAAAGATTTCTGAGCCCTTTGGCGAGTTTGAAAATTTCCGCGCCGCCTTGCGATTCCAGGTTCACCAGGACTTCGCCGATCGCAAAAACCCCGACAGTCGCCGCGATAAAGTCGACGCCACCGAGCAGTTTCACCTGACCGAAGGTAAATCTCGATTCGGCGGTGAAGAGATCCGTGCCGATCGTCGCGATCCAAAGACCGACGAGCATCGCCAGCAACGCTTTGACCATAGACTCGCCGGCCAAGAAAACGACCATGGCCAGGCCCAAAACCATCAGCGCAAAATACTCCGGCGGCGCAAAGCGCAACGCGAAGCGCGCCAATGGCGGTGCGATCAGCATCAACCCGAGCACGCCGACGGTCCCCGCGACGAACGAAGCGATAGCGGAAATTCCCAGCGCCGGTCCGGCTCTTCCTTGACGCGCCATCTGATAGCCGTCGAGGCAGGTCACGACCGAAGAGGATTCTCCAGGTATGTTCAAGAGGATCGAGGTCGTCGAGCCGCCATATCGCGCGCCGTAAAAAATACCGGCGAGCGCGATGATGGCCGTCGTGTGGTCCATTTTGAGCGTAAGCGGCAGCAGCATCGCGATGGTCGCCGCCGGCCCCAAACCCGGCAACACGCCGACCATGGTGCCCAGGACCACGCCGACCAAACACCAAAATAAATTCACCGGCGTCAGCGCGACTGAAAACCCAAGCAGAAGATTACCGAGGTCCTCCATCGTTCAACGATCTAATCCGGAGTCAGAATCCCCAAAATGCCTTCGGTAAAGAAACATCGAGAGCGACGACGAAAATCAAATGGAATGACACCGCGAGGCCGATACCGACGCCCACCGCAAGCAAAGCGGGGCGGCGATCCAAAGCGACGATGAGGAACATCGTGAGAACGATAAAGCTCACGGCAAATCCCATGCGGCCTAGAAGAGCGATGGCGACCATCAGTGCCGACCATGCGGCCAGGGCGCGACCGGCGCCTTTCCAAGATTGGGATTCGCCTTTGGCCTTGCTTCGGGAAATCGACGAGGGTGCGAACATCAATCCAGACGCAAATAGCACCAGCCCGATACCGAGCCAGAGCGGAAAAAACCCGGGCCCCGGCCCGACCTCGGACACGTAGTCCAGTCTGGCAGCCACCGAAATCACGTAGATCCCGAAAGCGGCGAGACAAGCCGCAGAGATGAAATTACCTTTGTCGCGCATCATAAGAAGTTTTTACACGTGAGCGCTGTGAATAGCGTTTATTGACGATTCGCGCAAGGGCACGGAGACTGAGGCAGGAGAGTATTGCGCACGTTCATGAAGATTTTAGCGCGTATAGACAAGGCGGTCCTGACGTCGCTGACATGGTGACAAAATGAAACCGATAGGAAAAACATCGAGAGCACGCGAGCAACCGCCGGCTAACCAAAAATGTTGCGCTCCACGCTCTGCCAGTCGTAGGGCACAAAATTATTTTCGCTCGGCGCTCTCATCTGCGGACTTTCCCCTTCATCGAAAAGACCGATCGACGTTTGCTGAAACTTACCCGCGACCAGCGCGGGAGCGTGAGCTTCGACCACGACAGCGTCGGCGCTGGAACGGTTCCACGCCCAGTGAACTTTGTGTGAAGGAATACGGTGAAAATCTCCCGTTTTACAAAGGAAGCCGCGTTCCTCGACAAAAAACCAAATTTCGCCTTCGAGCACGTAGTTGATCTGCTCCGCCTCGTGCGCGTGCGGCGTTGTGTGATAGCCCGGCGCCCGCGTGGCGTACATGAGGCTGCACTCGTTGCCGTAGCCTCTTCGCACCACCATGGCGCCTTCGCCTTCCACTCCGGTGCGAACCACTTTGCGCTCCGGCACATCCTTGGCCTTAACGTGCAACGACATGGGAATCTCCTGTTGAAAGGATTGGAGTACTGGAGTGGTGGAGTGTTGGGTCCGGAGCATCACTCCAATACTCCGCCACTCCATTTTTCCGTTAAGCTTTTGCTTCGGGTTTTTTGTATCTCGCCTTCGGCACGATCTCGGCCACCGTGCCGCCGGGAGCGCGGAACTTGATCGGAATCACTCCGGGGTCGCTGATGATTTCGCAGGCGAATTTCTGCAATTGAGCGGCGGAATCCTTCATATCGTCGACTTCGATCGCAAAATGATGGATACACGGGCCGAGACCCGAAGCGCGCGCTTCAGCCGAGTCCTCGCTATCATATTTAATCAGCGCAAGGTCGATCGTGCCATCGGTCAGATGGCGCGAGGTATGGTCTCTGACCTGGCCGGTCTCCATCTCCGTGAAGCCAAAGCCTTTTTCGTAAAACTCCGTGGCTTTTTCCAGATCATCAACCTTGAGCGCGATATGAACAATTCGAGCCATAGTACCTCCGTGCTTCAGTTGAGGTCTAACACGGTGGCGAGACGCGATTCAACCTGCGCGGTTTTGGTCGATGGAGTCGAAGAGAAAGTTATAATTCTGCCATTCAGAGTTTTCCCAGTCTCGACAATTTTTCCGCCGCGGCGGCGAGCGTTTCATCCTTCTTACACACGGCGAAACGCGCGAAGTGTTTACCCAAATGCTTGTCGGACTGCTGATAAAACGGGCTCGCCGGAATACAGGCCACACCGATTTCCGTCGTCAACCAACGTGCGAATTGAAAATCGTCTTTGACGTGCGGCGGCGCAACGCCGCGCCAATCGATCATGATGAAATAGCTCCCGCTCGGTTTGAAAACCTTGAAACCAACTTTCTGCAGAACGGCCACCATCCGGTCGCGCCTGGATTGATAATTCATCTGCAGCTGCTCAAAAAACGAAATCGGTAGATTGAGCGCCGTCACGGCGGCGGCCTGCAACGGCGAAGCGACCGCATAGGTGATGAATTGGTGCGCCTGATTGACGGCATTTACCAAAGCGGCGGGACCGACGGCCCAGCCGATCTTCCAACCCGTGACGCTGAAAGTTTTTCCCAAGCTGCTGATCGTCACCGTACGATCTTCCATCCCGGGAAGCGTCGCCAGTCGCGTGTGAACCGCGTCATCATAAAGAATATGCTCGTACACTTCGTCGGTGATTGCGATCACGTTATGTTTGACGCACAGATCGGCAATCACTCGAAGCTCGTCGCGTGTGTAAACCTTTCCGGTAGGGTTATGTGGCGAATTGACGATGACCGCGCGCGTGCGTGAATTGAACGATCTTGCCAGCTCGTCGGGATCGAACGTCCAGTTATCGCCGCGCAACGGAACGTAATGCGGCGTCACGCCGGCCATGACCATGTTCGGCACGTAGGTATCGTAAACCGGCTCGAAGACGATCACCTCGTCGCCCGGATCGGTAAGGCCGAGGATCGCCGCGAAAACCCCTTCGGTGGCGCCGCTGGTGACAAGCACTTCGG
>Ga0137359_10003987_pt1 | contig 12042 bp, 11 predicted proteins | sample Mad1_40_16metaG_FD_108281 | JGI IMG/M metagenome (GOLD analysis project Ga0137359, IMG submission 108281) | Vadose zone soil microbial communities from Angelo Coast Range Reserve, California, USA - Mad1_40_16 metaG | ecosystem: Environmental > Terrestrial > Soil > Vadose zone | place: USA... | reverse complement strand
TCTGCACGACGTCGATGACCTGCGTGCGAATGTCGTGGACTGTGCCGCGCGGCTCCTCCGGCATCTGCCGCTGCAGCACCGCGAGGTCGAGCTTGATCGCCATCAGCGCCTGACAGACGCCGTCATGGAGCTCGTGCGAGATGCGTCGCATCCCTTCTTCCACGACGTCGATCCGCTTGTTCGACAGACGTTGCAGCTCGGCACGGTGCGCGAGCACGATCGCGTGCAGGCGCGCGTTCGCAATGGCCATCGCTACGCCGTTGCCGAGGGTCGCCGCGAAATCCAACAGGCTCGGCTCGGACGCGAAGCGCTCGATGTCGCCCGCCGCGAGGATCATCCCGACGAGCTCCGACTGGACGGTCAGCGGAACCCGTAGCAGCGCATCCGGAACGTCGTCGCCGAGCGCCGCCTCGTGCTCGGCCGTCGCGTCGAGAACGGCGGGTGTCGCGTTCGGCGCAGCATGGAACAGCGCCTCCCATCGCGACGCGTCACCCGCGAAGTCGGCCACCGCGATTCGTCCGTCGAGACGAACGGCCTCGAGTCCGCGGAGATCGCGATCCGGAGCCTCGCGCCAGAAAAGCCACAATCGATCGAGCGCGAGTGCATCGAGTACGCGCTGGCATACGAGCCACAGGACTTGGTGGAGCTCGAGCGTCGCCGCGACGGTGCGCGTGACGTCGTAGAGCACGGCCATCTGCGCATCGCGCGTGCGCGCGAGGAGCAGACGTTGGTGGAAGATCGCGCGACGGTGGCGGTCGAGGAACACCGCGCCGAGAATCGAGCTCCCGGCCGCGCCAGCGACGCTGGCGATTCCGTAGGGGGCCGGCAGCTCTTCGCGCACACCGAGCGCGAGCGCGACGAGGTACCCCACGAAGATGCAGAGCGCGAGCGGGACCTGTCCGCGCGCCCCCCAGGGATAGAGCAGCGGTACGCCCGTCAGGAAAACGATCAACGCGAACGCCAGCGCATCGGCGCTGCCGCCGACGGCGACCATGTAACCGCTGATGGAAAACGCGATACCGATCGTCATGCAGGTGACGATGCCGACGATGTATCGCTCCAACCTGTCGATGCGCCGGGAGGCGAGACCGATCACGCACAGTCCCAGATCCGCCGCCAGGCTCCACGCCAGCGGTCGTGCGCGCTCGGGATAGTACGCGAGCTCGAGCATCCCCGCCGCGGCGACGAGCCCGAGAAAGAAACCCACACCGAACGGCCCCCGGCGCACGAGGACACGCCGCGTCTCCGCACGGTACGCCTCGAGAACGTGGGGTTCGAGCGTCATCGCGAGTTGCGCTTCACGGTTCAGCGAACGCCCCGGAGAAGTCAAGCGTCCGCGCGCGCGGATGACGCGCGCCGCGCGCCCTCCCCGTTGCGCAGCGCGCGAGCGCAGAGCGCCGCCCGCGACGACGGAGGTGGTCGCTGGGCGGGCACGGCCGGACGGGTCGGCGAAGCGCGCATAAAGAGCGAGCCACTTCGAGTCCCGCGATTCGGAGTACGGAAAGTCTAAACCGTGTCCGGTGCCCCGTGCGAGCGATCCTCGCGCGGAGCCGACCCGTCCGGCCGTGCCCGCCTGGCAACGGCCTCTTCGTCATCGCGGCCGGCGTGGCGTGCTCGCCCGGCGCTCGCGGCCGGCGTGGCGCTCAAGTCGCGTCGACGCGTGTCCGATAGTTGACTGACGGATCGACGTAGGGTCGGCGCCCGCACATGCGACATGGCATGAGGCGGACGCGCGGGGGAACACGAGGGATGGCGACGAGTGAAGCGGCGCGCCTGGCGCGTTTGCGGGCGCAGATCATCAACTCGAAGGATCTGCCGACGATTCCGGTCCTGCTGGCGCGCATCCTCGCCGTCGTCGACGGCGAGCGCTCGTCCACGCACGACCTCGTCGAGGTGATGCAGCGCGACCAGGCGCTCAGCGGGCGCGTGCTGCGGCTCGCGAACAGCGCCTTCTTCGGGTTCTCGCGCGAGGTCTCGACCGTATCGCGCGCGGTGATGATCCTCGGCTTCGGGACGCTCCGCAGCCTCGCGCTCGGCGTGAAGGTATGGGACACGTTCATGGGCGACGAGCGCGGGCTGAAGCTCACCGCGCTGTGGGAGCATTCGGCCCTCGTCGGCGCCGCCGCACGTCTCATCGCGCAACGGACGCGCACCGCCGACCCCGAGGAGGTCTTTACCGCCGGGCTCCTGCACGACATCGGGCGTGCGGTGCTCGCGCTGCGATTTCCGGCCGAGTACGCGAAGGTCGTGTTCGCGGCCGCACGCGACGCGGCGACGCCGCTCGTCGACCACGAGCGCGCGGCGTTCGGCATCGATCACGCGCAGGCAGGGGCGTGGCTCGGCGAGACGTGGGCGCTGCCGCCGGCCGTCGTCGAAGCGGCGGGACGCCACGAGGAGAGCATTCCGCCGGGGACGGCGCTCCGTCCGTGGGTGCTCGTGGCGCTCGCCAACCGCCTCGTGCGCTGGACCGACTTGGAGGGCGGCGCGATCGATGCCGCGGCCGAGCAGCAGCTCGAGATGCTCGGCGCCGCCGGCCTGTCCATGCCGGTGTGGGTCGAGATCGCCGCTCTGCTGCAGGGACAGAAGGGCGACTTGCGTCAATTCTTCGGAGGCAGCACGTGAGCGGCAGCGTCTTCCGCGAGGCGCTCGGCGACACGACCGAGCAGTACGACGTGTTGGTCGCGCACCTCTCGGTGATCCGCGACGTCGTGCACCTCGCGCACACCGCCGGCTCGTTCGACGAGCTGTGCGCGGCGCTCGCCGCGCACGTCGTCAGCGGCCTCGGCTACGAGCGTGTGAGCGTCGTCGCCGCCCGCGACCGCGGCGAGCGCAGGGTGCTCGCGAGCGCCAGCCAAAGCCAGCGACTCGGCGGCCAAACGCTGCCCGCGCCGACGATCCTGGACGCGCTCGCGCACGATGTCGTCGCTGCACGGCGTCTCCTGCGCTGGAGCGACGAAGGCGTCGGCGCGCGCCGGCCCGTGCCTGCCGGGTTGGACGGCAGCGTCGTCGGCTGGCCGCTCGTCGTCGGCGGCGAGTGCGTCGGCGCGGTGTTGTGCGAGGAGCTCGTCACGACGCCGTGGAATCTCGCCCGCCAGCGCGCGCTCGAGCTCGTCGGCGAGATCATCGATCAGATCGTCACCCTCGCCGACGTCCGTCTCTCGATGACGACGATTCAGCGCCGGCTCGAGCACGAGCTCGGCAGCAGCCGCAGCCTCTTGACCGACCAGCAGGAGACGCTGCGCGCGCAGTCCGACCGCATCAGCGGTCTCGCGACCGCGCTCGTCACCTCCAACCAGGCGAAGAATCACTTCCTCGGTCTCATGTCGCACGAGCTGCGGACGCCGCTGAGCGTGATCCTCGGCTTCACTTCGATTTTGCACGACGGTCTCGCCGGCGACGTGAACGCCGAGCAGCAGGACCATCTCCAGCGCGTGCTCTGCAACGGCCGCCGCCTGAACCAGCTGATCGACGACATGCTGTTCTTCGTCGACGCCGAGACGACCGAGATCGCACCGCAGTCGGTGCGCGTCGACTTGGCCGCCTTGGTGCGCGACGTCGCGGCGTCGCTGCCGGACATGGCGCGCCCGGATGCGCCCGCCCTGACCGTCGCGCTCGCCCCCGAGGCGGCGATCCTCTCCACAGACCAGGCACTCTTGCGGCGCGTGCTCTTCCACGTGCTCGGCAATGCCTTCAAGTTCACCGAGCGGGGCCACGTTCGCATCGAGGCCGCGCGCGTCGCCGATGCGAGCGCGACGGAGATTCGCATCACCGACACCGGCATCGGCGTCGGCGGGGAGCAGCTGCGCCGCATCTTCGACCTCTTCCAGCAGGGCGACGACACGCACGCGCGCAGGCGCGAGGGGATCGGCCTCGGGTTGAATCTCGTCCAGGTCTGCCTCGTCCTCCTGCGCGGCCGTTGTCGCTTGACGTCGCTGCCCGAGGGCGGAACGCGCGTCGAGCTGTGGATCCCCGATCACGGCGCGGCGCGTCCCGGCGTGAACGGCATGTACGGTGCGAGCGAGTCGCTCGCGGCGGCGACGGACATCGCGCTCAGCGAGGCGGCGCTCGTGGGTATCGCGGCCGACGGCGCCAAGGTGATCGCCCTCGCGCGTGGGGTGCTCGCCGGCGACGCGCGATCACGCGACGCGCGACCGACCGCGGCGACTGCTCCGCCGCCGACGCCCAAGCGCGCGTAGCGACGCGCGCGCCGGTTGCGACCTCTGCTGCGACGTCGCCACGGCGTCGCGGCGCGCTCGACTCCCCGCGCCGCCGCGTCGAGGGCGCGCTCTACCGGTCTGCCGCCGGCATTGCTAGGCTCGGCGCCTTCGATGGAGTCGCTCGCGTCGCAATGACAGCGCTTCGCTGTCGCCGCCTCGCGGCGCGGCGCGACGCGCGCGCCGCCCGCTGGGCCCCGGCGCGGCGCGACGCGCAGCGCGCGCGCTCCGCCCCGGGAAGCCCGGCCGGCGCCGGCGCGGCGACGATCGGTGGCGGCGCGGCGGTGCTCGTCGCCATCTGGCTCGTTGCCGCGGTGCTCGTCGACCCGCGTGCGGACGTGCCGCTGATCGACGATTGGACCTACGCGTTCAGCGTCGAGCGTCTTCTCGCGGGAAAAGGGTTCGCAGTTTCGAGCTGGAGCTCGACGTTTCCGCCGGCGCAGATCGCATGGGGGGCCCTGTTCACCGCGCTCGGCGGCTTCTCGTTCACGATGTTGCGCCTCTCGACGATCGTCCTCGCCGCGCTCGGTACCGTCGCGTTCCATGCGTTGCTGCGGGCGCTCGGCTGCGGCGCCGGCCGGGCGCTCGTCGGCGCGATGACGCTCGCGTTCTACCCGGTGTTCTTCGTCCTGAGCTTCACGTTCATGACGGACGTCGCGATGGTGACGGCGATCGTCGCGAGCTTGGCGGCGATCGTGCGCGCACTCGACGGTGCGCGCGGGCGGCTCGAGACCGGGCTCGCGCTCGCGGTCGTCGCGTTCCTCGTACGGCCGGTCGCGGTCGCGATCCCGCTGGCGGTGCTCGCGACCGCCGTGTCGCAGCGCGCCACGCCGCGACGGCTGCGTACCGTCGCGCTCGCGATCGCGACGCTCGCCGCGATGGCGGGGGCGACCGCGATCGCCCCGCGCTACTGGCTCGTGGCCGCGGCGGGCGAGGGCGGATTGGCGTACCGCCTCGAGCGGCTGCGTTGGATCCTGCTCGTACCGCCGCTCGTGTACGCGGAGGCGTTGCTCAGCATGCTCGCCCATCTCGGCCTCGCCGTGCTTCCCGCGCTCGTCGCGACCACGTCGCCACGCCGCTTTCCGCTTCGCGCGGCGGTGCTGCTCGGGCTCGCGGCGCTCGCCGTGTCGGCGGCGGCGCCGCAAGCGGTGGCGGCGCTGCGCCCGCGCGCGACGTGGAGCATGCTCGAGGTCGGTGCGGCGCGGCCGCTGCTGCTCGGCGCGGTGCCGGAGTCGGGCCTGCGGCGCGTACTCGCCATCGTCGCGACGATCGTCGGCCTCGGCGGCGCGACGTGCCTGCTCGCGCGTCTCGGCCGTGGTCTCGCGGCGGGCGGCGCGCTGCGGTCGCCGGCGGGGAGCTGTGTCGCGTTGTTCGCCGCGCTGTCGCTCGGCCTCTGCTTCGCGTTCTGGTTCTTCTACGACCGTTACTACCTACCGCTCGTGCCGGCGGCGATCGCGATCGTCGTCATCGCCGACGGCGCCGCCGCGGCGCCGCTCGCGCCGCGGCGTGCCGCCGTCGTGGCGGCGCTGCTCGCGGCGCTCGTCCTCCTCGACGTCAGCGGTACCCGCGACATGCTCGATTACGCGCGCGCGGTGGGCGACGCACGCGCCCGTCTCGTCGCGTCAGGTGTCGCGTGGCGCGACCTCGATGCGGGATACGCCGAGAACGGCTGGAACCTGTACGCCCACCCGGAACGTCTCGCGCCCGGCGCGAGCGTCGATCGCGACGTGCCGCACGTCACTGCCGCGACGGAGTTGCCGTTCGCGATCGCGAATGCGCCGCTTGCCGGCTACACGGTCCGCGAGACGCTGCCGGTCACGAGCCGCTGGGCGGCGACGGACCGTCTGTACGTGCTCGCACGAGTGCCGTGAGCCGAGCGCTCGCCGTGCGGCGAGCAACGACGGATCAGACGGCTTTCAGATGACGCGTGGGGCGCGCGGCCGTCGGCTGTTTCGATTGCGCAGGCGGCAATGCTCCCCCATGCCGCTCGCCGTAGCGCGCGAGGATCTCGGTCTGCAGGCGCGCTGCGTCTTCGGTCGCCGCATAGCGAAAGTACAAGCGTCCGGCGCGCGCGTGGAGGGCGCTCGGGGTCTCGAGATGACTCGTGACCGTCGTCGCCAGGCTGTCCGCGGCGGCGCCGATGAAGAGCGTCGTGCGGACGAGGTTCGCGATCTCGAACACTCCCGGGCTGTCGGGGAGGAGCGCGACGGTGCTCCAGTCGAGTGCCTTCCAAGTGGAGAATGCGGAGGTCATGAGATGAATGAAACGGCCAGCAACGCTTGTGCCAGCAGCAGCGTGCAAGATGTCGCGTCCGCACGCGTAGGCGGTCGTCGCGAGTGCCACATTTCTGCCAATGGCGGCACGAAACTGATCATAGGCTCCTCAGGCGGGCGCGACGAGCGCGAGGCGAACGCCGTGTGCAGCGGCCGGATCGACGTCGAGCCGCGGGCGGCCGCCGTCGCTGCCGCGCGTGACGCCGATCCCGGCGCGCTCGAGCGCGCGTGCCGCGTCGTCCAGGTCGGCAACCGTCAGCGTGAGCGCCGCCATGCCCTCCCCGCCCGTCCGCAACGCATCGGCGAGGGCGGTGCCGTCCGGCGGGGTGACGAACTCGATCCGCGCGTCGCCGACCGCGAGGGCGGCGCCGCTCGCGGGACCGTCGATCGCGGCGCGGCCGAGCTCGAAGACCTGCTCGAACGTCGCGGCGGCGCGGGTCGCATCCGGCGACACCACGGTCACGTGGTCGATCTTCAGCGTCTTCATGGGTGCGCGTCCTCCGGAAAGGGCTGCGCGTATTCGACGAGCACCCCGTGCGTCGACGTGGGGTGCAGGAAACAGATCATGCCGGCGAGCCCCGGCCGCGGCTGCTCGTCGATCACGCGGACGTTCTTCGCCCGCGCCGCGGCGAGGGCGGCGGCGACGTCGTCAGTCGCATAGCAGAGGTGATGCAGACCCTCGCCGCGTTTGGCGAGGAACTTGCCGATGCCGCTCGTCGGCGCGAGGGGCTCGAGCAGCTCGATCTCGCTGTCGCCGACCGTGAGGAGCGCGGCGCGCACGCCCTGGTCCTCGACGGTCGCGACCTTGTGCACCGGCAGCCCGAGACAGTCGCGCCAGAAGCCGTACGCCTGCTCGAGGTTCCGCACGACGACGCCGACGTGATGGATGCGGGTGAGGGCGCCGCTCATGACCGGGTGCCGGGGAGCCAGTCGTGCGACGTCGTCATGACGGGGTGCCGACGAGCCAATCGTTGGGCGTCGGCGGCGTCGTCGAGTAGTCGTAGAAACCCTTGCCGCTCTTGCGGCCGAGATAGCCGGCGAGGACGAGGCGGCGCAGCAGCGGCGGCGGCGTGAGGCGCGGCTCGCGGTACTCTTCGAACAGGTTCGAGGCCATGTGGAAGACGATGTCGAGGCCGATGAAATCGGCGAGCGCGAGCGGGCCGAGCGGGTGGTTGGCGCCGAGCTGCATCGCCGAATCGAGCGCGCCGATCGAGCCCAAGCCCTCCTGCAACGTGCGGATCGCGTCGACCATGTATGGGGTCAGCAACCGGTTCACGACGAAGCCGGTGAAGTCGCGGACGACGACGCCGGTCTTCTTCAGCTTCTGCACGAACGCCTCCGCGGCGCCGATCACGGCGGCGTCGGTCCGCAGGGTGGGGACGATCTCGACGAGCTTCATGACCGGCGCCGGATTGAAGAAGTGCAGGCCGATCACGCGGTCCGGGCGCCGCGTCGCCTCGGCGAGGGCGGTTACCGACAAGGTCGAGGTATTGGTCGCCAGGATGCCGCCCTCGCGCACGACGTCCTCGAGGCGTGCGAAGAGGCGCTTCTTCTCCTCCATGTCCTCGATGATCGACTCGATGACGAGGTCGCATTCGGTGAGGTCGTGGACGCGGTTGGTGCACTCGAGGCGGGCGAGCGTGTCTTTGAGCTCGTCCTCGGTGCAGCGCTGCTTCTCGACCTCGCGCTGGAGCGCCTTCGCGATCTTCTGCTTGCCGGCCTCGATGGGACCTTCCGTCATCTTCACGAGGACGGTCTCGAAGCCGGCGCGCGCCGCGACCTGCGCGACCCCGACGCCCATCTGACCGCTTCCAATCACGGCGACCCGACGGATCTCCATCATGTGCTCCTTGGTTGTCGGCGGACGAGATTGCTCATGGATGGTGAGAGTGCTTGGCAGCCGCGGCCACCGCCCCAAAAACCGCGCGATCCTAGCGATTGCGGGTGCGCCTCGTCAACATTTGCGTTGACACGAGCAGCAGAACGGCTGAACGTCGTCCGCATGCCGGATTCGGGTACAGCCGACGTCCTGCGCTTCGCGTACACGTTCCGACTTCCCGACGGGACGCGGAGAGACTTCGAGGTGCGCCTCGACGCGGACACCCTGACGTCGCTGCCGGCGGCCGGCGCGCCGAAGCCGGCGTGGGCCAAGCTCGACTATTTCCAGTGCGCGAATTGTCCACTCGGCAGCGACGTCGAGTATTGCCCCGTCGCGCTGAACCTCGCCGCCGTCGTCGAGACCTTCAGGGATGCCGTGTCGTTCGAGAACACCACGGTCAAGGTGGAGACGGCGGAGCGGGTCCACGAGAAGACGACGACGCTGCAAAAGGGCCTCAGCTCGATCATCGGCATCTACATGGTCACCAGCAACTGCCCGGTGATGGATCCGCTGCGCCCGATGGTACGCTTTCACCTGCCGTTCGCATCGGTCGATGAGACGATCTACCGCGCCGTCGCGATGTACTTGGTGGCCCAGTATTTTCGGATGCGCAGAGGGAAAGCGCCCGACTGGACGCTCGAGCATCTCGCCGACATCTACCGCGAGGTTGCCAAGGTGAATGCCGGGATGACGGCACGGCTCCGGCACGCATCGACGGAGGACGCGAACGTCAACGCGCTGACCATACTCTCCACGCAGGGCGACATGGTGCCCATGTATCTGGACGACAGCCTCGCCGAGATGGAGCACCTCTTCCGCGGTTTCATCGAGCGCGAGTAGGCCGTCCGTCCGAACGCGGGGCGTGCGGCGGGTGCGAGTAGCGATTGCGATATTGTACATCCGCGTGTACATTCGTGACGCATGCCGAAATCGCGCCGCTACTCCATTGCCGAGGCGAGATCGAACCTGCCGACGATCGTTCATCAGGCGGAAGCCGGCCACGAGATCGAGCTGACCCGTCACGGCAAACCGGTTGCCGCCGTCGTCTCGCTTCAGGATCTCGAGCGGCTGCGGAGCGAGCGCCCTCGCTTCCATGACGCCTACCGCAGGTTTCTCGCCAAGCACTCTCCGGCCGAAGTGGGTCTCGAGAAAGGCTACTACGAGTCGATTCGCGAGAGGCGTAGCGGACGCAAGGTCGCGCTGTGAGTCTGCGCTACCTCTTGGATACGCCCATCGTTTCCTCGCCGGTCGCGAAGACACCGAACGCGGAGATCGTGAAACGCCTCGGCGCGCACGGCCACGAGAGCGCCATCGCGGCGCCCGTCTGGCACGAACTCCTCTACGGTTGCGTTCGCCTTCCACATGGAACGCGCCGCGCCGCTCTCGAGTCGTATCTTCACGACGTCGTGCACGCGTCGTTTCCGATCCTCGCGTACGACGAAGTGGCCGCCGCGTGGCACGGCCGCGAGCGCGCGCGCCTCGAAAGTGCCGGCACGCCTCCGCCGTACGTCGACGGCCAAATCGCCGCGATCGCGCACGCGCAGGCCCTCGTGCTCGTGACGGTGAACACCAAGGACTTTGCGCGCTTCGAGGATCTCGTCGTAGAGAACTGGTCGAAGCGCCGACTCTAACCAGCGTGGCGCGGCGCCTTCGTCGGTGATTGCCGCCCTGCGGCCAGGATGCGGCAGCAGTAGAGCGGGCGTGCGGATTTCGTCCACGATTAGAGACCGCGCCGGAGTTTCGGTGACGATCGGATCCACGCACTCTTCAGTTGCGGATGCGTGACGCTGAATAAGACAGAGCACGCAACCTTGATCAATGCCGCCGTCGATGCCGCGCCGGCGTTGTATTGCGCCGCCGTTGTATTTGGCGCGCGCGCCACGCGGTGATAGAAGCGGCCATCATCGCCTCGCCGGTTCACCACCGTCGGGCGATTCCGGAGGATCCACTCGATGGGCAGCCCAGTAACTTCGCGCGCCGACGCCGTCGCCACGATACTGGACGCGCTCGATGCGACCGTGCGGGAAGCGATCGCCAAGGCGTCCGCGAAGACGAACGGCGGTCGCGACATCGACGCCCATCAGCCGCACGCGGAGCGCGTGGCGTATCTTGCGACCGAGGTCGAGGCGGCGAAGCGCCTGCGCGCGTACGCCGACGAGCTCGGGAGCGAGGGCGGACGCGCCCCGCAGATCGACGACATGGCGCTCGTGTTCGCCGCCGAGGTCGCGGCGAAGGCGACGTCGCAGCTCGACGCGCACCTCGAGGATTTCGGCCTCGACGCGGCGTTCCTCGACCGCACGCTCGCCGCGCCCGCCGTGCGCGCCGCGATCCGCGCCGCCCTGCGCGACGACCGGCTCACCGCGCTCGGCCGCCATCAGCTCGCGACGCGCGGCGTGAACAACGGCCGCATCGACGAGATCGCCGGCATGGCGCGCGACGCCGTCCGCCAGTTCGCCGCGACCGAGGTCGCGCCGATGGCCGAGCACCTCCACCGTCACGACGAGCTGATTCCCGAGGCGCTCATCCGCAAGATGGCCGAGCTCGGGTATTTCGGCATGGCAGTGCCGGAGGAGTACGGCGGCGGCGGCATGGGCAACCTCGTCATGATCGTCACGACCGAGGAGCTCTCGGCGGCGTCCCTTGCCGGCGCCGGCAGCCTCATCACGCGACCCGAGATCCTCACCAAGGCGCTCTTGAAAGGCGGCACGCCGGCGCAAAAGGAAAAATGGCTGCCGCCGATCGCCTCCGGCGACGTCATGGTCGGCGTGTCGGTCACCGAGCCCGACACCGGCTCCGATGTCGCGTCGATCACCTGCCGTGCCGACGCCGCCGAGCGTGACGGGCGTCGCGGCTACGTCATCAACGGCGCCAAGGCATGGTGCACGTTCGCGGGGCGTGCGAACGTCCTCGCGCTCCTCACCCGCACGGACCCGAACGTGAAGCTCGGCGCGAAAGGGCTTTCGCTCTTCATCGTCGAGAAGGAGACGTTTCCCGGCCACGCCTTCGAGATGCGCCAGCCCGGCGGCGGTCTCTTGACCGGCAAGGCCGACGCCACCCCAGGCTACCGCGGCATGCATTCCTTCACGCTGATGTTCGACAACTTCTTCGTCGCCGCGGAGAACCTGGTCGGCGAGGAGGGCGGTCTCGGCAAGGGCTTCTACCTGCAAATGGCCGGCTTCGCCGCCGGACGCCTGCAGACGGGCGGTCGCGCGACCGGTCTCGCGCAAGCCGCGCTGCAGCGCACGGCGGAGTACGCCAACGACCGCAAGCAGTTCGGGAAGGCGATCGGCGAGTTCGGGTTGACGCAACACAAGCTCGGCCGCATGGCGACGCACATCGCCGCCGCGCGCCAGCTGACGTATGCGGCCGCGCGGGCGATGGACGAGGACGAGTCGATCGCGCTGCTGCCCGCGATGGCGAAGCTCTTCGCCTCCGACGTCGCGGTGTGGGTGACGCAGGAAGGGCAGCTGCTGCACGGCGGCTGGGGCTACGCCGAGGAGTTCCCGATCTCGCGCTACGTCGTCGACGCGACCGTGCTGCCGATCTTCGAGGGCGTAAAGCCGATCCTCGAGCTGAAAGTGATCGCCCGCACCCTGTTCGCGTAATCGCCCTGAGAAGGGAGAAACATGATGACCCCCCGCCTCGCGCTCGGTTGGCCGCGCCTTTCGCCCGTCCT